>Ga0214205_100073_pt1 | contig 19237 bp, 27 predicted proteins | sample TroBogEpilimnion_12_FD_153043 | JGI IMG/M metagenome (GOLD analysis project Ga0214205, IMG submission 153043) | Freshwater microbial communities from Trout Bog Lake, WI - 29JUN2009 epilimnion | ecosystem: Environmental > Aquatic > Freshwater > Lake > Epilimnion/Euphotic zone | place: Trout Bog... | reverse complement strand
CCGCAGCTACTGCTGCCGCAACAAGCCGTTTCTTCGGCGTGTTCGACGGTGTAGAGTTCACCGACTCACAAGGTCGTCGTTCTGTAGCTAAGTGGGCTGCTAAAACAACTCTTGATGCTTCTACACAAATCGTATTCTGGCTCTTCACAGATCCAGCAATCGTTTATGAAGCTCAAGTAAACGGTTCCGTATTGCCTTCAGCAATCGGACAAGAGTACAACTTTGATGCCACTAACAACCCAACCGTAGGTTACTCTATCGGTAACGGTGGTGCTGGCTTTAGCCAAACAGCTCTAGCTGCTACTTCAGTATCTCTAGGCGCTCAAGGTCAAGTTAAAGTTGTTGGACTCGGACGTGAAACTGCATTCCCAGCTGGTCAAACCAACGCTTGGGGCGATGCATACACAATCGTTCAAGTACAAATCGCTAACAGCCAATTGGTCGCTCCGTCGATCTCGGTTTAATTAACAACGAAAGGAACTAGCAAATGGCAACCCCAATGCGCAGTACGGACTTTCGTGCGGTAGTCGAGCCGATTATCAACGAAGTCTTTGATGGCGTTTATGAACAACGCGACGACGAGTGGAAAGGATTTGTAGAACAGATCCAAGGTATTCCACGTAACTACCATGAAGAAGTAATGCTTTATGGTATGAACGCAGCTCCTGCGATGCCTGACGGCACTCCAGTTAGCTACGATCAAGGCGGTACATTGTACATCACCCGATTCATCTACCAAATCTATGGCTTGGCATATGCCTTGACTAAGGTTTTGATGGAAGACGGCGATCACATCCGTATCGGCAGCACTTTCGCTAAGCACTTAGCTCAGTCTATGATTGAAACTAAGGAAACATTGTGCGCTAACTTGTTGAACTTTGCGTTCACAAGCGGCTACACTGGTGGCGATGGTGTTACTTTGATCTCTACAGCTCACCCAATCGCTAACGGCGCTTCTTACTCTAACCAGTTATCTACAGCTGCTTCTTTGAGCCAAACTTCTGTTGAACAGATGTTGATTCAAATTCGTTCTGCTGTTGACAACAACGGTAAGCGTATCCGTTTGAAGGCAGAGCAGTTAGTTGTTCCACCAGCACTCGAGTTCCAATCAGAAGTAATTCTGAAGTCAGTTCTCCGTTCTGGTACAGCTGACAACGATTTGAACCCAATCAAATCAACAGGCATGTTGCCTAAAGGCACACACGTGGTTACACGTTTGTCCTCTAGCAAAGCTTGGTGGGTTCAGACTGATGCTGAGAATGGTCTCATGCTCGTTATGCGTCGTCCAATGGAAAAATCGATGGAGGGCGACTTCGAAACAGATAGCATGCGCTACAAGGCAACTGAGCGCTACGCGACTGGGTGGCACGATGCACGTAATGTGTATGGTACAGCAGGTCTGTAATCGGTTTTAACCAAAAGTAGTAAATGTAAAAAGCCCACTCACAAGGTGGGCTTTTTCATGTATAATACTATTATGGCCACATCAAAAGAAAACCAAAAACGATTAGCAAGAGAATGGTACTTGCGTAATAAAGAATTAGCTAAAGAACGGGCTAAAGCTTGGGCATTAGCTAATCCAGAAAAAGTTTCAAAATCTAAAGCAAATTGGCGTGAAGAGAATCGTGAACGACATAACGCAATTAACAGAAAATGGGATTTAAACAACAAACCTGTTAAAGCCGCTTTAGAGGGTAAACGTCGTGCCATGCAACTACAACGCACCCCAAAATGGGATCCTGACGCCCATCTTATTGTAGCAAAATATCAACTTGCCGCTATGCTTACTCAAGCATCTGGCATTCCCCACCACGTAGACCACATTATTCCACTTCAAGGCAAAAATGTTTCCGGTCTGCACACTTTCTCCAATCTGCGTGTCATTCCTGGCGAAGAAAACGTCAAAAAGTCCAATAAGTACCCTGTTTAGGGCGACTTTTCCCTTATATTTGCATTAGTAGTTATAGGAAGATAATCCCATTCTGACCGCCGACCCTTCCCGGTAGTGACGACTTAGAGACAGCTTGGGACACCCACTAAGATAAGGAATCAAACATGTCATCTACATTTACAACCCCCATTCGCATTTTCAAGCGTAACAACCCAACAAACAACGGCGTAATCGCTCCAGACAACACTGGCGCAGCTGAGTGTACAGTTCAAAAAGCAATTGTTGGCGGCACAGCAACCACTGTAACAATCCCAGCTGGTTCAATTATTTCTGACGTTAAAGGTTATTTTACTACTGCAGCTAACACCCCAGCTACTCCAAACGTAACTGTTGCTGGCACTACTGTTGGCACATTATCTGATGCAGCTGGTATCAACAACATCACTTTTGGTTCATCTTCTTCAGTTGTTGGTTTATTGGCAAACGTTGGCGTTAATGACGTAACTGTTAGCTTTACAGCTGATGCAGGTGCAGTTGGCACATTGAGCATTCGTTACACACCACGTAACGTTGATGGCACAATCACTGCTTACGGTTCTGGTTACACAAACAACTAATTAATTACCTAGGGGGAGTAATCCCCCCTATTTAACATTAAAGGAAATTAATTATGTCTTTAGTAACAAATCTACAACCAGCAGCAATGCCCTCTGTTACAGTACAGGGTGCATACGAACCATTTGACCTTCAGGTTGGAAGAAACCAAATTGCCGGACACACAAACATTGAACTTTTTGGCTATTCTACACAAGTTGGAAGCACCGCATTAGGCCCATGTTGGGAAGGTTTAACGCAATCTGGTGGTACATACGCATATCCAAGTTCAGCTGTTCAAATGACTTTGGTATCTACTACCACAGATACACAAACCGTTCAAATCCAAGGATTAGATGCAAATTATAATTTGTTGTCTGAATATATTACATTAAATGGTACAACACCAGTAACGTCTGTTAACTCTTATTTTAGAATTAATGGATTGTTTGTAACAAACGGTGTTAATGCTGGTACTATTACATGCAAAAATGGCACAAATCTTTATGCACAAATTAACCCCGGTATTGGTCAAACTCAAATGTCGTTATATACCGTTCCAAACGGTTATACATTTTATTTGAGCTACATTCAAGCAAACGCAAGCATTGGGTTTACATCCAGCAATTTTATGATTTTTGCTGAATATAATAAATTTAATTTGCCTGTTACCGGAGATAATCAAAACGGCTATTTAGTAAATTTCAGCGGAAATACTAACATTTTAAGTCAATCACCTTTTGTTCAAATTTTTAATATTCCTTATACAGTACCTATTGCACATCCCAGTGGAACAGATATTCAATATCAATTAAAAACAAATACAGGTGGCCCTTTTTATGCAAGTATTTTTGCTGGTGGTTTTTTAATCAAGAACGACGGTCAATCCGCTTAAGGCAGATAAATGTCTGTCTACATCGATACTCGAGGTAATTCTGTCCTGTCTGTGGCGGTCTGCGACCGCTGCAACAGGAAGTTTGCTTATGTAGACTTAATGCCTGACCCAAACTTCCCCGGCATGCGAGTTTGTCAAGAAGATTTAGACAATTTTGACCCATGGCGTTTGCCAGCTCGTCAAACTGAAAACATCGCATTACGTTTTCCGCGTCCAGATGTATCTATTGCTACCGGCCCAATTGGTGGCAATCAAATTATGACTGAAAATGGTTTCCAAGCGGGTAATTCTGTATTTATTGAAGGTGTCTCTCCATTTAGTGGAAACACTCAAGGCGATTTAAATACAGCAAGTAATGTGGCACCAAACACGCAAGTATTGTTCCCGTATATTTATACTGTGACACCACCTACAGGCACAAAATCTGGTGGCACATTGGTTACATTGGTAGGTGCTAACTTTACTGATGTAACAACCATTAAATTTGGCGGAGCTATTGCTACATTCTCGCTAGTGAACTCAACACAAATTGTTGCAACAACCCCATCATTTCCTGTAACGGGTATTGTTGACGTTGCTGCAATTTCTCCGTTCGGAACAGCTACCAAACATGGTGGCTTTACTTATACATAATACATGGCCGATCAGTCGATAACACAGTTACCCGTTGCCAATACTGTTAATGGCGATGAGGTAACAGTACTAGTACAACATGGTGTTACAAAACAAGTAGCCATCGCACTGATTGCTAACGCTGTTACGCCCGGTAAATTTATTACCAACGTGGTGTTAGATCCGGTAACATATGATTTAATTTTTTATTACAGTGATGGAACAACATCTGTAACTGGCCCAATACCAGGTTTTACCAGTGCATATATTGACAGCAATGGCGATTTAATTCTTGTCAATACCAATGGCTCAACAGTTAACGCTGGTAATGTAAAAGGTACTTCGGGATATTCAGGTTTTTCTGGATTTTCTGGCCAATCTGGTTTTAGTGGTTTTAGCGGTTATAGCGGTAAAAGTGGTTACAGTGGTTCAGGCATTTCTGGTTATAGTGGCACGTCAGGTTTTTCTGGCATTTCTGGATACAGTGGTATATCGGGTTATTCTGGTTATAGCGGTGTTTCTGGTCTTTCTGGTTTCTCAGGTATATCAGGCTATTCCGGATCCGGCATATCAGGCTATTCTGGTTACAGCGGCTGGTCAGGTATTTCTGGCACCTCTGGTTACAGCGGAGTTTCTGGTTTTTCTGGCTATAGCGGCATAAGCGGTTATAGCGGTGTTTCTGGCCTCTCTGGCTTCTCAGGCATATCTGGCTATTCCGGATCTGGTATCTCAGGATACAGTGGCTATAGTGGTTGGTCTGGTATCTCAGGATACAGTGGCGTATCCGGTATCAGCGGTTACAGTGGCGTATCCGGTATCAGCGGTTACAGTGGCGTATCTGGTATATCAGGCTACAGCGGTTTTTCTGGCATTTCTGGTTACAGTGGCGTATCTGGTATATCAGGCTACAGTGGCTTTTCCGGTATTAGCGGTTACAGTGGCTTTTCCGGTATTTCAGGTTATAGCGGCTTTTCCGGTATCAGCGGTTACAGCGGTATTTCTGGCTATAGCGGATCTGGTGTTTCTGGTTATAGCGGTTTTTCTGGTGCAAGCGGTATATCAAGTAATTACTACTATTACAAAGCCAATACCACAGCAACCAGTGGAGATCCTGGCACAGATTACATACTGTGGAATAACGCAACCCAAACTAGCGCAACGCAATTAAACGTTAGCAAACTTGCTGCTAATGGCGTAGATATCAGTGTATTTTTGGCTTTACTTCAAAAAACTGAAGAAGTTGTTATACAAGATCAAACCAATAGCGCAAACCAACAAACTTGGGCAATTACTGGAACACCAACAAACCTATCTAGCTATTGGACAATTCCGGTTTCACTAGTCTCATCTTCTGGAACTGGCACAACCGGATTTGCTAACAATCAGCAAATTATTTTTGCGGTTGCAAACGGCATTTCTGGTTTTTCTGGATATTCTGGTATATCTGGTTACAGCGGTTTTTCCGGCTACTCTGGACTAAACGGTGGTTCAGGAATCTCTGGAATATCCGGTTACAGCGGTACTAGTGGCTACAGTGGCTTCTCAGGCATTTCTGGTTACAGTGGATCTGGCGTATCGGGTTATAGCGGTTTTTCTGGCATTTCTGGTTACAGTGGCTTCTCAGGCATTTCTGGCTACAGCGGGTCTGGCGTATCGGGTTATAGCGGTTTTTCTGGCATCTCTGGTTACAGCGGTATAAGCGGTTACAGTGGCATTTCTGGATACAGTGGCTTCTCAGGCATTTCTGGCGCAACTGGTAGCAGCGGTATCTCAGGATATAGTGGCTTTTCTGGTTACAGCGGTATTGGAACATCTGGCTATTCTGGCACATCAGGTTATAGCGGATACAGTGGTAATAACGGCACATCGGGCTATAGCGGTATCTCCGGATACAGTGGTTTCTCAGGCATCTCTGGAGCAACAGGTAGTAGCGGTATATCGGGCTATAGCGGATTCTCAGGTTACTCTGGAAGCGGTATAAGCGGTTATAGTGGTTATAGTGGTTATAGCGGCCTCTCTGGCTATTCTGGTATTTCAGGCTACTCCGGAAGTGGTATAAGCGGCTACAGTGGTTTTTCTGGTATCAGTGGCTACAGTGGTATCGGCGGTTTCTCCGGTATCAGTGGTTACAGTGGATACTCCGGTATCAGTGGCTACAGTGGTATCAGCGGTTACAGCGGTATTAGCGGCTATAGTGGATACTCCGGTATCAGTGGTTACAGCGGTATTAGCGGCTATAGTGGATACTCCGGTATTAGTGGATACAGTGGATTCTCCGGTATCAGTGGATACTCTGGTATCAGCGGTTACAGCGGTTCTGGCATTTCTGGTTACAGCGGATCTGGTATCTCTGGCTACAGTGGCTTCTCTGGTATTTCTGGCTACTCTGGCAGCTCTGCATCCAGTATCTCGATCAGTAACGACGTTGCTACAGCAAGCTATATTTACCCAGTTGCGGTAACAGCAACTAGCGGTACAGCTAGTACAATTTATACCAGCAACGCCAAACATTTATTTAAGCCATCAACTGGCGAGCTGCAAGCTTCTGAGTTGTTGGCAAGTAATGGTTTAGTATTAAACAATTTAACAGTGGCAGCAACCTATTCTATACCGTCAGGGTATGGAGCATCATCGGTTGGCCCAATTACCGTCAGTTCTGGCGTTACTGTTACAGTGCCAAGTGGAAGTCGCTGGGTAGTGCTATAATATAGGTTTGTAAAAACCCTTGGGAGTGTTATGAAATACAGCATTGTTATACCAACGTATAACCATTGTGAAAAGTATTTAAAGCCGTGTATAGACTCGATTTTAAAGTACTCCAATATTGAAGATATTGAACTCATTATTTCGTACAACGGTTGTACGGATAATACCAAGCGTTACCTAGACTATTTAATTAGCTGCTTTGAGCACCACAAATTAGGGCACCAAATTAAGTATTTCAAATCTGACCAACCGTTGGGGTTTGCCAAAGCCATCAACCGCGGCATTGAAATGGCAACTTGCGATAGGATTGTGTTACTGAATAACGACACAATCATACTGGCTCCTAACTGGTTAGAAAAGCTCGACACAGGCGATATTAGTGCAGTTTGGACGCAGTATTCACACATTACACAGCGCCGTTTTGCAGTGTTCTTTTGTGTGATGATAGACCGCAAAGTGTTTGATACGATTGGCCTTTTAAACGAAGAGTATGGCACAGGCGGTTGCGAAGACATTGAGTTTTGCTATAAAGCCGAAGAGGCTGGCTTTAAGATTGATGCTAGATTTGATGACGGATCGTTCCCAATCTACCACAAAGCCGAAGGCACAGTGCATGACACAACCTTGGTACAAGATTGGGACAACCAGTTTTTGCTAAACGAGCTTCGTTTGGCTAAGAAGTATAATAAAGAGTGGTATTACTGGCGCTTGTCAAACAACTACGAGCGCGCAGTGTTCCTCAAAGGTGATCCGGTTTTTCCACGCGAAACCCAAAGATACGAATGGGCTGGGAAAAACATATTGCCAGGTTCAGTTTTAGAAATTGGTTGCTCTACAGGATATGGCTATCAGTTTTTAAATACCGAAGCCTATATGGGACTCGATTATGACCCGATTATTGTGGACGTAGCAAAAGAGCAGCAGTGGTCTGATAATGCAACGTTTTACTATGCGGACATTAATACGTTTGAATTAGGACGCTACAGTACAATTATTGCGTTTGAAGTCATTGAGCACCTTGATAACGGTCTAGAGATTGTTGAAAAGCTCAAGCAGCACTGTAAGCGCCTATTGATTACGGTGCCGCACAATGAGCCTAAAGGCTTTTGGGGCGAACACCACAAGTTGCACGGATTGACTGAAAAGGACTTTCCGGGATTTAAGTTTAATTATATTAGCCACAATGGTGATATATCAGACACCTTGGTTCCGGTGTCGGGCAGCAATCCCAGTAACTTGATGATTTGCAGGTGGGACAATGAGTAAAATACTTTGTTCTGTAGCAACCAGGGGTCGTTACTTTACCACCTTGCCATTAGTATTAAACGCAATTATTAATCAAACGCGCCCAGTCGATAAGCTGGTCATTTTTGATGATAACGATGAGCCGCAAGACATGCGAAAAGAGTTGATTTATAGCTACTTTTTTCAGATGTTAGACGCAAAAGGGATTGAGTGGGAATGGCTGTTCGCTGAGAAAAAAGGTCAGCACCACATTCACCAACGAGCCAATAGGTCTGGTTATGATTGGGTTTGGCGCTGTGACGATGATGCAGTTCCAGAACCAAATGTGCTCGAGAATTTATTAAAGCATATTGGTAATAACATAGGCGCAGTTGGTGGTTCAGTATTAACCCCGCCGTATATGCCAGATACCAGTACGGTAACTGGTTTGATTGACCACATTGACTCAGAACCAAACATCCAATGGGGTGTTATTGAAAGAGTAAAAGAAGTTGAACATTTACACTGCAGTTTTTTGTATCGCGCTGGTATCTGTGATTATAATCTTGGGTTATCGCGTGTTGCCCACAGAGAAGAGACCTTGTTCACATACGGTTTGCACCGTAAAGGTTATCAGATTTTAGCAGTGCCAAATGCAGTAACCTGGCATATGAAGAATCCGCAAGGTGGGATTCGTAGCGAAACAAAGAAAGAGATGTATGATCATGACGAGCAAATTTTTAGAAATGTGCTTGCGTACCGTGACAAAACCATTGTGGTTCTTAATTGCGGGCTCGGCGACCACATTGTATTTAGTCATGTATTGCCTGCAATCCGTAACGCTGAAGTTTTTAGTTGTTACCCTGAAGTGGTTCCCGGTAGATCGATAAACGAAGCACACCAGCTATTTGGTGATTTAGAGCCGTTTAGTATTTACAGCAAAATGGATCAGTGGAAGTGGACTGACAGTTTGGAAAATGCTTATAGAAAGTTATATCTATGATCATTATTTCACCATATGCTAAAGCATTAATGAGTGGTAAACAAAACCCAAAAAATTATCCATATTGGGAAGAGTTGATTGCTAGCATTAACGAGCCCATAGTACAAATAGGGATTAGTGGAGAAAAGCAGTTAGTTCCAGATTTTAGAGTAAACCTGCCAATTAGTGAGTTACGTAAGTTGTTGGCAGAATGCAGGACTTGGATATCTTGCGATAGTTTTTTTCAGCATTTAGCTTGGGATGAAGGCAAACCGGGCATTGTGCTATGGAGTGTTTCGGATCCGTTGATTTTTGGACATCCGCAAAATATTAATTTATTAAAAGACCGGTCATATTTAGCAAAAAATCAATTCCTCTGGTGGGAATATGTAGAGCACCAAAATGACCGGTTTGTAAAACCAAAAGAAGTATTAGAGCATTTAAACAAGGTATAAAATATGGCCCAAACCGGTTTTACCCCTATATCGCTATATTACAGCACCACACCGGGTGCTCAGCCTTCGGCCGCCAATTTAACTACCGGTGAACTGGCAATAAACATTGCCGATGGGTATTTGTATTATAAAAATACCTCTGGCGTAGTAAAAAACTTAGCTGGGCTTAGTGGTTACAGCGGCATTAGCGGTTATAGCGGTTACAGTGGCCATAGTGGCTCCGATGGTGTCAGCGGGTATAGTGGATATAGCGGCGCTAACGGTACTGGTGGTGTGAGTGGATATAGCGGTTTTTCTGGCTTCTCAGGTTTCAGTGGCTTCTCAGGTTTCAGTGGTTTCTCAGGTTTTAGTGGCTTTTCTGGTTTTAGTGGTTTCTCAGGTTTCAGTGGTTATAGCGGTTTCTCAGGTATTAGTGGTTACAGTGGTTTCTCAGGCATCAGTGGTTATAGCGGTACTAATGGCAGTTCAGCCAGTATTGTTAACGACACCAGTACAGCAAGCAACCTGTACCCGCTGTTTTCTAACACGACAACAGGCGCTCCAACTACAATTTACACCAGCAACGCTAAATACCTTTACAAGCCATCTACTGGTGAGTTACAATCCCAAGAGATGGTTTCTACCAACGGCTTGGTGGTTAACAGTGACTCGGTAACAAGCAATTATACTATTGGTACCGGTTTTAACGCTATGTCAGTAGGTCCAGTTAGTGTAACATCCGGCACAACAGTAACAGTTTCTAGCGGTCAACGCTGGGTAATTCTTTAAGGAAAATTCATGGCATCTTCAATTAATGCTTCAACTTCTGGCGCTGGTGGAGTCATTACCACAGCGGACAATAGCGGCATTTTAAATATCCAAACCGCTGGCACACTAGCGCTAACTGTTGACGGGTCACAAAATATAAGTATTGGCGGCACAGCACCATCACAAATTTTAACTATTTTTAATGCTACATCGGGTATAGGCATTGGTTTTGGCGAAGTCTCAAATAACTATTCAAACATATTTGCTAGTTATTCTGGCGGCGCTCTTGTTTTAGCTACAGGCATGCAAGGCAGCAGAAGTTCGGATGCTTATACATCCAGTTATGGTGGCGCCGCAATGTACCGCAACGCTATTCGTTTAGACGCATTTAGTGGAACTGGAATCCAATTTTTTACAAATTCCTCATCTACAGTAGCTCGTGGAACAGCAGTAACTCCAACAGAAGCAATGCGTATTGACTCTAGTGGTAATTTGTTGGTTGGCACTACAACTGCTGGTATTTCTAATTCACTTTCTACAACAATAGAAAAATCTGGATATGATAATTCTAGAATCACTGTTAACCATAGTAGTGGTGGCTCTAGCAATGGTTCTTATTTTATGCAGTTTGGGTATGGGGGCGCAGTTACTGGTACTATTTCACAAGCTACAACTTCTTCAGTAGCCTACAACACTTCTTCAGATTACCGCCTAAAAGAAAACATCGCACCAATGCTAGGTGCTTTAGATAAAGTAGCAAAATTAAAACCTGTAACTTATTCTTGGAAATCTGATAGTTCTGATGGTGAAGGTTTTATTGCACATGAATTAGCTGAAGTTTGCCCTCAATGCGTAACTGGCGAAAAAGATGCCGTTGATGCAGAAGGCAAACCAATTTACCAAGGTATTGACACTTCATTCCTAGTAGCTACTTTAACAGCCGCTATTCAGGAACTAAACGCTAAAGTAGATGCACAAGCCGCAGAAATTGCAGCACTTAAGGGAGTTAAATAATGGCATACGGAACAGTCAATGCCGATGTAATCGGCACAAGCGTAGCAGGAAGCAATCTAGGGGCAGGAAATGCAACCCTGATGAAAAATAAAATAATTAACGGGGCGTGCGTTATTGACCAAAGAAATGCTGGTGCTAGTGTTAGTAATGTGGCTGCAACTGCAACATACGCTGTGGACAGATGGAAATATTACGGCACTTCTGCATCTAAATTTACTATTCAACAAAACGCTGGCTCAATAACTCCACCAGTAGGTTATATAAATTATTTAGGCTTTACTTCTAGTGCGGCTACAGTAGTCGGAACATCTGATATCTACGTTTTTGGGCAACCGATTGAAGGGTTAAATATTACTGATTTAGCTTGGGGAACTGCAAATGCTAAAACTGTTACTTTGTCATTTTGGGTATATTCAAGTCTTACAGGCACTTTTAGTGGTGCATTAGGAAACAATGCTGCAAATAGATGCTATCCATTTTCTTATACCATTTCTTCAGCAAATACTTGGACACAAATTAGTTTAACTATTGCTGGAGATACAACAGGAACTTGGCTTACAACAAACGCAATTGGAATACAAATTTGGTTTAATTTAGGTTCAGGCTCTACTCAATTAGGCACAGCGGGTGCTTGGGGTTCAACATTTTATTATGGGGCAACAAGTTCACAATCTATTATTGCTACAAACGGAGCAACTTTCTATATCACAGGGGTGCAATTAGAAGTAGGAAGTAATGCTACTGGCTTTGAGTATCGTCAGTATGGTCAAGAGTTGGCATTATGCCAGCGTTATTATGAAAAAGGTTCTGCTGGTGCTGGTAGTCGCTCTGGTGACAACATTTGTTACACATACATAAACTACAAACAAGAAAAAAGAGCAGTTCCAACTTTTGCTGGAGTTTCTCAAACTCTCAATGCTAACTATACAGATAGCGCACAATGCTATCAGGCTGGTTTGGGTTCTGCTAGTAACAGTTTATTTACTTGGACTTCTTCTGCGGAGCTATAAATGTATAAATTATCTAAATCAATGTCAGGTTATGAGTGCGTAATTCGCTTAGAAGATAACGCTTGTATTCCATTCGACCCAGCCAACCGTGATGCCGAAGAATTTGCATCGTGGTTAAAATCAGGAAATGTGCCAGAGCCAGCAGAAGAAGGCGGCACAATAACTCCTGAATGGATTGCAGACACAATAGCTAAATTATTGCCAAATGCCTAATCAACATCATTTAGTCCGCTACAACAACTTTATATCTGCCTTAAAAGGTCAGGTTGTAGATGGCTATTCTGAAAAGCATCATATCGTGCCACGCAGTCATGGTGGCTCAAACAAAAAAGACAATCTTATTGCTTTGACACCTAGACAGCATTTCATTGCTCATCGTATGCTTTGGAAGGCTTATGGTGGCTCTATGGCTCGTGCGTACTTTATGATGAGTGCTACAGGTAAATACGGAAAAATTGGCTCTAAAACCTATGCTATGGCTCGTGAGGAGTATTCCAAGCAAGTAGTCATTCAGATGACTGGCAAGCCAGCACAAGGTAAATTTGATGCTGAACACAGGGCTAAATTAAGCCAAGCAAAATTAGGCACTAAAGTAAACGATGCTACTAAAGCCAAGATTAGTGCTTTCCAAAAAGGTCGTAAATCATCCGAAGAAACCAAACGCAAAGTATCTGAAGCCAAAAAAGGCAAAAGTAATGGCAGAACTGGCTGGCAACAATCACAAGAAACTCGTAATAAAATAGGTCAGGCACAAGTCGGTGCTTTAAATCATATGCATGGAAAGAAACACTCTATGGAAACAAGAATGAAAATGAAAGAAGCACACCGCTTACGCAAATTAAATACACCATTACCAGCAGATGAGGTGACACAATGACAGCAATAATTAACGGCTCAAGCCCGTCAATAACTTTTAGTGACTCTACAACGCAGGCTACTGCTTTTACTGGTTCGGCTTCATTATTAACATCTGGAACATTACCAACAGCAAGATTGCCATCAGGAACAGTATTAAAAGTTCAACAATACTATGATAATGGGACTACCACTACATCTTCGTCTTTAGTTGGTTTACAGGGTTCTAGGTTTTCTTATACACCCGTAAGCACAAATTCAAAACTATATTTTATCCATTCTGCTTATACTTATATAAATCCAACCGCTGGCTATCCAGCGGGTGGTGGTTATGTATTTTGGTATCTTGCTGAATATAACGGTAGTTCTGATGTTGTTGTTAGTAGTGCAAATTATTTATGGAATTATCAATACTCAAGCACTTATGGACAATCTATTGCAACTCAATCAACTTTCCAAATTTCTCTTTCAAACTCTTCAACTGCAACAAGACAATTTAATACATTAGGTGCTTCCGCTTATGGTTCACCGTTTGTACTTGGCTGTGTACAAATTTATTTAACAATTATTGAGGTGGCAAACTAATGGAAAAAATGCAAATTATTTCTCAAGCCTTGGTAAATATTAAACCAAACGCTCAATGGGCTTTGCGTGGTGATACCTATGCTGACTTGGAGTGGCTAGACAAAAATATTTCAAAACCAACAGAAGATGAAATAAATGTTGCTATTGCAAACATCCCAAATGTTGAAGCACAGCAAAAACAAACACAAGAAGCAGCAAAGGCTTCTGCACTAGCTAAACTAGCCGCATTGGGTTTAACCCAAGACGAAATCAAAGCCCTTATCGGATAATTATGGACTTCCAAGCATTTTTTAACATGATACTGCCGTTGGTTTTTGTGGCGATTGGTTGGTTCTTAAAAGAACTTTGGACGGCTGTCCAGTCTCTTAAAATCGACCTACATGACTTACGCACCCACCTTGCTGAGAACTACATGCACAAGGATGATTTTTCAGATCGTTGGGAAGAAGTTCTCAAGGCTGTTCACCGTATTGAAGACAAGCTAGATCGCATTACTGAAAAGCAATGACCGAAATTCTACGCCAACTCCTTACTGGCAAAGACAACGCAACCTACGACATTGGCCGCGTTACTTGGCTCATCAGTATGGTTGCCGTGATTGCCTTAGCCTTTTATGAAGTACTACACAACACTGTCAGCATCCGTGAGCTTGCCGAATCACTCGGTATTGTCTCAGCTGCGGGCGGTGCTAGTGTGGCCATGAAATCAAAAGCCGAACCGGAAAACACAAATAATGAATGAACAATTAGAAACCGCTAAAGAAGTCGCTGGTAAATCAATCGGTAAACATGGTCTTGCCTACATTACCGCCATTATTGTGATCAGCGTAGCAGCTAGTATCTTTTTAGATGCTGCTAAAATTGCCGCAGTAATTGGTATGGCCGGTGGTGCCATTATGGCCATTATCAATATGATGAATGCTGTATCGGGCACTACTGAAAAAGAAGAGCGTCCAGAGTTTATGGTTATCCAAAACCTAATTGAAAAATTGGACCATCTTGCCGATAAAGAACCTCCAATGTCGGTTACTGTTGACGGCGATAAAGTAACAGTGACTAAAGGCACTGACACTATTACCACAACAAAATAATGTTTCCCTTACCAATACTATTTTATGTCAAAGCTGGACTTCTTGTTGTACTCGTATGCGGCGCTGGCTATCTTGGCTACTCTTTGGAAGCTGCTCGATTCGATCGCTATAAGGCGCAACAACAAGCTGCCACCCAAAAAGCCCAAGAAGAACACCAAGCAGCCGCCGACCAAATAAGGAAAGAAAAAGATGCTCAAATTGCTTCTATTAACAATCAGCTGCTTGACGCTGTTAGTCAGCTGCGTAGCCGTCCCAATCGCGCCCAAGACGCCGCAAATGGACAAGACGGAACTGGGCGAGCCCTTTCTGCCGAGGATGCAGAATTTCTTGTTAGGGAAGCTGCCAGAGCCGACCAGCTCCGCACCAGCCTCTCCGCCTGCTACCAACAATACGACGCATTGAGTAAATAATGGACACCCTAGACATCTTAGCTAAAATCTGGCCCCTTTTACTGGCGTTTGTATCGCTAGTGATTGTGCTTGCTAAGACAGATAACCGGGTAGCGGTATTAGAAGAAAAAGTCAAAGTGCTATTTGACTTATGGAACAAAAAAGATAAGTGACCACCTATTACGCTATAATGGCGTAAAAAAGGAGCCAAAATGAAGACCCTAATTGTAGTACTTTTGTGGGTGCTAGGCATTGCAGCCGTCATCCATTTTACTGATAAATATACCCAAATTGAAGAAAATATCATGGCAATCGCAAAATCAACATTAGACTTTATCACCAAAGAAGAAGGTTCTCGCAACAAGGCGTATAAAGACACCAAAGGGCTTTGGACCATTGGTGTAGGCCATCTGATTAAAGATACTGAAAAAGAGCTGTTAAGCGCCGTATTGACCGATGCGCAGGTAGAGGACCTACTTAGAAAAGATTTAGAGTGGTGCAGCCACGCCGTTGAGAGTTCCGTTAAGGTGCCCCTTACCCAGAACCAATTTGACGCCCTATACAGCCTTTGTTTTAATATTGGAGGAACTAACTTTGCTAAGTCTACCGTAGTTCGTAAATTGAACGAAAACGACTACCAAGGTGCAGCAGATGCCATTTTGATGTGGAACAAGCCAGAAGTGCTCCAAAAACGCAGAGAACGCGAAAGAGCGTTATTTTTAGGGGCGTAAACGCCTCATTTTATGCATTAGTAGATATATGGGAATTGATCATCCCAAACCCCCACAACCTCGAGGAACCCCCATGGACGGCTTTAAACAAAACCCTAAAATGCAGTGCTTTAAAGAAGGCGGTCAAGTAAAGTACGAAACCCGCAAAGAGCACAAAGAAGAAGTAGCTGCTGACATCAACCAAGATAAGCAGATTATCAAAAAAGCATTTAAGATGCATGATAGTCAAGAACATAAGGGTGAACACACCGATCTGTCCAAACTCAAAAAAGGTGGCCGCGCTAAAAAAGATTGCGGTACAGTCAAAAAATACAAAGCCGGCGGCTCTGTCACCAACGTCTACGAAGCCAAGAAAAAATCTGGCGACATCAGCAATATCCAAAAAACCAAAGAAATCAAGCCTGCCAAAGCAGCCGCTCCATCCAAGGGATCTGAGCGACCTGCATTTGCCGGCAGCGATGTTGCTAAAACAAACAAAATGCCTTCCGGTTCTTCTAAAGTTAAAAAAGTATCTGAAGATGCCAAAACAGCAGCTACTCCATCAGGCGCTAAAGGCGGCCCAAACAAGTACAAAAAAGGCGGCATGGTTAAAAAGATGGCAGATGGTGGTATGACTGGTCAAGGCGCCGTTAGCGATGTAGAACGTCGTTTAATGGCTTTAGATCAACAACGCGCCATGGAAAAAATGAAGCGCGCAATGACTTTAGGTCCTGCAATGCAAAGTCAATTGATTAATCAAAGCCCTGCTGCTGCAGGTATCTCTACCCCAGCTGCTGCACCAACAGCACCGGTTGGTCAACCTGGTATGCAAAACATTGCTCGTAAGCGCGGTGGTAAGGTCTGCTAATGAAAGACTTTAAACAAAACACCAAAATGAGCGCTTCTGGCTCACATTACTGTGGTGGCGGCAAGGTTAAGAAATATGCTGACGGCGGTGCTGTTAGCAACACATTGGAACAAACCCAAGCCGAATCTCGCAGAATGCAACGGGAAGGCGTTCCGGTCAATCCAACTCCAGAGCAACAACCTGCAGCAACGATGACTCGAATTGCAAATTACTTTAGCAATAAGTCTAGCGCACCTGCAGAAATGGCGCCACGCCGCTCATCTAGAATGGAAGACGCTGCAGCAGAATTGCAACGTAAATTGGGGCCGGATGTGATTGTGACTCCGTCACAACGTGCATACAAACGGGGCGGTAAAGTTAAACGAGGTAAAAAATAATGCCAATGGAATCCAAACAACAAATGAAAGCCATGTACGCTGCGGCGGCTGGTAAGTCTACCCTTGGTATACCTAAAAAGGTTGGCAAAGAGTTTGTTAAAGCGGGTAAAGCCAAACCAAATCTACCAAAAACCGTAACCAAGCGAGCAGCTGGCAGAGGACGCTAAATGGCTTATTCAGGCACTACTGGCCAAACAAAAATCAATGTTGACCAATTAATTTCATACGCATTTCGTGACGCTGGTAAAACAGCAGAAGAAATTACGCCTGAATATATTGACGCAGCTAAGCAAGCACTTTTTTACAATTTACAAAATCTATCCAACCGCGGTGTAAATTTGTGGTTGTTAGAAAACCAATTATACGGTGCGTTAACTCAACAGCAACAATTGGTGCTTCCAGCAACAACGATTGATGTTAGAGAAGCAAACTGGGTGTATGTTATTAATACCCAAGCTGCTGAGTATTTGCCTTTAGACAACCCCCAATCACCCGCTGCTTTTGACCAAAGCTTAGATACACCAGCTACTTCTACTAGCGGTGAAAACTATTTTGGCATTCAATACCAACAAAAACAAAGCGTTTATTACGTTGGTTTTAATGCATATTCAAACGCAGGTTCAGTAACCTACAATTTTGCGTATGAGTATAGTGACGATGGCATTACTTGGAAACTAAAAGAACAATTACCTGCCACAACGCTAAACGACCGCGAGTGGGCATATTTTAATATTGCCATCACTGAGCCACATTTGTTTTACCGTTTACGTGAAACAGTACTGACTTCATTTGAGATTCGTGAGATTGTATTTTCAACCAGTCAACAAGTCATCCCATTAGCGCGTCTAAACCGCGATGATTATTGGAATCTACCAAACAAACAATTCCCAAGCCAACGCTCTTTGCAGTATTGGTTTGATCGTACTATTGATCCGTCTATGTATTTATGGCCTGTTCCCAATAACGATTTTCAGATGTTTCAGTTAGTTGTAGAAGTGCAGATGCAAGACGTCGGTTCATTGACAAATCAAATTTATGTTCCAGATCGTTGGATTGCTTCCGTACAAGCTTCCCTATCACACAAATTGTCTTTGCAATTGCCTAATATTGATATGACTCGTGTGGGATATTTAGAACAACAAGCAGAAAAGTTATTTATGCAAGCGTCTGAAGAAGACCGCGATAAGTCACCTATTTACTTCCAACCTAACATTAGCTACTACACACGATGACCTCAGCATACGTTCAAACCTATGATAACCTTGTAGCTGATGTTATCACCTACATGGAGCGTGATGACGCTGGTTTTATTGCGCAAATCCCTTCATTGATTGGTTTGGCAGAGTCTGCTATTGCTGCAGAGTTAAAGTCACTTCTCCAATTAGTAGTAGTGGAAACTACTTTGGCTGCTGCGCAGGATATTTTGGTTAAACCAACTCGCTGGAGAAAAACCATCTCCATGAAAATTAATGGTAAGCCAATATTATTGCGCTCACAAGATTATGTGGCGCAATATCAAAGTGAATCTACTCCAAGTCGTCCACTCTACTATTCTGAGTACGACTATAACAACTGGAACTTTGCTCCTATTCCAGACCAAGAGTATCCAGTAGAAATTATTTATTACAGCCTGGTACAACCTTTGGACTCAACTAACCAAACGAATTTGTTTACTCAAGTTGCGCCCCAAGCCATGTTGTTCGGCACGCTATTACAAGCACAAGGCTATTTGAAAGCACTTGACAAACTACCAGTTTGGAAACAATACTATCAAGATTGTTTAAACGCGCTCAAAACAGAAGATCAGTTGCGTCGTATCGATAGAAACACTGCTGTGCAGGAGCCTTAATTTATGTCATACGTATCACCATTTACTGGCGACGTTGTCCAGCAAACTGATGTCACTTACTTTGAGTTAAATTTTAGCTCAGACGTTCAGTTGTATTGGCCTTTGGTTGTTAACCCAACCCAAGTTCCGGCTGCTCGTATTATGGATTGCGTTGCGTTAGGCATTGGTTTTAGCATTCTATTGCCAGATGCAACCCAAGGTTCTGTTGGTACTGATATCTTTATCCGTAACATGGGCGCAGAACCATTTTACGTTAAAGATTTTACCGGCAATCTATCTGCAACCGTAGGTGTTGGAGAAGTTAAATACTTCTATTTGTCTGACAATACGACTCCTGCAGGTGTTTGGCAAAATATTACTTTTGGCGCAGGGTCTTCTTCAGCC
>Ga0214205_100065_pt1 | contig 19844 bp, 14 predicted proteins | sample TroBogEpilimnion_12_FD_153043 | JGI IMG/M metagenome (GOLD analysis project Ga0214205, IMG submission 153043) | Freshwater microbial communities from Trout Bog Lake, WI - 29JUN2009 epilimnion | ecosystem: Environmental > Aquatic > Freshwater > Lake > Epilimnion/Euphotic zone | place: Trout Bog... | reverse complement strand
CTTTAAAAATAACTGGTGGGGTGAATCTGTCCGTATCCTGGTGGGAATGTGACTGATACTAAACGTAACGGGGCATCCCCTTTTATAGGGAGACCGTCGCATTTAGGCGGGAAAATCTTGTCTAAAAATATCCTAACATTGTCATTTGGCGTCCAGACAAATGACAATTCTTAAAACTCTAAAAAGTGAACTACTGTGGAGGGGGTGTGTTGACCTTATTTTACCTAAAAGTTGAGAAGTCGAAAAAACGTAACAACCGGGTGTTGCGCTCGAGAGACGCAACAACAGGTGGCTGCGTATCAACGACGGACGCAACTACTGGATGGCACACCCAGGTGAAACCTTGCGGTGACATCTAGTGGCCATTTTCTAATATACCTAAACTTATTCTAAAAGTGGGAGGGTGAAAAAATACCTATTCGTAACCCTATAAATATAACCTAATCTACGAAAAATGATCTAATTTGCGGGAAAAATATCCTTACCTATCTTAAACTAAGGGGGATGATAAAGCTTCGCAAAAAAGCTTTACATATTAATCTACCCCTCTCAAAAAAGTGACAGGGGTGATGGGAATGGCACCATAAGTACATAAAAACCCTATGGGAAAATTTTCCTTACTTAGCCATTTCCATCACTTCTGGCAGGCATATTTACAAATGGTGAACAGACATATAAAAAATAAAAAGCCTGCAACAAGCGCTTACAAAAAATGACAAAAATATGTACAAAAATTGCAGTAACTCAAGGTTGTGGGGAGTTCAGGTGGGTTTGAGCACTATTTCAATTTAATCACAGGGAAATGGAATTCTGATAACCTATGACAAGATAACCTAAATGCAAGCATTATAGGGATGTTATTAAGTGGATTGTTACCTCCACAAAAGAACACATTTTTGTTCCTGGCATAGTATTATAAGAGGACCATTACTTAACAAAACTACGTTTTTTACTTTCTTGCTATTGCTGGTTTGTGAGACCATTTTAAAAGGAAGTGAAAAATTTAAGTAATGTCTTATCTTGGGGGATCAAAGAAATAAAATGCTCGGGGTGAAGTCCTTATACTCTCAAATCACTACCTCTAATAGTCTAAAGTTGGTTTATTGGTTAATGATAACTGACTATGGGCAAATTAAACCAGAAATGTTCGCCTATAAACCAAACTTTCCTACTTTTCGGGGAGTAACTGGGTGGAGAGTATTCCTTGAGTTAAAGCTTACAGGGTTGGCTTAAGCCAAATGCATATCCTGGCAGTAGAAAAAATGTGCTAGAAGGGGCACCATCAAATGATTGCTTAAAAAAATGAGCTAAAAAGTATGTACAATGGATAGGGGTGAGTAAATAACCGAGCATTGAGCTAAAGAGGGTCACCCAATGTGGCTAAGTACTGCGAAGAGAACATGTGAGTCTTTACGTAGGCTTCTCTACATTTCATAGAGAGGTTTTCCGTAAATTCTCCTATAAACAAGGGAATGAAAAAACAACTCTAACAAGCACACTCTAATATTTACAGTACTGGTGCACAGCAAAATCTTGCAAAAAAGTGCTTCTAAAAAAAATCTCTTGTGGAAGTATTTTGCCTCTACTTCCAGGAAATGTGGGTGCTTGTGAAAATCATTTTTCCTTTCCCGCAATCATTTGTGGATAAGGGTCGGGAGCCTAATCCTTAATAAAATCAAGTCTTCTGCTTCCGAGTTCTTCTTTCTTCTATGGCATTTCTTCTTTGCTGTTTAAGATCCAACACCGGCTTCTGGTTCGGGTTCTGGATCTTTGTTTACGTCTTCTTCGTGAAAAGGAGGTTTCTCATCTTCTTCTGCTTCCTCTTTAGAAGCGGGAGGCTGGTGGTCCGGTTGCCGTTCTTCTTCGGTCCAGTCTTCAACTTCTTGTGGAGGATCTTTGGAGGAATCTTCTTCTCGAGTACCAGGTGTTTCTTCAGAGTTTGTAGATCCATCCTGGTCACGGGAGTAGGCAGGTTCCTGGCAGTAGATAGATGATGGTGTGTAGGATTTGGTTTCAATCCCGAGTATCTCAAACAGGTCAGGAGGGAAGCGCGGAGTAGCCATGATGAGAGACATGGTATCGAAGAATAGATCCTCCTCCGTAGTGGGGTCATAGTCGAGGAGAAGGAAATAATTCCCTTGCCTCTTCACACAACCCTTAATGAGGCTTTCCTCCCTCTGGTCCAAGGGGAGCATGAGATACTGTGCGATGGTAGGGAACCGAACAAGTTCATTGATTCCCATCTGCAACTGGATAATCTGACGATTAAGGTTGTTGACAGCGAGAATAGATTCTTGTACGTAGGAGTTCTGGGATCCTCTGGATTTCATGATCTTGGTCCTGGCTTCGGAGAGGTCTTGCTGTTCCAAGCGGCAGTAGTTGATCAAAGCCCAGTAGGCTATCTTGGAGTCGCTGGAGAGGAGAGGAGGTTCTTTTTCCACCAAGGTCCAAAAACCTAATTTCTCAAGGGTGCGATGACAAAGGGTTTTTGGCCTATTCAGCCGTCGTGGATTGTTGGTGAGTCCTTTCTCTCCTTGGAACAGTTGTTCCAATTTCCGGATCCTGGCCTGAAGTCCATAGGAAGTGGTGTCGTAGAATTCCTGGTAGAAGCTTCGGTCCCAAGCTTGAAGTAGTTTCCTTCCTGTCTGGTTTCGAGAGAAGAGGAGTTGGGTGATGTTATTAAGGAAGAAAAGCGGACCTCGAGACTGGGAAGTTGAGGGTTTTTCCGGGTTTTCTGTCCTTTCTTTTCCTTCTTCTGTTTGGAAGGCATACTTGAGCTTCATCAAGTAGGGGAAAGCGGTGAGAAGTTGTCCCATTTCATCCTTGGTGATGCGTTGTTCCTTCTGTAGAGGTTCCAACCAAAGGGGTATATTCCGGATAAGGAATTGTTTCCGTTTGAAGGACTGTTCCAGTTGGTGTTGCAACGTCTGACCCAAAGATGAAGGGAGATTCCGAATGGTGTAGAGATCTTTTTCTTCTTCTTGCGTTTCCGTGAAGCAATTCCTGATGAGTCCATGTAGGAGAGGTCCAGCTCCTCCTAATGGCAAGGAGTCGGCTTGAAATGAGAGGGCGTTCAGATCGGTTGTTTGTTGTGTGTTGATCTTCTGGAGTGCAGTGAGGTAATGATCCCAGTCGGAGATTTGCACGTTCTCAAGAGCTTCAAGGTGGACTTCCTCTTTTCCTTTGGTTGCTTGCAATTGTTTGAGGAAATGAGAAAGGCCTTCCGCCTCCTCTGTACTGTATTTGATGAGGATCTCATACGCGATGTTACAGAGAAGTTTAGAGTTTGGAGGTTCGTCTGGCTGGGAAGGTCCGTCGTCTTGTTCAAGCGTCTTGAAGAGTTCTTGCGTATCCTTAGCCTCCTTGATCAGGGTTCTTGTTTGATGTTCCAGGCGTCGAATTTCCATCTTGGTGCTGATGTTGTAGAAATGCAATCCTTCGATTTGTACAAGGGGAAGGTGTGCATTCTTGATCCTGGTTAGTTCCCGATTCCTATGGATGGTGGTTTGGAACTGGGGTTCAACAATCTTCTTAGGCTGAAGGTCAGAAGATTGTGGTGCTGGCACTACCAAAGGTTCCTTGAGGGGTTCCTTTGGGAGATCTGCAGGGCCTTCCTGAGGCAGGCTCACTTCCTGGTTGATGGTTACTTTTCGCAAGCTTTTGTCAGGAGTGGGAGCTTTCCTGGGTCGGTATCGGTAGAAAGGCCTAGTTGAGAAGGTTGGTTCTTGCGGTCCAATAAGGAAGGATGGACGTCTTCCGGTGAACGGATTTTTTCTCGGAAGAGGGTCACGTGTGTCTTCCTGGGCCTGCTGTTGATGTCGTGATGACACCAAATGTGAAGTTCGTAGAGGTCCTCGTCCGTAATTGTTTCGCGGTCTCGTGTGGCATCCATTCCTTTGCGGGTAGAAATTTCGCTGGGGAGGTGGAGTCCAGTGGAGATTGTTGAAAGATCGTGGGCGAGAATCTCGTCTGAACACTCTGCTTTCATGCTTGTCTGCGTTAGACTGCTCAACTTCAATCATGCTTATTGGGAAAGGGAATAAGGGGTGCTATGGGAAGAAGGAATACAGTACTTATGGCAGAGTAATCTGAGTTTGTGCTGAAAAGAGGAGCATAGAGATTAAAACCCTAAATTTTGCGGGAGGGATATAGGATTCAAATTAAGTCATTAGGAAGTTGCGTTTGAATTGCTTCTCTCGCTACTTCTTTATCTGAATAACCAAACCCTATATAGGAAAAATCTATTTCTAAACTATTCCCCTGACCCACACATTTCCGGTTCTAATTGGTCTATGTCCATAAGATCTAATTTAGCTGTGAAATACTCAAAGGTTTTGAAATAACTCCCTATCAAAAAAGCTAGAGAAGTTTTTTCGCGATCCACCAAGTATTCACAGATTTTCTTTAAGGCTAAACTATCATCTAAAGCGTCATGCACTGCGGTTTGATCCACAGAGCAATATGCTGCTAATGTTCTTAATTTATGATTTCTGGTATCTTTGAATAAATCACGACAACAAGACAAGGGATCTGCTAGGTATTTGACGTTATCTGTTATGGAAAGACCATGTTTTTTGTAAAACTTGGCCAATACCGGCCCGTCAAACGAAATACCATTGTAGAACACAAGTATTATTGGTTTATTGAAAGCTTTAAGCCATTTGTTGAACTTATTCAAAGCATCTACCTCGGTAGTGGAGGGTAAAGCTCTACCATCGCGATAAAGTTGTTTATCCTTCACTTCGAAATAGAGACCATGGATATTAGTTCCTCTAAGTGGCAAGGGCTCCCCTGGATTTATGAAGCTACAAAAAGTATCTCCATCCTGGGTTACCGCTGCTATTTGCAATATTTTAAGCTTTCTCAGTGATTCAGTCTCGATATCAGCATAAATTAAGAATAGTTTATCAAGATTTTCTGCCCTCGGGTCTACTTTTACAACCATGGGGTTTAGAAGCTTTTTGAAGAAGTCTGAGTACCGTACTTAATTTAGTTTTTTCTGCAGAAGTTTCAGAGAATGTAAGGGTGTGCAGTGTCTCACAGTCTAGCAAAAAGAGCACTCCTACACTCAGTATCTGATTTTTTAAATGAGCTCGCAAAAAATAGTTCCGTATCTTCAAACAGATTTGCTGCTAGATTGAATCGTCCTGGTTGTGACACATCAACCCAATCAAATTAAAGATACTTCCCTAAATTTCGCCAGTTCAAATAATGCACAGTAAGATAGGAATCTTCTAAATTTTCGCGTGTCCAGAAACTCTACACACTGATCCATACAGTCCGATCCACTTCTTTTAGAAAATCTATTATTTGTCTAACAGTACCAGGTCCTTCAAAAAAGTTTCTTCCTAAGGGAAGTAAATTACGTAAGAAAAAGTAAAAGTTTTTACGCCTTAACTTAATCTTTAACAAGTCTTTCAATACAAAAATAAAAGTTCGTACCTGGAGTGGTGTGCGAGAGAATTCAAAAAATTGAATGCTCCGTTAAACCAACCTTCTTAACTTTTATACAAAAAACTTATTACCTAACCAGTAAGGAGGGGTGGTGAAAATCTCAATTGCTAAACAATTACCTCCTGCTGCGTTCTATTTTTAGGTAGTCTTCTGTCAATAAGTTTTGGTTCGAAATTCTATTTTTGCGTATGCGTGTCTAATCTATCTCTAAGAGGTGATGAAAATTTATGTTTTCATTTGTTTTTGCCATTTTTCATGTATCAGTGTTACTAATTTTACACTCATGTGGGAGAGGGTCGAATGTTTACTTTCTCACATTTGCAACTTTCAGGTATGCGTAGTATACATGGCACACAAAAAGATTTTAGTTACACCAATCATGGCAAAATAAAAACAAAATTCAAATCCACTCGGTGGTATTAACTTTCTACACAATTCTTTTCAAAGTTTTATGGCCAGTAAAACTTCTAATAAGCATTGGTCAAAAGTCAATTCTACTTATCGTCTAAAAGTAGGAAACAAGGAAAATGAAAAGTTTGAGGAAAGAAAGAAGATGGAGTTTTTAGGAAAGAAAGAGAATAGAGTAGTGCCTAGGACTTTTTTGTAAAATATGCCAGCACATATTTTACCACGCTATTTTAAGGGTAGAGTAGAGAGGTGGATGGAAAGAAAGATTGATCAGATTTTCTTCATGATAGACATTTTACAGAAAAGATTTATAGCATCTCTAAAAACCTAATTTTTGTAACAACGTCTAAATCACCACAACATCTCTAAAACACCGCTCAAAACATAACATCCTAAAGAGATTTGTCACTTAACATATCTACTTAAGGTGTCTAAGGGAAACTATACTAATCTAAATTAATATACTAACCCCAGTGTCTAACCTTATGCCAACCTTTTTTGATTGTCACCAATCAAAATTTGTCGTAGAAGGTCCATGTCATCGTAAGTCAGTTGTTGTCTAGTGTTGTCGTCTATTGCTAAAATGTCTGTTTCTCACGTTGTTGCTCCTTAAACCTATTCTTATTCGCTAAGATCTGAAATCTAAAATCTTATTAGGACAGGTAGCATTCCTCCCTTATTCACGGAAAAAGCGAGAGACGTGCGTTTGTCCGCAGACTGTACACTCTTTCGGTTTCCTCTCGTGAAAAAGGTAGGGCGCCAAAATTCGAGTACGCGATGATCATAAAAACAAATACGATAGTTTTGCAAGAGAGTTAGTAAGGAAATTTTGTTAGTAGTATTACTTTCCACTTTTGCAGGGGGTACCCCTCTCAAAAAAGAAATTAATACTCCGTCACCTAAAAGAATTTTGGAAAAAAAATGATTATCAGAATTTTTATTAGTCTTTTCAATGAACCAGTTTCATCAAAAATACTATTTTCACTTTCTCTTCTTGTTGAAAAACATAAAAACAAAATCATCAACTTCGAAACCATCACCCCTAGCTAGTCTTATTCTAAACTGAGGTGCTTGTTTGTCTAATAAGTCAGGCCTAGGGTGATGATTTTTACAATAATCTTCGAAACTGCTAACAACCAATCTGCATGTTTCGAGTTGGCAATAAACACTTCCACAAGTGCTATCGCGTTTGCTCGAATGTGCAGGTTGGTAATTAGGATCCTTTCTCGGGCATCCTGGATTCTTGCAAATATGGTCATAAACCACAGTATGGAAGTTGCCACTGTTTTTAAAGCGACGAACTAAGTCCTTGCGAGGCCAAAACCAAAAGCATTTTGGTTTTCTGCCTTTGAAATAGTCATCCTTCAGAGGAACTAGGCTCAATCCAATACAAGATGGGCAATCAATGCACTGGATTAAACACATTATTGTTTCTCCGTCTGGATTCAATTTCAGAATGGATTGACCAGTGTAAACAATTTTCAAATATATAGCCGTATGGAAGCGTCTATTTTTGAAAAATGAGTTTCTGATCAAAAACCCAAGCGAAGCTTCCCAAATATCGCTCTGTGTTCACCGACAAGCATTTGTAAAAACAATCCTCATTGAAAACTGAACGGATTTTCAATAGGTTCTTGCTTGCAATCAACATTTTTGACAGTCATTTCAAAAAGGTTCCTTATGTGTTTTTTCTGCCCCTCCCCTGTCTGTCTCGAAAGAGAAAGACAGTATTACAGGAGAGAGAAGAAAAAGAAAAGGGAAAGAAAGAGATAGGAGAAGAAAAAGAAAAGAAACGATTTTCGAGATGAACTCAAAAATCGCGGTCAGATTTTTTGGTGCCATTCCTTTTCAACCTTATAACAACCGAAAGAACGGGCAGTTTGTCTATAATTTTTCGAATGCCACTTTGAATTCAAAACTAAACAAGAATTGGTTTCTTGGTGTTTTTCCTCCAAATACATAAGAAATATGATAGAAACAAACATTGTATAAGGTTTGAAACCTAGCAAGAAGTGAAAAGAACTATGCTAATCAAAGGAAAGAAGGTTTTCAAGAGAGAGAAATGGAAAAGAAAGAAAAAAGTGTCAAAAATCTTGTCTCTAAAGCCTCTCCTTTCCAACCTAATGACATCTCACCACGCAGGTAATTTGTCTATTTATTTTCAGATCGTTCCAGTTTTACATGCTAATTTCAAGGAAAACAATTATGTTCCCTTTACTTTTTAGACATAAGCTGAATCTTTCATAAAATAAATGTTATTAGGCTTCCCAAAAGGAGAGTTTCACTCATTTCACACTCATAAAGCATTCCTAATTTTTATGGTACTTCCAACTATTAAAATCTGTCTAGTTTCCGTAATAAATGATTTTAGGAAGAGATACAAAAAGTGAGTACAGGTGACCATACTTTTTCTGTATTCTTCAAGAAAACCATTTTTCTTAGTTTTCAATTGTCAAATTTTCAGTATTATGTTCAGACACTGTGAAAAACTTCTCAGTGTAAAAACTTTATCTACCAAAAATAGTTTTGACGTTTTGAAATTACTAATTTTACAGTTGCATAACAGATTTTCCTATTTCTATCTATTTTCCTTAAAAACTTACATTTAGTGTCTTCCTTATTTCTATAATCTAGAAAATATTATTAGTGCGTATTTTTATGTGTCTGGTTTTCTCCACCCCCTTATTTTTGCGGTCAAAAGTAATTATGGGTCTCGTGTCAATGTCAGAAGAAACTCAAGATTGATTTTATGTTTACATTCAAAATCGTTTCAATGATAGTAGATTTTCTGAAACTAGTTCTTTCCAATCTCTGATCATCTTAAATTTTGCTTGTAAACAAGGTTTCAATTTCTTGTGTTTTTATGGGTCGTTTTTCTCTTACTCTTCTATTTCTACTAGGGGTAACTTTTTGATTAGTTTTCTTACTCAATCCTACAAAAGGTTTCCTAAGTTATTTTACTGGAATATCGTTGAATTCTCAAAAGTTTAGCTTGTTACATTACGTATCTCGACGACTGTTCTTTTGTATAGCAACCCGGTTTAATTAAAAAGTTCCTTTCGGATCAATTCAACAAAACCTGTTACTTTAAAGTATCTCGATGGTTGCGTATACGACAGTCCGGCCTTGCTTTTGATTATTCAATTCTAAACCTCAAAATAAAAAGGTTGCCAAATGTATGCGGGTAAGCAAAAAAACTATTACTGATCCTGGATAAATATTTTAGAGCTAAGCTTGTTACTAAAAAGTATCTCGATGATTGCTAAGTGCAAGCGAACCAGCTAAAATGCCTGTTATCTTTCGATATCTCGACGTCACTTTGCACCGAAATCCAGCTAGACTCCAAAACATTTACCATTTTCAGTTTTCAAAAATTTATAAAAATATTTGTTAAAAATATAGTTATATCTACCCCTCTCAAAAAAGAAAAGAAGAGATGACGAATCCATTTTCCTAAATTGGCACTTTACTCATTTTTACTCATTTTTACAAAAAGTTTTTAAACAATGAATTGATTATTGTTGGAATAGCGAGCATACAAATCGACTATTTGGGCATTTACACCCATTAACAGTCTATTTAAAGTATACCCTACTATTCCAAGAAAAAGGGAGAGAATAAAACCGACAACAAGCACTATAATATTGAAATAACCTAATTGTTGTTCAATTTCGTTCATTTTCATTTTGCGCAATATCTGGTGAATTTCTTTGCACTCGCATCTCTCTAATCCTACTATATCTTTGGTATCTTTCCCATTCGTATTTAGCACTCTTGGTTAAAAAATAAGCATTGAGTGCAAACACAACATAGGTGATAACAAAGAAAATAATAAAGATTATGTAAGGGATGGAGATGTAAAGCAGGTATTGTACAAAGGTAGTCATGCTTCCTCTACTAATTCTGTTTCTAATGCTTGTGCTGCTGTTCTGAACCTTTCATAGCAAGTTTTAGCCTGGATGAAAGAGTCGTAAACTATTCTTGAATTCAAAAGTTGCAAGTACGAGATCAATAAAAGAATTACTGAATAGGTGACGCCACTAACAAGAAGGTATTGTCCTGCTACGAGAAGCCAAACGATAATTACCAAAAGAATGACAAAGAGCATACCAGTAGTGATTAAGAATTTATCAAAATTCATAATTCTGCACTTTTCCCTTGTCTTACATTAATCTTTCAAGAAAACTAGTTAGTATAAAGAGAACAAGTACAAAAATTATGATTTTGTTCATCAAAATCAAAAACTGGAGAATGCTATTTAGGAGAAGCAGGACTAGAATGAAAATGATTAAATTGAGGGTATCTATTTTTAAGCCTTAATTCTAACGTATAGTGCTATATCCTAGTGCTTTTTGTCCACAAGTTATCAAACATCCGCAAAAAATACATACAGAATTTCACAAAAACAAAAAGGAAATTGTCAATTTCTGTTTTTCGGTGAAATGGCAAAACCTATTTTTCCGCCAAATTTCAACTGAACGACGCGCACCCACCGTGCACAGGACAGGTGGTGCGTTCTTTCGGTTGTCCTTCGTGGAAAATGTAAGGCGCCAAAACGTCAAACCCGTATTTTCCCAGGATTTCAATCGAGCGACACGCAACCACCGTAGGGCGGATGGTGCGTTCTTTCGGTTGCTGTCCGTGGGAAAGTTAGGGCGCCGAAAAATCAAATTTTGACAATTTTTACAAAAACGTCATGGAATGGATACAAAACAAAAAATGTTAGTTCTTAACACAAATTAACCTCCTCTTGTAGCATTTCTTCGAAGTTTCTCGTACATTGCACGGTATCGACCTCTTCTAAGAGAAGCAGAGGTGGTGATATCGCAGGTGTCAAGAATAATAATGAAAGCTATAAGAAAGGCCAGTAAGAGGAAATTCAAAAAATATAGAATGTAGAGAAAAATCATTTCCTCACGTGCCTAAGTCTAGAATATGATTCCAGTTCGGTTCTCAAAAAACAAGTGTCTTCAAAAGGCGCACATTGTGATTTGATTGCAGTGAAAAAGTCTCTTAACCCTCTAAATTTTCTTTCCTTGCCGAAAGCAAGCGTAAGAGGGTGACCTTCTGCAAAGTCGAACTTAAGACCAAGGAGGTCTTTAATGTCAATGGAGTACCTTAATTTCAGATAAACTTCGATAAGTCCTTGTATCTGATTTAAGGTAAAGACAGCACTAGGTGCTCCTAGATTGGAGATATCGATGTTCTTGTGTTTCTCTGCGACGCTTCTTTCTTCCAATAAAGCATATCTGATACAGGCCAGTAAATGCTCTGAAGGTCGATATAATCCTGTGAAGGGGTCTCTTCCAAAGTAGACAGGATGTGGTTCCTTTTCTTCTTCTGGGAGGCCTTCACAGAATCCAGCGTCAAGGAAATGAACTTCAAGAAAGTCTTGTATCAAAAGGCCCACGACATCGATACCAAGGCCATCCATTGACTTCTTATGCTTTTCTCTTTTTGGTCGCTTTTACGAAAGTGAGTTAATTGTGGCAAAACTCCTGTTCTTAAATAGGCGAAAAAGAGGAGGGGGGAGAAGAGTTCGAATTTTCCCAAAAGTGACAATTGGCGTATTCGTCATTTTCAGAAAAACTGGTTCTTTTTCTCCTTTTTCTCTCTTCTTGGCGTTGTTTTGAGAACTTTTTGCAATTAAACTCTTTCTGTAACTTTCGCTGTTTGCTTGTCTTGTCTCTTTTGATCTCGTTTCTGCCGGCCTGAATTTCGACTCGAGACTCAATGCTTTTCAGCATTTTATTTGTTTGAGGAATGACCTTCTTTTTTAGAGAAGTTCTATTCTTGCTAGAATTTTCTTTGAGGTAACAATCCAAATAGGAGATGCTCCTTTTCAAAGAATCCAGCTGTTGTCTCTCGAAATTTGCAGAAGTATCCAAGATCTCATTTAGATTCCCAACAGCCTTGTTAAGCCGTTTTAACTGGCTTGAACTGGCTTCTTGGTTTTCTAAGGAAATCAGATCATCAACCAGTTTTGCAAACTTTTTTGTCTGTACTCCAAAAGGATATTTAAAATTCCTTGGAATTTCAAATTCTTTTGTTTTCAGTTTTTTAGTTTTAAAACCGGCACCTTTCTCTGGAATGGGTGCATTTTTTAGGGACAAAGCCCCTAGTTTGTCTGCAAGATCCATTTTTGAGAAAAGATGTAAGACGACTGATTTATTTTTGAATTTTAATATATATTTATACTATTTGCTCAAAAAACGTTTTCTTGCTCGAATGTCGAAAAAAGTTTTGAGAAAAACTCTTTTTGACAGCGAGTTTGATTGATTGTCTTTTAAGAAAAAATATGAAATATATATTATGATGTACCCCTCTCAAAAAAGAAGAAAACAAATTAAATCAAAAATTATAAATATTTGATTTAAATTGTTTTTAATTTTATTCTTCAAAAATGAACAGGGGACAACGTTCGAGACAAGGACCAAAGAGAAAACCATTGTTGGTGAATCTCTCAAGTGATGATGAAGAAGTTCAATTTGTACAACAGATTGGACCTTCTGGCACAAGACATACAAGTCGAGGCGCTAGCCGAGGCCGAGGCCAAGGCCGAGGTTCAAATATAGGACAAATCCGACCAAATTTTGGTAAAAACCAAAATAAAAGTCTCCCTTCCACAAGTCATCATTTGAGTTCGACACGAGGTCGAGGTTTACTTAGAGGACAGCCTTCCTGGCCTAGAGGGAAACCGATCACCAACAGAAAACAACCTGTTGTGGCTACTATGAAAGTGGCTAACAACAGCAACAACAACAGCAACAACAACAACAAACAGGGGTTGAAGAGGAAGGACTACGCTCCGCATTCTGTGGCTCTGAAAAAGGTTACAGCTAAGGTCCATAACCCTAGCCTTGAAAAAGGCCGTTCTTCCAGAACTGAACAGATGGAGAGGCGCCCTAGAAGGCCACGGAGGCCAAGCCCTGAAGTTGTTGAATACATCGACTTGGAGGAGAAAGAGATCATCAAGCAAGTCATCAAGGCCTCTATTAAAAGAGGTCGTGATAACTTTAAGGTTCAGGATGTAACATTTTTCCAAGCTCTACAAAGCAAGGCCAAATGTTCTAAGGGTTGCGCTGAGGGCCATCCAAAGTTTGGCCTCATTGCTTCAGAAAACCGCCCCGTCATTTTTACTGCCCATAAAAATGATGAGATTGTTTACTCCCCTACTGAACCATCACTTGGTGAACTCCATGGACCATTAAAAATTCCGGAAGAAGGAGACATCTTACTCCATGGAATTAAATGGGGAACCGTCTTGCCAGAAAGAGGAACAGGAGTTAAAAACAGTTGCATGATAGATTCCTTTTTGACCGACATCAAAATTAGGAGTCTAGACAAAAATGTCTGTTTTGAATGTCTCTTCTTTCATAATGAAGGTCCCGGGCTTGAATTCGAAAGAATGTTGCTCACCATGAAGGGGCACATTGTTTTGTTTTCAAAACCGGAAAAAGAAGGGAGGCATCAAATTGTCCAAGAGATGTCATATTATCAAGACTTGATCATCAAGAGAATTTTCATCTCCAGCGACAACGTGCCAGCCTACTCAACTTCAGATGAAGAAAGCGGCATTCCGTACCAAAACCTCATGCTTTTTGCTTTTAACGGAAAAAACCACACCCGCATATCTGAAAACTGGCGTACTGCCGTGCAGCTAAGCCAAGACATTCAAATAATGCGGCGGATAGATGTTGTCTCCATTTTCAGCGTCATTTGTCATTGTAAATGTGCAAATGAGGCTCAAAGAGTTGAAAACATCTACTGCTGTGCTATCCGTGTGCTGAAAAGTGGCCAGCTCACGGTGCACCCAGGCTACAGAGGAGCTAACGAAACATCTATTAGAAAATCGTTTGCTAATAGATATTTCGGAGCTTCCAAGGACCAGGCTAGAAGGCTGTGGTCCAAGGACAAGAACAGAAAATTGGAACCTGCCTTGCCGGTGGATATGGTGCGATGCCTTTCATGTCACCAATACCCAACCGTTGACAGTCTAACTATTCCCGAAACAACATGGCTCATCGTCGTTGAAATCCCCAGAGAATTGCAAAAAGCCTCTTTGCGTTTTATGGATAGTTTAAAAACTATCCAAATGGGCGGTGTGACTTTTTACCTAACGTGGGTTAGTATTCTAATGACACATGGTCATTTCTGTTCCATGCATTTGTATGGAAAAGACTGGTATTTCTTCGACGATGATAGTGATGGAGGTCTAACCAGAACTGATCCTGAAGATATAGACTATGTCAACAAAGAGAATCTCAAAGCCTTCTATCTTAGGAGAACTGAGAAGAACCCTCATCGCTGCCTGCTTCGAAGGGATAGGCTCCAACTAGTTAAAGAAGAGTCTGCAGAAAGACCTTCCTAACTAGGACCTATTTATCTATGAAAACTATTTTTATTTGTGAAAAACAAAAGAAAGAAATAAAATCATTCCATTTTGACGAATTTGTTTCAATCTTTCAAGCATACTGGAAACATTCTTTTTAACGATAACAGTCATAATTTCCTTAGTCTAGAAAAAGCTAGCTTGTTTATTTTTCAGAAAAAATAAACACCTATTCTAGTTGAACAGATATCAACCAAACATACCGACAAAAACTTTTGAAAAAGTTTTTCCAAAATCGCAGATTTTTATTTCTAAAAATTCTGGCGCAACACAAAAAGGACAAAAAACATTTCATCGAGTCATACAAAAAAGGACAAACATGGGCGTTTGACAAATTTTTAATAAAAAATGACATGGAAAAATATTTACAAACAAGTTATTAATGGTACATGGTTAAAAAGAGTTCTTCTAAAAGGACATTTTTTGTATCGTTGGCATCAAGTTTTTCTTTCTTCTTGTTTTTCTTCTTAGTACTTTCTTTTAATGATTTTTTCAGTGTGGTATGTCTGAATACCTCTAGTTTCAAAGTTAAATTCAACCCTGATGAGAGAGTTGAATGTTTCTCTAGTCACTGAGCTAGCAATTGGCTCAATGGTGAAAGAAGGGGGGCTAGGGGCCAAGTATGGCCCATTTCCTAGATATCTTTGCGGGTCAAAAAGGATGCTACCACAGAAGTCTAAATCTGCGGTTAGTAATTTAGGATCTTGGAGCCTTCCAGCTGGATCCCTGCCACCATAGTCTTGGTCTCCATTCTCAATTGTTGACAATCTGTCAATGATTTCACCGACAGACACACAGACCTTTTTCAAGACCTGTCTGCTGATTGTCAAAGGAGGAATGTCAACAGGAAGTCCTCCAAAAGCCTGTGCTAGATTAAGAGTGGCCAAAGTTATTTGGTCCTCTTCCTCGAACAAGGCCTTGAAGGACTCCGCCAACAAGAAGATGTACTTGTGATACAACTTCTTTTTGTTGCAAGGGTCTAATGGCAGTTTAACAGTTGCAAAGTCCAAGTCCATTTTCAAAAAAAACTTTTTGCGTCGTTCTTTGTATGAACAACAGATTCAAATAATGTCCGTTTTAGAATGGCTCCTCACCTTTTATACCAAAATCCTTGTTGAAATTTTCTTTCTCCTGGTCAATTTTTACGTTTCCAAAAAAAATGTCAATAACCCGGTCAATCAGAAGTTCAAAAATAAGAGAGTTTTGAAACTTGGTAGGGGAGGGGTCGTTTGGTAATTAACCTGTCCCAAAACCGAGCGCCAAAAACAAACTTAGACATTAATGACATGAAAGTAATAAATTTAACAAAATTTTAACTATAAAAAGGTTAAAAATTCTGAAAACTTTATCAATTTTTCCGTCAAAGTCTGTCAAAGAACTTGTGATTCCATTCTAAGCACTAGCGAACAAAAAACCGTTCAAATCCAGTTTTTCAAGAACCCTTTTAATCTTAATGGAGAGAGGATTTTTTGCTTTTCCTGTGGAGATTGAAAGGGCCTTGCCTACGTCCACGACTATCCCGACGACAACTGCAACAACCCTAAGGTTGATTCCAGCTCTATCGCCGACCCAGTCGACTACTGAAAGCCTGCCTACCTCAAGTACCAGACTTGAAGTAACAGAGGACGCAAATAAAGGGTTCAACTTAACCCATTTAACTGAATTTGAAGGAGAATACCCTTCTCTTGATTTCACTCCTGAAATCAAGACCGAAAACCCGAATCCGGAAGAAGCCAGTACTACTACTGACACTCAACTCCCAACTGCTGAAATGGAAACCCTGAGTCAAATGGTGTTTTTCATTCTCTTCTGCATGGTGGCTTACATCATGCATAAGATCCTGATCCGCATCTACACGGAGGCCGTGAAAGAGTTGGAAAGGGCTAGCTTCTTTGAGAGAGAGACGCCCTACACCGTTTTCTGTCTCTGGGTTTATCAAGGCCTTGGCAAGGTATACCCGCCTATCTGGTGTTCCAAAAGGAGCATCAGAAGGAAGGTATTGGCCGAACTTCACGAACATCTGAGCGCGAAGGCCGCGACCTTGAACAACTTGATACAAGATCAAGCCCCATCTCATAGAAGGCAAGCAGCTCCGGATGACAGTGAGGACAGCGACGACGCCTACAGGGCGACGCTAAAAAGCATCAGGAACAACTACCAAGCTGGTGCGGGGAGGTTCCCAAAAGGCACACCTCACCCCACTAGGCTTGCTACCAAGGAATTTGAAATCCAGGCGCAGGTTCCTAAAAGAGGCACGCCAGCAGCTCCCAAGGTGGTGAAAAACCTTCCCCCGGAAGTGGTGGACTATGACCTCCCCTGCGACCAGAACCAAATCAATGATCCTATCAGGATGTGGTTTCCAAGCATACTGAAGAAGACAAGGATCGAAAAGAGACTCACCGAGATCCCAGAGGATCCCGGATACATCACTGGATCAAAGAGTCAGTCATCCCTGGAGCAAGCTCCAGGCACTTCTCCAGGTTCAAGGCCCGTGCCTAACCTGTCTGGAAGTGTGGCGACTCCAAATGTCATGGGAATCCCAGCAGACCAGCATGAAACCACAGGAGTGTCTTTCAGCAGGACTGGTCTGTCTGTTTTTTCCTCCTTAGGAGCCACCGGTGCATCAGGCATGCAAGGTGAACAGGAGGTCAGAGATCCCAGTGTGACAATAGATCCGACAAGACTTGGGGCAAGGCCAAAGACTCCTAGAGCCCCAATCTTGAAACAAGAAAAAGAGGATGACCTTTCAGAAAAGGCCACTACCGAAGAGATGGTCATTGAAGCTGAGGTCCATCCTGAAGAGGAAGCTCAGCTGGCAGCAAGGATGAATGCTGAATTTGTCAAACATATGACAGAGGCAGCAAACAGATTCGCCAACTCCAAGAATGCCGAGCATTTGAAAGTCTTACGAGAAGTGACTTTTACTCCTATTCAGAAGAGAAGTACTCCAGGCTTATCATCTACAGGCAACTCAGAGCTGACATCCTCAACGCCGACATCTAAATCTAAGAGTACCCCCGACCTGTCAACTTCAAAAGAAGTCTCCAGAACTCTAGGTAAGAACCTTGGACAGAACAAGGCCCTAGGGTTTTTAATGGGCGGTCTCATATCCTAGCCAAAAAGAAACTCAAGACCTAGCTAAATAATCAAACTTAATCTAATGAATTCTAGGTTCAAACGACACCATAGAGTCCTACGGTAGTGCTCGACAAGCAACTTCCGACGATGAAGTATACTACGTCAACCAGGAGCACTTCCGTAGAGAGAGGAATGCCTTCCGTCTCGCCAAATTGGCTTTAGAAGCGGAAAAGGCCAAAGAAGAAGAAGAAGAGGAGGACTACTGGGCCTTCCCATCTCCCAGAAATCCGAAAAAATGAACCTTTTAGACCCATCTGGTCTAAAAGTCTACCAAACCTAATTCCTAATGTTCCAGAAGTATTCGTGGTAAAACTAACCACAATTTTTGTTCTAGTATTTGTCTGTGATTTTTAACTTTTTAATTCTTGCAATTTTTCAGAAGAAATGAGGGTCTTTTACACCCCTCCCTTTATTCCAAAAAACGTAAAAATTAAATATTTTGTTTACCTTTCTTCAAAGCAGCTTATCCAGAAAATATAACGCCTGCTTTGTTGAAAGCTAAACTAAGTCATTTTCACATTTTGTATGAATACGCTGCTGCTGCTTAGAAAATAAAAGGAATCGCTTGTAAAAACTATCCTTTTAATATTCCGGCTTTAGCAGGAATCCATGCAAAAGTTGTCGCATACTAACCTTACCCAAAACACAAATTAAGGTGGAGCGTTTCTTTGTAAAAACATTAAAGTTTCCAACTTACAAGAAACCTCCTCATAATAGAGATATGTTTCTCGACATCTCTAATCCAACTTTTAGAGTTCAGAAACAATCTCAATTATGCCTTAATTGATCTAAAACATCCCCTTGAGCTCATTTATTGTTTATGCCCTATAAACAACAAGATGAGAGGGTCTGTTTTTCCTTGCCCTTAATGAATCAACAACTTGAAATCACAGATTTATGAAAATCTTATTTCATCCTCTTAGAAAAATCCCAGAGTTTTCCATCTTAATTGAATCGTACACAATATCTTAATGGGGCTAGCAAAAAAGTTTTTTACAGATTTTACAGAAAAAAGAGGCCATGTCAAGAAAAACATTTCCCCAGCAAGTAGTGTTATTCTAGTGAAGACTTTACTGAAGCTATCCTTTAGACACCTACGTTGCCACATGCTACGAATGCTGTTAAATAATCTTTCATAAGACTCAAACATTGACTTCCTTTTCCGGCTTAAATGCTTGTCCATAGAACACAGAAAGAATGAACCTTGGTCGACTAGTCCTAAACTTAGCTTGTTACGTTACGTATCTCGACGACTGTGTATAGCATAGCAATCCAGCCTGATTAAAACAGTTCCTTTTGGGTTCTGAATTAGCCTGGCCTGTTACATGAAGTATCTCGATAATTGCGTACGCTACAGTCCGGCCTAGCTTAATGATTTTAATCAACCCAAGCGCACTCCTTCTGATACCCGAGCAAGCAAAAAGTTTTTCCAAGGAAAACAATGGACTGCCGAAGCTTGTTTCGATTTTGAGGTCTCAAAAAGACTATAAACAACTTATTCGTAGTTGTTGACTTATAGGTAAAGAAAAAAGTTCTACTTTGTCAAAAGCTAAATCCTATTAAACACTTAATGCTGTTATAAGAAATGTCATTAGACACAGCTTAAAACCTTATCTTTATGTATCTAGTCCCGTCATCAAGATTATTGTCTACCTTTTTCAAGAAAAATTACGTCTCAGTGAGATTGACAAGAGGATTTCAAGATTGTCATCTTGTCTGCGATTTCGTAACTAAATTTTGTCTTTTCAGTTAATTATGTTTTTCAAGAAGAGTAAAGCTAAAAAATTCTGATCTGTTTCAAAAGAGATAGTAGTTACTAAGAAGGAAGGAAGAAAAAGAGAGTTTGAAAGTCAAAAAGAGATTCTACAGATTTTCTACAATTTTTATGATCATTGCGTTTTTATCGAATTAAACTGTCTTTATAAGATAGGTCTCTATGTTGGTTTTTCTTACTCCGCCAAAGAGGAGTCAGAAAAAGGGTTGGCTAAGTAAAATCGATTCAATTCACATTTTATAAAAGGACGCTTGACCGTAAATCAGTTTTCCGGATCCGTCCCTTTTTTGGAGACGGACCCATCTTAATCCTGTCTATCTGATACTATCTTTTGTCTGCCTTGTTGAGAGGTCACAGTACAACCCACTTTCTTAGGAGTGAATACACCCCCTACGTCGATAAGCGTTCATAATTGACTAATCCCATTATCTACTTAAGATTATTATGTCTATATTACGTATCAAGAAGGGAGCAGAAATCAACTTATTTTTAGGGAGATCAAGAAAAAGAGTGAGAGAAAAGAGCGGAAAAAGATTCTCTCTGCTAAGGAGCGGAGAGAAAGAAAGTGCAGAAAAAGATTTTTTCCCTTGCGAGTGCGCAAGGAAAAAAGAGTGAGAGAAAGTGCAGAAAAAGATTCTCTCTGCTAAGGAGCGGAGAGAAAGAGAAAGAGGACAGAAA
>Ga0214205_100063_pt1 | contig 20570 bp, 19 predicted proteins | sample TroBogEpilimnion_12_FD_153043 | JGI IMG/M metagenome (GOLD analysis project Ga0214205, IMG submission 153043) | Freshwater microbial communities from Trout Bog Lake, WI - 29JUN2009 epilimnion | ecosystem: Environmental > Aquatic > Freshwater > Lake > Epilimnion/Euphotic zone | place: Trout Bog... | reverse complement strand
AACTCTGGTTAGACCCGGGTATTGGCTTTGGCAAGACGGTCGAACACAACTTGACTCTTTTGGCTCACGTGAGCGACTTGGTAGAAATTTCACAAGGACACCAAGCGGGGGTGCTTATTGGCACGAGTCGCAAAAGGTTCTTAGAAAACTTGGGTAGTACGCCGCTACCAGTTGACCAGCGACTCGAGGGATCGTTAGCCAGCGCGACCTGGGCCATGTTGTGTGGTGCCAATATGGTTCGAGTACATGATGTGAAAGCAGTAGTGCAGGCGCGCGAACTTCTCGTGCGTCCCTTGGGGGAGGTTTCGCAGTGAAAGGTCGTTGGGCATCTGGCCTCGAACCTCGAAACTTCACGTGGGTCTTCAAAAACCAACTCGCGGTCTCCGAGCGTCCCGGTGGATCGGTCATGGTTCACCGCAAAGTTCGTCGAGATGAAGAATTGTTGTGGTTGCGACACAACGGCTTTGGTCGCGTGATCTCCGTACTACCCACCACACAAGATCTCCAGATCTACACCGATCATGGTCTCGCTATTTCACACCACCCACTTCGCAGCGACCAGAACCAACTGGAAATAATCCTTGGCTGCTATCAGGAACTAAATAATTCATTGAAAGATAGACACTGTGTATTGGTGCACGGGGACGAAGTTTCCGACCGAATTCTGGGCATAATTGCTGGATTTTTAATGTGGAGCAAGCGGGTTGCGAGTCCACCCATGGCTATCGCGATTACTGAGAAACTGTTTGAAAGGGCTATCGGTCCCGATGGCCGTTCAATTGTTTTCGAAGTGTCGGAGAGCTTGCGTGATTGATGTAATTGAACTTCGTGACTTACGTTGCGAAGTAATTGTTGGATTACTGGACCACGAACGCGAGAACGTTCAGCCCATTGCCATGGACATTGACATTCGCCGCAGCTTTGAGCGAGCCGCTCAGAGCGACGATGTCACTAACACGACGAACTACGCGTTGATCATCTCAATGGCCCAACAGATTGCCACCGATGGCAAGTTCCTGCTACTCGAGACGCTCGTTACCCGAGTAGCCCAAGCAATTCTGGACTTTGACCCTGAGGTAGATGCGGCGACTGTCGCGGTACGAAAGCTGAAGCCTCCAGTGCCAGAAAATATCGCCACCGTTGGCGTTCGCACCACTTTGACCAGATGAGCCGTCGCGCCTTTATCTCTTTGGGTTCAAACCTCGGCGAGCGTGCGCAGATGCTCGAACTTGGCGTAAAGACCGTGGCCTCATCTGATGAGTTCCGAGTGAGCCACGTCTACGAGACCGATCCAGTCGGCGGGGTTGAACAAGATGATTTCTACAACCTGGTCGTTGAACTCGCCACCGATGCTTCGCCACTCGAACTCCTGGCGCGGTGCCAACTCGCAGAACGCTTAGCTAAGCGGGTACGTGAGGTGCACTGGGGGCCGAGAACCCTCGACGCCGATGTCCTTTTTATTGACGGTGAGACCAGCGATGACGAGCGAATCTTGGTGCCACATCCACGGATGTTCGAACGCTCCTTTGTACTGGAACCGCTGAGTGAATTGGCTCCCGATATTGCTACCCCTGAGCGAAGAGCCCAAGCGAGCGGTGAGGTAAGGGTTCTCGGTACACTGGCTTCATTGCTATAAACCGAACGGCACCCGAGAGGGGCTGGAACGGTAAAGGAGCATTATGAACATTGTCATTATTGGTTCCGGACACGCCGGCCAATCTTTCGCCCGAGCGCTCACTTCCGTTGGTCACAACGTTGAGGTGCTGCACCACGAACAAGCTTCCCAGGCTCGTGCTGATCTCATTCTGCTGGCTGTTCCAGACTCTTCAATTGCTGAAGTCGCTGGCTCAATCCCAAACGGCGCAGGGGTAGTGGCGCATCTTTCTGGTTCAAAGGGTTTGAGTGAGGTCGCAACACACGACCGGAATGGCTATCTCCACCCCTTGGCCGCACTTGTTTCCCCAGAGATTGGTACCGAGCGACTCATCGGAGCCAACTATTCAGTCGGTGGCGACCCGCTGGTTTTCGAACTCGTTAAGAGTCTTCGTGGAACTGTTGTCGAGATCCCCGAGTCACTTCGCGTGAACTACCACGCTGTGGCCGCTGTTGCGGCCAACCACACGGTGGCCTTGATGGCCCACTTAGAGGAGTTGGCAAAGTCCGCGGGGCTCTCACTCGATGACTACTTGCCATTGGTTCGAAATGCCATTGAAGATGTATCTCGAGATGGAACTAGGGCAAGTTTGACTGGACCGGCCTCACGGGGTGACGTCCAAACAATCGATGCACACTTGGCCGCGATACCAGCAGAAGAACGTCCGGTCTATGTAGCCCTCGCTAACCGAGCATTCATTTTGAGTGAATCCACCCCTGTGGTTCAACAGTGAAAATCGTTCGCACCATTGCTGAATGGCAATCGTGGTGCCAAGAGGCGAGAGCCACAAAGAAATCGGTCGGGCTTGTCCCAACAATGGGGGCACTCCACGCTGGACACGTAGCTCTTGTTGAGGCCGCTAAAGCCGAAAACGATGTAGTTGCCCTCACAATCTTCGTGAACCCCACCCAGTTCACTAATCAAGAGGATCTCGAGAAGTACCCCCGCCCAGAGGAATCGGACATTGCCGTTGCTGAAGCAGCCGGAGTCGACCTACTTGTCATTCCTCCGGTGGGCGAGATGTGGCCGGTCTTTCCACCACCCGTGACCTACCAAGTCGGACCGCTTGGAGAACGATTTGAAGGTGCAGACCGACCCGGACATTTCACCGGTGTCGCCCAAGTTGTCAAGCGGCTCTTTGCCATAACGGGTGAATGTCGCGCTTATTTCGGCGAGAAGGATTACCAACAGGTGGCGGTAATTCGAGAGATGGTGCGAACACTCGATCTCGATGTGGAGATTAAAGCCATCCCAACCGTTCGTGAAACTGATGGGCTCGCTCTATCGAGTCGCAACATTCGATTGAGTGATTCGGGTCGAATACAAGCCTTGGGGTTTTCGCGGTCACTCGAGACTTGCCAAGAGGGCAGCAGTGAAGAGATTGAATCTCACGCACGCAAGATTCTTGAAGAGAGTGGCGTGGCCGTCTCCTATGCCTCGATTGTTGATACCGAACATCTTCAGCGCGTGAACTCTGATTTCTCCGGTCCAGCTCGGCTCTTGCTCGCGGGGGTCGTTGATGGAGTCAGACTTCTCGATAATGGACCAGTAGTTGTAAGGAGTAGCCATGCTGTTAGCAATTGACGTAGGAAACACTGAAACGGTGATTGGACTCTTTGGTGAGTCTGGACTCAACGAAGAAGCGCTGAGCTTCGCGAGAGCCAATGGCGAGCGCGGCTTGGCCTTCCACTGGCGCATCGCTACGGTGCGCGAACGCACACCGGATGAGCACGCGATGATCTTGACTCAGCTCTTGGCCCTCGAAGGAATCGACCTTAAAAAAGACATCAAGGCGCTGGCGATTTCTTCTTCGTCACCTAGCGTCACGACGCAACTTCGTCGAATGGCCACTCGTTGGTTCAGCGAGATCCCTGTAACGGTGATTGGGCCAGGTGTAAAGACCGGCATGCCGATTCTTTATGACAACCCCAAAGAGGTTGGGGCAGACCGAATTGCTGATGCGGTCGGTGGTTTTGACCTCTATCCCGGTGCCCTAATCATTGTGGATATGGGAACAGCCACCGTCTTTGACGTGATTAGCGAAAAGGGTGAGTACTTGGGTGGGGCGATTGCACCGGGTGTGGCAATTTCGCTCGAGGCGCTCTACAACCAAGCCTCGGCGTTACGCAGTGTGGAATTGGTCGCTCCGCGCTCAGTGGTGGGTAAATCAACGGTTGAATCCATCCAATCGGGCGTTTTATACGGTTTTGCCAGTCAGGTAGATGGCATGATTGAACGGATACAACAAGAGGTCGGTGCTTCAACGGTGGTGGCAACGGGCGGACTCGCCAGTTTGATTGCCCCGTTTACCAAGCACGTTGAGCACGTTGAACCGTGGTTGACGCTCCACGGACTTCGAATTGTGCACGAACTGAATCACTAGAAGGAACACCATGAGTACGCCGTATCGTTTCGATCACAACGCTTACGCCAAGACCCTCCAGACCACCTACGCCAACCTCGCCGATGGCGAGGAGACGGGTGCCGTTGTAAAGGTCGCTGGTCGTGTGATGTTGATGCGTACCCAAGGCAAGTTGGCCTTCGCCACGATGCGTGACTCTTCGGGTGAGATTCAACTCTTCGCCCTCGAGGCGGTTACTGCGAACTTCGCGGGATTCGCCGACCTCCACCTCGGTGACTGGGTGGGTATAACCGGTGAGGTGGTGCGCACCAAGCGCGGTGAGCTCTCCGTCAAGGTCGCTTCGTGGGAGCGGCTCGCCGAAGCGCTACACAACTTTGGCGACAAGTGGGCCGGCATTACCGACCACGACCTGCGCTATCGCCACCGCGAGGCGGACCTGTGGGCCAATGAGCGCACCCGCACCAACCTGCAACGGCGCAGCCAAGTGGTGCGCTCGGTGCGCGAACGTTGCTGGGCGGCGGACTTCGTTGAGGTGGAAACCCCCATGTTGAACGCCATTGCGACCGGCGCCTCCGCTCGCCCCTTTACGACACATCACAACGCGCTCGACTCGGATTTCTTCTTGCGGATCGCTCCCGAACTCTGGTTGAAGCGACTGGTGGTGGGTGGATTTGAGCGAGTCTTTGAACTCGGTCGCGTCTTTCGCAACGAAGGGGTGAGTCCTCGACACAACCCCGAGTTCACGATGCTCGAGCTCTACGCGGCCTACTGGAACGTTGACGACATGATGGCCTTCACCGAAGAGCTGGTGGCGGGAGTGGCGATGGATGTGCTCGGCACCACCGAACTCGAATACCAGGGACGCCCCTTGTCACTAAAGGCCCCCTGGAAGCGTCGCACGATGGCCCAACTGGCGAGTGACGCCATTGGCGAAGAGGTATCGGTGCACACGCCCCGTGAACAGTTGGCGAAGTTGCTCGAAGCTCGCGGTGTTGCGGTGCACGCCTCGTGGGGACCTGGACGTTGTTTGAGTGAGCTCTTCGAAGATGCCGCCGAGCCCACGTTGTGGGACCCGATCTTTGTCACCGAACACCCCGTTGAGATTTCGCCGCTGGCTCGTCGTCACCAGGTGGACTCGGAGCTGACCGAGCGCTTTGAGTCCTACGCCGCTGGTCGTGAACTCTCCAACGGCTTTACCGAACTCAATGACCCCGTCGATCAGCGCTCTCGTTTTGAAGAGCAGGCTCGACTGGCCGCGGCCGGTGATGATGAGGCGATGTCGATTGATGAGGACTACATCAAGGCCCTCGAGTGGGGACTTCCCCCCACCGCGGGACTGGGCGTGGGCATCGACCGCTTGTCGATGTTGATTGCCGACGAGTCCAACATTAAAGAGGTCATCGCCTTCCCGACCCTTAAGCCGGTTCGCGACTAGTGCCCCGGTCCACTCGCGGACAGACTGTGCGACGACAGTTCGTCTATTGGGACTTGCCTCGGCCCGCCACTCGCCAGTGGTCAACAACGGAGCCAGCGCGAAGTAAGAGCACCTCATCGAAAAGGTTGACTACGGGGCAAGCGTGAGAAGGTATTAACTCCAGCTGGTCACCAATTTCTAGGTATCCGGAGCTCTCCAAGAGAGTACCAACGCCGTGCTCTTCGCTTAAGAACTCCATAGCCAGGTCGGCCCTGTTTCTGATTTTGATCCAATCGGCACGACCAACACCGTCGGAGGTGAGCGACTTGGTACCCGCATCGACGACAAACCGGTCTTCGCGCGGTCGGCTTACTACGGTCGCCACAACGTGCAGAGCGCAGGTTTCCTCCTCGGCTACACCCAGATCCATCATGGTGGTGTCGTTGAATACGTATGTCCCCGGGCGCACTTCAGTAATCCCGGCAATCGAAAGTTCTCGTCGAACAGACGGAGTTGAACCAACACTTAACTCAGTGAGGGGAACACCTAGGTCGAGGCAGCGTCGTTGTACTGAAGTGAGGTCTTCTAGTTCTCGCATGACGACGCTTAGAGCCTCGTCCTCAGTACGGGCCTTATAGGCATGACCGGCGTGAGTCATAAGTCCGACAACCCTCACAGCTGATAAATCATTGATTCGAGCAATTAACTCTGCGGTCTCCACGGTTGGGGGTAAGCCCATTCGGTGTTGGCCGGTATCAATCTCAAAGTAGATTTCAAGGGGTTCCTGATCTGTACTGAAGCGGCTGAGACCTTCGGCCACCTCTACTGAATCGAGGCTCACGATGACGCGAGCACTCTCACGGAGTCGTGCCAGACGGCGGAGTTTGTCTTCACCCCAGATTGGATACGCAATCAAAATATCGTCGATACCTGCGTTGGCCATCACCTCGGCTTCACCCAATTTTGCGCAGGTAATTCCCTGTGCCCCGGCCGCCACTTGGAGCTTGGCAATTTCTGGCATTTTGTGAGTCTTGGTATGAGGGCGAAGCCGAACGCCCGCTTGGGCGCAGGCTCGTGCCATTTCGGCGATATTGGCCTCGAGCCGATCTAGGTCGAGGACGAGAGCGGGAGTATCGAACTGGGGCTTGGCCACTCTTGTTCCTCCGCTAGGTACCCTTTTTGGACCCCGGTTAGGGTCGGGACCAGACGGCCCGGTAACTCACTAGAGGCTACCTGTTAGGAAAAATACTGTCAATATAATGACCTAGGGTGACTAAATAGATGTTGATTTGGTCCGAATTCAAGTTTGGGGGAACTGATGAGTAAAAAAGTTGAAGCGCTACAGGCACAGGGGATCTCTAGGCGTCAGTTTTTGACGATTGGCGCAGTTTCGGCTGGAGCCGTGGGGATTGCTGCTCTTTCGGGACCGGTGCACTCAGCTGGGGCGACAACTTCGAGTGCACAACGAATCTTGCGAGTTGGATGGACTACGCCGCCGGACCTGCTCAACCCTTTCACCTTCACGTCGTCCGCCTCCTTCGAGATTGTTTCATTGATGTACGACACCTTGCTCGAATACGATGTCAATCTAAAGCCCAGCGCTGGATTAGCGCAAAGCCACACGGTGAGTGCCGATGGTAAGACTTTCACCTACAAGCTGCGACCTAACGCGACGTGGCACGACGGTAAACCAGTTACCGCCGCTGACGTGAAATTCACCTTTGATACCACCGCCAAGAACAATCTGGGTCAAGCAGCGTGGAGCTTGGGAGAGTACCTCTCAAGTCGTGTTGTCGATACTCACACCGTTGCCATCACCTACAAGAAGCCACAAGCATTCGATCCAGCTTTGGCGGTCTTTATCGTTCCTCAACACATTTGGGGTTCGATGAGTTCTTCGCAAATCCAAAGCAATACCAACCCGAAGCCAGTGGGTAGCGGGCCCTATCAATTCAAGAAATGGGCCACTGGTCAGTACGTACAGGTTGTGCGCAATGCCAAATGGTGGGGCGCAGCTCCCCACGCCGCGGGAATTATTTGGAATGAATTCGCAAACGCAGACGTTATGACTCAGAGTCTCGCCTCGGGTTCCGTGGATATCTTGACTGAAGTTCCAGCGGTCTTATGGAATGGACTCAAATCGAAGCCGGGAGTCAAAGCCGCAGAAATGGAGTCGTTCTCCTTTCACCACATTGGGTTCAACGTTTCCAAAGCCAAGACTTCGAAGGGGAACCCCCTCCTGCTGGACAAGACCGTCCGTCAAGCGTTGAGTTATTCGCTTAACCGAGCCCAATTGGTCGCCCTTGCACTAGCGGGACACGGGCTCCCCGGAAGTGTTCAATTACCTCCCTCCTTTGGAGATTGGCATGAGAATATTCCAAAGAACCAACAGTTTGATAACAATCCGGCGAAGGCAAAAAAAATGCTCGCAAAAGCCGGCTATCGGGTGGGCTCGAACGGAATTCGAGTGGACAAACATGGCAAACCTCTTCACTTCCGCCTCATCGTCATTCAGACCACAGACGAAGATGTTCTAGCGGGACAGATCTTTGTCAAGGCGGCGAAGGCGGTCGGTATTTCATTAACGCTCGAGACGCTGGACTCGACAACGTTGGGCAACATTGTTTACAACAGCGCCGCTCCAGACTGGGACATCTTTATTTGGGGATGGGACGCGAATAACCCCGATCCGGATTACCTGCTGAGCATTGATCTCGCGAGCCAAATTGGCGGAAACAATGATGTCTTTTACTCAAATGCAGCCTACGACGCGTTGTACGCTCAACAAGCAGTCGCCACGAATCGAGCCGAACGAATTAACTTGGTTCACCAGGCGCAGAAAATGTTCTACGAAGACGCCGCGTACTGCATCATGTGGTACCAGAGTAAGTTGCAAGCGTACCGTACGGACACGTGGCAGGGCTGGAAAGAAATGCGCGGGGGAGTGGTGTACAACTTCACCCGTTCGAACTATTTGACCGTTAAGCCCAAGTGAAGACGCTAAAGCGTTAATTCTGTCGGAAATTCACAATGAACGCTCGGTACTTTGTCAGAAAGCTCTCGACCCTAGTCGTGACACTCTACCTGACTGTTTCATTCAATTTTCTACTGTTCCACGTTTTACCGGGTAGCCCGGTGCAATTGCTCGCACGATCGGGTCACTACGATGCCGCAGCCAAAGCTTCGCTAACTAAATTATTCGGATTAAATCACGGCCTCTTGACGCAGTATTTCATCTACTTGAAAAACATGGTGCAGGGCGACTTGGGCTTTTCCTACACCTATCGCAAACCAGTCACGACGGTACTCGGAGCTGCGGTTGGAAACACCGTGCTGTTGGTCGGCACAGCCACAGTGATAACTGTATTCATTGGAATTTGGCTCGGGGTGAAAGCAGCTTCGCGCGCAAACTCCCTCACCGATACCACCATTACGGTGACCAGCTTGACGCTATGGAGTATGCCGGACTTTTTTACCGGAATGATTTTGATCTTTGTGACCGGAGTTTGGACCCACGTGCTGCCAATTTCGGGCATTGAAACACCTGGCCTCACTGTTGGGTGGTTGGGCCACCTCTTAGATGTTGCTAAGCATTTGATCCTGCCGGCGCTGACCTTGATGTTGGTCAATGCCGCAGAGTTCTCGCTGATCACCCGAAACTCCATGGTGGACGTCATGGTTGATGATTATATGGTTACCGCGAGAGCCAAAGGTGTAGCGAAAAAGGTAATCGTATGGCACCACGCCTTGCGAAATGCGTTGCTACCCATCGTTACCGCTACCGCTCTCTACGTGGGAATGGTGTTAGGTGGCGCCATTCAGGTCGAAACGGTGTTTTCGTGGCCCGGCATGGGTCTGCTCATCTATAACTCAGTTGAGCAGCGTGACTACCCCGTACTCGAGGGATGTTTCTTGTTATTCGCCATTGCCGTAATTGCTACCAACTTTATAAGTGACATTCTCTACCAAGTTCTCGACGCGCGAGTAAGGAATAACTAATGAATGACGATTTCATGGCGGTAGAGGACCGAGATGCTGAAGTAACTCCGAGCACGAGCCGGCCTGGCGTTTGGCGTGAGGTGTGGCGCGACACGATGGGCCGCGTTGGAATCCTTACCCTGCTCGGCATTCTCTTAACTATTTTCCTCGGACCCGTACTCTTTCCCTTCGATGGTCAGTCTTTTGGAGCCTCCGCGGCTTCAATCCTCCAAGCTCCAACTGGGGCCCACTGGATGGGAACAAATGAACTGGGCCAAGACGTATTCCGACAATTCCTCTTAGGCGGAAGAATCTCGCTGTACGTAGGCGTATCGGCAACAGTGATTGCCATGGTGCTTGGAGCCGGACTCGGAATGGTGTCGGGCTACTACGCCGGATGGCGAGACACGGTGTTAATGCGAATCACAGATTTCTTCTTGGTGTTGCCGACTCTGCCACTAATCATCGTTCTAGCTGCGCTCTTTGGTCAGAGCATCTTGATAACGAGTCTGGTGATTGGTTTGACTAGTTGGCCACAGACGGCGCGCATTATTCGCTCGCAGGTGCTGTCGCTGCGTGAGAGACCGCTCGTTATGCGTGTCCGGTCACTCGGGGCGGGAGATTGGCGAATTATGAGTAAGCACATCTTGCCCAATGTCACGCCGCTGATCTTTGCCAATCTTGTGCTAGTTCTGTCAGGGTCGATCCTGGCGCAAGCTGCGTTGGCCTTCCTGGGACTCGGTGACCCCGTCCAAGTTTCGTGGGGCACAATGCTTCACAACGCTTTCAATTCTGGAGCCATGAGCTCTGGAGCGTGGTGGTACACCTTGACTCCGGGTGTTGGCATCGTAGTCATGGTGCTGGCCTTTTCACTCATTGGTCACGCGCTTGATCGAGTCATGAACCCCCTTCGTCGAGGTGTCCGATGAGCGTGCTCCGTATTAGTGACCTCACCATCGATTACCGACTCGGTCAGGGGAGTGTTCGCGCCGTGGATCATGTATCTCTTGAAATCGAAGCGGGAGAAGCGGTCGGAATCGTTGGAGAATCAGGCTGTGGAAAGACGACGCTAGGGCTGTCAGTGCCTTTGTTATTGCCCGCCAACGCATCTGTCAGTGATGGACACATTGTTCTAAATGGTGAGTCGCTGATTGGGCGCAGCGAAGAAGAGATGAACCACCTTCGATGGAAGTCAGTGGCGTTCGTGTTCCAAGGTGCGATGAACGCACTTAACCCCGTGCACCGAATCGATAAGCAGATCCTCGAAGCAATCCAAACTCACGAGCCAGAAACCTCGAAGGATGACGCCTACGCGAGAGTGCTGGAGCTTATTGAATTAGTCGGAATCTCCCCAAGTCGCGCCAAGAGCTATCCCCACGAGTTTTCCGGGGGAATGCGCCAGCGAGCAATGATTGCAATGTCACTAGCGTGCCGCCCTTCACTGCTCATCGCCGATGAACCCACGACCGCACTCGACGTAATTAGCCAGGCCCAGATTCTCGCTCTCTTGGGCGAACTTCGAAGCCAAGAGAATTTAAGCCTGGTGATGATTTCGCACGACCTTTCGGCAATCAAGAAGGTTTGTGATCGTATCGTGGTGATGTACGCCGGCGTGATTGTTGAGTCTGGGCCTACCGACACAGTCTTAAGACGAAAAAATGGCGTAGTCACAGCAGCACATCCGTACACCAGAGCTTTGATGGGGGCTCACCCCGACCTCAGCGGTGAACGAATATTGGCGCCAGGCCTAGCAGGAAACCCGCCGGATCTTTCAAAACCAATTACTGGATGTCGTTTTGCCGCCCGATGCCCTGAAGTGATGGAAATTTGTCGAACGCAAACTCCACCCACAGTTACCATCACCCCGGGCCACAGTGTCACTTGCCACTTATCGGTACGGAGCGCGTCATGAGTATGAAAGATATGAATCCGACGAACGATACCGTACTAAGTGTTTCTGATCTTGTCGTTCGGTTCGAAAGTGGCGGTCGTCAGTCAAAGAAGAAGATTGTGCGCGCTGTTGATGGCGTGTCATTCGAAATCGTACGGGGCGAAATAGTAGCTCTAGTGGGTGAATCGGGCTGCGGAAAGTCGACTATCGCGATGGCGGTTATGCGTTTGATCAAACCGACATCGGGCCAAATTATTTCTGACGGTCTGGACCTCGCAACAATCCACGGACGGGCACTCCAACGTGCTCGGCGACGAATTCAAATGATTTTCCAAGATCCGTTTGGCTCTCTTGACCCTCGGCAAACAGTGATGGAGGCAGTATCTGAGCCGCTCACTATCCATAAAGTGGGAAACTCTGCCGGGGAGCGTAAAGAGTTGGTTTTCGAAGCGCTTCGAATGGCGCAGCTAAATCCACCCGAGCGACTTTCGGAAAACTTTCCCCACGAGTTGTCAGGCGGTCAACGACAACGTGTGGCGATCGCTTCGGCAATGGTCCTGAGCCCCGCACTTGTGGTCGCGGACGAGCCAGTTTCGATGTTGGACGTTTCGGCCCGCGCTGGAATTTTGCGCCTCATGATGGATTTGCGTGACCGACTCGGTGTTTCGTACCTGTTTATAACCCATGACTTGGCAACTGCTTGGGTGGTGGCCGACCGAATCGCGGTTGTTTATCTGGGGCGGATTGTTGAAACTGGACCCTCTGAAGTACTTGTCAAAAACCCGGCTCACCCTTACACCCAGGCTTTGCTTAACGCATCTCAAGATGGTGACACCACGATAAGTGCCGCTGCCTCAGTGCTCAAGGGCGAAGCCCCCTCGGCCGCCGCAGTCCCCACGGGGTGTCGTTTTCACCCGCGCTGTCCTAAATACGTTGAACTAGGGAAACCGGAATCTTGCCGGAGTGAAGACCCTAGGTTACGTGTGATTAAAAAGGGTGAAATCGCCCGTCGTGACCACAGTGCCGCATGTCACTTCACCGACGAAGTCAAGTAAGAAAAGGACCCCATGAGTATCGTCAGCACTGAAGAAGTTATTGAAATGATTAGCGACTTAGTCCGAATTGACTCGGTCACCCCGTGGTTAGTGGCGGGCGGTGCGGGTGAGGCCGAGGTCACCGCCTATTTCACTAAGTGGCTCGAAGGCGTACCGGTAGAGATCGAAGTGCAAGAAATTGCCCCTGGCCGAATGAATTTTCTGGCCACCCTGCGCGGCACCGGTGGTGGACCATCAATTTGTTTGAATGCTCACGCTGACACCGTTGGTTACGCGGGCTGGCCGGATGAGGCACTGGTGCCAAAACTCGATGGAGATCGGCTCTTCGGGCTCGGCTCCGGTGACGATAAAGGGTGCTGCGCTATTGCCCTGCTGGTGCTTCGTCACTTGGCCACAAATGTGCCCGCCCTACGAGGTGATGTGACCATTGCGCTCGTGGCCGACGAAGAAGGAGTGTCCATCGGGTCGGAGCATCTCGTTAAAACCAAAAGGTACGACTTCGCAATTGTGATTGAAGCTGACGCTCTCCCTAAGGTCGTTGTAGAGCATCAAGGGTTTGGTTGGATTGACGTAGTTGTCCACGGTAAGGCCGCACACGGTTCAACGCCAGATCAAGGCGTAGACGCCATTGTTGGACTTTCTGAAGTGATTACTCGGTTGCACGCTCACGACATCAAAAATTTTAAAATTGCACCCGCGCCAAGGAATGGCCAGACAGTTTTCCACACCGGCACGATTCAAGGTGGCACCGACTACGCCACCTATCCGAGCATCGCCACTTTAGGTATTGAAATTGGTACGCAGCCTGGAGAAACGCTCGATGACCGTGTCCGCGAGATTGAGGGAATACTGCGTGAGGTTGAGGGGGTACTGCCTGGCATGCGTGGAGAGGTCATTGTGCGCCTCAACCGGAGCCCATTCATGAGCGAGGGCGCCGAACCTCTATTAGCCAGTCTTCATCGAGCTGCAACGCAGCACCTTGGTCACCCTCTCGAGGAGGTTGGTCTTAACGCTTGGACCGATGCAGCATTGATGCAAGAGATGGGTACTCCAACGGTGATGCTTGGACCATTAGGCGGAAACTTTCACTCACCCTACGAGTGGGTCTCCATTCCCGAAGTTGTTTCAACGGTTGACATACTGGCCAGTGCAATTGAGGATTTACTCGCGTGAGTTCAAGCGTCTCGAGTCGTGAACAGCGATTGGTAGCTGCTCGAGAGGCCCTAGCGAGTAACTCGCACCTACTAGATGGTGCGATGAAGTATTACCCGGTACCGGGTGGCGTGATTACTTTTGCCGACCGTGAAGGCGTACTTACCGAACAACCATTTGGTTATTGTGATCGTGAACGCAAGATTGCGATGACTAACGAAAAACTCTTCGAAATTGGCTCTATTAGTAAGTTCTTCACGGCCCTGGTCGTTCTTGAACTAGTCAACGATGGGACTTTGAGGCTCGACCTCACGCTGAAAGAGCTCCTGCCATGGTTGGAGTTTGAGTTCGACGCAACAACGGTGACGTTGCGAGAATTGCTAAACCATACTGCAGGCTTTGCTCTGGGCTCAGATGCACTGCCCGACGACGCGGCGGAGGTCTTTAACTCACGATCCTTCGCTCCACGTCGAGGGGAAAACTCTTTTCGGTATTCGAACGTGGGCTACCTCCTCTTGGGGGAGATAGTGCGGACCGCCACTGGCCAGCGTTGCTCGAAAATAGTGAATGATCGCTGGCTCCCAGGCCTAGGCATGACGAGTGCGTTAGGTGAGGTGCGCCACATTGATCGCCCACTTCTTGCAAAAGGGTACTGGACGGCAAATCCAGACCGGCCGTGGGTGCCGAGTGACCCATTAGAACCCGCAGTATGGTTCGAACTCGAATCTTCGACTGGAAACGTTGTAGCTAGTGGTGAAGACATGGCGGCTCTGATATCGGCAATCATCAATGCCAGTTCAGGCGAAGAGAGGGGCGGTCCGCTCACGACCGATCTCTTTTCTCAGGCCATTGGAGATATGGCACCGAGTGGGGAGCCGATTTACCTGCTGGAAGGAATGGCTGCTGTCGAGAGTAGTCGATACGGGTATGGAATCAACGTCGAGCTCATCGATGGGCACACCTGCGTCAGTCACGGGGGAGGCATGGTGGGGTACTCCACCTTCATGTTGGTGGATTGTAATTTGCAGGTTGGAGTGAGCGTCCTCACCAATGCCAACGGAAATTCATTAGCTTCGCACCTTCTTGCGCGTGCCTTGTTAGCCCAATTACGAACAGCGCTTCAGAAACAAGAGCCACAGTCACTCACCTTCGATACGCAAGTGAGGGAACTTCCGGATCGGGCGTTGGGTGATTTCGCCGACTTCGAAGGAGATGTTATTACCTTCACCCAAACTTCGAACTACTGCGCAGTTCATTATCAAGGTCGCACTGGGGATATCTTTCAGTTACAAAATGGGCGGTATGTCACCAATCACCCAGATCTCCGCCGTTTTCACCTTGACTTCGTTGAGGGGCAATCAACACAATGGCACCACGGCCCGCGAGTATTCGGCGAGGGAAGCGCTCCATCACCAGCCGACCCCTTGTGTGGCCATTACCGTAGCTACTCCCCCTGGTACCCAGAGTTTCGAATTTACAGTCGCCAGGGAAAACTGTTTCTAGCGCCAGGCGATGGAATCGAGGCCTCACATGGCGAGTCACAATTAGTACTAATTGGCCCGAGTGAATTTCGAATCGGAGAGTCCGAAGAGTCACCCGAGCGCTTGAGACTTGGCGCTGAGAGACTGGGTGAAGTGATAGCAGTTAATCGTGATGGTTGTTGGTACTCTCGTGTATCGAGTGAGTGAAGTACTGTGCCGAAAACAATGGATCTAAGGAGTGACTATCACACTGTATGAAAAAACCATTGAATTCGTTCGGACGCTCATTTCCGACCGTAATCTACAACCGGGAGATCGTCTGCCCAGCGAGATTGAAATTGCAGGCATGACTGGCGTAAGTTTGATGACGGTACGACGCGCCATGTCTGAGTTAGTAGCTGCGGGTACCTTGCACCGAGTTCAGGGCAAAGGAACGTTTTTACGCTCTGCGCGTATTCAAACCCAGTCCACAATTATCGGGGGGCTCCGCGACACCCTGGCGCTTCAAGGGGTAAGCCTCCAGACCCAACTCGTTTCACTAAAAAAGCGCAAAGCGAGTGAAAACGAAGCAGCACTTCTCTCGGTGCCTGAAGGAACAGAGATTTGGGAATTAATAAGGGTGCGGCACTTTGATGGCGAGCCGGCTCTACGTGAAGTAGCCACCATTCCCTCGATCTTGGCTCCAGATCTGGATCTTCACTTCAAGGTGGGAGAAGAATCTCTGTACAAAATTCTCACTACCCAATACGGATTAACCGAATCGGTAGAGGAGCAAACATTGATTGCCCGGCCCGCTGGCGCGAATGAATCGAAGGATCTCGGGCTGAGCCCAGGCAGTTTCATTATCGAAGTCACCGGAGTCTCGATGACCTCTTCGGGCACCCCCTTCGACAGTTTTCAAATGACTTTTGTGCCGGGTCGCTTCGCTTTCCGCCTGCACTCATCGTTGAGTGCCGACCCGGTCACTATGTAGCTAGTCGAGCAGCGTCTGTTCGACAATCAAAGTGAAATCTGGGTGGTCTTGCAAATAGGTTGCGGGAACTTCCGGGTTCACGGCTTCTTGAAGCAACTGGTTTACCACCTGCCGCTTGTCTCCTGCCACCAACATTAAGACCGACTTGGCAGCGATCAAATCGGCCATCCCGATGGTAATGGCGTGACGGGGGCGCAGGGTAGATGGGGTGCCTTTGAAATTTGCTTCGAGTGTGTTGGTACTGAGTTCAATAATGTGAGTGTTCGATTGTGGCGAAGTGCCGGGCTCATTGAACCCGATATGTCCATTTCGACCAACACCAACAATTGCTAAGTCAAGTCCGTTAACGGAATTGAGAAGAGAGTCATAGTGTGAACATTGCGAAGCATCGGAATTAGGTTCCAGAGTGTGAACCGTAGTTTGATTATTAAAAATTAAATCACCGAGGTGGGTACGCAAAAATGACTGAAAACTACCTTCCGGATACGTCGGTAGATCAGTGTATTCGTCAAGCATAAAAACGGTGGCGTCATGCAAATTAAAGTTCCCCACTTTGGCTTCATGGCGAAGTCTCTCGTAGGTAGAAATCGGCGTACTTCCGGTGGGGGTAGTAAGGGAAAGGGTGGGATTCCTTTTTACGCACTCAATGATGTAAGCACTCGAGAGACGGGCGAATTCATCGGCGGCGGCGGCGATGATCTTCATTAGGCGGGCGAATTCTGGAAATAACGTTCGGCTTTTTCGGCCAACCCCTTGACGTAGTGCAGGTCAAGATTCGGAAGCGAGTCACTACCGATAGCTGAACCACTAATTTTGTGGCCGAGACCCAGGCCATCGAGAGCAATCAGGGCTGCGCCAAGAAGTGACGGGCTTTGTTGACCAATAGCAATCACTGGTGAGCCAAGCAGCGCGGACAAAATGGCTGGCCCCAGACCTCGGCTATTTCGACCGGTAAGCGCTACGACGGTCCGAGGAGTCGAAGGGTTTTGGAGTAAGCGCAGACATCGCAAGGTCTCGAATGCGATTCCCTCGAAAACCGCCAGGGCGAGGTCGTTTCGACTGGTCGAGAGAGAAATGGCCTGAATACTGCCCAACAGGTCCGTCCTCCATAGGGCCCCCTGTTCGCCACCCGCCAAATACGGATACAGCCGAGTGGCAGCGTTAGCCATGTCTGCGTGTGCGAGCGCCAGCTCTTCGAGTTCACTGGGACTTAGCGCGAGGAGTCCGGCTAACCATGCAATGGAAGAGCCACTCGCGAGTAAGTCCATTTCGATGCCCGATTGACTGGCGTCGACTAGTGGGGAACGCAGGACTTGCCCCTGAAAATTGTGCCCAGGAACACTCGACGCCATGATTACCGTTGAAGAACCATCGATGATTGAAATTGCCTTGGTGAAGTGGCGCTCAACGAAGTGATGTGCGCAGACCGAGTCGGCAGCCCCAAGGTAGACCGGTGTGCCCGTGATTAATCCAGGCACAAGCGCCGTACCCGTTTCAATTAGAGGCAGGGAATAATCAGAAGAGCGAATCTCGGGGAGCAGGGAGATAGAAATGTCCCACAGCGACGTGAGATTAGGGTTCCAAGTTTCACCCACGAGATCGTAGTTTCCAAACCCAGATGCGGTAGAGGGATCGGTGACAAACTCACCAGTCAATATGTAAAAGAGATAATCTTTCGCCGAAAGTAGAAGCGTGGGTTTGTAGTCTTTGCTTGACAGGCGCAGCAGGTGCATGGGGATTATGTAACGACCATCGATGGGAGTTCCCGCTACTTGACTTATGGTGAGTTTCTGCTCGGTGGTAAGCAATTCATCAACGAGGGAGTCGGCTCGAGAGTCTTGCCAAGTAATTGCGTTTCCAATGACTTTTCGGTCACTATCGAGTGCCACCAGAGTTGGCATTTGCGCAGTAAGGGTCACTGCCAAAATTGAAACACTGGAGTGTTCTGCAGTTAAGCGCGCAGTGGCAGTACGTATAGCCGCCAGCCAATCGTCAACTCGCTGCTCGGCTTGGTCAGGTTCAGCAGTGAGGGTTGGGTAACTCTCCGAGGTAGAGGCCACGGTTTCGAGCGATTCACCTATGAGGGCTACTTTGACCCGAGAGGTCCCCAGGTCAATTGCCAGAATGCTCTGTGTTGTTTCCATTGTTAAATGGTGACTTTATCGAATAAGGTCGCGTGACCGGACTACTAACGCGTCGAGGGCGTCGCTGGCGGCAGCCAGCGTCTCGTCGATATCTTTTTCGGTGTGGGCAAAGGACAAGAAGAGATTCTCCAAATGGCCGGGGTGGAACAATATGCCACGATCGAGCATTTCTTCCCACCAAATTCGAAACAAGTCCTCACGGGCATGGCGCGCGGCGTCACGGTAGTTTCGGATTGGCGCGTCAGCAAACCAGACCTGATAAACCGGTCCGAGGCCCACAACATAGCCCTGAATTCCCTTCTCCGTTATCAATTTGCTCAAACCTTCGCGCAACTTGTCTGACAAACGATAGAGCTCCTCGTAGTCGGCCTCTTCTTTCAAATAACGCATCGATTCGACGCCCGCCGAGACCGCAATGGCGTTGCCTGAGTATGTTCCAGCAATTGAGACTTTCCCATGGGTCGCGAGGTCCATAATGTCGCGCCGACCACCCAGAGCGGCAACGGGGAATCCACCACCGAGGCCCTTGGCCATGACCGTCAGGTCTGGGGTAACGCCAAGCTTGGCTTGCGCGCCACCGAGGGCGATGCGGAAACCAGTGATGACTTCATCGAAAATCAGTACGGCACCGTAGCGCGTCGTTATTTCACGTAGACCTTCGAGATATCCAGGCTCGGGCAAGATGCAGCCGGTGTTACACATAATTGGTTCAGTGATGATGCAGGCAATGTCATCACCGTGCTTTTCGAAGATATCCTCAATAGCGCCTAGGTCGTTCCACTGCGCAATAATGAGTGATTCCCCAAACTCAGCGGGAACCCCTGGACCCTGCGGCAGAGCAATGGGGTGCTCGTCAGTACCGGCCTGCTTTAAGTCTGGGTGTTTCGACCAGTAGATCCCATCGGAAAACCCGTGGTACTGCCCTTCAAAGCGAACAACTTTTTTTCGGCCAGTAAAAACTCGAGCAAGGCGCAGCGCGTAAAGTACCCCCTCAGTACCGGTGTTTAAAATACGCACGGTCTCAACTGAGGGTATTGCCGCCACCACCGCCTGCGCCAGATCAATTTCTAATGCGGTGGCCATCGCGAAGACGGTGCCGTTTTCATGAATACGCTGGCTGACCGCTTCGGTAACCGAAGTGGGACGGTGGCCCAAAATCGCGGGTCCGAGGCCCAATAGGTAGTCGATGTATTCATTACCATCGGCATCAAAGAGGTGCGAACCTGTGCCGTAGTCAGCGAAAATTGGGTGGGGCTGCCACCCAGAGAAAGCCGCGCGGGCGGTGGAGTTCACTCCGCCAGGGATGAACTCGAGAGCTTTTTTGTACAAGGCCGCCGATTTCGCGTAACGCTCGGGGTGCAGATAGGTCTCGGTCATGGTTCTCCTAAAGTCAACATAATGACATAACAAATGTAGCATGTTCATCACGAGTGGGCACTCCTGCGAGAGTGGTTAGAGGTACACAAGGGGGATTGAAATGACGAAACCTGCTGGAACGTCACCGCACACACTTAAGGCAGATGCCTTGGGGGTTGCCGACACGGTGATTATTGCCATGGCTAGTTCTGGACCAACCCAAAGTATTGCCGCGGGCCTGGCCGCGATCATGGTGGCCGTTATGTACGCCGGCTTCTTGCCGATTGTGATTTGTTTCATTCCAATGATTGGTATCGCCATTGGCTACCAGCGCCTCAACGCGTGGCAGCCCAGCGCCGGCGCAACGTACTCCTGGGTCGGCCGAGTGATCAACCCACACGCTGGTTTCTTTTCGGGCTGGATCATGTTGATGTACTACACAATTGGCACCGTAAGCCTCACCCCAATTTTGGGTTCGTATACATTGAGTTTCTTTTCAAATGCGGCCGCAAATAATCGCTACGACACGGCGGCAGTGGGAACAGCCCTTGACATACTCGTACTACTTGTTGCTGCGGTCGGTGCAAAAGCGTCGGCCCGTTTCCAATGGGGCTGGGCGATTTTTGAATACGTCGCATTGGCGGGATTCTCCATAGCTGCGGTGTTCTTGATTTACACCAACCATTTGCAGCACGCCGTCAAGATTTCATCTTCGTGGTTCACCCTGAGCGGAGCGGGCGGCTTCCATGCCCTTATCGCGGGAATTTTGATTTCAATCTTTTTGTATTCCGGATGGGATACCGCGGCGTACATGGGTGAAGAGGTAAAGGGTAGCCGGGCAGGAAACGCCGCTTTGACGAGTGTAATTCTACTTTTTGTCGTTTACACCGTTGGGGTCCTCGCACTTCAGGGAGTCGCGTCGAACGCCGCTATTCAAGCCCACGCGGGCAATATCCTGGCCTTCGTCGGTGACCGCATTGGGGGAGGATTCTGGAAGAACGTAATGATTGTTGCCGTCTTGGGGGGTACTCTGGCCTCCCTGCAAGCAGCCATCGTCAGCGCTTCGCGTATTTCGTACGCTATGGGCCGAGACCGTGTCTTTCCGAGTTG
>Ga0214205_100061_pt1 | contig 20917 bp, 23 predicted proteins | sample TroBogEpilimnion_12_FD_153043 | JGI IMG/M metagenome (GOLD analysis project Ga0214205, IMG submission 153043) | Freshwater microbial communities from Trout Bog Lake, WI - 29JUN2009 epilimnion | ecosystem: Environmental > Aquatic > Freshwater > Lake > Epilimnion/Euphotic zone | place: Trout Bog... | reverse complement strand
GCACCTTGGTTCATTCCTAAATTGAAACCCTTGGCATGTGAGACTCTTCTTAACACCTTCATGGAATGCGCGGTAAGTTCAAAGATTTCATTACGTTCATCTGACGTGAGATCGGTGAGATCGGCTACGTGACGATTGGCGCAGATCAGTAGATGGCCGGCGTTATATGGATAGAGATTCATAACGACATATGCCGTTACACCGCGAAAGACAATTAATCCTTCTTCGTCACTCAGTGATGGGATTCTGCAGAAGGGGCATTCAACTCCGTTACCGGGAAGCGGACGATTCTCTCCAGAGAGATAACTCATTCGATGAGGTGCCCACAGTCTCGACCAGGAATCTGGCATCCCAGCGCCGCCGTGGAGAATCTGCTCGTCCATTACTTACACCTGAGTGCGTTCAGAGATGACCTTCAGTACTTCGGCGATCGCTTCATCGAGTGGAATGCCATTGCGCTGTTCACCATTGCGATAGCGGAAGGAGACGGAATTAGCGTTCTGATCTTCTTCGCCGGCAATCATCATGAATGGGATCTTCTCCATCTGTGCATTGCGAATCTTCTTCTGCATTCGATCATCAGAGGTATCCACATCAATGCGAATTCCAGCCTTACGCATCTTCGCCGAAACTTCTTGAAGATATGGCAAGAAGGCATCTGCGACTGGAATAGCGCGGACTTGCACCGGCGCTAACCATGGAGGGAATGCTCCGGCGTAATGCTCGGTGAGCACTCCGAAGAATCTCTCAATCGAACCGAAGAGCGCTCTGTGAATCATCACAGGTTGCTGCTTCGTTCCATCACTCGCCTGGTATTCAAGATTGAATCGCTGTGGCAATTGGAAATCTACTTGGATAGTCGACATCTGCCACGTTCTACCGATGGCATCTTTGGCTTGAACAGAGATCTTCGGTCCATAGAAAGCTGCGCCACCTGGATCATCTACAAGTTCGAGATTTCGCTTCTCAGCAACGACGCGAAGCGCATTCGTCGCTGCTTCCCAGTCCTCATCCGATCCAACAGACTTCTCTGGGTTACGAGTTGAGAGTTCGAGATAGAAATCCTCTAATCCGTAGTCGCGGAGCAGATTCAATACAAAGGTCAGAAGGGAATCGAGCTCTTCTTGCATCTGATCTTTTGTGCAATAGATGTGGGCATCGTCCTGTGTAAATCCACGTGCTCGAGTGATTCCATGTATCACGCCAGATTTCTCGTAGCGGTAGACGGTTCCAAATTCGAATAAGCGAAGTGGTAGCTCACGATAAGAACGAGAACGTGATCTATAAATCAGATTATGGAATGGACAGTTCATCGGCTTCATGTAGTACTTCTGACCAGCGCGCTTTACAGTGCCGTCAGCGTGGTACTCCTCATCCATCACCATCGGTGGGTACATACCCTCTGAGTACCAATCCAAGTGACCCGAAGTTTCGAAGAGCGCTGCCTTCGTTAAATGTGGCGAGTAAACAAATTGATAGTTCTCTTCTTCATGGCGACGACGTGAGTAATCCTCCATGGCGCGGCGAACGATTCCGCCCTTAGGATGGAAGACCGCTAGCCCACTTCCAACTTCCTCAGGGAAGGAGAAGAGATCGAGTTCTGCTCCAAGGCGGCGATGATCGCGCTTCTCTGCCTCGGCTAAGAGATGGAGATAACCATCGAGCGCCTCTTGCGATGGCCAGGCGGTGCCATAGATACGTTGCAACATCGGATTCTTCTCTGAGCCGCGCCAATAGGCGCCGGCAGAGCGCATCAATTTAAAGGCCGGGATATGTTTCGTTGAAGGTAGGTGCGGTCCGCGACAAAGATCGGACCAAACTGGTTCGCCATCTCTTCCTAGATTGTCGTAGATCGTGAGTTCTGCACCACCGACTTCGACATTCGACTCATCATCGTGGCCAGATTTCAATCCAATGAGTTCACACTTGTATGGCTCACTCTTTAGCTCAACGAGCGCATCCTTCTCATTTGTCACGCGGCGACGAAAACGCTGACCCGCCTTAACAATTTTTCGCATGGCACTTTCAAGCTTTTCGAGATCTTCAGGTGTGAAGGGCTTGATCGGATCGAAGTCGTAATAAAAACCATCTGTGATCGGAGGCCCAATGCCAAGTTTTGTCTCTGGGAAGACTTCCTGGACAGCCTGTGCAAGAACATGTGCAGTCGAGTGGCGCAGAACCGCTAATCCTTCTGGAGATTCGATGGTGATTGATTCAACGCGATCGCCTTCAGCAAGCTCAGTCCAGAGGTCACGGATCTCGCCATTTATTCGGGCGACAACAACGTTGCTCTGATCTGCAAATAAATGGGTAGGGCGATGATCTGGCGCAATCTGCTGCGGAATCCCATTTACCGTTACCGAAATTGCTGCGCTCATGGGCTCAGGTTAGCAACAGTTACAGGCGAGACCACGGTTGGCGCGGGATGGGGTCTGTGCGCTAGATTTCACCCTCTGATGTTGGAGCGAAGCTTCAACTTCGGTACGCGGACGTAGCGCAGTTGGTAGCGCGGAACCTTGCCAAGGTTCAGGTCGCCGGTTCGAACCCGGTCGTCCGCTCGCAGGAAAAATGGTCGGATGGCCGAGAGGCGAGGCTCAGGACTGCAAATCCTGCCACACGGGTTCAAATCCCGTTCCGACCTCCATTCTGCAAAGATGGAGTAGTAAGAAAAGCAAGAACCGTAAGTACATGGACGATTGGCTCAGCGGTAGAGCACCACATTGACATTGTGGGGGTCACTGGTTCGATCCCAGTATCGTCCACCAGATCTTCGATCTGACTCCTCCTGGCCATCGCATTGTATCGAGAGTGAAATCGCAGTGTTGAATACCGGTCCGCCTTCGATACTCATTCCAATAAATTGATGGCCAAAAATTGAGAAATCCGCGGTGAAAAGCGGAGCACCTTCTCCCATTCGATTCTCTTCAAATATCTCCACATCTTTAAAGGTCTCTTTGTAGAAATTCAGAGCTGCTTCCAGATCGCTTTGAAACCAGAGAAAGGTTTTGAGGGAGGCGGGTTTAGTCATAACCTCAGACTAACTATGCGATTGAACAAATGCGAGTGAGTCTTGAAAGATCTTTTCAGCGTCATAATCAAGATTCGCGACGTGATAACTATTGGATAGTTCCACTCGACTCTTCTGGGCCGATCCGATCTCACTCATGATGATCTCGGTGTTTGAAACTGGCAACACATGATCATCTTGAGAGTGAAAGAGAAGCAACGGTGCAGCTATGTTCTTGAGTGCCGCGCGGGTAACTTTCAGCATTTTATTGAGTTGAATAACTCCCTTAGTAGGTAGGACGTCATATCCCCATTCAGTAACGCCCGGCTTCTTAATGTCATCCCCCACAGAAGCTCTGCCGGGTTGAAGCATGGCGATGAGGGGTGCGAATTTAATCAACTGACCGGGGATATGAATCATTGGATTCACCAGGATCAGCCCATCTACATCGTTCCGAGCGGCAATATTGAGAGTTGTTCCGCCGCCCATAGACAATCCGAATACAAATACTTTTTTACAACTCTTCTTAAGTGCCGCTAGTTCTTCTTCAGCTTTTGCTGGCCACTCTTGCCACGAAGTCTTATTCAGATCCTGCCACTCGCGCCCATGACCCGGTAGTCGTGGAACTCTAACGGTGTATCCATTCTCATTCAGGAAATGTGCCCACGGACGCATCGAAGCCGGCGAACCAGTGAAGCCATGAATCAAAAGGATTCCAACATCTGCATGGGTCGTGCCCGGTGCAGAGAAATCTTCGAGCCAACCTGCTGGTGCTTGTGAAGTAGACATAGTGAAAATCTATTACCCAGCTGAGATAAGGGCAATGCCCGCGACAGCAAAGACCACACCAAGATACTGGGCTCGTTGTAAACGTTCATGAAGAAATTTATAAGCAAGCAGAGTTGTCACTACTGGGAAGAGGGAACCGAGAACCATGGCTACCGATACCAAGCCCTTAGTGGACGCCAGACCTAGTGTGTAATTCGCAAGGAAATCAGTTGAACCAATCACGATCAACATAAACAGAGAGCTCTTACTGAACCCGCCATAGGTTCGCAGTGCAAGGGCAATAAGAAGCGAGATGGCTACCGTCTCACATCGCATTGTGGTCATGGTGAGGAGAGCGCCATGCTTCGATCCGCGCGCCATAAAGACTAAAGCGACACCGAACATAATCGCCGTTAAGAGGCCCAGCACAATGGGCCTTGCACTTAAACCAGAACGAACCTCGGGCCCAGATGCTAAGAAACAACCGATCAGCGCCACAGCCATACCGAGAATCTGCAAGGTTGATGGTTGATCACCTTGATAGATTCCGTAGAGAAGTGGGATAACCGCACTCAACGAGGTAATCGGAGCTACAACGCCCATCTTCCCGGTCGCCAAACCTGCGTAGTAACTAATCAATCCGATAAAGCCTGCAAAGCCAGCAATAAGACCCGAGATCGCATACCCAGAAAGTGCTAGATCAGGTTGCCTAAATCCCGAGGTCAGAGCGAGCATCGACAATCCAACGATGAGGCCGAATGCCTGGGAAGCGCCAGTAACGGCCATGGGATGGAACTTCTTCGACAACTTTCCACCGAGAAAGTCAGCGGTCCCCCACATCAGACTTGATAAGAGCGCGAGGCCAGCGAACATTGTTTAAGTATGTCAGCAGGACGGACTACTTTTAGTCAATGAAACCGCATCTCCGAGAACGGTCACTCGCTGAGTGCACCTTCGTGATCGTGGATCTCGAAACAACTGGTGGATCGCCTAAGAATGGTTGTGGCATCACTGAGATCGGCGCGGTAAAAGTTCGCGGCGGAGCAATTCTCGACTCGTTTGAGAGCTTTGTTAATCCTTTAACCCCAATCCCCGGTTACATCACCGAACTCACTGGAATAACGAATGCCATGGTTGCACGTGCGCCGATTATTGACGAAGCTCTTCCTGAATTTCTCGTCTTTGCTGGTGACCCAGAAGAGAGCATCTTGGTCGCTCATAACTCACCATTCGATATGGGTTTTTTGATCTCCGCGGCTAACGATTGCGACATCGTCTGGCCGGATTACATGGTCATCGACACCGTTAAATTGGCTCGACGTTTACTCAGTAGAGATGAAGCACCTAACTGCAAACTCTCAACACTGGCACAACTATTTGAGACAGAGGTTCAACCAACTCACCGAGCACTCGATGATGCGAAGACAACAGTCGATGTTTTACACGGGCTCTTTGAGCGAGCCGGATCTCTTGATGTCTTCACATTCGAAGATCTCTTAGAGTTGATGAAGCGAAAGTCGGTCCGCGGGAAAACAGCTTCAGAATATGCAGTTCACTGGCAGATTAAAGAAGAATTTACGCAGTGGGAGTCACAACAAGAGTTTTAGATCGAGCGATAAGAAACGATCTCGTGAGACATCTTCGCCCAGTTCTCTAAGACGGTAGTCGCCTTTCCGGAGTCAACCGCTTGAGTAGCTAGAACGAGTCCATTCGCAAACTGTTGTTCCACACTCAATGAGAAGTCAGCCTTAAAGGCAGCGATTCCAGCTGCGGCATTGAGAAGAACAGCATCACGTGGTGCGCCACGCTCCCCGGCAAAAATTCGACGACTTACCTGTGCGTTGTATTCGGCCTCTCCGCCAACTAATTCGCTGAGCGGCGAAGAATCAATATTGAGATTGCGTGGATCGAACTTCTCTTCTCGAATTTTCCCATCATGGATTTGCAGCACTGTCGTTGTCGTTTCGAGTGAGATCTCATCGAGCCCGTCATCGCCCCGGAAGATGAAGCCTTCACACCCTCTATCCATCAATACCTTCGCCATAACCGGCATCATCTTTGGGTTCGCTACCCCAAGCGCGATCGCCTTCGGCTGCGCTGGATTAGCTAATGGGCCAAGAACATTGAACATCGTCGGCACTGAAATCTCTTTGCGAGCCGGTGCTGCGAACCGAAGTGCAGAGTGGAATTTTTGCGCGAAACAGAAACCGATACCGAGTTTGTAGACGGTTTGTGCAACTTCAACACCATCAAGATCGATATTTACACCGAGCGCTTGAAGACAATCTGCCGCCCCTGATTTTGACGTAGCCGCACGAGAACCATGTTTAACAGTTCGGGCACCCGCGGCAGTGATGATGATTGCCGCTGTTGTCGAAATATTGATTGTGTGCGCACCATCTCCCCCGGTGCCGACAATATCGACCGAACGTTCAGGGATAGAGATGGGTAATGAGAATTTCAGCATCTCAGAGATAGCCGCTTCAATCTCAACCGCTGCCTCACCCTTGGCATGCATGGCGAGCAAGAAATCTTTGAGATCTTCTTTGGGGGCACGATCAGAGAGAAGCTCGTGCATCGCCCATTGCATCTCTAAAGCAGTGAGGTTTTGCGAACTACGAAGTTGCGCGTTGAGGGTATTCCAGGAAAAAAGTGACATCGAATATCAATCACACGCGCGCAGCGAGGTGAGCTCTCAAAAGATCTGCCACCTTATGAGCGAGTGTGAATGGATCAATAGGATGCATGGCAGAGGCATCAGCCTTCGACCAGGATGCGAGCCAGGCATCTGCTGCCCGAGCTGTGATCACCATGGTTGGCGGGCATTGATAAATCTCATCTTTGAGCTGGCGGGCAATTCCCAAACCACCCTCCGGAGTGGACTCTCCGTCGAGGATAAAGAGATCGATCCGACCCTTCTCGTCGAGGTGCAGTCGGAGAGCATCCCCAGTGGCAAACTCGAGGGTTTTATGGGCGGGGATATCTGAGGCAACCTGGCTTCCGAGGGCTGAAAGTATGGTTTGGCGGACGGTGAGGTCATCTGAGTAGATCGCGATCACTGGCGTTCTCATGGGAAAAGTCTAGCGAGAAGAGGCCACTTTGTGAGGGTGATCAGTCTCACCCAAAGCGAGGCGTTGCAGACGCAGTCTTGGTCCGCAATTCTTCTCAAATCGGGAATAATCCTCCTGTGAGCACAACCGCAACCCATAAAGCACCCGTCCGCCCTAACCTCGTGGCCGTCGGAACGATCGTCTGGCTCTCCAGTGAGTTGATGTTCTTCGCAGCACTCTTCGCCATGTACTTCACCACTCGTGCTGTTCAAGGTCCAAAGATCTGGGCTGAATCAACCGGTATGTTAAATGTGAAGTTCGCAGCAGTTAATACAACAGTTCTTGTCCTCTCCTCGGTCACCTGTCAGTTTGGTGTATTCGCAGCCGAGCGATTCCAGGCTCGACGTACAGCATCCTTGTGGCGCTTCTCGCGTTGGGGAATGCGCGAATGGTTTGCACTCACCTTCTTGATGGGCGCATTCTTTATCGGCGGACAGATTTACGAGTATGCAAACCTCGTTCGTGATGGACTCTCATTTAGTTCACGTCCTTATGGATCGGTCTTCTATCTCACGACCGGTTTCCATGGACTTCACGTAACAGGTGGATTGATTGCCTTCCTCATCGTTATGGTTCGCGTCTTCAAGGCTCAAAAGTTTGGCCACTCACAAGCGACAACGGCAATCGTTGTCTCCTATTACTGGCACTTCGTCGATATCGTCTGGATCGCACTCTTCTCTGCGATCTACCTCATTAAGTAGAGAGCTGAATTCGTTATGCGCCTGAATAAATTCCGCCGCCAGAAGTTTGCAGGACCAGTGCTTGTTGTTGCAGCTCTCCTCACTATCGGGTCGGCATTCTCGATCGCATCTGCACTCCCAAGTGCACAGAAGAGTGAAGTTTCTGCACAGAGCACCATGGTTGATGAAGGAAAGCAGATCTTCTTAAAGGGTTGCTCCTCATGCCATGGGCTTAACGCTGAAGGCGGAGCGGTTGCACCAAGCCTCATTGGTGTTGGCGCTGCTGCAGTTGATTTCCAAGTTGGAACTGGTCGCATGCCAATGGCTGATATGAGCCAACAAGCTATGCGCAAGAAGCCGATTTACGATGCCGCACAGACTGCAGCTCTTGCTGCCTACGTCGCTTCATTGGCACCTGGTCCTGCAGCTGTAGATCCAGCGTCACTCACGTGGGAACGTGATGGAAATGTTGCCCAAGGCGGCGAACTCTTCCGCACTAACTGCGCGATGTGTCATAACTTTGCTGCACAAGGTGGAGCGCTCACTAATGGTAAATACGCACCATCACTCATGGGCGTAGAACCACAGCACATCTACGAAGCGATGATTACCGGTCCACAATCAATGCCAAAGTTTTCTGATAAGACCATCACCCCTGCCGAGAAGCTCTCCATCATTAAGTGGATCAAGACCGCGCAATCCGAACCTGCAATTGGCGGTGCTTCGCTGGGTCGCGTCGGACCAGTAACTGAAGGTCTCTTGGTCTGGACACTCGGACTCGGATTATTAATCGGAATTGCCGTATGGCTTGCAACGAAGGCGAGATAAATTGATGAGCAACTCGATTTCCCGTTTTGAAGATCCAGGTCTTCCAGAACATCAGCATCGCAAGAGTGATATCGACGCTATCGCAGCAAATCGAGCTGAGCGACAAGTTGCAGTTCTCTTCCTACTCTCTGCTATCGGCACAATTGGAACGATTGCTTCATACATCTTTATCGATTCAAAGAAGTTCATCTATCTCCCAATTCTCGGCGATACAAATGCACAACAACTTGCCCTCGGCACTGGACTTGCTGCTTCGCTCTTCTTCATCGGCATCGCCGCTGTGCACTGGGCGAAGACATTGATGCCAGATGAAGAGGTAATCGCAGAGCGCCACGAGTTCCGATCATCCGATGAAGATCGTGCAGATTTCGTCACCACCGTTAAGGAACGCGCAGGTGCAGCTGGCCTCGGTCGTCGCTCTCTTATCAAGCGCTCCATGGGAATTGCGCTTGGACTTATCGGACTCTCACCGCTCGTTCTCCTTCGCGATTTGGGACCGCTACCTAAGCAGCAACTTTTTACTACAGATTGGTCAGCTGGGGTTCGTCTCGTTACCGATCCGGGCGATCGTCCCATTAAGCCATCTGATCTCGAAGTAGGAGCCGTGGCTCAAGTTCTCCCGCAACTTCCAGCTGGAACCGAACGCACACTTGAAAATGTTGGAAAGGATGCCGTTCTTCTTATTCGCATTCGTCCAGAGGATTTCAATCTCGATGCAGAGCGCCTCTCCTGGACTCACGATGGCATCATCGCCTTCTCAAAGATCTGCTCCCACATGGGCTGCGCAGTTGCTCTCTACGAACAACAGACCAAGCACCTTCTCTGCCCATGCCATCAATCAACATTCGATGTCACTCGTGCGGCAAAAGTGATCTTCGGACCAGCTGCTCGCCCACTTCCTCAGTTGGCGTTGACGCTTGATGCCGATGGATATCTCGTTGCAAAGCAAGGCTTTACTGAACCTGTCGGACCTAGCTTCTGGGAGCGTAATTCAGCATGAAACAAAGTGAACGCATAGCGGGAAATGTCGCAAGCTATATCGATGACCGCACCGGCGCTGCTGGTTGGGCGAAGAAGAACCTGACCAAGGTCTTCCCTGATCACTGGTCCTTTATGCTCGGTGAGATCGCGCTCTACTCTTTCGTCATCTTGTTATTGTCTGGCACATTCCTAACATTCTGGTTCGATCCATCGCAGCAAGAGGTTGTTTATAACGGCGCTTATGCACCTCTCTCCCATGTATCTATGTCTGCATCATATGCCTCAACCCTTCACATCTCCTTTGATGTGCGTGGCGGACTCTTGATGCGACAGATTCACCACTGGGCAGCCCTCATCTTCATGGCAGCGATCGTCGTTCACCTACTCCGCGTCTTCTTCACCGGCGCATTCCGCAAGCCACGTGAAGCAAACTGGTTGATCGGAATTGGTCTTCTCACACTGGGGATCGTTGAAGGCTTCTTGGGCTACTCGCTTCCAGATGACCTTCTCTCTGGAACTGGTATCCGTATCGCCGAAGCGATCATTCAAGCGATCCCAGTAGTTGGCTCCTACCTATCGTTCTTCGCCTTTGGCGGCGCATTCCCTGGACACGTATTTATCCCACGTATCTATATTGTCCACGTTCTTCTTCTTCCTGGAATATTCCTTGCTTTAATCACTGTTCACCTCATGCTCGTCTGGTACCAGAAGCACACTCAATATCCTGGTCCAGGTCGCAAAGAGACCAATGTCGTTGGTTATCCGCTTATGCCGGTTTATATGGCAAAAGCTGGAGGCTTCTTCTTCATCGTCTTCGGTGTTACAGCATTCCTCGGCGCTGTCGCATCTATCAACCCAATCTGGCTCTACGGTCCTTACACGCCAGGGCAGATTTCAGCCGGTTCACAACCTGACTGGTACATGGGTTGGCTCGATGGTCTGGTTCGTATGGCTCCACCATTAGAGACACATGCCTTTGGCCACACCATCTCGTGGAACATTCTCATTCCTGGCCTCATCATACCTGGAATCCTCTTCACTGGAATGGCGCTCTATCCATTTATCGAATCATGGATCTCAGGCGATAACCGCGAACACCATCTCTTAGATCGCCCACGTAACGTTCCTAACCGAACCGCTCTTGGTGCAATGTCATTGAGCTTTATGATCATCTCGCTTGCAAATGGTGGAAATGACATCATTGCGACCCACTTCCATCTCACAATCAATGGAATCATGTGGTTCACCCGCTTTGGTCTCTTCATCGTTCCACCGATCGTCTTCATTATTACAAAGCGAATCTGTCTCTCACTCCAACGTGCCGATCGCGAGATCGTTCTCCATGGACGTGAAACTGGTCGCTTGGTGATGACGCCAGAAGGTGAATTTATTGAAGTTCATGAGGAGCTCTCAGCGGAGAAGAAGTGGACCCTCACCCAGCATGAGCAGCGCCCAGCGCTCACCGCGACAGCGGTCGATAGCAATGGGACATCCTCGCGTGCTGGCCTCAAAGGGAAGTTGCGTGCGCGTATGAGCGCAGCTAATGCTGAGCAGATTCCCGCTCCTACCTCTGCTGAACTTCAAGAGCTTGAAGGCGGCCATCACTAATACACTTCAGTGATGAAGATTCGTAGCGCAGGTCCCGGTGATATTCAGATAATTCTGGATTTGATCCGGGACCTCGCTATTTATGAGAAGGAAGAGGCGCAAGCTCAGGCAACTTTCGATCAGATCGATAGTGCGCTCTTTGGAAGTGATCCGACTGCCTACTGTGAACTTGTTGAAGAGTCCGATGGTGCGATTGTTGGTTTCGCTTTATGGTTTAAGAACTTCTCCACCTGGACGGGAACCCCTGGTATCTACCTAGAGGATCTCTTTATTCAACCTGACCATCGCGGAAAGGGTTATGGCAAGGCTCTCCTCATTCACTTAGCCAGAAAGTGTGTTGAGAATGGCTGGCAAAGATTCCAGTGGTGGGTACTCGATTGGAACGAACCATCCATCAACTTCTATAAATCTCTGGGTGCGGTCCCTATGGATGAGTGGACGACCTTTAGAGTCAGCGGTGAGGCCCTTGCACGCCTGGCTGCACTCCCCTTTTAATTGGAGAGTACTTTGAAAGTGGCGGGAGCGTTACGCAGTAATTAGTGGGTTGAAGCAGATGGCTTCTCGTACTCAAGTACAAAGCCAAAGATTGAGACAAAGAGAGCTCCTACTGCGATCAATGTGAGCCACCATCCCATGAGTAAACCTAGGCCTGCTGCGCACGCAGAGAGTGCAACCGGTAGCGGCCACCATGAGTGTGGTGAGTAGAAGCCAAGTTCTCCGGCACCATCAGCGATCTCGGCGCGAAGATTATCTTGAGGAAGAAGACCCATCCGGTTGCTGTTGAACCAGACATAGAAACCCACAATGCCAGCCAATCCAGAGCTAAGACTGATGCAGGTGATACCAACAGCCTCACCACCGACTGCGTAGTAAATAACTGCCATCACGGCATAAAAGAGCGAGAGCCCTACAAAGAGTCGATAACTAGCCTTCATTAGTGATTACCCTCCAATGCCGCTGCCTCCGGGTGGTGAAGATCGAATGCTGGACGCTCAGAACGGATGCGTGGCATCGAGAGGAAGTTGTGGCGAGGAGGTGGGCACGATGTCGCCCATTCCAAAGAGGCGCCATAACCCCATGGATCATCGACTCCAACCATCGGAGACTTACGGGTGATCCAGATATTGATCAGGAATGGAATCATGGAGAGTGCGAGAAGGAATGAACCAACGGTCGAGACCTCATTCATGAAGGTAAAACCATCAGTTGAAAGGTAATCCGCATAACGGCGTGGCATGCCCTTGATTCCTAACCAGTGTTGGATCAAGAAGGTGAGGTGGAAGCCGAAGAAAAGAGTCCAGAAGTGGATCTTTCCGAGGCGTTCATTCAACATCTTTCCTGTCATCTTTGGCCACCAGAAGTAGAAGCCACCGAACATTGCAAAGACCACAGTTCCAAAGAGAACGTAGTGGAAGTGCGCAACAACAAAGTATGAAGCCGAGACTGCAAAGTCCATTGGTGGGCTAGCCAAGATGATTCCTGTAAGTCCACCGAAGAGGAATGTTACGAGGAAGCCGAGAATGAATAGCATGGGAGTTTCAAATGTGAGCGAGCCCTTCCACATTGTTCCAATCCAGTTGAAGAACTTCACGCCAGTTGGAACACCAATCAAAAATGTCATGAATGAGAAGAATGGAAGGAGAACTTGTCCGCTCGCAAACATATGGTGAGCCCAGACTGAGACTGAAAGTGCTGAGATACCAATAGTTGCTGCGATCAAACCCTTATAACCAAAGACTGGCTTACGGCTGAAGACCGGGAGAATCTCAGTTGCGATTCCAAAGAATGGCAAGGCGAGGATATAAACCTCAGGATGCCCGAAGAACCAGAAGAGGTGCTGCCAGAGCATCGCTCCACCATTCGCCGGATCAAAGATATGCGAACCAAAGAGTCGATCGGCTTCAAGCGCTAAGAAGGCTGCAGCTAATGGTGGGAAGGCGAGCAAGACCAAGATCGATGTGAGGAGAACGTTCCACGAGAAGATCGACATACGGAACATCGTCATACCTGGTGCGCGCATCGTGAAGATTGTTGTAATGAAGTTAACGCCACCGAGGATTGTTCCGAGACCACCAATTGCAAGACCGATAACCCAGAGGTCGCCACCAATTCCTGGTGAGTACTGTGCATTTGAAAGTGGTGCGTACGCGGTCCAACCAAATGATGCCGCTCCTCCTGGTGAGAGGAATCCGCCGAAGGCCATCATTCCACCGAAGAGATAGAGCCAATACGAGAGCATGTTCAAGCGCGGGAATGCCACATCTGCTGCGCCAATTTGGAGAGGCATGATGACGTTAGCAAAACCAACGAAGAGCGGTGTCGCAAACATCAGCAACATAATCGTTCCATGCATGGTGAAGATTTGGTTGTACTGCTCTGTGCTGAGGAATTGAAGACCTGGGCGAGCTAGCTCAGCGCGCAAGAGAAGGGCAAGAATTCCAGCGACAAGGAACCATGAGAACGAGGTGATCAAGTAGAGATAACCGATTGTCTTGTGATCGGTTGAGGTGATCCACTTTACGAAGAGGCGACCCTTCGACTCTTTACGTGGCGCTGCAATGGTGCCAACGGGCGCGGTGCGCTCTGCATATGTTGTCATTGTTATGCCGCCTTCAGTGTAGAGAGGTAAGCCTGATATTCAGATGGTGTTACGACTTTCACCTTAAAGAGCATTTCAGAGTGGTTACGTCCGCAGAGGATGTTGCAACGACCAGGGAATGTTCCAAGTTTCTGAGCTGCAAACTCAAGATGGTTTTGTACATGTGGCAAAGTTTGAATTTGAATCATGAACGCTGGGATCCAGAATCCGTGGACAACGTCATTTGACTCAAGAGTGAATCGCACCTTCTCTCCTAGTGGGAGAACCAAGGTAGGTGGCTGGGCTGGTGTGCCTGTAACAGTTGTGTTTGGTCCAGTGCCAGCATCGTCATACGTGAATTGCCATGACCATTGAATTCCCTTGACCTCAATATTGTGAGGAGCAGCGGCGGCTGAATCAACATGAGTGATCTTTGATTCTGCACGTGCGGTGTAGCCGAAGAGGACAAGAACAATGATGAATGCAATCGCAGTGAGTGAGAGCTCAACCTTGTTATTGTGACTGAACTGGCGCGGAAGCGCATCGCTCTTACGACGATTAAAGATCACTGGATAGAAGATCGCTAGCGCTGTGAGGACTCCAACTACTCCCGCAGCAATCCACGCACCCTGCCAGAGTGGCAGCGTTGTGTCATTGACCGACGAGACTCCCTTGTCATACCCCAAGCCAGAGATGTTCTTTGATTGGCAGCCGGTGAGCAAGAGGGCGAGGCTTGAGCCTGTCACGATGAGTGCAGCTTTTCTCGCTACAGAAGGGCGCTTATGCATGGGGAAAGTTTATCGGGGTAACTCGCGCTCTGCTCTCGGCGAGGGTAGCGTTCGAACTATGGGTTCAGTCACAGCGATCTTCACCGCCGAGAACCGCATTCACCCTGCCGCTGAGGCGATTCTCCAGGAGGCCATTTCCCAAGGCTGGTCCGATCCAATAAAGCTCCACCATTCCTCCCGACGATTGACTCAACTCCTATCAGAGGCCCAGGCGAGTTTCTCGAGATCCCTCCAGATTCCAGCAGAGTCCATCCATTTCTTGGGCGAACCCACCTTGGGCTTTCATCTCGGCGCCAATGGTTTTACGTCGAGCGGTGAGACCTATCTCCCCGCTACATCTCGACAAGAGGCCTTCGCTGCGATCTCCTCCCGACAGGCACAAACTCTCCCAGTAGATATCCAGGGCGAGTGGGCCGTCCCTGCTGGCGAACGGGAAGATCTCCTTATTATTCAAACAGTCAATCTGGAGACTGGTGCGATCTGCCCTGACGCATCACATTTCCAAGGAGATGTGTTCATTGACTCCACCTCAGATCCATTGGGAAAGATCCCAGAGAATTGGTCGGCTGCACTCTGGGACTCCGTGAGCTGGCAAGGCCCTCGAGGCTTAGGAATCTTTGCGCTCAAGGATCACACTCGTTGGACTAATCCACTGCCCCATAACGATCACCGTGTGGTTCCGGGTGGCGCCAATCCTGCCCTGGTGATCGCCAGCGCCGTCGCCCTTGAAGCGAGTATCGCTGAACGAAGAACTTCTCAAGACAGGCTTCAAGAGTTCAATTCATACATCCGCTCTTACATAACGTCAGAGATTGGCGATGTCGACATCGCCTCCCCTATCAATGCTGCTCCGCACCTGCTCTCCTTCTCGTTCCTCTATGTTCAAGCGGAACAACTTGTAGACGATATGGAGAAGAGAGGATTCTCCATTGATTCGGGTTCTGCCTGTATCAGTGCAAATATCGAAGCGAGCCATGTACTTGCGGCAATGGGTCGATTAACTCACGGCAATATTCGCCTCCGCCTTTATCCATCGACAACTCGTGAAGATATTGAGGGACTCCTTATTAATCTAAAGGATCTCGTCGAAGATCAGCGACGTTCACTATGAAGGTTGTAGATGCACGTGGAAAACTCTGTCCGCAGCCAATCATCGATCTTGCAGTTGAAGTGAGAAACTCGAACTCTGGCGAGATCCTTCAGTTGTTGAGCGATGACCCTGCAACGTGGGCAGATTTGCAAGCCTGGTCGCGCATGACGGGGCATCTCTCACGCCAAGTTAACTCCGCAACTTTTGAGGTTGAGGTTTAACCTCATTAACCAACCTTTAGCCGACTAGCCGAGGTTTGATCTTGCTAGCAACTTCAGCCGCTGCTTCAGCTCCATAGCTTTCAGAAAATCTCGCCATGAAGTCACTTTCATCGAAGCGATATTCCTGGGTGCCAACAGTCTCTAAGCAATACGTAGCAAGCATCGAACCTAGTTGTGCGCTTCGTTCATGAGAGAAGCCCCATGAAATTCCCGCTAAGAATCCTGAGCGGAATGCATCACCCACGCCAGTTGGATCAATCTTTGTCCGTTCTACGGCGCAAGGAACCTTTATCGTTGGCTTTCCATGTTCTTCAATACGTGCACCGTGAGAACCGAGCGTAACGACTCGAACCTCAACTTCATCAAAGAGCTCTTGATCGCTCCATCCAGTCTTCTGCAGCGTAACAGCCAATTCGTATTCATTCATTAATAAGTACTTAGCACCGCGAACAAGATTCTTAATATCCTCGCCCTCCATACGCGCTAACTGCTGCGATGGATCGGCGGCGAATGGGATTGCAAGGTCTCTCGCCGCTTGCGAATGGCGCAACATAGCGGCCGGGTCATCTGGTGAAATCACTAGGAGGTCGAGACCACCGACCGCAGTTGAAATCGGTGCAAGTTCAATCTCTCGGGCCTCGCTCATCGCACCTGGGAAGAATGATGCGATCTGATTAAGAGATTTATCAGTCGTAACCATAAATGTTGCAGTGTGGAGTGATGTCGAAATTTGCGCATGTGAGGTATCTACACCGTGACGTGTTAACCAGGCGTCGTAATCAGCCCAGTCTTTACCAACTGCTGCAATCAATATTGGATTGAGGCCGAGTACGCCCATACCGAAGGCGATATTTCCAGCAACTCCCCCGCGCCTTATCTCTAGGGTGTCCACAAGAAAGGAGAGCGAAACTTTTGCTAACGATCCCTCAACCAGTGAGTCAGTGAACTCTCCTGGAAAGGTCATCAAATGATCGCGACCAATCGAACCTGCAACACCAATTTTCATAGGTGAAAGGTAATCGGCGAATCAGGATTTAGCGGAGATTAGTTAAATGAATCGCCGCAGGCACATGAGCCCTGCGCATTTGGATTATCGATAGTGAAGCCCTGCTTCTCGATGGTGTCAACGAAATCGATTGACGCTCCCATGAGGTAAGGAGTGCTCATCTTGTCTGTGACAACTTTTACGCTTCCGAATTCGGAGACAGTGTCGCCATCAAGTGCGCGGTCATCAAAGTACAACTGATAGCGCAGACCTGAGCAACCACCTGGCTGAACAGCTACGCGGAGAGATAGATCGGTACGTCCTTCTTGCTCCAAAAGTGCAGCAACCTTGGTTGCAGCCACATCGGTAAGGAGGATGCCAGTAGCAGTGCTCTGGATTGAAATGTCTGTCGTTGTCTCAGTGCTCATAAGCGCAACTTTACCCCTAAGATCTCGTTATGACCTCTCCACTCACGGATCTGCTCCTTATGGGGCGTGAGCGAGATCTCGCCAGCGAACGTGGCGTCTCCTGTGATGGCGAGCTTCCTCCGGCCAGCGACCCGCACCTGGTGGAGCGTGCCCATGCCGCCCGAAAAGCGCTCGGGTCCCGCGCAATGATCCTTGGTCACCATTACCAACGTGATGAGGTCATCGACTTCGCCGACATCACGGGCGATTCATTCAAACTTGCTCAAGCGGCGGCATCAAACCCAGAAGCAGAGTTGATCATCTTCTGTGGCGTGCACTTTATGGCTGAGAGTGCCGACATCCTCACTACAGAAGATCAAAAGGTGATCCTCCCCGACCTCGCTGCAGGCTGTTCCATGGCTGACATGGCTGCGGCTAATCAAGTCCATGCGGCTTGGGCGGTCTTCGAGAAACTCGGTATCGCTGCTCGAACTACTCCTATTACCTATATGAACTCGACTGCCGCTATCAAGGCATTCACCGGTGAAAATGGTGGAGCGGTATGCACCTCATCAAATGCCGAGCGAGCCATGTCGTGGGCTTTCGAGCAGGGCGAGAAGATCTTCTTCCTCCCTGATCAACACTTAGGGAGAAATACCGCAGTTCTCAAACTTGGGCTCTCGTTGGAAGATTGCGTCTTGTGGAATCCATGGAAACCAAATGGCGGATTAACAGATCAGCAGTTGCTCGATGCAAAAGTTATTCTGTGGCGCGGACACTGTTCGGTCCACGGTCGATTCTCTCTCGAAAATATCAATGACGTTCGCGCTCGTGTATCTGATGTAAATGTTTTGGTCCATCCAGAATGCCAACATGAAGTTGTCTCTCATGCAGATTTTGTTGGTAGCACTGAATTCATCATCAGAACGATCGAAAACTCGGCTCCCGGCAGTAAATGGGCGATCGGCACTGAGCTCAACTTGGTCCAGCGATTAGCGCGCACTTACAACGACAGAGAGATCCTCTTTCTCGATAAGACTGTCTGCTATTGCTCGACGATGAACCGCATAGATCTCCCCCATCTGGTGTGGGCGATGGAGACACTGGCTGCCGGCCGCCTGGTTAATGAGATTCGTGTCGACCCAGCGACCACGCACCACGCAAGAGTTGCGCTCGATCGGATGCTAGCCCTACCGTAACCTCATGAGCGAAAATAGCGATAGTAAAAAAGGTAAGGCGACTCCTAAGCGTAAAGATGCCCAGGCTCTCACCAAGGTGAACTCACTTGCTCCATCAACGAGCAAGGAAGCGAAGGCTCGTGACCGCGCACTCGAGAAGAGTCGTCGAATCGAAGCTCGAGCGGCATTTATGCGTGGTGAAGAGAGCGCCCTTCCTGCTCGCGATCGTGGCCCTGCAAAGAAGTGGGTTCGTAACTACATCGACTCTCGCCGAACTATTGGCGAATACTTTTTGCCAACAATCATGCTCGTCTTAGTCCTCACTGTTATCCCAGTGAAGGCTGTTCAACTCCTTGCGATTCTCTTTATGTATGCGGCAATGCTCTACTCACTCGTCTCGGCATTCTTCATGAGCCGTACCATCAAGAAGTTGGTCGCCGAGAAGTTCCCTAATGAGCCACTTAAGGGAATCGGTATCTACGGATGGCTCCGTTCAACACAGATGCGCCGTATGCGCGCACCTGCTCCACAAGTAAAGCGCGGCGATAGCTTCTAATTCCGCCTCTTATTTCTTAGAGGATTGTTAGAAGTTTTTACGCGCGGGGGTTCGGGCTCTCTGTCTTTGCTGGATTCTTCTCTGGAAGATTTCCAAGTGCAGCATCTATTGCCTTGAGAGTTGATGCATCAAGCTGAATTCCAGATGCTTTGACGTTGTCCTTCACCTGGGAAGCCTTCGTTGCTCCCATGATGACCGATGCAACATTCTTATTTTGCAACGCCCAAGCAAGCGCAAGTTGTCCCATTGAGAGATCTAGAGATTCAGCAATCGGCTTCAACTTCTGAACTGTTGTTAATACATCTTCATTCATCCAGCGAGAGATCATTGCGGATCCGGCCTTATCGCGGGCGCGTGAACCAGCTGGCGCCTTCTTGCCTGGAAGGTACTTACCTGTGAGAACGCCCTGGGCCATAGGTGACCAGACGATCTGACTAATGCCTTCACGCTCGCAGAGTGGAACTACTTCACTCTCGATGACACGCCACAACATTGAATATTGCGGTTGGCTAGAGACGAAGCGATCGAAGTTATTCTCCTTTTGATACTTCAAGGCTGCTGCAATCTGAGGGGCACTCCATTCAGAAAAACCGATGTAATGAACCTTTCCTTGGCGGATCAAATCTTCAAAGGCCCGAAGTGTCTCTTCAAGAGGTGTCTCGTAATCGAAGCGATGTGCCTGATAGAGATCGATGTGATCTGTTCCTAAGCGCTTCAATGAGGCGTGAGCCGATTCCATGATGTGCTTGCGTGAGAGCCCACGATCATTCTTACCGGTGCCTGTAGGCCAGTAGACCTTGGTGAAGAGTTCATACGATTCGCGCTTGACGCCTTTGAGCGCCTTACCAAGAACGGTCTCCGCCTTTGTTCCAGCGTAGACATCTGCGGTATCGAAGGTGGTGATACCTACATCCAGAGCAGCCTTAACGCAGCTAAAGGCAGCTTCTTGCTCGACCTGATTTCCATGAGTAATCCAATTTCCATAAGAAATCTCTGAGACATACATTCCGGTGTTGCCAAGGCGACGATATTCCATGGTTGAGAGAGTACCCTCTTGATATGAAGATGCCATCCCTTTTTGGAGCAATTTTTTCCATCGGTGCTTCGCCGGTATTCGCGCTCGCTGCTCGAGCCGATGAAGGCGGTACGGGGCCACATATCCATGAAGAGAGCCACGGCCTTGAGAGCCTACCGATCGTGATCATCATCGCCGCGCTCATCATCGCCGTTGGACTCGCTTATGGGATTGGAAGGCGTTCTCGGAAATAACGCCTGAGCACTGCTAGGTTTTACCCACTCGCACCTCTGGTGTGGGTGTTCAGATCAAGAGCGAAGTTCGGTGAAATCCCGACGCTGTCCCGCAACTGTAAGGGTCTTCGAAAGAAGTACTTGAGCCAGGTCGCCTCTGGATATGAGCGAAGTATCCGACCTCGGAGGAAGGTCGGGCCTTTCAACAGAATCACTCTCTGTGACTGATTCCTCGAATTGCCCCCTTTCTCCCTCAGACTCTTTGAGGGAGTTTTTTAATGCGTATCAAAAGTTCACTTGTTCTTGCGCTGGCATTGGTGGCGGTATCTGCCCCATTGGCGACAGCAGTACAACATCAGCCAACTCGAATCGTTTCTCTTTCACCAAGCGCCACAGAAGATCTCTTCGCTATTGGGGCGGGCAAGTCAGTTGTTGCCGTTGATTCACTCTCTAATTTCCCTTCAACTGCACCAATCACAAAGCTCGACGCTTTCACTCCCAATGTTGAAGCGATCGCAAAGTACAAGCCAGATCTCGTCATCTTGCAGTCATCTGCCACCAAAGCAACTTCGGTCAAAGCAGCTCTTGAAAAATTGAAGATCAAAGTCTTCTTTGAAGTCACTCCTGCCGATATCTCTGGAGCCTATGCAGAGATCAACGCGCTTGGGGCCGTGACAGGAAATACAACGAAGGCGGCAAAAGTCGTTGCAAACATGAAGAGCGCTATCGCTAAAACTATCGCGGCAGGAAAGCGATCCACGCCCATCGCCATCTTCCATGAAGTTGATAACACGCTCTACTCCGCGACATCAAAGACCTTTATCGGTCGGGTCTACGCAGATTTCAATACAACCAATGTCGCCGACGCGGCAGACACCGCTGAT
>Ga0214205_100059_pt1 | contig 20958 bp, 18 predicted proteins | sample TroBogEpilimnion_12_FD_153043 | JGI IMG/M metagenome (GOLD analysis project Ga0214205, IMG submission 153043) | Freshwater microbial communities from Trout Bog Lake, WI - 29JUN2009 epilimnion | ecosystem: Environmental > Aquatic > Freshwater > Lake > Epilimnion/Euphotic zone | place: Trout Bog... | reverse complement strand
CTAATTCAGGATTCTTTACACCCTGCTTATAGAGCGCAGACTCTGACATGTATTTGGCATAACCGTATGCCTCTTTAATCTTCTTCGGCGATTGCCCAGGAACGTCAACATAGTCATCTCGCGGGATTGATACTGCAACAGCCTTCTTGCCATCAGCTGGGATATGAATCAAGATCATAGTGTTGGTGTTGTAACCACCGACCTGACTTGTGGATCCAACGTGCATCAAATCGAGGAGTTTGCGAGGTAGATCTGAGCCATCATTGGCACGACGTGAATCGAGACCAAGTAAGAGAATATTGGTATCGCCACCACCAGATTGGGCAGCGCCATTGAGCGCATGCGAACGAGGGATTGCCGAACCTGCGGTCTTAGCAAAGAATCCAAAGGCAACCGAGAGAACCACAATGCCCACTGAAAGTGAGGCCAGGATCTTCGATGGTAAACCGCGCATTTAACCAATTGTACTGGCTGAGTAGTCGTTCATAGCCAACTGTTCGTGTGATTGCCGACGTGGAAGCCTGAGAATTCTCAGAAAGCGACGTAAAATCACCGTTATGAGCAAGATCGATACATTTAATCAAAAGCTTGCCGCAAAGATCACCAGCGGCGTAGCAACGATGTGGTGTGCATATCTCTTTGCCGCTATTGCCTTAGTCTCACTTCCAGCAGCAATTAGAAGCCATGACCTCATCACGATCGTCTCTTGGGTCGCACAAACTTTCTTACAACTTGTCCTGCTCTCGATCATTATGGTGGGTCAGAATGTCGCATCGGCCTCTGTTGAACAGAAGATCAATGAGACCCATACCGCATCACTCGGTGAGTTTGAATTAGCAAAAGAGGCTCGTTTGCTCGCCAATCAAGAGTTGGCAGAACTCAAGGTAATTGCTGCAGAGATCCATCGACTTATGAAAGATATTGAAGGCAAAGATAAGTGAGTTCAGTACGCGCAATCCTGTCGCGTAGAAACTTCCAGAAATTTCTCGCGGCCCGATTAATCTCCAACTTTGGCAATGGCATGGGCACCATCGCCCTTGCATTCGGAATTCTGCATATGCGCGGTGGCTCTGCGACTGAACTCGGCATTGTTGTTGGATCAACGACTGTCGCTTACCTCTTTGTAAGCCCATTGGGTGGAGTAATTGCAGATCGCTATGGTCGCATTCGAATGGCCGCAATCACAGATATCTGGGGTGGGGTAGTACTGCTTATTCAAGCAATCTGGTTCACAACTGGCCATGTGCCATTCTGGTTCTTGCTGCTAGCGCAGATGAACTTTGGCGTGATGTGGGCGATCTTCTGGCCATCACTGGCCGGCGTAGTTCCTGCTCTTGTTGAAGAAGACCAATTAACAAGCGGTAACGCACTTACTCAGATGATGTCGAACTTGATGTTGATCCTTGGATCAACTGTTGGTGGATGGATTATCGCAACGCATGGAAGTTCTGCCGCTCTGATTATCGACGCATCAACATTTATTGTTGCTGGTGGCATTGTTATTACCTTGCGCCATTTAACACTTGCCCCTGATCCAACCGAAAATACGATGCTTGATGATCTTTTGCATGGCTGGAAGGTCTTTCTCTCATTCCGCTGGATCGTGATTGTTGTCTTTGGCTTCTCATCAGTCTTTATGTGCTGGTCCGCTATCGATTCAGTATTGGGGCCACTTCTTGCAATTAAGAAGTTCCATGGCGCATCATCATGGGCAACGATTCTCGCCGCTGAATTCTTTGGCTACTTAGCTGGCTCACTCATCGCGATCAAGATTCGTCCAAAATACCCAATGCGATTCTTATTGCTTGGCACCTACGCGATCTGCGGATATTTACTTGCGCTGGCTTTCAGTAACTCAGTCTTCGTCATCGCGATCTTCGCCTTCGCCTTTGGCGTTAACTTCGACTTATGGGGAGCGATCTGGAGCTCTGCCTTGCAACGCGAAGTTCCGAAAGAGTCACTCTCTCGGGTATCGGCCTTTGACGGCATGGGAACTCTCTTAACGCGGCCGATCGGCGTCGCTCTCGCTGGCCCACTCTCGAGCTCCATCGGCTTGAAAAGCACATTTGTGTGGATGGCGGTTCTCAGCGCACTCGTGGTGACCGCCATGCTCGCCTCACCTTCGGTCTGGCGGATGCAGCTCACAGAGAACTCTTAGTTTTCATTGATTATTCTTGGAGGTAGATCGGCTTATATAGAGCCCTGATAACACACGAGATTCAAACGAATACAGGAGAGTGATATGCGCTTCACAAGTACTGCATCCAAGGTAGCGATCGGATTTGTTGTAGGAGCCTCAACGGTCGGCGGCATCGCCACGGCAGCAGGAACCTTCTCGGGATCCACAGCGGTTGCTTGTGCAGATAACCGCACGGGTGCTCTTTATGTATCCAAGGATGGCACTTGCTCTTCAACCCGCACCGCAGTCGCACTGGGTTCGGCAGCAGGTTCGATTAAGGGAATCGTTGCCAAGGTCTCTCCAAGTGTTGTCACTGTGAACGTCACAACGTCATCAGGTGGCGATACCGGCTCTGGCTCAATTATTCAGAGCACAGCAACCTATTCATATATCTTGACCAATAATCACGTGATCGATGCCGCAACTAATGGCGGTGGAACAGTTGCTGTTGAGTTCAATAATGGCGATACCGCTGATGCCACCATTGTTGGTCGCGATCTTAACTATGACCTTGCAGTGTTGAAGATCAATAAAGGTAATCTCACGCCGATCACGATTGGCGACTCCTCCTCAATCTCTATTGGTGATCAGGCAATTGCCTTTGGATCACCACTGGGACTATCAAATACTGTGACATCTGGAATTATCTCGGCACTCAATCGCCCAGTAACAACGCAGCAGACTGGCGGAATTAACTCCTATGTTGATGCGATCCAGACCGACGCAGCAATCAATCCAGGTAACTCTGGTGGACCATTGACTGATGCGAGTGGCGCCTTGATCGGTGTGAACTCTGCGATTGCTTCAACAGGTTCATCATCACTTGGGGGCCAATCAGGAAATATTGGACTTGGTTTTGCTATTCCAATCAATGAAGCGAAGCGCGTCTATACCGAGATTATTAACTCACCAACCCACCAATCAACTCGTCCATTCTTGGGAGTCAGCTTTGACAGTAACTACACCGGCGTTGGTGCGAAGGTGCTCTCCCTTGTCGCTGGTGAGGCGGCACAGAAGGCTGGTATTCCAGCTGGTGCGATCATCACCGAGATCGATGGCGTGAAGATCCCTGATCAAGTCACTGCGATCGTTCGCATCCGTGCCAATGCGCCAGGTGCAACAGTGAAGATCAAGGCGACACTTCCGGATGGATCCTCAAAGACATACTCGGTGGTCTTAGGTAGTACTACTAACTAAGTGTTCGATTGAGCTTGCGAAGGCCCCAACGTTGAATGGGGCCTTCAAAGCATCTATTGGTGATAAATGTGGCCAGGATGGCAAAGAAGCAGACAAGTGAAGACTTCTCAATAAAGTAGATCAACCAGGTGTGGTCGCTCTTAAATGAGTTTGGTGTGCGGATCATATGAGCGGTGAGATCGATCGCTACTTGGTGAAATGCATAGATTCCATACGAGTATCTCCCCATAAATCCTGCGAACTTCCCGACAATGCTCTCTGCACGTAGTTCGTAACGAGATACCTGCAAGATTAAGAATGCATAGATCAATCCGACAAAGTAGGTGTTGTTATAACCGTATCTCTGATCGCTAAAGAGCGACCACCACGCCGCATAGCCACCGACCACAAGAAAGAGTGGATTGCGCAGGCGATATAACTTCTCTAAATTTTTGCGTAGTAGTAGTCCGATGCCAAAGCCGATGAGTGCGCGGCCGATCGCTTCAAAGCCGCGAATGGGACCAATAAAACCAATCCAACCTTGGTCCATGGTGAGTCCAATATTCAGTGCCAGATAACCAGCGAGAACCAGGTAGATCAGGGCCTTATTGCCCTTTATGAGAGTAAAAGGCGCATAAAAGATATTGGCAATCAGCTCCGCGGAGAGCGACCAGAGTGGAACGACCATAAACATCGATGTCGAAACAATGGTCTGCAGAAAGAGAAGTGCAGCAATCAGATAACCCCAACGGCGATTTGGATCGAAGCGCCACTCATGGGTCACGTAATGTGTAATGAGATAAATGATGTTGGAAGTAAGTATCACGGCAATCAACATCGGCCAGAGTCTGAGTAAGCGGCGTGCGATGAATTGTCGAAGATCTCTCAGTGCGTTTAGAGAGCTCTGAGGTAGCGATGGATAGAGAACAAAACCGCTCAGCACGAAGAAGAAGTCAACGAGCACATAAAGTCCGTTGAGTTGTGGTCGATGATTAACAACGACGTGGAAACTGAGTACACCAAGCGCTGCCGCCCCACGCAATAAATCAAGCCATAGGAATCTCTGCTTCTTCATTAATCGACCGCCCCAACTGCGATTCCGCGAGAGAGGGTGCGCTGGAAGAGTAAGAAGAAGATAATCGATGGAATAGCGCTTAGGACACATCCCATCGCCATGATGCTGACATTCATGCCTGGTGAACCAGTATCGGGATTGCCACCAAGTGCGGTGGCGATAATGATCGGAAGCGTCTGGGTATTGTTATTGGGAAGGAGAATGAGCGGCATCATGTACTCGTTCCAGTCCCAGATAAAGATCATCGCTGCCAGGGTCGCAAGAGTTGGGCGAATTAACGGGAAGATAATGCTGCGCAGCAACCTCCAACTCGAGACACCATCGACGTAGGCAGCCTCAAGGATCTCTTTCGGGAACTCGCTCAAAACTGTCGTTAAGAGGTATGTCGCAAAAGCGCTGTAGAGGATGCCAAGAATCAGGATTACCCCGATCTGGTTGCCATAAATATTGATCGCTTCGGTGAACTTAAACCAAGGGAAGACGATCGCTTCTTGTGGGATGGCATAGATGACCATGCAGATGGTCAAAATAAGAGTGCGGTGCTTTGGTTTTCCGATACCCAGCGAGAAGGCTGTGAAAAATGCCAGGCCGATACTAATCGCCGTTGCAACCGAACTTATGTAGAGCGAGTTGAAGAACTTTGGTGTGAGATCGCCCCATTGCCAGGCTTGGATGAAGTAACTGGCATTGAAGGAGTGCGGCGGTGCCCAGAGACTTGTTGACGTTTGATCAACCGGGGATTTGATCGCATATGTAAAGACTAAATAGTAAGGAATGGTCCAGATTGCAACGCCAGTTGTGACAAAGAAGAGGACGACCCAGGACATCGGATTACGGCGCTTCATATCTTCATGACCTGACCGCGACGCTGAAACTTCATGAGGCCAGCGGTAAAGAGACCAACAAGGAGTGCGAAGACTGTAGCAATGGCAGATGCGCTACCAACATTGCTGCCGTTATAGAACTGATGGAAGACATAAGTAGATGGCACATCGGTTGCCCCACGTGGTCCACCATGGGTTATCCAATAGACCGGTGCAAAAATCTTGAGCGAGCTAATAGATGTAGTGAGGAGAACTATTGCAATCTCTGTACGTAGTAGTGGAAGTAAAATTAATCTAAATTGAGTAAACCACTTTGCTCCATCAAGCTGCGCAGCTTCAAGAATATTGGTATCGATACGAGATAGACCGGCGATAAAAATAAGAAGTGTGAATCCAAGTTGAAGCCAGATCAGAATAAGCGCAAAGATGATCTGCGTCGTGAGTTGACTCTCCATCCAGGCGATATGCCACCTTGCGCCATGATCATGAAGATATTGATTAAGTAATCCCGTCTTGGAGTCGAGAAGCCAATTCCATACGACACCTGTCATTGCAAGTGGAACTATCTGTGGAAGATAGAGCAGCCCTCGAAATCTTGATGAGATTGTTTGCCCAAATCGGGGTGAGATGTAATCGAAGAGAACCGCTGCGATGAAACAACCGAGAAAAGTTGGAATGAATGCAAAGGGAACGATTGCGATCACAGCATGAAGAGCGGTCTGGCGAATAGCTGGATTTTGCAGCATATAACGGTAGTTTCGAAGCCATACCCACTGCGGGGTTCCGAAGCCGATCCACCGGGTAAAGCTGTAATAGAAGTTAAAGGCGAGTGCACCGCCAACAGTTGCAACGAGAATTAATAAGCCAGGAATAGCAAAGAGTTGATGGTGAGCCCGTTTCTTCTGGCGAAGATAGAGAGGCTTGCGTGGCATTAGGTGCGCTGAATTTCTCGAGTGCGTGGAGCAGTTGTAGTCCCGCGAATCTCTAGCTCACCGCCGTAAAGTTGTTGATGCGGTTTCGTGCTACGACCTTCGAGTTCATCAATCAGTGCGATGACCGCGTCACGCCCCATGAGATCTGCCGGCACACTCACAGTTGTGAGTGGTGGCCAGGAAAGAGTGATCTGCGTTGTCGGAGTTGAGAGCGATAAAATTGAGAGTTCATCAGGAATGCGTACTCCAAACTCTGTTGCGGCGGAAAGCAAACCGATTGTCGAGACGTCACTTAATCCAACGACTGCCGTAACAAAGGGAAGCTTCTCAAGAATCTCTGTCATAGCTTTCCGACCTGCGGCAGGATTATTCTCCGCCAGAATTTCATAGGCATTCATGCCATGAGCATTTGCAACTGCAACTACTGTTTCGTGGAATCGAACGTCAACGCTTAATTCAGAGACACCACGACCGCGAGCGGTATTGATATAGGCGATCTCCTTATGTCCAAGGGTCTCGAGATAAGCAATGCCAGTTTCAGCGGCTGCTTCAAAATCTCGATCGGTGTAATTCAACTTTCTGTTATCGGCAACCCGCCCGATCATCGCAAATGGAATCTTTTCTCGGACGAGAACTTCTACTCGTTTATCATCAAGCTTCGTCTCCATCAGAAGTGCACCGGCAAGGAGACCGCTCTTCACAAGATTATTAATTTCGTTGATCGCTTCATCGCCACTCGGCCAGAGAACTAAGTGGTAGCCATTTTCAGTGGCTGCGGATTCAGCACCGTTGACATACTCGAGTGCACCGGATGAGATGCCCACATCTCCAAAGGAGAGGGCGATCGATTTCGACTTGGCGCCGGCTAGGAGTCCTGCGGCGAAGTGGGGCTTGTAGTCGAGTTTTTTGACCGCTTCGAGGACCCGATCGCGGGTCTCTTGCGAGATCGAGCGCTTACCGTTGAGGGCGTAGGAGACGGTCGATTCGGAGACCCCTGCCATCTTCGCCACATCTGCCCTCGTTGCCATGCGTGGAAGATACCCGCACCACGGTTTTTTGTCGACCACCGTCGACGAATAACGCTCTATAACGATCCGATTACATTTGATTATCCACGCTCAAAGCCACTTTTACGCCTAAAAACTTTGGGATACAGTCCGTCTAGTTTTCGACGCGTGTCGACAACATGGCGTAAAAGCCGCACCCCCGATCGAAAGGTATGAACTTCATGAAGTTCAATGCAAAGAAAGCATTGCGCGTTGTAGCAGTTGCATCAGTTGCAGCTCTCTCTACAACAGCATTGTCTACTGGTGCACATGCTGCACCTAAGAAGACATTCAACGTCTGGTGGTACGAAAAGGGTACTGCTATGGCAACAGTTTGGAACGATGCCCTCACTGAGTTCAAGAAGGCACATCCAGATGTACAGGTTAACTTCCAGCTCAAGACTTGGGCACAGCTCCAGAACGCTGGAAACGCACTTCTTTCATCATCATCTGCTCCAGATCTTTCAGAGTGGAACAAGGGAAATGCAACAGCAGGTAGCGCATCACAAGCTAACTTGCTTACAGATCTCACACCATGGGCAACTAAGTACAAGTGGGACAACACCCTTGTTCCATCAGTAAAGCTCTATGGTCAGTACACAAATGGCATCATGGGCTCAGGAAAGCTTTATGGAGTTCCTTCATACGGTGAGTACGTTTCATGGTTCTACAACAAGGATATGTTCGCTAAGTACGGCGTAACAGTTCCAAAGACTGCTGCAGACCTAGAGGCTGCACTTGCTAAGTTCAAGGCTGCTGGAGTTACTCCAATGGCTCTTGCCGGTAAGGATTACCTCATCGTTCACCTTGCTTACGGTCTTGTTGCTTCACAGGCAAACCTCCAGTGGGTACGTGACTTCCAGTCATTTGCTCATCCAGTTAACTTCACTGGACCAGAGTGGTCCTACGCTGCAAATAAGATCGCAGCATGGAACAAGGCTGGATACTTCGAGCCAAATGCTTCAGGTGTAGATGCAACAACGGCTGTATCTGACTTCCAAAAGGGCACATACCCACTTCTCTTCGGTGGAACATGGCTTGATCAGGATATGCAGGCGAAGGCAACTTCATTTGCATGGGGTAAGTTCGCTAACCCAGGCAAGCTTTCAGTTGGTTCAGCTGGTAACTTGCTTGTTATCCCTGCAAAGTCAAAGCAGAAGGATCTTGCTGCAGAGTTCATCAACATGATCCTCTCAACTAAGTATCAGAACGAGCTTGCAAAGCTTGGCGGTCTTCCAATCGCTGCTGATCCAAAGTACGTAGCAACAGTTAAGGATCCAGTTGCATTGCTTACAAACACTGTCTTCCAGAACATCGTGAAGAACCAGGGCTTGGCAATGTACCCAGACTGGCCTGTAAACGGTTACTACAACAACCTTCTTGCTGCAGGAACACAGTTGTTGTCTGACAACGACGTGGCTGCATACGAGAAGACAACAGGCGATTTCTACGCTGCTAACAAGCCGTAATATCGCTCATCTACGCTAGTAGATAAGAAGTAAGGCTGAGCAGGTGTGCCACTAGGTGCACCTGCTCAGTTTTCTTAAAATCAGTTTTTCACAGCACAACTAATCTTTATTAAGGACCCGAAGTAATGAGTACAGCCACAGTGGTGAGTGAGCGCCAGAAGAGAAAGAATCGCAATCAGCGCGATGGTCGTGCCAGTTATTACTGGTACACAATTCCTGGAATCCTCGCCTTTGCTGCCGTTATCGGTTACCCACTCTTTAAGAATGTAAAGACCAGCTTCTATAAGTGGAATGGTTACGGCACTCCTCGTTACATCGGTTGGAAGAACTACGTTGATCTCTATCACGATCAAACGTTCTGGGTCTCCTTTGCACACGCAGCTGAATTCATCGCCGCGATGTCACTTATCCCAACAGTCCTAGGACTCCTCTTCGGAGCACTTATCTTTGACTTTATTTCTCCGTACTTCGGTCAGGGCTGGACAACATTTGTTCGCGCTAGCCTCTTTATGCCGCAAATTATTCCGATCACTGTTATCTCAATTCTCTGGAACTGGTTGCTCTCTCCAAACACCGGTGTCTTCAATACCGTTTTGAAATCGGTGGGAATTCATAATCCACCTAACTGGTTAGGAAATAGCCACACCGCTGTCCTTGCAATCTCGATCATGTTGATCTGGATCCAAATTGGATACACAGTCACAATCTTTATTACCGGTATGGGCCGCATCGACCCAGCGCTTCATGAGGCGGCATCACTCGATGGCGCTACCTGGTGGCAGCGTTTCCGCGTTATTACCCTCTCGCAGCTTGCCCCAGAAATTTCTATCGTAATTTTGACGACCGCTGTCGCTGCGATCAAGATCTTCGCACCAGTTCAGATCATGACCGGTGGCGGACCTGGAACATCCACCTATGTTCCAGCCTTCTTCTCGTACTTCAACTTCTTCACTACCCAGAAGGTCGGATATGGATCAGCGATCGCAACAGTCTTGATGATCCTGCTCTCGATCTTCTCTATTGCACTCTTTAGATTCCAGAACCGTAAAGGAGCAGACCTATGAGCAACTCATTAGAGGCAGCAGTGGGTCGCAAGATTTGGTCCCCAAGCCGTGGAAAGCAGAACCTCAAGCGTCGCGGCGTCTCATCATGGATCGTCTTCGCATCCGTCATCTTGATCTCACTCGTCTGGCTCTTCCCACTCTGGATGGCCCTCGTCAATGCAGTGAAGACGCCTGTCGACTTCTTGCACCATGGTCCATTGGCGCTCCCACGCCACATCTTCCTTAACAGCATTAAGGCATTTTGGACTGATGTGAACTTCCCACAGAAGTTGATGAACTCGTTCCTCGTCTCGTTCTTTGTTGCGCTCTTTGGTGTGGCAATTAGCTTCTTAACAGCCTTCGCTATCGGCATCGGAAAGATTCGTGGTCGTTACTTCATCCTTGGACTCTTCATGGTCGTATTTACCGTGCCACAAGAATCACTTGTATTCCCGCTCTATCGTTTATCGCAGCAGGTACACCTCTTCAACTCAATCTGGGTCTTGGTGATTATCTTCTCTGTGATCTATAGCGCCTTCGGTACCTACATGCTCTCTGTCGTTATGGGTTCATTCCCAACCGAAATCTTGGAAGCTGCAAAAGTTGATGGAGCGAGCCCGCGTCGAATTCTCTGGAATATCGTCTTGCCAATCGTCCGTCCAACGATGTTCGCTCTTGGAACATTCTTCTTCGTCTGGGTCTGGAACGAATACTTGATCCCTCTCGTTCTCCTTGCCGATAACGCAAATCAGACTGTTTCACTCTCATTGGGTGTCACAAGCGGTCAATACACAAGTGATCCGACGACTCAGGCCGCAGCAGCATTGCTCGGAATTATTCCTTCGGTCATCTTCTATTTGATCTTCCAACGTACGCTCTCACGTGGTGTAACGCTGGGTGCTGTTAAGTAGTTCTAAACGTTCGAACTCTCCTACCTATCTGCAAAGGAAATCATGCTTAAGAACGATGCAAATTGGTGGCGCCAAGCCGCTATCTACCAGATCTATCCCCGCTCCTTTAAAGATTCAAATGGCGATGGCCTTGGCGATATCAAGGGTGTTACAGAAGGCGCTAAGTATCTAAAATCTTTGAGCCTTGACGCTGTCTGGCTCTCACCGTTCTACCCATCAGAGCTCGCCGATGGTGGTTACGACGTCGCTGATTACCGCAACGTTGATCCAAAGCTCGGCACGCTGAAAGATTTCGATGAGATGCTCAAGGCTCTTCATGCTGAAGGTATTCGCGTTTTTGTCGATATCGTTCCTAACCATTCATCAGATCAGCACGTTTGGTTCCAGGCTGCGCTCGCTGCAAAGCCCGGTTCGAAGGAACGCAACCGCTATATCTTCCGTGATGGTCGCGGTAAGAATGGTGAGCTCCCACCTAATGATTTCGTATCGCATTTTGCACCATCTGCGTGGACTCGCACGAAGAATGCTGATGGCACAGATGGCCAGTGGTATTTCCACCTCTTTGCGCCAGAACAACCAGATTTCAACTGGGATAACCGCGAAGTTCAACTCGACTTCCTCAAGACTCTGAAGTTCTGGTCAGATCGTGGCGTTGATGGTTTCCGTATCGATGTCGCTCATGCGCTGAAGAAGGATTTCAAGCGCTTCGATAAGTCATATACGAAGATCGATTCTATGAATGTCAGACAAGATGGAAAAGATATTCTCTTTGACCGCGATGATGTCCATACGATCTATAGAGAGTGGCGCAAGCTATTTAATCAATATAACCCTCCACGCGTTGCAGTTGCTGAGGCATATGTCCCAGCGGCTCGCCGTACTCTTTATGCATCACCACAGGAACTCGGTCAGGCATTTAACTTCGATCTTCTTGGAACATATTTCTCTGCCAAGGATTACAAGCGCGTTGTGACTGAAAATATTGGACTTGCGGCGGAGTCAGGATCTTCGTCAACATGGGTACTGAACAACCATGATCAGGTTCGCACAGTGACAAAGTTTGGTCTTCCAAAGGGAATTGATTACAACCAGTGGCTCCTTACCGATGGAAAGTCGATCAAGGTCGATATTGAGTTGGGGCAGAAGCGCGCTCGCGCAGCGGCGATGTTCATCATGTCCCTTCCTGGTTCTACCTATATCTATCAAGGTGAAGAGCTTGGCCTCTTCGAAGTCGCAGATCTCAAGCCAGAGGATCTCCAGGATCCAAATTGGAAGCGCAATATTGTCCGCAAGCCGCAGCGTGCCTTCTTTAAGAAGCAGGGCAAGATGATTACCGGCGTTGCAGAGATTCATATCGAAAAGGGACGCGATGGTTGTCGCGTACCTCTCCCTTGGACATCAACCGGCTCATCATTTGGATTCGGTTCCGGTAAAGCTCACCTGCCACAACCTCGTGAGTACGGAGCTCTTTCTATGCAGGCTCAGTCAAAGATCAAGGGATCAACCCTTGATATCTATCGCACTGCGCTCAAGCTTCGCAAGAAGTTGCAGACGACCGAAGAGCTCGAGTGGATTAAGACTGGTGATCCTCAGGTCTTACATCTCTCTCGCAAGAATGGTTGGCATTGCATCACCAACTTTGATGGCGCTGATTTCACGCTACCAAAGGGCGAGATCCTTCATTCCAGCAGCCCACTGAAGGGCCGCAAGCTTCCTAAGAACACAACAGTCTGGTTAAAGGCGTAATAGCCTTTAACTGACTCGTTGTGAGTCGACCTGCACCTTCTCGTACTGGCGAGTGCTGACGAGATCGCGTAGACGTTGGAAGCCATCCCAGACTTCAACATAACTTGTTGGCAGTGGGCTGATCGCAACACGAACAGAGTTTGGTTCGCGGTAATCAGGAATCACATGTGCGAATTTACGGAGCGCAACAGCGATCCGTTTTGCCTCTGGGTGCACCAATGAGATGTGACCACCGCGTTCTTTGGGATTGCGTGATGTGTTGAGAGTGAATCCAAGCGGTGCGAGCCATTCATCAAAGAGGGCGATCATCATCTCGGTGCCCTTTGCACACTTCTCTGCAATAGCCTCGATGCCGGCTTCTTCGATGATTTCAAAGGATGCTCTGATTGCTCGCAATCCCATAATCGATGGGCTGGCGATCTGGAATCCGCGAATATCAGCGCTCTTCTCAAATTCTGGGCCCATCGCAAATTGATTGCGTTGTGCGAACCATCCTTGGATTGGTACTTGCAACTCTTCTTGCATCCGCTTAGCGACATATAACCAGGCTGGCGCACCAGGGCCAGAGTTTCCATATTTATAGGTGCAACCGACTGCAAGGTCAACGCCATTCGCATCGAAATTCATCTCGATAGCGCCCACTGCATGCGATGCATCCCACACTACGAGCGTGCCGTTTTCACGGCAGAGATCTGTGATCGCTTTTAAGTCGTTACGAGCACCAGATCGATATTGAATAACTTCGAGTGTTACGACCGCAACATCAGGTGTGAGGTACTTCTTGAGAATCTCGGGCGTGATTCGCTCATGGATTGCATCACTACTATCTTCATTATTGATAGTGACAAGATTGAGTCCGAGACGATCGGCATACCCCTGCGCGATATATCGATCTGTTGGGAAGTTAGCTGCGTCAATGATGATCGTTTTGCGATCAGGACGAGCTGAAAGAGCTGCACCGATCAACTGATAGAAATTCACAGATGTTGTGTCACAGGCAAGAACCTGTCCGGGACCTGCGCCAAGGGCAGCTCGACCAATGAGATCTCCGGTTGGTTGTGCCTCATCGATCCAGTGCGACCAACCATCGACAACCTCATTTGCCCATTCATTGAGCATGAAATCATTGACGGCCTTAACTGTGCGCTTTGGAAGTCGACCAAGTGAGTTGCCATCGAGGTAACACATCTCTGGAGTGTTATTGATGAATTCGTCACGGAACTTTGCGAGCGGGTCGATCGCATCTAAATCGAGCGCATATTGACGGTCAGTGATAGCCATTTCCCCAGCCTATCTCGCCTCGATTAGAATCATCCAGTGGCCGTGAAAAATCTCATCAATGTTGAAGCGGTCTCGAAATCTTTTGGGATCAAGCCCCTGCTCGACAATGTTTCTCTCGGCATCAATGCTGGCGAGCGAATCGGTGTTGTTGGGCGAAATGGTGGCGGTAAGTCGACGCTCATGAAAGTTATTGCCGGAATTGAAGCGCCCGATAGTGGCCGCGTCGCAAAGATCTCATCCCTCTCGATGGGAATTCTTAACCAAGCTGATACTGCAGCGGCGGGTGCAAGTGTCCGCGATGTGGTGCTAGGCCAGAAAGAGAAGCACGAGTGGGCTTCCAGCTCTGATATCCGAGAGATCTTTACGGGACTCTTCGGTGGCTTTGATGATCATCTCTTAGATCGGGATTTCCACTCGCTCAGCGGTGGCGAACGTCGCCGAGTAAATCTGGCCAAATTATTAGTTGCTGACCTTGATCTCTTGCTCCTCGATGAACCAACAAACCACCTCGATGTTGAAGGTGTTGCTTGGCTCGCAGCACATATCAAGGCCCGTACCGATTTAGCGGTGATGGTTATTACGCACGATCGCTGGTTCCTCGATGAGATCTCAGATCAGATCTGGGAAGTTGTCGATGGCGAGATCAAGACATATGAAGGCGGCTACTCTGCATATGTTCTCTCAAAGGCAGAGCGTGCTCGCCAGATGAGTGTTGAAGATGGCAAACGCAATATGTTGATCCGTAAAGAGTTGGCATGGTTACGTCGGGGCGCACCCGCGCGAACCGCTAAGCCGAAGTTCCGTATTGAAGCTGCTAATACCTTGATTGCGAATGAACCACCGCCACGTAATGAGGCAGAGTTGTTGAACTTCGCGCAAAACCGACTTGGTAACACTGTCTACGAACTTCATCAGGCCGATATCTATGCCGGTGATAAAGAGTTACTGAAAGATATCTATTGGAATCTTGGCCCGGGTGATCGCATCGGGATTGTTGGTGTGAATGGTGCTGGCAAGACGACGTTGATTCGCACGCTTATTGGCGAAAATAAAGTGAGTGCAGGAAAATTAGTTACTGGTGTGACTGTAAAACCTGCGTACCTCTCACAACATTTAGAAGAGCTTGATCCAACCTGGCGAGTCCTTGAAGCGGTTGAAAAGGTCGCAAACCATGTTCAACTCGGTAATGGCAAAGAGCTCAGCGCATCACAACTCTGTGAACGCCTTGGTTTTTCCAAAGATGCGCAGTGGACACCGGTCGGTGATCTCTCCGGAGGAGAACGCCGTCGCTTGCAGCTCACTCGGTTACTGATGGATAGCCCGAATGTCTTGATCTTGGATGAGCCTACGAATGATTTCGATGTTGAGACACTGACTGCACTTGAAGATCTCCTCGACTCATTTGGCGGCACCATGCTCGTGATCTCGCACGATCGTTACTTCCTTGAGCGGGTCTGTGATCGCTTTGTGGGATTGCTCGGCAATAAGACGATGCGCGACCTGCCGGGCGGTGTGGAGCAATATCTTCAGCTCCGCCGGGCGGGCTCACAACCTGTGGCAGCGGTTAAGTCGGCTGGCGGAGTATCGAACGCGGCCCAGCAACGAGATCTCAAGAAGGAGATCACTAAATTAGAGCGACAGATTGAGAAAGCAGATCTTGAGCATGCTAACTTGCTTGGCGAACAAGCAGAATTCGCAATGGATTACACCAAATTAGCTGAAGTGACAGCTGCGCTTGAAGCGAATATCGAACGCAAGAGTGAACTCGAAGAGCAATGGCTTATTGCAACGACAACGTTGGAAGAGCTCGGCTAACCAAACTTTCGAATGGCAGCAGCAACATTTGCAACGACATGTGAGTCAAAGACACTTGGAATAATGAAGTTGGCATTCAATTGCTCTTCCGAGACGCATTCACTAATTGCATTCGATGCCGCAACGAGCATCTCATCTGTGATCTTGGTGATGCGACCATCAAGTAATCCGCGGAAGATTCCCGGGAAAGCCAAGACATTGTTGATCTGATTTGGTTGATCGCTACGACCGGTTGCAACTACTGCGGCATATTTACGAGCAACTACTGGATCGATCTCGGGATCTGGATTAGCAAGGGCAAAGACGATTGAGCCAGCTGCCATTGACTTCACATCATCTTCATTAATCACATTAGGAGCGCTGACACCGATGAAGATATCGGCTCCGCGCATTGCATCGTGGATCGTTCCGTTGAAATCACCAACGGCGCCATCTTTATCAAAGGCCTGAATCGTTGTTGCGCCCGCCTTACGAAGCAGGTTGGCAACTGCGGTGCCTGCAGCACCGGCACCGCTCATTACAATTTTTGCGGTTGAGAGCTCCTTCTTAACAAGCTTAAGAGCATTCTTCAGTGCAGCAAGAACAACGATCGCAGTTCCATGTTGATCATCGTGGAAGACTGGAATATCAAGGAGTTCGCGAAGTCGTGCTTCGATCTCAAAGCAACGTGGTGCAGAGATATCTTCAAGATTGATGCCGCCATAGACCGGGGCGATGATCTGAACGGTGCGGACAATCTCATCGACATCTTGGGTATCGAGGCAGACTGGCCAGGCATCAACATCGGCAAAACGCTTAAATAGCGCTGCCTTTCCCTCCATCACAGGTAGGGCTGCAGCAGGGCCGATATTTCCTAGGCCTAAAACGGCAGAACCGTCAGTGACAACTGCGACGGTATTGCGCTTAATGGTGAGGCGGCGAGCATCCGAAGGATCCTTCGCAATCGCCTGGCTGATGCGCGCTACTCCTGGGGTATAGGCACGAGAGAGATCATCACGGGTTTTGAGCGGAACCTTTGATTGAATCTCAATCTTTCCACCAAGGTGGAGCAAGAACGTACGATCGGAAACTTTACGAACTGTGAGGTGTGGGCGTTGGGAAATCGCTTCACTAATCTTTTCAGCGTGATCAGCATCAATAGCATCACACGTTACGTCAATGACTACACGATCAAGATGTGATTCAACAACGTCGAGCGCAGTGATGCTCGCGCCCGCCGCCACAATTGCGTTTGTTACTTCAGCTACTGGTTGAGCCGAAGGTGGTCCTTCAACACGAATTGTGATTCCGTAACCAGGGCTTGTTGATGACATTTAGACAACTCCGTATAAACGATCTCCTGCGTCACCAAGTCCTGGGACGATGTAGCCGTGTTCGTTGAGTTTAGTGTCGACTGCACCAGTGACCAATGTGATGTTGTGATCTTTATGAGCAAAAGCGGCACGTACCGCTTCTATACCTTCAGGAGCGCTCAAGATTGTGATCGCAGTGATATCGCGAGCGCCACGTTCAAAGAGATATTCAATTGCTGCGATGATTGTGCCACCAGTAGCGAGCATTGGATCGAGGATGTAGCACTGACGACCTTCTAGATTCTCGGGCAGGCGATTGGCATATGTCGATGCTTGAAGAGTCTCGTGATCGCGAACCATGCCAAGGAATCCGACCTCAGCCGTCGGGATGAGGCGTGTCATGCCTTCGAGCATTCCGAGACCAGCGCGAAGAATAGGAACGACAACTGGGCGAGGTTGTGCAAGTTCGACACCCTCATAGAGCGCGACTGGAGTCACCACGGTCGCTGGAACAGTATGAATATCTCGAGTCGCTTCGTAGGCGAGAAGAGTCACGATCTCTTCGGTCAGCTGGCGGAAAGTTGGCGACTTGGTATTTTGATCGCGAAGAACAGTCAGTTTATGGCTGATGAGTGGGTGCTCGGCTATGTGAATCTTCATCTTCTCAGCCTACTATGAGCACATGGCTAACGATATTGGTGTGATTGCTTGGCACGAAGATGGTCGTTGGTCGGTCGCAGAGCTTGAGACAGAGGACCTCACCGAGATTATTGACCGCCTGAAAGGTGTTCGTACTAATGGTGGCGCTGTGGGCTTGATCTCAATTGATGAAGATTTCTTTATTGTCGCACGAGCGCTCGGAACTTCACTTCAGATGATGATTAGCGATGTCACCTTTGCACTCGAAAACGATTTAGCTGCTGACCTGGTTGATGTTTTAGATCTGCCATTCCCAGAAGAAGATGATGAATCACAACCTGGTGGCGATGTTGATTTGCTTATTGATCTTGGGATGAATGTGATGGAGATGGAAGCGCTTGCATCTGATCCAGAACTCTTCCCGGATGAGGCAGTTGCAGCAATCGCACATCGACTTGGATTCGGACCGCAGTTCGACGAACTTTATGATTGATTACAACAAGGCGATGATTGAAGCCCTTGAAGTTGCACAAGCTGCGACTGCAAGTGGTGATGTACCAGTAGGTGCACTCGTCTTCAACGAAGATGGCGCAATCGTTGGTGTTGGACATAATCTTCGGGAGCGTGACTGTGATCCGACTGCCCATGCTGAAATTGTTGCGATGCGCGAAGCATCACTCAAGAATGGAACGTGGCGTCTTGATGGCCACACCATCGTTGTCACACTTGAACCATGTGCGATGTGTGCAGGAGCAATCGCCCAAGCACGGATGAAGACGCTCGTCTTTGGAGCGTGGGATGAGAAGGCCGGTGCAGTTGGATCCGTCTGGGATGTACTCCGCGATCCGCGTGCGCCTCATCAAGTTGAAGTTGTCTCCGGAATTATGGAGAGTGAAGCAGCTGTTCTGCTTAAGGACTTCTTTCACCAACAGCGATAGTTGTAGGCTCGCCCATGGTGGCGTGTCTGAGCGGCCGAAAGAGCACGCCTCGAAAGCGTGAGTGGGGGAAACTCCACCGTGGGTTCAAATCCCACCGCCACCGCCATTAATGAGTTGAGCGATTTCCTTCGATAATGAGCTCGTATGAAGGATTCAAGATGGTCAGTGCACCATCTTCTTCACCAACCATACCTTCGGCGCAAATTGTTGAGCCAACATCGAGGCCAACGACATTACGGCGACCGAGGAATTGAAGAGTAATTCCGCCAGTCTCATCCCAGACTTCGACTTCAACGCGAGGAGCGCCACCTGATGGAGCCGTGCGAATCGAAGCGACTTTGCCTCGTACGTGCGCACGTTTACGCCAGGTTGCCTGATTGATCGCAATGCGATCTTCGGCATAGTGGGAAATTTCACCGGGCGCTTCAGTAACAGGCTCATCTACTCGACGAGTAGCCGGGCGTGACTCTGGAACAACCGGTGCGACGAAATTCTCGAGCTCGCCGTGATGCTTTTGTGCGTAGATGATCTTCTCAACATCGAAAGGAACAATCGTTGCAACAACGCGAGAGAGTTGCGAAATCGGACTAGCAATATCTTCAGCAGTCTGATCGTGAAGAAGTCGTCCTAGGTACTTTGAATACGAGCGTCGTGGAAGCAAGAGAGTGAGTTCGACATCAGGCTGAGCAATTGCACGTAGCGCGTAGTCGACTGCGGCATTAGGAAGGCGGCGATCTGGGCAATCAATAAATTCGAGTGCGATGTCATCAACCGCTGGACTAGTTGCCCAATTTTTCTTAATTCGCTCAGCTCGCTCATCATCGATAACGAAATGTACCGCTGTGAGATGACGAGGGTTAAGGCTTCGTGCATAACGAACTGTTGCGAGGGTTGCAACGTCTACGGTGTCAATCAATACCGTGACATCATGGCGCGAGATAGAAGTTGCGCGATCGTTCTGCTTTGATATTGCTAGAACCTCACGTTCCTCTTTATATTTAATGGAGAATCGATACATTAAGAAGACAAGTGTTGGTCCGGTAACGACGATGAGCCAAGCACCTTCGGTGAACTTCACCGTTGCAAAAATAATGACAACAACGAGTGACGTCGCCGCAGCTACTGCACTAATGACGGCCTTTGTGCGCCAGAACTTTCCTTTATCGCGACGGGCGTTAACGACCATTCCAACACCGGTGATTGTGAATGCGGTAAAGACACCAAGTGCATAGAGAGCAACCAAGGCATTGACTGAGCCATTGGTAAAGAGAATTAAGCCAATGGCAAAGAGGCTTGCCAAGATAATTCCATTCGAGAAGACAAGCTTATGGCCGCGCTTGGTGAGCTGACGTGGCAAGAAGCCATCACGAGCAATATTCGCAGCGAGAATCGGGAAGGCGTTGTAGACGGTATTTGCGCCAGCGATGAGAATTAACATCGTTGCAAACTGAGTAAATGCGAACCAGATCTTGCCGAAGAGACCTGGGCCCACCATATTCTGGGCGATGATCGAAACGACTGATGGCGCACCTACTTGGTAGGGGACAACGTGCATACTGTGCGCGAACCATGAAACTCCGAACACGAGCGTTCCGAGTAGTCCGGACATGATGTTCATGGTTCTGCGGGCATTGCGACCTTCAGGCGCTTCAAAGAGCGATACGCCATTTGAGATTGCTTCTAATCCAGTGAGAGACGAACCGCCGTTTGCAAAGGCGCGAAGCAAGATAAAGACTGAAGCAATCGTTAATAGGCCTTGTGAGTGGCCAAGACTAAAGAGTCCTTCACCTGTTGTTGGAACTTGAGGAACAGTTCCAGCGAACTCACGATAAATACCGAAACCAAAGACTACAAACATAGCGAGCACAAAGAGATAGGTAGGTAGCGCGAAGGATTTACCAGCTTCTTTAACTCCGCGAAGATTTCCATAGGTCAAGAAGAGGATGACGCCAATAGTTATGGGAACTACATAAGGAGTGAGCGAAGTGAAGTATGAAACGAGTGCCACAACGCCTGATGCGCTCTGCACCGCGACAGTCACGATGTAATCGAGAATCAAAGCAACCGCGGCAACGATCGACCAAAAGGTACCTAAGTTTTCGCGGGCAACAATGTATGCGCCACCTGATGAGGTGTACTTGGAAATTACATTGTTATAAGAAAGTGTGAGAAGGACCAAAATTCCAAGAATGACAAAGGTCATCGGCATCAAAACATTAAATGCCATCATGCCAAATGCCGGAACAAGTGCAATCAGAATCTGTTCAGAGCCATATGCAGAAGATGAGATGCAATCAGAGGAGAGGATTCCTAGCGCATAACGCTTTGCTAAGCGTTGGTGATCAAGCGAATGGCGGTTGAGCGGATTGCCGAGGAAGGCCTTCTTCATTCGATAAGAGAGTGGGTCTTTTAAATGCGCGTGTTCTTGCAGCACTTGTGGTGCGGGGGCGTTATCGCTCCATGATTGTGGCACTTTAGGTCCTCTGGTTGTCTTGGTTGCCGAAGCAACTGAGAACGCTATTTTAACGACTTACCCAGGCGTATGCTTGCCTCTATGGAGTTGAAAACCGGCTTATATATCGATGGAAAATG
>Ga0214205_100057_pt1 | contig 21232 bp, 17 predicted proteins | sample TroBogEpilimnion_12_FD_153043 | JGI IMG/M metagenome (GOLD analysis project Ga0214205, IMG submission 153043) | Freshwater microbial communities from Trout Bog Lake, WI - 29JUN2009 epilimnion | ecosystem: Environmental > Aquatic > Freshwater > Lake > Epilimnion/Euphotic zone | place: Trout Bog... | reverse complement strand
TCGAGAATTGTTACTGAAGCATCTAGGTCAGGGGTAGAAGCCATGAGCAGCGAAAAGAACACTATGAAGCCTCGTTCTGGACTCGTCACTGATGGTCTAGAACGCGCACCAGCACGTGGCATGCTTCGCGCTGTCGGTATGAAGGATGAAGATTTTAAGAAGCCACAGATTGGTATTGCATCGTCGTGGAATGAGATCACACCATGCAACCTCTCACTCGATCGCCTTGCTAAGGCATCTCGTAAAGGCGTCATCGAAGCTGGTGGCTTCCCGATGCAATTCGGAACTATCTCTGTATCTGATGGTATTTCCATGGGCCACGAAGGTATGCACTTCTCACTCGTCTCTCGTGAAGTAATCGCCGACTCCGTTGAAACAGTGATGCAGGCAGAACGTCTTGATGGCATGGTGACCTTCGCTGGTTGCGATAAATCTCTTCCAGGAATGATGATGGCTGCGGCGCGTATCGATGTTGCCAGCGTCTTTGTTTATGCAGGTTCTACCCTTGCCGGCCAAGTTGATGGACGCGATGTCACCATCATCGATGCCTTCGAAGCTGTCGGGGCATGTGCTCGTGGACTTATCTCACAAGAGAAGGTCGATGAGATTGAACGTGCGATCTGCCCAGGTGAAGGCGCATGTGGCGGTATGTATACCGCGAACACCATGGCCGCCGTTGGCGAAGCAATCGGACTCTCACTCCCAGGATCAGCATCTCCTGCCGCAGTCGATCGTCGTCGCGATGATTATGCAGTCCAGGCAGGTGCAGCAGTCGTCGAACTTATTCGCAAGGGAATCACCACTCGCGATATCTTGACGAAGAAGGCATTTGAAAATGCAATCACTGTCGTCATGGCACTCGGTGGTTCAACGAATGCTGTTCTTCACTTGCTGGCTATCGCTAATGAGGCTGAAGTAGATCTCACACTCGAAGATTTCCAACGTATTAGCGAACGCACTCCACTACTCGGCGATCTCAAGCCATTCGGTAAGTACGTCATGACTGATATCGATCGCGTCGGTGGAATCCCAGTTGTTCTTCGCGCGCTGCTTGATGCAGGTTTCTTGCACGGCGATTGTCTTACTGTCACCGGAAAGACCATGGCAGAGAATCTCGCGGATCTCACTCCACTTGATCCAGATGGCGACGTCCTCCATGCAATTAAGAGTCCACTCTCTGCAGGTGGCGGAATCACCATCCTTGGTGGATCACTTGCACCTGAAGGCGCTGTCTGTAAGACCGCCGGTGTTGGTGTAGAAAAATTCGAAGGCCCGGCTCGCGTCTTTGAACGCGAACAAGCTGCGATGGCAGCTCTTGAAAATGGCACGATCCAAGCTGGTGATGTCATCGTTATTCGTTATGAAGGTCCAAAGGGTGGACCAGGTATGCGCGAGATGTTGATGATCACCGGTGCGATCAAGGGAGCTGGTCTTGGTAAGTCGACCCTCCTGCTCACCGATGGTCGCTTCTCTGGCGGATCTACTGGACTCTGCGTTGGCCACGTCGCTCCTGAAGCAGTCGATGGGGGGCCGATCGCCTTTGTTCAAAACGGGGATATCGTCCGCATCGACATCGCTGCTCGCACCTTGGACCTGTTGGTCGATGAGAGCGTGATGGCCGAACGCCGTAAGCATTTCTCACCAGTTCCTCATAAATATAAGCGCGGGGTCTTGGCTAAGTATTCGAAGGTAGTGGGATCGGCATCCAAGGGCGCCGTCACTAGTTGAGGCGCCCGAAGAGATTGCGCCGTCACGAGCTAACTCTCAAATATTGAGATCTGCGTCTCAGGGGTTGACTCACCTCGTGTGGTCGGCGAGAATTGCCCCATGACATCATCAGTGGTGATTCGAGAGCGCGCGATCTAGTCGAACTAGAACGTGCGCTACCCCTCAGTGGAAAAACTGAGGGGTTTCTCATTTACCCACTGAATTGTCGATCGAGTAACGGATAACCACTGAGGAAGGAGATGAACATGAGTCAAGAGATCACAGGGGCACAGTCCCTCGTGCGATCGTTAGAGAACGCTGGCGTTGATGTGATGTTCGGTATTCCTGGTGGTGCGATTCTTCCGGCGTATGACCCAATCTTCGATTCAAAGATCCGCCACATTCTCGTGCGCCATGAACAAGGCGCTGGCCATGCCGCGACTGGTTATGCCCAAGCGACTGGACGTGTTGGTGTCTGCATTGCGACATCTGGTCCAGGTGCAACCAATCTCGTTACTCCGCTCGCTGATGCGCAGATGGACTCTGTTCCGATCGTTGCCATCACCGGTCAGGTCTCATCCGGGGCAATCGGTACTGATGCGTTCCAAGAAGCTGATATTCGCGGTATCACCATGCCGGTCACAAAACACAACTTCCTTGTCACTGATCCAAAAGATATTCCACGTGCAATTGCTGAGGCCTTCTATATCGCTGAGACTGGCCGACCTGGCGCAGTGCTTGTCGATATCGCAAAAGATGCGCTCCAATTGATGACCTCATTTGATTACCCATCAGAGGTTAATCTCGCTGGATACAAGCCAGTATTGAACCCAGCTGCCGAAGCACTTCGCGATGCAGCGGCTCTCATCGCTTCATCAAGCGCACCAGTTCTCTATGTTGGTGGCGGCGTCATGAAGGCAAATGCCACAAAAGAGTTGATGGAGCTCGCCGAACTTACCGGCGCACCAGTTGTAACAACTTTGATGGCACTCGGTTCTTTCCCTGATAGCCACCCACAACACCTTGGTATGCCAGGGATGCATGGAACTGTTGCTGCGGTAACAGCGCTCCAGAAGGCAGACCTTCTCATTACGCTCGGCGCTCGCTTCGATGATCGCGTTACCGGAAAGCTCTCAAGCTTCGCACCAAACGCAAAGATCATCCATGCCGATATCGATCCTGCGGAAATCGGTAAGAACCGCAAGGTTGATGTCCCACTTCTCGGTGATCTCAAAAACAGCATTAAGGGCCTGATACCTGAGCTAAAGGCAGCATTTAAGAAGAGCCAGCCTGACCTCACAGGTTGGTGGAAGACTGTTAACGAATGGCGCACGCAGTTCCCACTTGGCTTTGATGAGCCAAGTGATGGATCGCTCTCACCTCAATATGTCATCCAACGTCTTGGTCAGATTGCTGGACCTGATGCAATCTATGTTGCGGGTGTTGGACAACATCAGATGTGGGCATCGCAATTTGTTAATTATGAGAAGCCACGTACATGGCTCAACTCTGGTGGTTTAGGAACGATGGGTTATGCAGTTCCTGCAGCAATGGGTGCGAAGGTTGGTGCACCAGATAAGGTCGTATGGGCGATCGATGGTGATGGTTGCTTCCAGATGACAAATCAGGAGCTCGTAACCTGTGCACTGAACAATATTCCGATCAAGGTTGCGATTATCAATAACGAATCACTCGGCATGGTTCGCCAGTGGCAGACCTTGTTCTACAACGAGCGTTATTCCAATACTGAACTTCACTCGAAGCGCATTCCTGACTTTGCCAAACTTGGTGAGGCGATGGGTTGCGTCGGACTTCGTGCTGAGAGTAAAGATGATGTCGATCGCGTTATCAATGAAGCGATGGCTATCAACGATCGTCCTGTGGTTGTTGACTTCTCTGTTCACCGCGATGCAATGGTCTGGCCGATGGTCGCCGCTGGTGCATCCAATGACCTCATCACAGTCGCGCGCTCTATGGCGCCGGTCTGGGATTCGCAGGAGCTCTAATGTCACAGACACATACCCTCTCCGTTCTCGTTGAAAATAGCCCGGGTGTACTTGCTCGCGTTGCCTCACTCTTCTCTCGCCGCGGTTACAACATCGATTCACTCGCGGTTGGACCAACTGAGAATCCTGATATCTCACGTATGACAATCGTGATTGATGTTGCAGGCCATGCGCTCGAGCAGGTCATTGCCCAGCTCGATAAGTTGATCAACGTCATCTCTATCACTCAGCTTAATCCAGTGACTTCAGTCCAGCGCGAGCTCTTGCTCGTCAAGGTTTCGACGACCCCTGAGAACCGCTCACAGGTCCTTGAAACCGTTCAACTATTCCGTGCCAAAGTTGTCGACGTCGCACAAGATGCCGTAACAATCGAGGCAACCGGAAATGCCGAGAAGATTCAGGCGCTCTTACGGGTGCTTGAGCCGTATGGCATTAAGGAATTAGTCCAATCGGGTCTCGTCGCAATGGAGCGCGGACTACGTATCACCGAGAAGTTCAATTAATCGATCGATTCACCTAAAGGAAGGCAATACCAAGTGGCAACTCAATATCATGATGAAGATGCAGACCTCTCGATCATTCAGGGGAAGAAAGTTGCTGTGATTGGTTATGGCTCACAGGGCCATGCGCACGCACTTAGCCTTCGCGATAGCGGAGTCGATGTTCGCATCGGTCTTGCTGAAGGATCATCATCAAAGGCAAAGGCTGAGTCCGAAGGTTTGCGCGTTCTCTCAGTGGCAGATGCAGTGAAGGAAGCAGATGTTGTCATGCTCCTTGCTCCAGACCACGTTCAGCGCCACATCTACAACGATTCAATCAAGCCAAACCTCAAGCCAGGTTCAGCGCTCTTCTTCGGCCACGGATTCAATATCCGCTTCGGCTACATCAAGCCAGAAGCAAACATTGATATTGCAATGGTCGCACCAAAGGGTCCAGGTCACCTTGTCCGTCGTGAATATTCAGCAGGTCGCGGTGTTCCAGTACTCGTTGCTGTTGAACAAGATGCAACCGGCAACGCTTGGCCGTTGACACTTTCCTATGCAAAGGCGATCGGCGGACTTCGCGCCGGTGGAATCCTCACAACCTTCACAGAAGAGTGCGAGACCGATCTCTTTGGTGAGCAGTCAGTACTTTGCGGTGGTGCATCGCAGCTCGTGCAGTACGGATTCGAAACTCTTATCGAAGCTGGCTATCAGCCAGAAGTCGCTTACTTCGAGTGCTTGCATGAGCTCAAGCTCATTGTTGACCTTATGTACGAAGGTGGAATCGCTAAGCAGCGTTGGTCAGTATCTGACACTGCAGAGTACGGAGATTATGTCTCTGGCCCACGCGTCATCGACCCAAGCGTAAAAGCTAATATGAAGGCAGTTCTTACTGATATTCAGAATGGCTCATTTGCAAAGCGCTTCATCGATGATCAAGAAGCCGGCGCACCAGAGTTCAAGGCACTCCGTGCCAAGGGTGAGGCTCATCCAATCGAAGCTGTTGGCCGTGAACTTCGCAAGATGATGTCATGGGTCAAGGGCAACAACAAGGATGATTACCAGGAAGGTCACGCTGCACGTGGCTAGCACAAACAAACCAGTCGTCCTTATAGCAGAGGAGCTCAGCCCTGCCACGATGGAGGCGCTCGGTCCTGATTTTGAAGTACGTCATTGCAATGGCGCAGATCGCGGCGAACTTCTCGCCGCGCTCGCTGCCGGAGTAGATGCAGTTCTTATTCGTTCTGCAACCAAGATGGATGCAGAAGCGATCGCCGCAGCAAAGGGCCTCAAAGTCATTGCTCGTGCAGGTGTTGGACTTGATAACGTCGAGATCCCAGCTGCCACCGCAGCAGGTGTGATGGTTGTTAATGCTCCAACATCAAATATCGTCTCAGCAGCCGAACTCGCAATCACTCTTCTCTTAGCTTCAGCTCGATATGTATCACCAGCGCATGCTGCACTTCGTAATGGTAAGTGGGCTCGCTCGAAGTACACCGGCGCTGAAATCTTTGAAAAGACACTTGGCATCGTCGGCTTTGGCCGTATCGGACAACTCGTTGCTGCTCGCATGCAGGCCTTTGGAATGGATGTCGTTGCTTACGATCCTTACCTAGCCCCTGCTCGCGCTGCACAGCTCAATGTTCGCCTCGTCGATCTCGATGAGCTCCTTCGTGTCTCAGATTTCATCACGATCCATCTTCCTAAGACAAAAGAGACTGCAAATCTCATTGGAGAAGAAGCGCTCAAGAAGGTAAAGCCAACGGTGCGCATTATCAATGCAGCTCGCGGTGGTGTCCTTGATGAGACTGCTCTTTATAACGCAATTAAGGAAGGCCGCGTTGCCGGCGCTGGGCTCGATGTATTTTCTACTGAGCCATGCACTGACTCACCACTCTTTGAACTCGACGCTGTCGTTGCAACACCTCACCTTGGTGCATCAACTGATGAAGCTCAGGAGCGCGCTGGTATTGCAGTAGCGGTATCAGTCCGTAAGGCACTTGCTGGGGAACTCGTTCCTGATGCAGTCAACGTTAAGGGTGGAGCGATCCACGAAGAGATTCGTCCAAGCCTTCCACTCGTTGAGAAGATGGCACAACTTGCAACAACACTTGGCGGCGAACTGCCCGCAAGTATCAGCGTTCAAGTTCGTGGAGATATCTCTGAATATGACTCAAGCATCTTGGCAACAAGTGCGATTAAGGGTGCGCTCATTGCAACTGGATCTGAGGATGTCACTTATGTGAACGCCCCAGGTCTTGCTGCTGATCGCGGAATCACCGCAACAGTCACAACTGATCCAGAGTCACCGCTCTATCGCAGCATGATCTCATTGCATGCAGCGCTTCCTAATGGCAAGACTGTGGTCGTCGATGGAACTCTTATGGGAATCCGCAAGGTTGAGAAGATCATCGCGATCGATAAGTTCGATCTCGACCTTCCACCAACTGCGAACCTTCTCTTCCTTCGTTACGGCGATCGTCCGGGCGTAGTTGGTAGTGTCGGTAGCGTTCTTGGATCAGCAGGAGTCAATATTGCTGGTATGCAGGTTGCTCGCAATGAAGTCGGTGGCGAAGCGCTGATGGCTATCACCGTAGATTCACCGCTCTCTGCAGAACTCGTCGCTTCCGTTCAGAAAGAGACTGGTGCTGACTTCGTTCGCTCAGTGAACTTGGTTTCGTAATGGCGCATTACAAGTTAGCCGTTATCCCAGGTGATGGCATCGGACCAGAGGTTGTTGCTGAAGGTCTAAAGGTTCTTGACGTTGTTGCTGCAAAGCATGGCCTCACCTTTGATAAGACCGAGTATGAACTCGGTGCCAAGTACTGGCACAAGACAGGGGAGACCCTTCCTGACTCAGTGATGGCCGACCTTGCAAAGGCCGATGTCATCCTCCTTGGTGCAGTTGGCGATCCATCTGTTCCAAGTGGCGTGCTTGAGCGCGGCTTGCTTCTCAAACTTCGCTTCGCTTTCGATCACTACATCAACCTGCGCCCAACAAAGCTATATCCAGGAGTCGCATCACCGCTTCGCGATCCAGGTGACGTTGATTTTGTTGTGGTCCGCGAAGGCACTGAAGGTCCATATATCGGTGCCGGTGGCGTGCTCGCATTTGGAACTGAGAATGAGATCGCAACCGAGGAGAGCATCAACACCCGCCGCGGTGCTGAGCGCACAATTCGTTATGCCTTTGAACGCGCAATGGAACGTCCACGCAAGAAGGTGACACTTGTTCATAAGAACAATGTCTTAACTCGTGCTGGAAATCTCTGGACTCGTGCCTTTAACGATGTCGCAAAGGAGTACCCCGCAATCACGACGGATTACATCCACGTTGACGCTGCGGCTATGTTCTTTGTTACTCAGCCTCATCGCTTCGATGTTGTCGTAACTGATAACCTCTTTGGTGACATCATCACTGATATCGCAGCAGCGATAAGCGGTGGTATTGGACTGGCAGCTTCAGGCAATATCAATCCAACGCGCAAATTCCCATCGATGTTCGAACCGATCCATGGTTCAGCACCAGATATCGCTGGCAAGCAACTTGCCGATCCAACTGCGACGATCTCATCAGTTGCCATGATGTTGACCCATCTTGGACACGATGAAGCGGCAGCAGAGATCGCAGCTGCAGTTACTCGTGATCTTGAAACCCGTGGAAGCGCAAAGCGGAGCACTGCTGAAGTTGGCACTGCAATCGCAGAATCTCTCAAAGGATAGGAAGAACTCGACTCACTATGAAGACCATTCTCACTCCTAACCAAAATCCTGTTAACGATGCCGATCGCACTGCGAAGATCGCTGAAGGCGGATTTGGTAAGCACTACACCGACAATATGGTGATAGCGCATTGGAGTGAAGCCGATGGTTGGAGTGATGCAACGCTGCAGCCATATGGTCCAATTACTTTGGATCCAGCGACTGCCGTCTTCCATTACGGACAAGAGATCTTCGAAGGTATGAAGGCATATAGCCAACCTGATGGCAGCATCAGCCTCTTCCGTCCAGAAGCGAATGCGAAACGTTTTGCTCGCAGTGCGGCACGCTTGGCACTTCCTGAGATGCCAGTTGATTTCTTTGTTAATACGGTAGAAGAGCTCGTGAAGCAGGATCGCAAGTGGGTTCCAACAAATGTTGGTGAATCCCTCTATATCCGCCCCTTCATGATCGCTACCGAAGTCGGCTTGGGAGTTCGCCCATCCAACAAGGCGATGTATATGTTGATTGCGACACCAGCATCTGCATACTTCAATCCTTCAAAGGCAGTGACTGTCTGGATCAGCACCGAGTATGTGCGCGCTGCTGCTGGCGGAACTGGTGAGGCAAAGTGCGGCGGAAATTACGCAGCATCTCTCGTAGCCCAGAAGCAGGCAGCTGCTCAAGGTTGCGATCAAGTTGTCTGGCTCGACGCCAATGAGCGTCGCTGGGTCGAAGAGATGGGCGGCATGAACCTCTACTTCGTCAAGGGTTCAGGTAAAGATGCAACGATCGTTACTCCAAAGCTCACCGGAACACTTCTTCCAGGAATTACTCGCGATTCGATTTTGACGGTTGCTGCAGATCTTGGCTACAAGGTTGAGGAAGTCATGCTCTCTATCGATGATTGGCGCGATGGCGTTGCATCGGGGGAGATCACTGAGATCTTTGCATGTGGCACAGCTGCGGTTGTCTCACCCATTGGTGCAGCAAAGAGCGCGCATGGCACATGGACTACTGGCGATGGCAATCCCGGTCCTATTACAGGTGAGATCCGCAAGACACTCCTTGGAATTCAACATGGCACAATCGAAGATAAGCACGGCTGGAATAAGCGAGTCTGCTAATGCCAGTATCCGATAACTTTCATATCTACGACACCACTCTTCGCGATGGTGCGCAGCAAGAAGGTCTGAACCTTTCAGTTCACGACAAGATTGCTATTGCACGCCACCTCGATGATCTCGGCGTCGGATTTATCGAAGGCGGATGGCCCGGCGCTAATCCAAAAGATACTGAGTTCTTCGCTCGTGTAGCGAAGGAAGTGAAGTTCAAGAACGCCACCTTTGTCGCCTTCGGTGCGACTCGTCGCCCAGGTGTGAAGGCGGCAGATGATGCACTTCTACGCGCCCTTCAAGATTCACAAGCTCCAGCAGTCACGATCGTTGCTAAGAGCCACGATCGCCATGTCGATCTTGCGCTGAAGACCAATCTTGATGAGAACCTAGCGATGATCAAGGATTCGATTGAATTCCTTCGCGCTGGTGGGCAACGAGTATTTCTCGATGCAGAGCACTTCTTCGACGGTTATAAGTCGAATCGTGCATATGCCCTTGAAGTTGTGCGTACTGCAATGACTGCTGGCGCTGATGTAGTGGCGCTCTGCGATACCAATGGTGGAATGCTTCCTGATGAACTCGCCGATGTCGTTCACGATGTCCTTGGTGCATCATCTGCACGCCTGGGAATTCATTGCCACAACGACACAGGCTGCGCAGTAGCGAACTCGCTCGCGGCTGTTGCTGCTGGAGTTACCCATGTTCAAGGAACTCTCAATGGCTATGGCGAGCGAACCGGTAATGCCGATCTCGTCTCGATCATCGCAAACTTAGAATTAAAGAAGAAGCAACCGGTTCTCCCAGAAGGATCTCTCCGTGAAGCCTTCCGTATCTCGCATGCTGTTGCTGAAGTCACCAACGTTGCGCCATCACCACGTCAGCCATATGTAGGCGTATCTGCCTTTGCTCATAAGGCTGGGCTTCATGCTTCAGCGATCAAGGTTGATCCGATGCTCTATCAACATGAGAACCCAGAGTCAGTCGGAAACGATATGCGCATGCTCGTCTCTGAGATGGCAGGGCGTGCATCGATCGAACTTAAATCTCGCGAACTTGGTATCGATCTCTCAGATAATAAAGAGGTTGTCACAAAGGTTGTTGAGCGCGTTAAAGAGATGGAATCTCGCGGATTCACTTTCGAAGCTGCCGATGCCTCCTTCGAACTCTTGCTCCGTGAAGAACTTGATGGCAAGCGCGCGCAGTTCTTTACGATCGATGATTGGGCAACCACAGTCAATCGCAATGACTCTGATGAGGTCTCATCACAAGCGACAGTAACTATTACTGCGCTAGGGGAGCGGATCGTTGCAACCGGTACCGGAAATGGCCCAGTTAACGCGATTGATAACGCCCTTCGATCTGGACTCGCCAAGTTCTATCCAGAGTTGTCCAAGCTCGAACTTACCGATTACAAGGTTCGTATCCTTGAAGGTCGCCTGGGAACAGGTGCTGTGACTCGCGTACTCGTTGAGACCAGTGATGGCGTTGGCGAATGGAGCACGATTGGCGTTCACGAGAATGTGATTGCCGCATCGGCGATGGCTTTAGAAGATGCCGTCACCTTCGGATTACTTCGTCAGGGACGTAAGCCAGAGTAGTCTGACTCTTATGTCAGCAGAATTGATTGCCCAATACGAAGAGCACCTTGCTCTTGTGCGCAATCTCGCTGATAACTCAATCCGGGGATATGTCAGCGATCTTGAATCATTTCTCGCTCATATCGAGAAGTTGGGTGTTACTGAATTCCACGAATTAACAATCTCTCATATTCGATCCTGGCTCGCTGAGCTCACTGATAAGGGTGCTGTTCGATCAACGATCGCGCGCCGAATCGTCTCGATTCGCGCCTTTACATATTGGGGTGCAAGCCAAGGGTGGCTGAAGGAAGATATTGGCCAAGCACTTGCCATCCCGAAAGCGCATAGAACTCTTCCTGATGTTTTGGATCTCGCCGATACCGAGATCGTCCTCGAATCGATGGCGCAACGAGCAGGGGAAGAGCCCACTGCGCTCAATATCCGCGACCTGGCGATGATCGAAGTTCTCTACGCTTCTGGAATCCGCGTCTCAGAACTCTGTGGTCTCGATGCATCAGGTATCGATACCAATCGCAATACTCTGCAGGTCATCGGTAAAGGCGATAAGGAGCGAACCGTTCCACTCGGAATTCCTGCGATGAAGGCGTTGCAGAACTACATCGTGACCGCACGCCCTCAGTTGGTCAATGAGAAATCCGGTAACGCAATCTTCTTAGGTTCACGTGGCAAGCGCATCGATCAACGAACGGTGCGCGAGGTTGTTTACAACGCGATGTCAGCAGTTGGTTCGACGATGGGCCCTCATGGATTGCGCCACACAGCTGCTACCCATTTATTGGAAGGCGGCGCGGATCTGCGCACCGTTCAGGAGATCTTGGGACATTCCTCGCTAGCCACGACCCAGATCTACACCCATGTTTCGCCGGAGCGGTTACAGAAGGCTTACCAGCAGGCCCACCCTCGGGCTTAGCAGCAGAGGGAAGGGCTAAGGCCAGGACCAGTAGCAGTCCGACTCCTGCGCTCGCTATCTCAATCTTGTTGATCTCATTCATGGCCAAACCATCGCGGTTTAACCTCCCTCCCGCATGGGCAGAGGGGCTTACTGTGGAAATTAGGGCCCTGTGGGTCAGTTAGACTTCCTCCAGCAGATCATCCAGAAATGGGAGATCTGACTTCACGCATCTGACTTGCTTCGGCAAGTAACCATTTCGGTCGTATCGAACCTGATACGTCGGTGTCCAGATGCTAGGGAGCTAACAAATTGTTAGCTCGTCAACCGAGTGCGTGCGCTACTGCATGCAATAAAGGAGTATGCCGTCATGGCAGTTGTAACAATGCGAGAACTCCTCGACAGCGGAGTCCACTTCGGACACCAGACTCGTCGATGGAACCCAAAGATGAAGCGCTTTATTTTTGCAGAGCGCAATGGCATCTACATCATCGATATCCAGCAGTCACTTGCACTCATTGATAGTGCTTATGACTTCATCAAGGACACAGTTGCTAAGGGTGGCCACATTCTCTTCGTGGGCACAAAGAAGCAAGCACACCAGCCAATCATTGAACAAGCAGCTCGCGTAGGCATGCCTTACGTTACAGAGCGCTGGCTCGGTGGAATGCTCACTAACTTCCCAACCGTCTACAAGCGTATTCAGCGTCTCAAGGAGCTCGAAGAGCTCGAGACCAAGAACGATCTCGTTCTTACAAAGAAGGAACTTCTTGTTCTCCGTCGCGAGCGCGAGAAGCTCACGAAGAACCTCGAAGGTATCCGCAACATGACCAAGTTGCCTTCAGCAATCTGGGTAGTCGATACCAAGAAGGAGCACCTTGCAGTTCAGGAAGCTCACAAGCTCGGTATTCCAGTTGTTGCAATCTTGGATACAAACTGCGATCCAGATGAAGTTGATTACAAGATTCCAGGTAATGACGATGCAATCCGTTCAATCGGTTTGTTGACTCGCGTCATCGCTGATGCAGCAGTTGCAGGTCTTGCAGCTCGCTCAGCAGCAGGTGCAGCAGTTGCCGATAAGGCTCCAGCAGCAGATGCAGCGATTGCAGAAGTTGAGAGCGCAATGATTGAAGCTGCAGCGCCAGCTACCGAAACCGCAACCGAAAAAGTAGGGGAATAATCAATTGGCTTACACAGCAGAAGATGTAAAGAAGCTTCGCGAAGCAACTGCAGCAGGCATGCTTGATTGCAAGAAGGCGCTCGATGAAGCAAATGGCGATTTCGATAAAGCCGTTGAGATCATCCGCGTTAAGGGTTTGAAGGGCGTCACCAAGCGTGAAGGCCGCACAACCTCAAATGGTCTCGTTGTTGCACGTGCATCAGGCAACCTCGGAGTAATGCTCGAACTTAACTGCGAAACAGATTTCGTAGCGAAGGGTGAGCGCTTCCAGGAACTCGCTGATGAACTTATCGCACACCTCGAAGCATCAAAGGTTGCTGACCTTGCTGCATTCCTCGAGTCAAAGCTTCCAACAGGTAAGACTGTTCAGGAGCGCATTGATGAAGGTAATGCAACACTCGGTGAGAAGATTGAGATCCGTCGCGTCGTTGTACTCGATGGTTCACCAGTCGCTCTCTACTTGCACCGCACAAGCCCTGACCTACCACCACAGCTTGGTGTCTTAGTTCAGCTCGCATCAGATGCACTTGAAGCAGGTAAGGATGTTGCACAGCACATCGCAGCCTTCGCTCCACAGTACGTCCGCCGCGAGGATATTCCTGCCGATGCGATCGAGTCAGAGCGTCGTATCGCTGAAGAGACTGCCCGCGCTGAAGGTAAGCCAGAGGCATCACTTTCTAAGATCGTTGAAGGTCGCGTGACTGGATTCGTCAAGGAAGTCTCTCTCCTCGAGCAGGCATTCGCAAAGGATGCAAAGAAGACCGTTCAGCAGATCCTCGATGAGGCAAAGACTGCTGTTTCGGCGTTTCACCGTTTCAAGGTTGGACAGTAAACCCTTAAACTGGGGTAAGTAGTACAGCCAGATATTCAAGCGAAAGGAGCACCCTCGATGGCCCGCAGTGGTTATAAGAGAGTGCTCCTTAAGCTTTCTGGTGAGGTATTTGGCGGCGAGAAGGGCATCGGTGTTGATCCCGATGTTGTAGCCGATATCGCAAAGCAGATCGCCGATGTTGTTAATTCTGGAACTCAGATTGCGATCGTTGTCGGCGGCGGAAATTACTTCCGTGGCGCTGAACTCCAACAACTAGGTATGGATCGCGCACGTGCCGATTACATGGGCATGCTCGGTACCGTCATGAACTGCCTCGCACTCCAAGACTTCCTTGAAAAAGCCGGGATTCAAACCCGCGTGCAGACCGCCATCACGATGGGTCAGGTCGCAGAGCCTTACATTCCGCTCCGTGCCATCCGCCACCTTGAGAAGAATCGCGTTGTGATCTTCGGTGCAGGTGCAGGAATGCCATTCTTCACAACGGATACCGTTGCTGCACAGCGCGCACTCGAAATTCACGCAGATGCACTTCTCCTCGCCAAGAGCGGCGTGGATGGTGTCTATACCGCGGATCCAAAGAAGGATCCCTCTGCGACAAAGTACGACTCAATTAGCTTTGATGAAGTTATTGCGAAATCCCTTGCGGTTGCAGATGCCGCCGCCTTCAGCCTCTGCCGCGAAAACAATCTTCCTATCGTGGTCTTCGATCTTAAGAACAACGGCAATATCGGTCGCGCTGTTCGTGGCGATGCGATCGGAACTCTCGTCTCTTCTAGCAAGTAATCAGTACTACCAAACTCTTAACGTGAGGAAATGAAATGCCTGATCTGAATGAAATCCTCGTCGATGCCTCAGCGAAGATGGCGAAGGCGATCGAGGTAGCGAAAGAGGACTTTGGTGCGATCCGTACTGGGCGCGCTCACCCAGGCATGTTCTCGAAGATCATGGTTGATTACTACGGCACGCTCACACCATTGGCACAACTCGCATCCTTCCAAGTTCCAGAAGCGCGTATGGCGCTCGTTTCACCATATGACAAGAGCGCAATGGGGCTCATTGAGCGCGCAATCCGTGAATCTGATCTCGGCGTAAACCCAGCAACAGATGGCGCAGTCATCCGTGTTAACTTCCCACAACTCACCGAAGAGCGCCGTAAGGATTACATCAAGGTTGCTCGCGGCAAGGCTGAAGATTCAAAGATCTCGATCCGCAATATTCGTCGCGCAGCGATGGATCTCATGGCGAAGATGGAGAAGGATGGCGATGTCGGCAAAGACGACATTGCTCGCTCCGAGAAGGATCTTGAGAAGATCACAACTGAGCATGTCAATGAGATCGATAAGCTCTTGAAGCATAAAGAGACTGAACTTCTCGAAGTCTAAAATGGAAGATATTCATTCGATCCAGAACGCGATCAATAAAAGAGCTGGCAGAAATCTAGGCTCATCAATATTGGTCTCAGCGACGATCATCGCACTCGTCTTTGGATCTCTTGCTATCAATCCGGCGATCTTTGCCGTTCTCGTTGCGATCGCGTTGATGATTGCAATTCGTGAACTCAATCATGCTTACCGGACCGGCGGGGTATCGATCCCTGATTGGCTCCTCGTGGCATCTGTGCCCATCACAATCGGTGCAGCATGGTTTGGCAAAGTCTCCTTACTTGCAGTCGCTCTCGCATTCGTCACCACCAATGTCATGGTGATCTTGATGTTCCTCAATCCAGCTGACTTTGTGAAACGGTCAACCGCTGCAGTCTTTGCAATCTTCTATATCCCATTCCTTGGTGGCTTCCTCGTACTACTTGCACATCACGATAATTCAGTCGCGCGTATCTTGACCCTTGTTGTGCTTACGAGTTGCAATGACACCTTTGCTTATCTCTCGGGTGTGCTCTTCGGAAAACATCCACTTGCGCCACATATCAGCCCAAAGAAGACTTGGGAAGGCTTGATTGGTTCAGTCGCCGCGACAACGGTTGGCGCTTCACTCGTCTTCCATTTCGCACTTCATCGCCATTGGTGGCTTGGTGCGCTGATCGGTTTAATGGCAGTGGCAACTGCTACCTGCGGCGACCTCATTGAATCTGCGATGAAGCGAGATCTCCACATCAAAGATATGAGTAACTTCTTACCGGGCCATGGCGGAATCCTCGATCGCCTTGACTCCATTCTCTTCACAGCACCTGCTGTGTGGGCTGTGCTTGAACTCGTGAATCGATATCAATTATGAGTGACCTACCTGAGATCAAACTCGTCTTTGATGAGCCAAAGCAGCGGGTAAAGCCGCCAAAGCACTTCGCAGACCTTGATCCAGAGGGCCGTAAGGCGCTCGCCGTAGAACTTGGCATTCCTGCATTCCGCGCCAACCAAGCGGCTGTTCACTTCTTTAATCACTACAACGATGACACTGAATCCTGGAGCGATATTCCTAAGGATCTTCGTTCGGTCATGGCTGAAAAGTTCACCCCAAAGATGATCACTCTTGTCCGCTCTGTTTCAGCAGATGGCGGTCGCACCCGTAAGGATCTCTGGAAGTTACATGATGGCGTTCTCGTTGAATCTGTTTTGATGCGTTATAGCGATCGCACAACAGTCTGCATCTCATCACAAGCTGGTTGCGGAATGAACTGTCCATTCTGCGCGACTGGCCAAGGTGGCTTAACACGTAATCTCACCGCCGGTGAAATCACTGCTCAAGTAGTTGCGGCAGCGCGCGCTTGTGCTGAAGGTGAATTACCTGGGGGAGAGACTCGTCTCTCCAATGTTGTCTTCATGGGCATGGGCGAACCGATGGCGAACTACAACGCAGTGATGCGCACGATTAGAAATATCACTGCACCACAACCTGATGGGCTTGGCATTAGCGCACGATCGGTAACGCTTTCAACTGTCGGTCTTGTGAATGGCATCGAGAAGTTGCTCGATGAAGATATTCCTGTCACCTTGGCTATTTCACTACACACTCCAGATGACGAGCTGCGCGATACGTTGGTTCCGATCAACTCACGTTGGAAGGTGAAAGAAGTTCTCGATGCTGCTGATGCCTATGCAGATAAGACGGGACGCCGTTATTCGATTGAATATGCAATGATCAAAGATATTAATGATCAGGCTTGGCGCTCCGATCTCCTTGGTCGGCTATTGAAAAATAGAAATGCCCACGTAAACCTCATTCCCCTCAACCCAACACCTGGCTCTAAGTGGACTGCATCTCGCCCTGAAGATGAGGCAGAGTTTGTTCGTATCCTTGAGACGTACGGGGTGCCTGTCACGGTTCGCGATACTCGCGGCCGCGATATCGACGGTGCATGTGGCCAATTGGCCGCCGCCGAAGTAACCTCTGAGGCATGAAATCTCTCTCCAACTTCATCAACGGTAAATCCACCCCAGCGCTCTCAGGCGCAACATCTGAGGTCATCAATCCAGCGACGGGGCAGGCATATGCAACTGCACCAGTCTCAACTGCTGCCGATGTAGATCTCGCGATGAAGGCGGCATCATCGGCCTTTGAAGAGTGGCGAGATTCAACTCCATCTGAGCGCCAACGTGCCCTCTTGAAAATTGCCGATGCCTTCGAGGCTCGTGCCGATGAACTTGTCGCTATTGAATCTGAGAACTGTGGAAAGCCAATCGCGCTTACTGCATCAGAAGAAGTTCCACCTATGGTCGATCAGATTCGCTTCTTTGCAGGTGCAGCTCGCAATTTAGAGGGTCGATCTGCTGGTGAATATATGAAGGGCATGACCTCTTTTATTCGCCGCGAACCGATCGGTGTCTGCGCACAAGTAACACCTTGGAACTATCCAATGATGATGGCGGTCTGGAAATGGGCGCCAGCCATTGCAGCCGGAAATACCGTTGTGCTCAAGCCAAGTGACACAACACCTGCTTCCACATCGTGGATGGCTGAAGTAATGGCGGAGTTCTTACCTGCTGGTGTATTTAACGTCGTCTGTGGCGATCGTGATACTGGTCGCGCACTTGTAGATCATGCAACCCCTCAAATGGTTTCTATCACTGGTTCAGTTCGTGCGGGTATGGAAGTTGCAACGAATGCCGCGAAGGACCTCAAGAAGGTTCACCTTGAACTAGGTGGCAAGGCTCCGGTCGTTGTCTTTGCAGATGCCGATCTCGCTGCCGCCGCCGAAGCGATTGCCATCGCTGGATACTTCAATGCTGGCCAAGATTGCACAGCAGCAACACGAGTAATGGTTGAAGCATCTGCTTACGATGATTTCGTCGGGCTCTTGGGTCAACAAGCCCGTGAAAATATTTCAACTGGTGGTCCGACAGAGGATGTGCTCTATGGCCCCGTGAACAATGCGAATCAACTTGCTCGAGTAGCTGGTTTTATTGAGCGAACACCTTCACATGCAACCGTGGTCGCAGGTGGAACGCAGGTAGACCGTGCTGGATACTTCTGGAACCCAACAGTTGTTGCTGGCCTTCGCCAAGACGATGAGATGATTCAGAACGAGATTTTCGGACCGGTTATCACTATTCAGAAATTTGTCGATGAGAAGGAAGCAGTTCGCTTTGCGAATGGCGTTGCATATGGACTTGCATCATCGGTCTGGACAAGCAATCATTCACGTGCGATGCGCATGGCAAAGGCATTTGATTTTGGCTGCGTCTGGATCAATACCCATATTCCACTAGTAGCTGAGATGCCACATGGTGGTTTCAAGCACTCTGGATATGGCAAAGATCTCGGAAGTTACGGTTTTGAGGATTACACACGCATCAAGCATGTGATGACTAACCTCAACGGGTAGGCTTATTGCGTGCGCGATATTGTCATTCTTGGTTCGACCGGTTCGATTGGCGTGCAAGCGCTCGAACTCGTCGCTGCCAACCCCGATCTCTTTCGCGTTGTTGGTATGAGCGCCGGATCAGGCAATCTCGAACTTCTCTTTCAGCAAGCCCGAAAGTTTCAGGTTCCGATCGTTGGTACGACCGCGCCACGAAGTGCCTGGGAAGGTTTCGCTGACGGTCTCGCTGTCATCGATGGCCCATCCGCATCAACCGAGATCGCCGCAATTAGTTGTGACATTGTCTTAAATGGAATCACCGGATCGATTGGCCTTGGGCCAACACTCTCAGCACTTGCCGCTGGTAATAAGGTCGCGTTAGCAAATAAAGAGTCACTGGTCGCTGGCGGACCATTAGTAAAGGCATTTGGTAGCGATCGAATCATCCCAGTCGACTCAGAACACTCTGCTCTCTTCCAAGCGCTTCTCGCTGGTAAGCGGAGTGAGGTAAAGAAATTTATTATCACAGCAAGTGGTGGTGCATTTAGAGATCGCGCCGATCTATCCGGAGTCACACTTCAAGAGGCTCTCGCTCATCCCACCTGGTCGATGGGCCCGATGGTCACGATTAACTCTGCGACCCTGATGAATAAGGGTCTGGAGATTATTGAAGCTCACTACCTCTTTGATCTTCCGTATTCGCAAATTGAAGCCGTGATCCACCCTCAATCCGTCATTCACTCGATGGTTGAGTTCATCGATGGTTCAACGATTGCGCAACTCAGCCCTCCCAATATGAAAGGGCCGATTGGCTACGCGCTGAACTATCCAGATCGATTGAAGCGTTCAACGTCACCTGTTGATTGGAGTCAGGGCCATTCCTGGAACTTCGCTCCAGTCGATATCTCTCGCTTCCCAGCGATCGGCATCGCTCGCACAGCAGGGGAGAGCGGTTCCGTTTCAACAGCAACGCTCAACGCCGCCAATGAAGTTGCGGTAGCCGCCTTTATTGATGGCCGAATTCAATTTAAAGATATCGTGAATGTTGTCGAACATACTCTCACTCGAGTTGATTCTCATGGTGGTGGACAAGTAGATGTACGCGATCTCGATGATGTCAGTGCAGTCGAGTTAAATGCCCGTATGATCGCAGCCACTTATAGTGAGGAGCTCAGCCGCTAATGCTCGCCATTATTGGAGTTCTCGCCTTTATCGTCGCACTTCTCTTCTCTGTCATGCTCCACGAGCTTGGCCACTTCCTCTTCGCCAAGCGCTATGGCATGAAGGTCACAGAGTTCTTCTTAGGTTTTGGAAAGCGCCTCTGGTCCTTCACAAAAGGTGAGACCGAATTCGGTATCAAAGCGATTCCCGCTGGTGGTTACTGTCGGATCGTCGGAATGTCCGCTCGCGAAGAGCTGCCTGTAGAAGACACCGATCGCGCTTTCTACAAGGCATCGGTCGGCAAGCGACTCATAGTTCTTGGTGCAGGTTCGGCTCTCCATTTCGTTCTTGGCTTTGTACTTCTCTTCACGCTCTTTGCCGCGGTAGGTACTGCAGCAATCACACCTAACGTTGAATCAGTTGCTGACTGTTACACAACGCTCAATGGAAAGTGTCCATCGACTGGACCTATTCTTCCCGCGAAGGCTGCCGGCATTCTTCCCGGAGATCGCATCACTGCCATCAACGGCAAAGCTGTTACCAACTGGTCGAAGGATGTTCTCGCTATCCGCAACAGCCCCGGAGTTCCGGTCTCACTCTCACTCCTTCGCAAAGACGCAGAGATCACCGTGACGCTCACACCAGTGCCACAGGTTGTTAACGGAAAGAGCGTCGGCATTATCGGAGTGATTAACTCACTCGGCATGCTCCGACAGAACCCCTATGACTCAACGATCCATGCTTGGCAGTTAGGGCGAGAACTTTTCACCAGCTCAATCAGCTCACTCGGTTCGCTACCCGGAAAAATTCCTGCACTCATCAGCGAGACCTTTGGCGGCAAGAAGCGAGATCCACAAGGCCTGGTTGGCGTTGTCGGTGTTGCACAGGCCTCAGCTCAAACTGTGAGTGATTCCAAGCTTGCCTGGAATGAGCGAATCGCCACCTTCATCATGATTATCGCGAGCCTCAATATCTTTGTGGGAATCTTCAACCTCCTCCCACTCCTACCGCTCGATGGCGGCCATATGGCGATCGCTATCGTTGATGGAATTCGCAATACCTGGGCCCGCCTTCGTAAGCGCCAAACCCCACGCCCGATCGATGTGGAGACGCTCACACCGATCACGATTGTCGTCTTTATCTTCCTCGCAGCGCTCTCACTCTTGCTCCTCGCTGCTGATATTTTCAATCCTGTGCATTTTAATCTCTAATACGGCAGAATAAAGCGCATGGTTGATCTCGGAATTCCAACAGCACCGCTTCCTACTCTCGCGCCACGTCGTAAGAGCAAGCAACTGAAGGTAGGTAGCGTCCTCGTCGGTGGCGATGCGCCAGTGAGCGTCCAGTCGATGTGCACAACCTTGACCTCTGATGTGAATGCAACGCTTCAACAGATCGCAGAGTTGACTGCATCTGGTTGCCAGATCGTTCGCGTTGCAGTTCCTTCACAAGATGATGCTGATGCCCTTGCTCAGATCGCGAAGAAGTCGCAGATTCCAGTGATCGCAGATATTCACTTCCAACCAAAATACATCTTTGCGGCAATCGATGCTGGTTGTGCCGCAGTTCGAGTGAACCCTGGAAATATCAAGCAGTTTGATGACAAGGTAAAAGAAGTTGCGAAGGCAGCGGGCGATGCCGGTATTCCCATTCGTATCGGTGTTAACGCCGGTTCACTCGATCCACGTCTCCTTGCAAAGTACGGCAAGGCAACACCAGAGGCGCTCGCTGAATCTGCGCTCTGGGAAGCATCACTCTTTGAAGAGCATGGCTTCTCCGATATCAAGATCTCGGTTAAGCATCACGA
>Ga0214205_100048_pt1 | contig 23914 bp, 24 predicted proteins | sample TroBogEpilimnion_12_FD_153043 | JGI IMG/M metagenome (GOLD analysis project Ga0214205, IMG submission 153043) | Freshwater microbial communities from Trout Bog Lake, WI - 29JUN2009 epilimnion | ecosystem: Environmental > Aquatic > Freshwater > Lake > Epilimnion/Euphotic zone | place: Trout Bog... | reverse complement strand
TGAAGTAATCGTCTCTGAAGTGCGACCAGTTCCGTTGTATCAACATGTTCTCTTCGGTAATCAACTGCTCGATCTCTTCACAGAGCACGGCAAAATCAATCCAGAGATCGTTAGACTTGAGAAAGATAGTTATCGACAAGTTCGCGTCAAGTACGGTTCTTCGAATAAGACCCATCAGCGAAATTGGCGCGAGAGTGAAGCGAATCAACCCAAAATTCGTCAACTGAATCGGGCCGATGTCATCGAGAAGCTCGCCCGTGAAGGGCTGTTGCCAGCAATTACTTTTATCTTCTCTCGGAATGCGTGTCAGGCTGCGGTTCATCAATGCCTCACTGCGGGTATTCGTCTGACAAATGCCGAGGAGCGTTCAAAGATACGCGAAATCGTCTTTCGGTCAACAAAGAATATTCCTGATGAGGATCTTGCAGTTCTTGGTTTCCACGAGTGGCTCGAAGCATTGGAGCGCGGAATAGCAGCTCATCATGCAGGTCTACTTCCATCTTTCAAGGAGACGGTAGAAGAGCTCTTTCAAGCGGGGCTCGTGAAATGCGTTTTTGCAACTGAGACGCTTGCACTGGGAATTAACATGCCAGCTCGAACTGTTGTTCTGGAAAAGCTCAGTAAGTGGAATGGAGAATCACATGTCTCGATCTCGCCGGGGGAGTTCACACAACTCACTGGGCGAGCAGGTCGACGAGGAATTGATATTGAAGGTAACGCTGTCATTCTCTGGAATAAGGATGTCGACTCAGGATCAGTTGCGGGATTAGCATCTACTCGTACCTACCCGCTGAAGAGCTCCTTTAAACCCACCTACAACATGACGATCAATTTAATCTCGCAATTCGGCGCTGAACGTGCGCGCACAAGTCTGGAGGCATCATTTGCTCAGTACCAAGCCGATAAAGCTGTTGTAGGGCTGGCGAAGCAGATCAAACGAAATGAAGCTGGGATTGCAAATCTTGTCGAGGAGATGGAGTGTCACCTCGGTGACTTTGAAGAGTACTGGCAGATCAGAGCTGATATCAAAGAACTCGAGAAATCTTTGAACAAGCAGAAGAAATCGAAGGCTCTCCTTATAGAAGAGGAGATCATCGGTTTGAGAAAAGCGCTACGTACACATTCCTGTCATGGGTGCGCTGATCGAGAGATTCATGCCCGAATCGCAGAACGTGCAGGAAGATTGCGACGCGAAAACAAGGGATTGAATGATCGAGTCAGTAATCGAACAGATGTGATTGCTCGTCGCTTTGATCTCGTTCAGATCATGCTTGAGAAGTACGAATATTTGGAATCCGGTGTAATCACTAAATGGGGTCTCATCCTGGCGAAAATTTATGGTGAAACTGATCTACTTATCGCGCAGATGATTCGGCTTGGCGCATTTGATAACCTCAATGAGAGCGAAATTGTGAGTGTTCTATCTGCATTGGTTTACGAGGCACGTAGAGATGAGTCACCAAAGGTTCCACATGGCGAAGTTCAGAAAGCGCTTGCTGAGCTCATACAAACCTGGAAAGTCATCCACGAAGATGAGATTGAGATTGGTCTTGAGCCGATGAGAGAACCGGATTTAGGCTTCTGTATGGCTTCATACCGATGGGCGAGTGGACATTCGCTCTCTGCGATTCTCAAAGGTACTGAATTGACCGTAGGCGATTTTGTGCGATCAACGAAGCAGATCATCGATCTCTTGCGACAGATCGCTATTGCAACTCCGCATCTCTCTCAAGTTTGTCAGGATGCACTTGGTCGAATCGATCGAGGAATCGTTAGTTACGCGGGTGCGGTCGCATGACGCTATTACTTATCGACAGTGCTTCGCTTTGGTATCGGGCGTACTACGGCATGCCAGATACTTTGGTATCGCCGACCGGTGAACCAGTAAATGCCATCCGCGGTTTCCTTGATATGACCGCCCGTTTAATCACGCAATACCAACCAACGCGCATGGTCGCCTGTCTTGAGGGTGATTGGCGTCCAACCTGGCGCACCGATCTCTTTCCAGCTTATAAAGCGAATCGTGTTGATGAAAGTGGGGAAGAGGAGGAGCCTGACACTCTTGGTCCTCAGATTCCTGTGCTCTTAGATCTTCTCGATGAGTTTATGATTCCGATGGTTGGCGTCGATGATTATGAAGCAGATGATCTGATCGCCACATATTCGAAGAACGAGGCTGGGCCAACATATATTGTGACTGGAGATCGAGATCTCTTCCAATTGGTCGACGATAAACGTAAAGTGAAAGTGATTTATCTAGCTAAAGGATTCTCACAACAAGAAGTAGTAGACCGCGCGTGGATTACTGCAAAGTATGGAATCCCCGGGGAACGTTATGCTCTCTTTGCGATGATTCGTGGCGATGCCTCCGATGGTCTTCCAGGGGTACGAGGAATCGGTGAAAAAGGCGCAGCCGTTATTGCGAATAATTTCTCAACGATCGAAGATGCACTCGCGGCAGCTCATGCAGATGATGATCGCCTTTCGCCGCTACTACGTAAGCGGTTGATCGAGGGGAGTGATTACATCAAGATTGCACCAACTCTTGTTCACTGCGCTCTTGATGTTCCACTACCGAAGATGTCATTAAATCTTCCGAAGGCCCCAACGGATCTCAGCGAGATCTATTCGATCAAAGATGAGTATGGACTCGGTGCAAGTGTTGATCGATTGATCTCGGCTCTGAACTGGTAGCTCAATAGATTATGTCAACCTACCTTCTCTGTATTCCTACATACAACGAGTCCGAGATGATCGTTGAGGTTATCTCTAGGACTTTGGCTACGGAGATCCCAGGGCTGCATATCCTGGTGATCGATGACAACTCACCAGATGGCACAGCTCAAATTGTTGAAAATTTGGGGCAGCCACAAGTAAACGTACTTCGACGCGAAAAGAAGGAAGGCTTGGGCCCGGCATATATGGCCGGCTTCTTTTGGGGTTTAGCTCAAGGTTTTGATTTCATCATTGAGATGGATGCTGATGGCTCACATCAACCGGAAGAGCTGTGCCGACTTATAGAGGCAGCTCCTGGGGCCGATCTCGTCCTTGGGACCCGATGGATTCCAGGCGGTGAGGTCCACAACTGGCCAATTCACCGCAGAGCGATTTCGCGGGCCGGAACCTGGTACGCCGAGTTAGCCCTCAAACTGCCCTACAAGGACCTCACAGGCGGTTTTCGCCTCTATACAGCTCAGATTCTCCGGTCCATTGATCTCAACTCGATAAGCGCAGTTGGTTATGGATTTCAGATTGAGATGGCGCTACGCGTGAGTGAACGCGGTGGAATCGTTCGAGAAGTTCCGATTACCTTTATCGAACGCACAAAGGGGCGCTCGAAGATGAGCAAGGCGATCGTCTGGGAAGCCTTTGTTAAGACCACTCAGTGGGGTTTCCAGCGTTGGTTTAATCGCCGATAATCTACATTATGTAAAGTAAGAAAATCCTTAGTTGATGGCGAGCTCTTCGATTGGCGCACAGCTGCAGACAAGGTTCCTATCCCCATAAACGCCATCGATGCGACCAACTGTCGGCCAATATTTGCCCTTGGTTCCGATCAATTCGCCTGGAATGAGGCCTGTGAGAGTCGCTGGGAAGGCTCCAGATTCACGTGAGTAGTTTCTCTCCCACGTGTTCCCCGCGGTCGCCCCTATCGTGTGAGGAGCATGGCGTAGGGCTGAATCTTCAACTGCGATCTTGCCGTCAATGATCTGATCGATCTCACCGCGAATTGCGATCATTGCATCAATGAAACGATTCATCTCAAGAATATCTTCCGACTCGGTTGGTTCGATCATCAAAGTTCCGGCAACCGGGAAGGACATCGTTGGTGCGTGGAAGCCGTAGTCCATTAATCGCTTGGCAATATCATCGACGGTGACGCCGGAGATCTTGGTGATCTCTCGCATATCGAGAATACATTCATGAGCGACCAGGCCATGGGCACCTGTGTAGAGGATTGGATATGAACCCTTCAGACGGGCTGCCATGTAATTGGCATTGAGGATCGCAACTTCTGTTGCATGAGTAAGCCCCTCGCCTCCCATGAGACGAATATATGCCCACGAGATCGGCAGGATGCTCGCTGATCCAAACGGTGCAGCAGAGATCGGCCCTGGGCCGCTGGCCGGACCTGCGAGTTCATCAAGTGGATGGTTTGGCAGGAATGGTGCGAGGTGGGACTTTGCAATCACCGGACCTACGCCTGGTCCCCCGCCGCCATGCGGAATGCAGAAAGTTTTGTGCAAATTGAGATGCGATACATCTGCACCGAATTTCCCTGGTTGAGCAGTTCCAACGAGCGCATTGAGATTTGCGCCATCAACGTAGACCTGTCCCCCAGCATCGTGAATCATCGCGCAGATCTCTGAAATCGCTGACTCGAATACGCCATGAGTAGATGGATATGTGACCATCAGCGCTGCCAAAGTTGATTGATATTCAGCGATCTTCGTCTTGAGATCAGCAAGACTGACGTTGCCATGCTCATCACATTCAACGACAACCACTTTCATGCCGGCCATCACTGCGCTCGCCGCATTGGTGCCATGCGCACTTGATGGAATCAAACAAATATTGCGTGAGTGATCGCCGCGCGAATCATGGTAATTGCGGATTGCAAGCAATCCAGCGAATTCTCCTTGGCTACCAGCATTTGGCTGAAGAGATACTGCGTCATAGCCTGTGATCTTGATCAGCCATTGCGAGAGCTGCTCGATCAAAAGCCGTGAACCCTTCGACTGTTCTGCAGGAGCGAACGGATGGAGCGAGGCGAATTCTGGCCACGTTACCGCTTCCATCTCTGTCGTTGCATTCAATTTCATCGTGCAAGACCCGAGTGGAATCATGGTTCGATCTAGCGCTAAGTCGCGATCGGCCAATGTGCGCAGGTAGCGCATCATCGAAGTTTCAGAGCGATAGGTATTGAAGACTGGATGCTGCAAATAGAGTGACTCACGCATGAAAGCAGGATCGATTGCACGCGGTTTGGCATCTTGAAGACCGAGAATTTCCAAGACATCCTTGAAAAGTTCAGGTGTCGTGGACTCATCAAAGGAGATTCTGATCTGCGTATTCGAGACTCGGCCAAAATTAATCTTCTTCTTGGCGGCCGCTTCGTGAATTGCACGAGCATCTTTCACATCCACAGTAACAGTGTCGAAGACATTCCCGTTTCGAGATCCTGATGCGCTTTGCAATCGAGATGCAAAGTTATGAATTCGTTCAGCGATGGTGCGCAATCCCACTGGACCATGCCACATGGCATAGAAGGCGCTCATATTTGCGAGAAGAACTTGAGCTGTACAGATATTGCTCGTTGCTTTATCTCGACGAATATGTTGCTCTCGAGTTTGCAACGCTAATCGAAATGCTGGATTTCCATGAGCATCAATACTCTGGCCAACAAGTCTTCCAGGTAGTGAGCGCTCAAGTCCTGCGCGTACTGCCATAAATCCAGCGTGCGGTCCACCGAATCCCATCGGTACTCCAAAGCGCTGAGCAGACCCAACGGCAATATCTGCGCCCCACTCCCCTGGTGCCTTAAGCATGGTCAGAGCCAAGAGATCAGTCGCGGCAATAACAAGAGCATCGCGTGAATGTGCGAACTCAGCAACTGTTGAGTAGTCAATGATCTCACCACTTGCATCAGGATATTGGACGAGTAAGCCAAAGAACTCACCATCGAAACCATCACGTACGAGGTGACCAGAATCAACTTCAACAATTTTGATTCCAAGTGGCTTCGCGCGAGTTGCGACAACCGCCTTGGTCTGTGGATGAACATGCTCTTCAATCAGGAATACTGCCTCATCGCTGGTTTTAGATACGCGACGAGCGAGCGTCATCGCTTCTGCAGCTGCAGTACCTTCATCGAGCATCGATGCATTAGATAATTTGAGGGCGGTCATTTCGCAGACGACTGTTTGAAATGCGAAGAGCGCTTCTAAACGACCTTGTGAGATCTCAGGCTGATATGGCGTGTACGCCGTATACCAAGCCGGGTTCTCAAGAACATTTCGCTTGATAACCGGCGGCGTGATCGTTCCGTAATAACCACCACCGATCAGAGAGGTGAAGATTTGATTCTGCGATGCGATTTCACGAAGTTCTGCGATGACCGCTACTTCACTCTTTGGGGCATCAAGAACTTCTGATAACTGTTTCTCAATGTGAATATTGGATGGAACAACATCACCGATGAACTCTTTAATATCCGAATATCCGAGGACGCCGAGCATTTGAGCTTCATCTGAACTAGTTGGCCCGATATGGCGACTTTCAAACCGCTCGCCCTCGTGATTCATGTACGCTCCCCTAGTTCGTGATGTAGGGGAAGAATATTGGTACTAGGCGCCTTTCGCCTTCCGACGTCGAGAGAGTTCGTCATTACCGACGTTACCTTCGAGACCCACTGCTTCTCCATCAATCTCGCCTTGAAGCGAAGAGAGCGATCCTTCAACCTCGGTCCAGACCTTTGAGATGGCGATACCAAAGACACCTTGCCCACCTTGGAGGAGATCGACAATCTGATCTGCACTCGAGCACTCATAGATCGAGGCGCCATCACTCATAAGAGTCATGCTCTCGAGATCCGAGACTCCCCTGCTCCGCAGATGTTCAACCGCGGTTCTAATATTCTGGAGAGATACACCGGTATCTAAGAGTCGCTTAACGATTTTAAGTACGAGGATGTCGCGGAAGCCATAGAGGCGCTGTGATCCCGATCCTGCTGCGCCCTTGATACTTGGTTCGACGAGCCCTGTACGTGCCCAATAATCGAGCTGGCGATAGGTAATGCCGGCAGCAAGACATGCAGTTGCACCGCGATACCCAATCTCTGGGTCTGGAAGCTTCTCGCTCATCGGAACTCACTTCTATGGGGAATGGCTAAAGCATAGGTTGAGGGTTTTCACCCTGCAATGACCGACACGCAATCGCCCTGAGAACTTTAAACCAATGGTTGAGGGTTACCCAGCAAAGTCATCCGGGTTGATCTGATCGAGGAATTCACGGAATTTCTCTACCTCATCATCGGCAGCATCTGGAATTTCAATCCCTACACTCGCAAAGAGCGCTGCGCTCGCCAGGATCGGGGCCCCAGCGCGAAGTGCCAAAGAGATTGAGTCACTCGGGCGCGATGAGATGCTCTCGCCGGATTGAAAATGGAGTTCAGAGTAGAAGATGCCATCCCGGATCTCAGTGAGATGGACTGAGGAGAGCGGATCTCCGAGCTTCTCGATGATCGTCTTCATGAGGTCGTGAGTCATTGGTCGCGGCGGGACAACTCCCTGTTGAGCAAAGGCGATTGCGCTCGCTTCCACTGCCCCTACCCAGATTGGGAGGTAGCGAATTCCGCCGATCTCACGGATTAACACGATTGGTTGATTAGAGGGCATCTCAACGCGAACGCCTATCACTTCAACCGGTAGTAGTTCTCCGTTACTCACTGTGAGATCTCCATAGAGAGAGTATTACTTGGAACGGTGCAGGCCAGTGCGCACAAGAGCAGCATGCAGGCGCACCGAGATTGAGGCGAGTTCGTTCTGAACTTCCTCTGCTCGCGCGGCGGCCTCCGAACCCTTCTGACGCAACAACGGAGTGATCACTTGTTCAACCAATCCAACTTCACGATCGGCTGCACTCTTAAATGAACGCAAGTGACGTGCTTCAATTCCAAAGGCAGACATCTCGGCTACTGCGCGGCCAACAGATAGCGCATCGGCATCGTAGAAACGACCCTTCATTGAGATAAGGCCGAAAGATTCGAGCTCTGCTAGCTGATCTTCACTCAAGCCAGCGCTTTCAAGGAGTTCACTACGTGAAAGGCGAAGTTCACTCTCTTGCGAGAAGTGAGAGGCTGTGAGTTCACCATCAACTGCAGCAAGTCGTGGTGTTGCTGACGCGCCAGGCGTTGTTGGTGGGATCAGTCCCCTATCAATTGCATCTAAGTTCTCTTTGATGACTCGCAGCGGCAGGTATTGATCGCGTTGTGCAGCGAGTACATAACGGAGGCGGTCGAGATCAATGCTGGTGAACTTGCGATAGCCCGATGGTGTGCGTTGTGGATCGATTAATCCTTCAGCCTCCAGAAAGCGGATCTTTGAGATGGTGACATCTGGAAAATCTCCACGAAGTTTGCTGAGAACTTCTCCGATGCTCAGATACGCGCGTGCTGGAACGCTCATGAATTACCCTTTCCTGAAAAGTAGGTCAAGCGATACTTGCCAATTTGAACTTCATCTCCGACAACAAGCCGCTCCTGCGAGACTGGCCGAGAATTCACATAAGAACCATTAAGACTGCCACGATCTTCGATCACAAAGCCGCCATCTCTCCGAGAGATTGCAGCATGCGCACGAGAGACAGTTACATCATCGAGAAATATTCCAGATGCAGGATCTCTACCAATCGTTGTCAGCTCACTATCGAGGAGAAAACGCTCTCCTTTGTTCGGACCTGCCAAGACGACGAACATTGCCGAATCCTTTGGAAGATCTGCGAGTACCGCGCGCTCCTCTGAAGTGAGTAGCGAGAAGATCTCTTCAATATCTCGTTGGTTTCTTACTGATCGAAGGGCAGAGAGGTGAATCGTTGAAGTGAGATCTCGAGATTCACTCTCGATCTGTGCGCTCTCAGATTCAGGCTTTTGCGGGTTCTTTGCCACGTAAACCTCCAAGCCTGTCGCGAGAGTAATGACCTTATGCGAGTACGAGAATCACGGGAAAGGGATGATTCTCAACTGGAGGCTGACACTATTGCCCCAGCCTCAACCGGTCAAGCCGTCAATGTTTGGTAGTCAGCCGCACTCATGAGCTCTGAACTTTCGCCAGAGATTTCGACTTCCGCAATCCAACCAGCGCCATACGGATCCGAATTGAGAACTTCTGGCGCCTTATCAAGATCGAAGTTGACAGCGGTTACTTTGCCAGTCACTGGTGCATAGATTTCACTAACAGATTTTGTTGACTCAACCTCTCCGCAGACCGAACCTGCTGTCAATTGATCTCCAACTTTAGGGAGTTGGATATAGACAATGTCTCCCAGTGCAGATTGCGCAAAATCAGTGATACCCATACGAACAACACCGGCTGGACGCTCTTCAACCCATTCGTGTTCCTTGGTGTAGCGAAGGTGATCAGGTGTTGTTGACATTGGTGAGGACCTTTCAATCGTTGCTCGACATCATCAATGAGAGATGATCTGAAAATTAATTCTTCAACGCCGTCTTGGTGTAGTCCCACGCGGTGTAGAGATATAACCCTATCCCCCAGATGGCAAAACTCCAGCCGAGATTGTGAGCGATACTTCCGAAACCATGGTCGGATTGCAAGAGCAGGAGTGGGAATGCATAGAGCAGGTTAAAGGTCGCCGCCTTTCCTAAAAAGGTGACGACAAAGATTCTTCCCGTTCTCCGCTTCATGATCGAAAGCGCAACTACCATCCAGAGATCTCGTGCAACCAAGGCGATCACCAACCACCATGGAATGAAATGTCTGATCGCCATAGCGAAGACCGTTGCCGCGATATAGAGGCGATCGATCGTGGGGTCCATCGCCGCACCTAGCGCCGACTCTTGATGAAGGGCTCTCGCAACCTTCCCATCCAGATAATCGGTGAGCGCACCGATGGCGAGGACGACAAAGCTCCACGATGTTGAGTGCTGGCTAAGAAAGAGCCACAGAAAGAGCGGGACGCCAAGGGCACGCAGCAGGGTCAAGCCATTGGGAATCGTCCAAATTCCTGAGCGGTGAGTGTCTGTCACTGGCGACGCCTTAAGCCTGATCGCGCTCTTTGATCTTCAAGGCGACCTCAACTGGGCTGCCATCGAAACCGAACTCTTCTCGGAGGCGACGCTCTATAAAGCGTCGGTAGGAGGCTTCCACCCAATCGCTTGCAAAGATGACGAACTTAGGCGGCATGATCGCTGCTTGGGTAGCGAAGCGAATCTTGGGTTGCTTTCCACCGCGAACTGGTGGTGGCGTTGCAGAGATGAGGGCGCCAAGGAATGCGTTGAGCTTCGAAGTAGGTACGCGCTTCTCCCAGCTGGTAATCGAAGTACGGAGAGCTGGAGCGAGACGATCGCGGTGCCAACCGGTCTTTGCCGAAATATTGACTCGTTGCGCCCATGGATATCGCTCTAACTGACGGTCAATCTCTTTCGTCAACTGCGCTTGGCGATCTTCGTCGACGAGATCCCATTTATTCATGACCAAGACGAGAGCACGTCCGGCTTCCTCAGCCATTGTCACGATACGAATATCTTGTTCAGTGAGCGGCTCTGATGCGTCGAGAACAACAACTGCTACTTCGGCGCGAGCAAGTGCATTTGCCGTACGAAGCGACGCGTAATAATCAGTGCCCGAATCTTGATTACTACGACGTCTAATCCCTGCAGTATCAATAAAACGCCAGACGGATCCACCAAAATCGATCAGCTCATCGACCGGATCGCGAGTCGTACCTGCGGCATCGTCAACAAGTACACGTGCCTCACCGGCAAGTGCATTGAGCAAACTTGATTTACCAACGTTTGGTCGACCAACTAAAGCAATACGACGATACCCATCATCCATCGGTTCGCTTCCAACTTCAGGAAGTGTTCGGATTAAGAGATCCATCAGATCGCCGGCGCCACGACCATGAAGCGCAGAGACGAAGTGCGGCTCCCCTAGGCCCAAATTCCAGAGCGCATGTGCCTCTGATTCCTCAGCGCTGCCATCAACTTTATTTGCTACGAGAACAACGGGCTTTCCGGATCGACGTAAAAGTTGAAGGAGAGATTCATCTTCATCGAGCGCACCAACCTGTGCATCGACAACAAAGAGGATCACATCAGCTTCGGCAATCGCAATTTCTGATCCAGCAGTAATCTTTTCAGAGATACCTTCTGGCTTTACTTCCCAACCACCGGTATCGATAAGAAGAAAACGTCGCCCATTCCATTCCGCTTCGTACTTCACGCGGTCGCGGGTAACTCCTGGAGTATCTTCAACAATAGCTTCCCGACGACCAATAATGCGGTTGACCAGCGTTGACTTTCCTACATTTGGACGGCCAATAACGGCAACTTTTGGGAGACCAAGAAGATTGCGCTCCTTCAGCCATCCCCAGACGACATCAACGACTTCATCGAGGTTAAGGTTTGTTGAATCAATCTCCATCGCATCGTCAGCCATACGCAGCGGAGAAATCTTTCGAGTGCTATCGATCTGATCACGAGATGCGAGTGAATTCTCGATCTCGGAAGTTGTGCCTTCACTCAATTCTCGTTCGCGACGCATAGTCCGCTGATCGAGATCGGCATAGAGAAAGATCTTGAGGTGTGCTTCCGGTGCGACAACAGTGCCGATATCTCGGCCTTCAACAACGATGCCATTTTTTGCAGCGTGAATGATTTCTCGCTGCATGTGCAAGAGGAACTCACGAACCTCTCCCATCTGAGCATAAATACTGACTTGGTCAGTTATCCGAAGGGAACGGATCGCCTCTGAAATATCTTTCTCGCCAACAAAGATCTTTGGGTCTAGGGGGTCTCCATCGAAATGGATTTGAGCATCGTCACATGCTCGAACAAGTTCACGTGGATTCTCAATATTTCGATCGAGGGCAACCCATGTCACTGCACGATAGAGCGCACCGGTATCGAGGTAATCCCAATTCGCGCGGGTAGCTATTGCTTTAGCAGTGGATGATTTTCCGGAACCACTCGGACCATCAATCGCGATCACGGTAGTCGACATAGGTAAACCTTACTGTTTGTTATTCGTCTGATTGGAACGATTACGCAGTGCGTGGATTATGAGCAAGCCACCCTGCCTTGGTGAGATGGCCATGCAAAATTTGTGCATCACTCGCAGAAAGTGAGAGCGTGATCAAACCAGTCTCTTGACCTGGACTGTGTTCGATTTGGAGATCTTCCACATTTACTCCTGCGCGTTCGCATTCTTGGAAGATCTTTGAGAGTTGACCCGGCTTATCTTCGATAACGATTGGCAAGAGGTGATACTCCCGATCCTTCCCGCCATGCTTACCAGGGATCTTCGCCCTCCCCTGGTTCCCTGCCTCCATAAAAGCTCTGACGCCATCGATATCGCCCTCATTTAAGTGATCTATCAATTTGTCGATAGATTCTTTAAACGATTCAAGGAGTGGACGGAGTTCGTGAGCATTGAGCGTTAAGAGATGCGACCAGAGCTCTGGAGAGCTCCCTGCCAATCTCGTTGTATCGCGAAGTCCGGCTCCAGCGAGAGTGAGCTCATCAGATCCTCGCTCAACGAGCTCCCCGCCTAAAAGCGAAGAGACCACCTGGGGCAGGTGCGAGATTAAGGCGATCTGCTCATCATGAAGTTCTGGTTCCAATTCAAAGACGGTAGCTCCAGTGCTCTCAACAAGGTGGCGAACTACCTCAAGGAGCTCTGGGCTCGTCTGAGAACTTGGAGTGAGAATCCAGGCTCTCCCCTCAAAGAGATCGCCTCGGGCGCTCGTTGGTCCTACGCTCTCTCGACCAGCCATGGGATGAGTCCCTAGGAATCGGGCATTGAGCCCCGGAATACGTCCGACCTCAAGTAGAAGGTTGGACTTTAAACCGCTGATATCTATAAATCTCGCTTCAGGATAAAGAGAAAATTCATCGAGGAGGGTCGGAAAAACTAAGTGAACGGGTGTCGCGATGACGACAATCTCCGGATCTGTACTCGGATTGGCCGATACGGCTCTTCCGACGAGGTCACGAGCAATTGCTTCATGCTCTTGGTTGAGATCAAAGAGATCTAACTCGTGATCCTTTTGGGCTAGGGCAAGCGCAAAGGAGGTCCCAATGAGCCCAGTCCCGACGATACGAATCTTCATAGAGACGTCCTACTGCGCAATATCGCGTCTGAGAGCTTGGGCTCCCCGACGATAGATATGGCGCGCCTCTTCAAGTGAACGCTCTGAATGAGCGTGGACCATAACCCGGATAACTCGAGGAAGGGCGCCCTCGACATCTACCTCAAGGGCGCACATCAATGGCACGCTCCCGAGATTGAGTGATCGAGCAGTCTTTGCGGGAAATTCAGAGGTTAGGTCTGGGGTCGATGTAAAGAGAATGGAGATGAGCTCATCGCTCTTAATCTCATTTGCCTCAAAGATCTCGGTCAGAAGTTCACAGACGGCAGACTCCATCTCGACCGGATCGTCGGCCACAAGCTGGGTTGCGCCACGGAACGCTCTCACCTTCATGCGCCTATCCTACCCTTCCGCTACCTTCAGACGATTCTCAATAAATCTTTCTAAGGAGAAAACGTTTTATTTATTTTTATGTTCTATCGAATATCGACAATTACCGACCATGGATCTAGTCACATCTATATTGTCGATAAAACCTTTTACAGATCATTTTTAATGCTCAAAAATATCGATAAATTGGTAAACAGAACGCGGTCAATATCTATATAACTATAAAGTGTTATTTACGAATTCGATTTATCGCTTTAACTTTAAATCAGTGAAGAGCTTTACCAACTCCCCCTCATTGAGGTTTCGCCAACGCCCCTCTTTCAACTCCCCAATAGAGATCGGTCCGAAATCAGTTCTAATCAACCGTTTGACCGGAAGCTCGAGTGCCAGGAACATTCTGCGAACGATGTGATATCGACCTTCGTGAATCGAGATCTCCGCCCATGAGTGCTTCTGAGAGATCTCTCGGACGGTCTTTACATCGAGCGCTCTCGCCAGGCCATCCTCTAGCTCAACCCCTTTGTGGAGGAGGTCGAGATCCCTCTTAGCGAGCACGCCCTCGATCTCAACAAGATAGCGCTTTACAAGACCATAGGAAGGATGGGTTGCTCGATGGGTGACATCGCCATCGTTGGTCAGAAGGATGAGACCCTCCGACTCCTTGTCGAGGCGACCTACGTGGAAGAGGCGATCATTTCTTCCTGTGAAGAAGTCGCCAAGATTTGGTCGGCCTTCAGGATCAGACATGGTAGACAAAACACCTGCTGGTTTATAGAAAGCTAAATAAGATTTAGACTTATTGATATTAATTGCCTCACCGTCAACTGCTACTTTAGAGATTTCTGGATCAATCTTGAAGCCAAGTTCAAGGATTTGGATCCCATCGACGCTCACGCGCCCATCGAGGATAAGTTCTTCTGAGGCTCGGCGGCTGGCTACTCCAGCTTCGGCGAGGACTTTATGTAGACGTACGAGTGGCATTTTTTAGCTCCGGAATCTCCACGATTCATGGGTAGGTGGTGCCATATCCTACTCCCCTACAGGGAGTCTCAACTAATCAGTGAGGGTTGCGAGGACCTCGTCCAGTGAATCAACATCTGGAAGGAATGGAGCGAGTGCAGGGAGATCTGCTGTTGTGTTGAGGCCCAACTTCTCCAAGAAATAGGAAGTAGTCCGGTAAAGGGTTGCTCCAGTCTCTTGCTCTGTTCCGGATTCTTCCACGAGACCACGGGTTACCAGGGTCTTCATAACCGCTTCAACATTGACTCCACGGATGGCAGATACTCGAGCCCTGGAGATTGGTTGGCGATAGGCGATGACCGCGAGAGTTTCCAAGGCGGCCTGGGTAAGGCGGCTCTGTTGACCATCGAGAACAAACTTCTCCACTAACGGCGAGAGCTCTGGGTGGCTGTAGAAGCGCCAACCGCCTGCCACGTGACGAAGCTGGAAGCCACGTTGCTCCTCTTCGTACCCAGCAGCCATCTCAAGCAGTAGCTGGGAGATCTCCTCGGTTGGTACTTCAATGATCTGGGCTAAGACGAGCTCTGCAAGCGGCTCATCGACGACCATCAGGATCGCCTCAATAGATCTCTTGACTTCTTCTTTAGACATTTATTCCTCTTCTGTCTCGGAATCAACAACTACTGGAGGGAGGTCAAACTCGTCGCTCACGGTAACTTCGCCGGTTGCGCTACCTACCCAGGTAACCTGGAGCTCGCCTAGGGCGATGACTTGTTCAAAACGGAGAACGCCCTCGCGGTAAAGCTCTAAGAGGGCGAGGAAACGGGCTACAACGACAAGTGTCGACTCCGCATCAGAGATGAGAGATCTAAAGCTGGTACGGCCAGAGGTGCGAAGCGAGTCAACAATCTTGACAGCCTCTTCGCTGACGCTGACGAGAGGGCGATGAAGATGCTCGATGGAGAGGGTCTGCTCGACCTTTGGTGAGAGAACCCGTTGAGCAATCGCTGCAAAGCGCTCTGCCCCCACCCCAATCAGCACCTCAGGCAGGAGTTGGGCAAAGTGTGGCTCAAGGGCAACGGTTCGAGGGAAGGATTTGGTATTGAGATCGATTCTCGAATTAAAGATCGCAGCGATCTCTTTAAATGCTCGATACTGAAGAAGTCGGGCGAAGAGGAGATCTCGAGCCTCAAGAAGGGCGAGATCGCCTTCATCCTCGACTTCGCCAGATGGCAACAGACGCGCCGCTTTGAGGTCGAGAAGGGTTGCAGCGACCACGAGGAACTCGGTGGTCTCATCGAGATCCCAGCCATCCTCAGAGCCTTCTAGAGTCCGTATATAGGCGATGAAGTCATCAGTGACAACGCCTAGCGCAACCTCTGTGACATCCATTTTGTGGCGTGAGATCAGCTGCAAGAGGAGGTCAAAAGGGCCATCATAATTTGTGAGATGGACTGAAAAACCATTGTTTTCCGCTACTTCTGGGGACGTCAGATCAGATCCTTCGACCTGCGCAATCTCGTCCATGGGTGAACCGTACCCATTCGGGCTTGCCTTTTCGAATACACGCGCCATAGAGTCCCGCCATGGCTAAAGTTAATTCGCAGGTTTCTCGCTTCGACGCTAAGTCGACAAATCGCGATGAAGAGCTTGCGCAGACATCTGCTCTCCTTGGCAACGCTCCGCTCACCATCCCTGATGTCTTTGCTGCGCCAGTCGAAGGTCCAGCCAAAATAATCTCAATCGTCAATCAAAAAGGTGGCGTTGGAAAGACAACAACTACCATCAATTTAGGTGCCGCTCTTGCTGAGCTTGGCCGCCGAGTACTCCTCGTTGATTTCGATTCACAGGCTTCCATGACAATCGGCCTTGGTATTAAGCCTTACGAGAATGAGCAATACAACTCAATTTGGTACCTACTCAATGACCCGCAAGCAGATATCCATGATGCGATCCTGAAATCGAACGTTCCGGGTATGGATTTCATACGTGGTCACGAAGATATGGCAGCCGCTGAAGCTCGCTTCGTCTCTGAAATTGCAAAGGAGCATAAGTTAAGAAAACTCCTCGCTCCGGTGATCAATGAGTACGACGTCATTTTGATCGATTGTTCACCTTCACTTGGAACGCTGACTGTTAATGCTTTAACTGCATCAGCCGGCGTCATCATCCCGATGGAATGTGAGTACTTCGCAATCCATGGTCTCGCCTTGGTCAAGAGCACTATTCAAACCATCAAGGAGAACACCAATCCAGCTCTCCATATCGATGGGATTCTCGCTACGAGATTTGATCGGAAGACAGCACACTCTCGCGAGGTTCTCGAGCTCATCGCCAATCAATTCCCTAATGAAGTTTTCGACACCATCATCGCCCGCACGATCCGCTTCTCTGAATCCACATCACAAGGCGAGCCAATCACGACCTTTGCCAGCAGTTCAGTAGGTGCGATGTCCTATCGCAGATTAGCCCGTGAATTAATCAGCCGAGGAGGCAGCAAATGAGCAGACGCGTACAACTTCCTGGAGCCGATGAGCTATTCCGTCAATCGACAACTTTGAGTGCGGTTCCTAATGCAGCCCCTGTGGCACCTGAGGATGTTCCAACCGCTCCAATGGCGACGGCTGCAAAGAAGTCAGTGCGTCAAACTCCACGCCGTCGGACAAATACCTTTGATCGCTCGCCAAGTGGGCGTGAACGCCACGATGAGAAGATCACTGTCTATCTATCCCCTGATGAACTTTATGATCTTGAGCAAGCACGTCTCGCACTCCGCGGCGATCTAGGGTTAGCGGTAGATCGCGGCCGCATCGTTCGTGAATCTCTTGCGATCATCATTGCCGATCTTGAATCTAAGGGTGATCAGTCCATTATCGCCCGTCGTTTGCGCGGCAGATAATTTGCAGGTAATTTACCGAGCTCGAGGATGGGCATCGGCATAACTTTCTCGTAGCCGATCTATCGTCACCAAGGTGTAAATCTGCGTTGTCGTTACTGACGAGTGGCCGAGCAATTCCTGAACAACTCGGATATCAGCTCCGCCATCCAATAGGTGTGTAGCAAATGAGTGGCGCAAAGAGTGAGGAGTGACGTGTTCATGAATTCCAGCTCGCGAAGCAGCATCAGAGATGATCGTCCAAGCGCTCTGCCTGCTCAATTGGGTGCCCCGGGTATTTAGGAAGAGAGATTGCACCCTCCTCTCCCCTGCCAACGCCGGTCGAACGCGAACGAGATATTGATCGAGTGATTTCTGGGCGTATTTTCCGACTGGAACTACCCGCTCTTTTCCACCTTTGCCTTTTAACCTAATCGCAAGATCATCTGAATCACCGAGCTTGGAGATATCGCTGAGCGTTAACGAGATGATCTCCGATACGCGTCCTCCCGTTGCATACAACAATTCAATAAGAGCAACATCCCGTAGCGAGTTAACTTCTCCTTCGCGATAAGCATGCGCGACCAGTGATTCAATATCGACGATTGATAGCGCCTTCGGTAGCCGCTTGGGGATCTTCGGCGGATTGAACTCTTTGATGGGGTTGAGAAAACCAGCTTCAGAAGATGCGAAGCTATAGAAGTTTCGGAGTGCGACCACGGCTCGAGAGATCGAACTCTCCGCGAGCGACCGACCTCCGCCCTTGCCACGGAGATGGGCGACATACTCTTGAAGATCTTGCGTCGTGAGTGAGTCGAAGGAGATCCCGTGCTCTTCTATGTAAGCAACAAAACGGCTTAGGTCTCGCTCATAAGCGCTCGTTGTATTTCGAGCAAGTCCCTTTTCAACTCGAAGGTGCGCGATGTACTCCCGAAGAAGTTGATCAGCGCTCTTCATGGCCCTTCTTCAGACCCTGTGCGATAGCTGCCTCGATCAATCCAACGAAGAGTGGATGGGGACGAGTTGGGCGAGAGCGAAGTTCTGGGTGCGCTTGAGTTCCAACATAGTAAGGATGTGTGGACTCTGGAAGTTCGACAAATTCCACCAAATGTTGATCAGGGGATAGACCTGAGAACTTCAGCCCTGTGGCAGCAATCTGATCACGGTACTTGTTGTTTACCTCGTAGCGGTGTCTATGTCGTTCCTCAATCTGACCGGAACCGTAGACGCGAGCAACGATAGAACCTTGCTCAAGAACTGCTGGATAGAGGCCAAGGCGCATCGTTCCGCCCATATCCCCTTGACCGGCGACGATCGCTTCCTGTGATGCCATTGTTGCGATCACTGGATCGCTCGTCTCAGGATCAAACTCCGCCGAGCTAGCATGAGTAAGGCCAGCAAGAGAGCGAGCTGCTTCAATCACCATACATTGCAATCCTAGGCAGAGACCTAGAGTTGGAATCTTATTTTCACGAGCATAGGTAAGTGCTCCAAGTTTGCCTTCGATACCACGCACACCAAACCCACCAGGAACGCAGATGGCATCCACATCTCTGAGATTCTCCGCCGCCCCTGCTGGTGTTTCACAATCATCGGATGGAATCCACTTGATATGTATCTTTGCATCGTTGGCGAAGCCGCCGGCTCGAAGTGCCTCAGTTACCGAGAGATAGGCATCTGGGAGATCAACATACTTACCAACGAGACCGACAGTGACATGGTGCTTGGGATGATGGACCTTCTTGAGTAGGTCATCCCACTCTCCCCAAACAACCTCACCGGCATTAAGGCCAAGTCGACGTACGACATAACTATCGAGCCCCTCAGCATGAATAACCTTAGGGATATCGTAAATAGAAGGAGCATCTACAGCGGCAACAACTGCTTCTTGATCGACGTCGCACATCGCTGAAATTTTGCGCTTCACCGAATCTGGAATCTCGCGATCAGAGCGAATAACAATTGCATCGGGAGCGATACCGATAGAGCGGAGTGCTGCAACTGAATGCTGGGTTGGCTTTGTCTTCAATTCACCAGAAGGTCCGATATACGGAACGAGTGAGACATGGAGATAGAAGACATTATCGCGTCCAACATCCTGACGTATCTGACGGGCAGCTTCTAAGAATGGAAGGGATTCAATATCGCCGACTGTTCCACCAACCTCAGTAATAACGAGATCGATATCTGGTCCAGCCATAGAGCGGATACGCTCTTTAATCTCATTGGTGATGTGCGGAATGACTTGAACGGTATCGCCTAGATATCCACCGCGACGTTCCTTTGCAATGACATTTGAATAGACCTGGCCCGTCGTCACATTTGCCGAGCCCAAAAGGTTACGATCGAGAAAGCGCTCGTAGTGGCCGATATCCAAGTCGGTCTCGGCACCGTCATCTGTCACAAAGACTTCACCATGCTGGAAGGGATTCATCGTTCCCGGGTCCACATTGAGATAGGGATCTAACTTCTGCATCGTGACGCGGACTCCGCGGGATGAGAGAAGGCGACCGAGGCTTGAGGCGGTCAGACCCTTTCCAAGACTTGAGGCTACGCCCCCGGTGACAAAGAGATGCTTGGTTACATGAGGGCTGGTCATGGAGCGCTAACTTATCACTAAGCGGAGCGAGATTTTTGTACCAGTTCCAGGAGCTCGGCAGCGTGTTCTTGTGCGCTCTGCGATTGTGATTGACCCGAGAGCATTCGAGCAATCTCGACCTTACGATCCTCGAGATTGAGCGCCTTCACATCGCTAGCGCTCACGGAGCCGCTCTGATCCTTCTGAACAACGAGATGGTGATCTGCCCACACGGCTACCTGGGCCAAGTGGGTGACTACGATCACCTGCGAATTTTGCGAGAGCGCCTGCAATCTACGTCCCACTTCGACGGCTGCGGCTCCGCCTACTCCGGCATCCACCTCATCGAAGATATAGGTTCCAATGGGCGAGTTCTGCGCTAAGACGACTGCCACTGCGAGCATGACCCGAGAGCTCTCTCCACCACTTGCCACCTTTGCAAGCGGTAATGGGTTTGAACCCTTGTGACCGGCAAAGAGGAAGTTCACATCATCAAGACCCGTCGATGAATAATCGGAGAAATTCGATCCTTCACGAGTAATAACTTCACAGATGAGCGCCGCACTTGGCATAGAGAGGCTATGAATCTCCTTGGTTACGAGCTCTGAAAGTTTTGCAGCACCGCCAACGCGCTTCTTTGTTAATAGATCGGCAGCACTCTTTAACTGGCTAAATTTATCTCTCTGCTCCAACTCCAATTCTGCAATACGACTCTCTCCCCCAGTGAGATCGGCGAGGCGCTCTTTCGAGTTCTCAAATCGAGAGATTAATTCCGCAAGCGCCTGGTCGCGATCGCTTCCAATTCCGAATTTTTTTATGAGGCTATTGATCGAAGCCTTGCGCTCTTGCAGATATTCAAATCGCGCAGGATCTGCTTCGAGCCTTGATAAGTACGAGAGTAGATCACTCACTACATCCGTGAGATCCAGAACAATCTCGGAAAAGCCATCGATCTGCGGTTCGAGACTCTGATCTTTGCCTCGGAGTGAATCGAGCAATTTTTTAGCGCTCTTTATGGTGCTTGTAACAGGACGGTCCTCATCCTCGAGGAGATTAAGAACAGACGTAACGGTTGAATGTAAATCCTCGACACTGCCAAGTCTGGTTAATTCTTGTTCAATTGCGCTTAATTCATCAGCGACCGGGAGTACCTTTGAGAAGGCATCCGTGAAGTTCTTGAGAGCCTCAATCTCTTGATCGGCCTTCTTTCCTTGTTCGCGCAACTCTCTGATACGTGCATCGAGTTCGCGATACTCTTCGAGATCTCGCTGATATGCCGAAAGTTCGGCTGAGGATTGAACGAAGAGATCAAGCAACTCTCTCTGAACTGAGCTCTTCAACAATCGAGCATTATGTGATTGACCATGAATTTCGATCAGTTCAGTTGCGAGTTCTCCAGCACGATTCGCGGTCGAGAGCGCACCACCGATATTGACGCGTGATTTGCCTTCCGCGCTTACTGTTCGAGCGAGAATTAATTCGTTATCGGGGAGATCCTCCCCCTCATCAACCATGCTCTCTGCAAGAGTCGGTGCTACATGAAACCTGGCCGAGACAATTGAACGATCCGCTCCCGTACGCACCAAGTCAGCATCTGCCTTCGCACCCAAGACAAGTCCCAGCGCGGTGAGCACCATCGTCTTACCAGCGCCAGTTTCACCAGTAAGAACTGTTAAACCGGGAGAAAATTCAACGGTAGCGCTCTCAATCACACCGAGATTTCGAATAGAGATCTCTTCTAAAGAAGATCTCTCAACTCTGCCGCTATCACTCACCACGCCAGCCTTCAATCGGCAATTTAAACTTTGCCACAAGGCGATCTGTGAAAGCGCCGCCATCGAGATGAACTAACTCAATGGAGTAATTCTCTCGAGAGATGGTTACTCGGTCGCTCTTCTCAACTGCAAAGGTTCGCATTCCATCTGCCGAGAGATGGGCGCTCGCAGATTCGAGATCGATGGCTATTGTTGAATCTGGTGAGATCACCATGGGGCGCGAGTACAAAGCGTGCGCAGCGAGGGGTAGGAAGACGATTGCGTTTACCTCTGGCCATACAACTGGGCCTCCGGCCGAGAAGGCATATGCAGTTGAACCCGTTGGCGTAGCAGCGATAACCCCATCGCAGCCCCACCGAGAGAGCGGTCTACCATCAATCTGCACAAAAAGCTCAACCATCTGGGCATCGCTTCTACCAAGAGTTACCTCATTGAGCGCCCAGCCACTCTCAACGATCTTCCCACGACGTTCCACCGAATAGTGGAGAACTAAGCGAGATTCACCTTGGTAGGAGCGTTCTGATACTCCTTGGACAATCCGCTCAATTGTTGGCCGTTCAATCTCAGCAAGAAAACCAACGTTGCCCATATTGATGCCAAGGATAGGAATCTGGCGATGTTGTACTAATTCCGCAGCTCGCAAAATTGTGCCATCGCCGCCAAGGACGATCGCGATTTCAACCTCGGAGATATCTCCAAGTGGTGAGACATGAGGAAGTGCTTGCGGATATTGCGAGACGACTTTGAACCCCGCGTTCGTCAGGGCACTAGCAAGATCGATGGCGAATTTGGCAGCTTCAGATTTCGTTGGGTGAATGACTAAGAGAACAGAGCGATCCTTCATTTATTGAGGCCCTTCTGAGATAGCGAGATCGAGCGCTGCATCGGAAATTTCATCGCTACCCCGTCTTAGCCATAAGAAATATTCAACGTTCCCACTGGGTCCAGGCAGGGAACTAGCAACTACCCCTGAACATCCCAATCCCATATCGTAAGCAGCATCAGCGACATCCTTTACAGCCGCTTTTCGTAGCGCGGGATCTCGCACCACACCGCCCGCGCCTAATTTTTCGCGTCCAACCTCAAATTGAGGCTTTACCATGACGAGAAAATCTGCGTGGGTTCGAGTCACGGATACCAATGCAGGCAGAACGAGTGATAGCGAGATGAAACTCAAATCTGCAACGACGAGATCTACTGGGTCGACAATCTGCTCAATTGTCAGATGACGGACATTCGTTCGGTCAAGGACAGTTACTCGTTCATCCTGTCGAATCTCCCACGCCATTTGGCCGTAACCCACATCGACTGCGACCACATGACCAACGCCTCGCTTCAAGAGAACATCAGTGAATCCGCCTGTTGAAGCTCCTGCATCAAGAGCGCGACGACCCTCAACAACGATCTCTGGAAATGCATCGAGCGCTCCAGCTAACTTATGTCCACCGCGAGAGACATAATCATCTCTCTCCCCTGCAATCGTGATAGAGGTCTCTGCATCCACTTGGGTCGCCGGCTTACTCGCTGGAATACCGACAACTAAGACAGAGCGAGATTCAATGAGATCAGCTGCATGTTCACGAGAGCGCGCCAATCCTCTGCGGACCAACTCTGCATCGAGACGCGTCTTCATGGAAGTTCGTTAGAGTCCATCAATAGCAGTGAGTGCACGTTCTAACTCTGCGTGGATCGCATCATATTCAGCGACGTGGCTATTCAACTCTTTCTCCTGGATGCTCGTGATCCGATCTCTGATCGCATCTATCGAAGTAGATTGGCTTGCGCCATCAAAGATCTGTGAGTCACCGTGAATGTCCATGGCTATACCGTACCTAAAAAGGGCTGATCCACGCTTACCTGACACAGGAAGGCGATCTTTACAGCTTCGTAATTGAGAGAGCCTCTACCTGCCAACGGCTCGCAAGTCCGCTCGGCGCCTGCCAGAAGCGTCTACGAACCGCCCCTTGCACCTCTACCCAACTCTCCGCCTTCAACGAGAGCGCAGATTTTCTCGCGCTCGCACTCCACGCCGCGATATCTAAGGTATCTACCTCTCGCTTCTTACTTCGAGAGATCGAGCGTTCTACAACAACTCGGAATTCAACGACCTTATCTCCGCTGGGAAGTTCACGACTTACCGCTGGTGCACTTACTCGACCCACGAGAAGAACTTCATTGCACGGTTCAAACTCTTCCACCTCTACTGAACTCTTTGCAGGATCCTTCTTCATTACCTACTCCAATCCCCGTTGTTGATCATTCACATGGTTCCCACTGAACCCATGGATAACCGTGAGGATAGAAAGTGATTCACAGATACAAAATTCAAGAAGGTGCAACCTGTGTAAAAGATTGAGTGTGGACATAAAAAAAAGAGCACCTGCTCAACTCACAATGTGAGGAACAAGTGCTCTTTATAAATGATGTCCGGCGGCGATCTACTCTCCCACAAGGTCCCCCTTGCAGTACCATCGACGCTGAGAGGCTTAGCTTCCGGGTTCGGAATGG
>Ga0214205_100046_pt1 | contig 24070 bp, 23 predicted proteins | sample TroBogEpilimnion_12_FD_153043 | JGI IMG/M metagenome (GOLD analysis project Ga0214205, IMG submission 153043) | Freshwater microbial communities from Trout Bog Lake, WI - 29JUN2009 epilimnion | ecosystem: Environmental > Aquatic > Freshwater > Lake > Epilimnion/Euphotic zone | place: Trout Bog... | reverse complement strand
GATCCAGAGGGGATGTAAAAGGTCTGAAAGACGTACGAGCGAATGACGATCGAGGCGACAAGGGCAACGGCGACTATTACTACCCACTCGCGAATGAGGCGGGTTTTGTGGTTCTTCGGGCCTAAAAGGCGGGTAGCAAAAGTTTGTTTTTGCTCATAGCTTTCGGTACCGAACATTTTGCAATCTTACTCGCTCTTCGGCTTCCGCTCGATAGCGGTCAGTAGCTTTTCAAATCTCTCATCGGTTGTTTTGAATGGGTCCTTAAGCAGCACGGTTCGTTGCATCTCGTCATTCAGCTTTAAGTGAACCCAATCAACAGTGAAATCTCTGCGGTTCTCTTTTGCTTTCTTTATGAAGGCGCCACGCATCCTCGCTCGCGTGGTCTCGGGAGCATCGGTGGTCGCAGAAGAGATGTCGGCGTCAGTTAACACCCTCCTCATCAAGCCCTTTTTCAGCAGTTGGTAATACAGGCCCCGGTCTGCGTCGGTGTCGTGATAGAGCATGTCTAAGAGAGCAAGTCTCGGCGAGTCGAGACCCAGATTATTTTTAACGGACGATCGCTCCACAAGCTGAAGCTTTGCTATCCAGTCCACACGGTCGGCTAGGTCAAGCGGATTCTCTCGGTACGTTTCCAGCACCTTTCGCCATTCGGCTATCGCCTGGGCTTGGTCGGGAGGCAAGTCGTGTGTTTGCGCGAATAGTTCGGCCCGCTCAAGGATGTCGTTTTGAATCTCGAGAGCAGTCATTGTCCGACCATTGGCGAGTTCAAGTCCGTTTTCACTCCAGAGGTCGTAACTCATCTCCCGTAATGCCGCGATGGGTGAAGCGAGCGTGAGATCCCTTAAAACAGTTGACTTGTCTTCGACCATTGCGAGAACGACTGATGCGGTAGCGACCTTTAGGTACGTGGCGTATTCGCTCATATTCGAGTCACCGACTATTACGTGGAGGCGGCGATAGCGCTCGGGGTCGGCATGCGGTTCGTCGCGGGTGTTTATGATCGGCCGAGATCTAGTGGTTGCTGACGAAATCGAATCCCAGATGTGCTCGCTTCGCTGGGTCATCGAATACCGAGCACCATGACTTCCGGTGACAATTTTCCCTGCACCGGCGAAGATCGACCTCGTTATAAGGAATGGTATGAAGACTTGCTCGAAACGGCTCAGATCCTCAACGCGTTCAATGCAGTAGTTCTCATGACAGCCATACGAATTTCCTGATGAATCTGTATTGTTCTTGAACAGGTAGATGTCACCTTGATGGCCTTCTGCTTCGAGTTGCTCTTGCGCGTAGGAAACCAACTCACGAAGAATCAGCTCCCCCGCCTTATCTTGCGCCACAACATCTGAAAGCAGGTCACACTCGGCGGTTGCGTACTCGGGATGCGAGCCGACATCTAGGTACAGCCGACTTCCATTTTCTAGGAATACATTTGAAGACCGGCCCCATGAGACGACTTTCCGGAATAGGTAGCGCGAGATGTCATCAGGGCTAAGGCGCCGCTGCCCTCGATAGTTGAAGGTGATGCCGAATTCGGTTTCAATCCCGAAAACGCGGCGCAGCATCGGAATGCCTACGCTAAGAGTTCGCGAACGTGGTTGTCGCTCAGGCGCTCAAAAGTCCGACGAGATCCCTTGTCCTCGAGTATCCCGACCTCCAAATCCTCAGCGGCGAGTGTGCGGTCTGGTCCGGCCAGCGCGGCCACGGCATTCTTGAGGGTCTTCGCGAGGTCGACGATGGCTCCATCGCCCTGGTCGAACCGACGCTTTACCTCGTCTGCTTCGCCGCCAACAACTGCGAAGTGCGGTTCATCAGAAATCGTTCCCTCGTAGGCGATTCGGTAGAGCTTGGTTGGGCGAACACCGTTACCAAGTTGAGCTACCAGGATTTCCACTTCTAGAGGTTTGAAGTCACCGGAGAAAACATCGCCGATGTGCTGCGCGTAAAAGTTCGCGAGCGCTCGAGCGTCAACATCCTCACGCGAATAGACATAACCGGTGTTATCCGCCCATCTCACACCGCCTTCACGGAGGCGATCAAACTCGTTGTACTTACCCACACCCGCGAATGCAATACGGTCGTAGATTTCGGAGATCTTATTCAGCGATGCCGAGGTATTCTCGCCCACTAAAAGGACGCCCTTATCGTAAATCGCACCGACAATTGACTTGCCTCGTGCAATGCCCTTCTGTGCGAACTGGGCTTTGTCGTTTACCAACTGTTCTGGGTTTACGTAAAATGATCCACTCATCGAAGTTCTCCTCCAGCGATTCCACGAGACTGTGCGCGGCGATCATTGATTCGGCGGAAACGCTCACCAACGGTTTCACTATCTAACTCTTGAAAGCCGTCCTTCGTCAGGGTAACCATGATTGGGAAAATATTGCGGACGAAATCCGGTCCCCCAGTGCTCGGGTCATTGTCGCCGGCCTCATACAGCGCCAAGGCTGCTAACTCAAGCGCTGACTCAAGGTCCATATCCGGCTTAAAACCAAGCCGCAAGGCGCCCTCAGCGAATTGTGTGCCAGAACCAATGACGTTGAAGTCACTTCGCTCATAGCATCCACCGGCGAAGTCGTATTCAAAAATTCGCCCAACGTTGTGGTTAATGTCATAGCCAGCGAGCATGGGAACAACCGCCAGTGGCGACGAAAGATTGTTCTCCTGCACTATTGGGGACAGGTAATTGGCCTTTCCTTCGAGGCTCAGAATTGACGAGGTCATTTTTTCATAGTGTTCGAATGAGAGCTGGGCGATTCGGATGAATTGAATCCCGCGCGCTGCTGATCCAGAAATCGCCATAGCGGTGTACTTATCCGCGGCCTCGATTTTGCGGATGTCGCGACTGGCAACGAACTGAGCCGTGGCTTGGCGGTCGGCGATCATGACCACACCGTCGGCGTAGCGCACGGCGATAACCGTCGTGGCGTGAGTTACCTCATCGTGCGATCCATCGACGAAGGGCTTGCTACCTGTGGTGTTCATGAACTCGTAAAAATTCGGACCTGGATCCGATGTCGCACTGAAAAGAGGCAGTCCCATCTACTCACCACCCTTTTGGATGTAGCTGCGCACGAACTCCTCGGCATTCTCTTCTAAGACGATGTCAATTTCGTCCAGGAGATCATCAAGATCTGCTTTCAACTGGTCTGACTTAGCAGACGAAACCTGCTCAGCCTCAGTGCTGGTCTCAGTTCGTTCGCTACGCTGCTTCTGTATGCGCTCTTGTTCGCTCATGTTTCTGTTCTACCTGTTCATAATCTCTAGCAAGGCCTCGGCGGAGTCGGCACCTGAGAACAAATTCTCGGTCAATTTCGCTGTTCCGCGGGTTGGGTCCATCATAGGAACTCGGTGTAACGGTCCGTTTCCTAGGTCGAAAACCACGGAATCCCAATTGGCAGAGTGAATTTGATTGGGGTACTTGCGAACGCACTGACCTCGAAAATAGGCCCGAGTGTCAGCAGGGGCCTCGTGCATAGCGGTGCGAATGTCTAGTAAATCAATCAAAGTGGACAAGCCCGCTCTCTTGGATAGGGATTTATCGGGCCTGATGTCGTGGTACTGGAGCGCTATGGCGTGAAGCTTGGGCGAATCCCAACCGAGTCCGTAGCGTTCCCGGAAACCCTCAATTATTCGAAATTTCGCAAGCCAGTCGATCCGATCAGCCACTCGTGCGGGCGCGTCTTTGATTCCGTCCAGAAGATCCCTCCAACCCTTGAGAATCTGTGACACTTCTCCTTCCGATGCGACCGCCTCTGCGCCCGTTTCCTCGACGTACCTTCTGGCCAAGGACCACAGCGAATCTTGGTACTGCCAACTCGACCAGTTTTTACCATCAGTCGCTTCGACGGTGTGGGGCTCTCTTTCTAGGCCCACCCATGAGAGGTCCTGTGCGAAATGTCGAATGGCGAATACAGGGTCTAATGGTGCTGGTGGGAATGTCTCTACCCCATATTCTTCGAGGGCTGCAAGCAACAGAGATGTGGAGCCCAGCTTGAGAAAGGTGGCAACCTGGCTCATGTTGGCGTCGCCATTAATCACGTGCAAACGGCGGAACCGTTCGGCGTCCGCGTGAGGCTCGTCTCGGGTGTTGATGACTGGACGCTTCATGGTGGTCTCGAGTCCAACGACCTCTTCGAAGAATTCTGAACGTTGGCTCAATTGGAAGATTGGACGAGTCATCTCCCCTGCGTCCGTCTCGAACCCCAGTTTTCCCGCCCCAAACAAGAGTTGGCGAGAAACAAAATGCGGAACCATCGCACGTACTATGTCGGCGAACTCCAGTGATCTAGAGATTAGGAAATTCTCGTGCGTGCCGTAGGAGTTTCCTTTGCCGTCGGAATTATTCTTATAGAGCGTGATCCGGTCCTCGGGCTCCAGATTTACGTTCGCACTGATCTGTGCTTCCAGCATCACCTCTTCGCCGGCGGCGTCATACAGCGTCGCCTCTAGAGGGGTCCGGCACTCAGGCGAAGAATATTCTGGATGGGCGTGGTCTACGTAGAGCCGAGCACCATTAGTTAGGACAGTATTAGCGACTGTCCTTTCCACGATTGGCGCGAATTGCAAATGGCCCCTGACCCCACGCGCATCGATTTCCGGATGCTCACCGTCGAAGTCCCACCGAATTGAGTTGGAACACAACTGGGCGTACGCATTAACAATAAGACTCGACGCGACGATTGGATCCTTACCGGGGCCACCGGCAATTCCATACTCGGTTTCAATCCCGAGAATTTTCTCAACAGCCATGATTAGAGATATTGCCCCGTACCTACTGCATGAATCGATCTTCCACCGTTAGCGCTGTGTTCTTCTCGGTTAACGAGAGTCCGAATGAAGACGATGCGCTCACCCTTCTTGCCTGAAATTCGCGCCCAGTCGTCCGGATTGGTTGTGTTGGGTAAATCTTCGTTCTCTCTGAACTCTTCTCGGATTGACTCCAGCAGGTCTTCAAGCGTCAGACCGCGCTCATTTGCAGAAATCTCACGCTTGACCGCACGCTTTTTAGCTCTCCGGACAATATTCTCAATCATCGCACCGGATGCGAAGTCCTTGAAATAGAGAACCTCCTTGTCTCCACCTTGATAGGTGACCTCCAAGAATCGATTCTCCTCTTCGATGCGGTACATGGCGTCGACGGTTTTTTCGATCATCACTCTGATCGTCTTCTCACGTTCGCCACCGCCCAGCTCCGCAATGTCTTCAGACGACAGCGGTAAGTCTGTGGTGAGGTAACGCTGGAAAATCTGAGCAGCCGCTTCAGCGTTAGGCCGCTCGATCTTGATCTTCACATCAAGCCGGCCGGGACGAAGGATTGCGGGGTCAATCAGATCCTCGCGATTCGTTGCCCCAATGACAATCACATCTCTCAATGACTCCACTCCGTCAATCTCCGCGAGAAGTTGGGGAACGATTGTGGACTCCATGTCAGAACTGATACCGGTGCCACGAGTTCTGAACAAAGAATCCATCTCGTCGAAAAACACAATTACCGGAACACCCTCTTCGGCCTTCTCGCGAGCACGTTGGAAGACGACACGAATTTGGCGTTCGGTCTCTCCAACGTACTTATTCAACAGCTCAGGTCCCTTGATGTTTAAGAAGTAAGAGCGAACGTTGCGGTTTCCGGTGAGTTCGGCAACTTTCTGAGAGAGTGAATGAGCTACCGCCTTGGCAATTAGCGTTTTTCCGCAACCGGGAGGTCCGTAGAGAAGAATTCCCTTCGGGGCAGGCAAGTCGTAGTCGTGAAAGAGGGCTCGGTGCAGATACGGAAGCTCTACAGCATCGGTAATTGCTTCGATTTGAGAGTCCAATCCCCCAACGTCCGCGTAAGAAACATTGGGCACCTCTTCAAGAATCAGTTCTTCGGCCTCTTGTTTGACCAAACGTTCGATCAATAGGTTTGAGCGTGTGTCCAGCAACAGTGCGTCGCCGGTGTGCAGCTTTACTCGCTGAAGTCCTTCGGCCATTTCGAAGACGCGCTCTTCATCGGCACGCCCGTAGACAAGCACTCTGCGGTCGTCGAGTACCTCTTTGACGTTGACGACTTCGCCTTGGCCATCGGCGCTTCGAAATCCAATGACAGCGAATGATTCGTTCAGGACTACCTCGTCTCCGCGCTCCATAGTGGCCACCGAAACCGTTGGTCCTAGGGCCACCCTCATCTTTCGACCATTCGCGACAATGTCGACGGTGCCGTCATTGTTGTCCGCGACAAATGTTCCATACACGGCTGGCGGTTGCGAAAGCTTCTCCACCTCTTGTCTCAGTGTGGCCAGGTGATCGCGGGTTTGTTGGACGGTGTACGCGAGTTTTTCGTTGTTCGACTTCGCTTGCGCCAGAGCGGCACGAGACTCTAAAAGCTTTTCCTCGAGTCGCTCGATGCGCGAGTTTGCTTGGTCGATATCTTTTAGGACGTAGTCCTCAGCCCGCCCAATCGAGACAATCCCCTCTTCTGGCTCTGGCTGAGAATCTTCGATAGGACCCATACCAAGACCCTAGGGGGATTTTCGCGTCTTGCCAAGAGCACGAATTTCTGAGGTTTTTGCTACGCTAGCGAGGTATCAAATACCCCTAGGGAGAACACATGAAGGTATGGATTGACCAAGACCTATGCACGGGCGATGGCCTCTGTGAAGAGATTTGCCCATCCGTCTTCACCCTTTTGGACGATGGTTTGGCTTACGTGAAGCAGGACGGTGTTGTTCAGAACAACCCTGGTGGCGCACAAGGAACCGCTGAAGTTCCTGCTGAATTCATGGATGCTGTTATTGAGGCCTCCGAAGAATGCCCCGGTGAGTGCATCTTCGTCCAGCGCGACTAGTCCAAATCCCGACTAACTAGCCTACGAGCGGTCGTCAAAAAGCCGGTGTGGGCCACCATTCGGTGGTCTGGCCGAACTGATCGGCCGTCAACGTGCCAGGTTCGGCGAAGGATTTCGACCGTTTCTTCCATGCCGAAAGAATGCTCACGCAGTTTCTCGCGCACGAGCTGCGTTTGATTAATCGTCGGCAAGTACGCGAGGAAAATGCCTCCCGGGCGCAGAGCCTTCTCGGCGTGCTCGACTACCTCCCACGGTTCAGGCATGTCAAGTATGACGCGGTCGACATCAGTCTCATCTATGCCGAGAGTTACATCGCGAATTTTTACCTCGTAGTTGAGGCCATCGCCAAGCTGTTCACGAACAGTCTTTTGCGCGAAGTTCGCAAAATCTTCTCGAATCTCGTATCCCGTTACGTGTGCGCCGGCCCGCAGCAGAGTCATCGAAAGAGCTCCAGAGCCAACACCAGACTCGATAACGCGCTGACCAGGAGCAATATCGGCCATCATCAGGATTGTGCCCAGGTCTTTGGGGTAAATCACCTGAGCGCCGCGAGGCATCTTCAGCACAACTTCAGAAAGCGTCGGTCTAACAACTAGAAATTTACGCTCAGTAGAAGCGGCGACGATCGAACCTTCGGGCTTTCCAATCACGTCATCGTGAGCGAGAATTCCGGCATGGGTGTGAAAGGTCTTACCAATTTCCAGGGTGACTAGATACTGTCGATCCTTGGCGTCAATGAGCATGACGCGCTCGCCCACTTGCAGGGTCGCGTTCATTACGCTCGATTCTTCTTAGTTTGCTGACGTTTGCTATATGAACGCCACAGTGCGCCGCCAACCAGAACCAAAGCCCACCGGAGTAGGCGATACGCCGGATTCACACCCTGCGCCGTCTTGACCGCGTGCTTAACGATTGGCTTCACGACTTGTCCTTTTTGACTCCACCAGTCCGGACGATTCGCCACACTGTGAACAGCCCAATTAAACAGGCCTCAAACCAAACAACGAGGTATGAAAGCCACGACGTGTTCCCTTGAAATGCCCAGAAGTGCTCTACGAGGCGAAGGCTTCCTACGAGAAAAAAAGCAACTCCGGCCGCGATGAACACGCTCCCGAGCAATCCAACTAAGAACATGCGTGGAAGCGCCACGATGGGTTCGACAACCTCCGACCTCACGCGAGCGAAAAGCCGCTTCTTCGAAGCAGTGGCCTCTTCGGCAAACCGCTTACCTCTGAGGAGTTGCCCAACGGTGAGTTTCATAGAAAGCAGGTTACTCCGCTCTCAATCGGATTTTCCCCGTATTTCCCCATTTTCCAATGATTCTTTAACTACTGTCTTAGCCATGACTGAGCTTTATGTGGGTGCATCGGATCTCGAGCGCCAGGCCATCGTAGAAATTGTCTCGTTGGCCATGGATGCCCCCGCGAAAGCCAAATCCGGACACAGTGGCACCGCGATGGCGCTGGCGCCCTTAGGCGTGGCGCTCTTTTCTCGTGTCATGCGCCATGACCCAAGTCATCCAGACTGGCACGACCGTGACAGATTCATTCTGAGTTGTGGACACGCCTCGATCTTGCAATATGGATTGGCGCACGCATTCGGATACGACCTTTCCGAAGATGATCTTCGCGCATTCCGAGCGCCCCACTCACGGACTCCTGGCCACCCTGAAGCAGGCGAAACCCCTACCGTTGAAGTCACTACTGGCCCCTTGGGGCAAGGTATCGCTAACGGAGTGGGAATGGCGGTCGCAGAGCGCATGTTGCGCGCGCAGTTCGGTGAGGATCTCGTCAGCCACCGCACTTGGGTGATCGCTGGAGATGGATGCTTGGAAGAAGGAATCTCGCACGAGGCGGCTTCGTTCGCTGGTGCACAAGGGCTCGACCGATTGACTGTCATCTACGACGATAATCACATCACGATTGATGGCGAGACCGAACTCGCCCTGCGAGACGACGCGGCGATGAGATTTCGCGCGTATGGATGGCATGTTGTCGAACTCGGTGAGAAGGCAAACAACCTCGACGAGATTGAGAGCGCCCTTCGCGCTGCCATTGCAGAAACGTCCAAGCCCACGCTGGTGATCCTTCGCTCTCACATCGGATTCCCGAGTCCCAGTATGCAAGACCGTCGTGAAGCCCACGGCTCGCCATTCTCAGCTGAGGCCATTTCAGAAGCAAAAGCAATTCTCGGCGTGCCCGACGTGCCTTTCACATTTGATTCGGGACTTCCAGACAGAGTGCGCGATTCCCTTTCCAAACAGCGCTCGGATTACCAAGAGTGGCTCAATCGCACCAGTGAAAAGCCTGAGTTGTTGGCATCACTTGAAGCGCAATACCGAGCTCATGGAGCTCTGCTTGAGCTAATTGAGATCGAGGAGTTTGCCACCGACAAGCCAGTGGCAACTCGAAAAGCCATGCAGAAGGTTATGGATGCGGTATCTGGAAACATGCCAGGTTTAACCTCCGGCTCAGCTGACCTGACAGAGAACACGGGCGTCGTCATCAAGGGAGGGACTCCTCAAGGACCGCTGAACCCTGCAGGTCGACAAATTTATTACGGTATTCGTGAATTTGCGATGGGCGCCATCATGGTTGGACAAGCACTCCATGGCGCAATTCGCCCTATCGGTTCGACTTTCTTCGTCTTCGCCGACTACGTGCGTCCAGCCATTCGGCTCGCGGCATTGAGCGACGCATCGGTGTTGTTCGTCTTTACGCATGATTCAATCGGCGTTGGCGAAGACGGTCCGACTCATCAACCGGTTGAACATCTGATGTCGCTGAGGGTAATGCCTAAGTTGCATGTAGTCCGTCCTTCCGACGCAAACGAAACAATCCTCCTGACGCAGTCTCTACTCGCTGACGTAACTATGCCAGCAACGGCGTTGGTCCTTTCACGTCAAGATCTTCCGGTTCTAAGTGGCGAAGCTGCGATTTCATCTCGAACCAACGCGCACCGTGGTGGCTATGTTGCCAAGGAGATGGCGGACGCGGTTTGCACCATCATCTCGACTGGGTCTGAGGTTGCAATTAGTCTGGAGGCCGCCAGCACACTCGAGAGTTTGGGCGTTTCTGCTCGCGTCGTGGCCCTTCCCTGCTGGAATTGCTTTGACAACCAGGATCGCAGTTACCAGAGCGAAGTTCTCCGAGAAGATCTTCCGTCGCTCGCCGTCGAAGCTGGCGCCACGCTTGGTTGGTACAAGTACGCCGACGAAGTACTTGGTATTGATCGATTTGGTATGAGCGCACCAGCGCCATTCATATTTGAGGAATACGGGATTACATCCGAATCGATTGTCGCTCGTGTTACGAAATTGATGGAGACCTACGAATGACGAAGTTGCACGTCCTCTATGACGATTACGGCCAGTCCCCTTGGATTGACAACATTCGACGAGATTGGCTGATGGATGGAACCCTGCAACAACTCGTCGACAATGGAGTGCGCGGTGTTACCTCGAACCCAGCAATATTCGCCAAGGCATTGGTGAGTACCAACGCGTACGACGCAGCCGTGAATTCACGTTCAACCGATGACGCCGAGCAGCTCTTCGAAGAGCTGGCCGTAGCGGACGTTGCCTCTGCTTGCGATATTTTGCTCCCAGTTCACGAGCGCTCATTGCAAGACTTTGAGTCTGGTGAGGCTCGATTCGTTGATGGCTTTGTGTCCCTTGAGGTCTCCCCTCGCCTGGCTCATGACACCGGTGGAACGATTGTTGAAGCCAAGCGGCTCCACGCGGCAGTGAATCGTCCGAATGTCATGATCAAGGTCCCGGCGACACCAGCAGGCTTGCCCGCTATCACTGAACTGTTGGGTCAAGGGATCAGTGTCAATGTCACCCTAATTTTCTCGTTGGAGCGTTATGGCGGGGTCATGGATGCGTGGCGAGATGGGCTCCAACTTGCTCGAAAGAATGGCGTGGACCTTGCCACTATTGCCTCTGTGGCTTCGTTTTTTGTATCGCGAGTCGATGCAGCGGTCGATAAGCTTCTCGATCCCGGTCATCCACTAGTTGGGAAAATTGCCAATGCACAGGTGTGTGCCGCCTACGAACTGTACGCCAGAAAAATCAATGAACCAAAGGTTCGTGAATTGCTTAATCTTGGGGCTCAAGTCCAACGACCTCTTTGGGCATCGACCTCGACAAAGAACCCCGACTTCGATCCACTTCTGTACGTCGACTTCATAGCGGGACTAGAAACGGTCAACACAATGCCCGACGCCACCCTGGAGATAGCCTTGAAACAGGGAGAGTTTTCACGCTCATTTTTAAGAGACTCGGCAACCTGCCACGAGAATGCGGAGTTGCTTCAGATGCTTCCTTCCCACATAGACCTCGCGGCGATTACGGATGACCTCGAGGCAGTTGGCGTGGCTTCGTTTATTGAGTCGTACGGTGAAATTCTTTCCACTGTGGCAAAGAAGATTGCTGATCTCGCGTGACTATTTCCCTAGAGGAACTTTCCACAAGACTTCAAGCCAGCGACCCTACGCTCTTCGTTGGGAGCACCGCTGAGAAGTCACTGGGGTGGATAGAACACCCTCGGCGTTACCTCGGAGCGTGGCTTGAAGAGTTGGCGGCGAAACTTCCGAATAGCACCGGACGTACGGTGTTACTTGGCATGGGTGGCTCGTCTTCGCCCGCCCGCTTCTATGCCGAGGCGAAGGGAGACACATCGCTACGCGTTCTAGACACTTCAAGCCCCGACTCAATTGCATCAACAGAATTTTCCAATTGTGTGGTCATAGCTTCCTCGAAGTCCGGTTCAACCATTGAGACGCAAACTTTGCTGGCTCATGCCCTAGCTAATGGCCTCTCCCCGGAAAATCTAATTGTTATAACCGACCCGAACTCGTCGCTCGAAGAGCTCGGAAACTCTCTTGGTGCAACCGTTGTACTGGGTGACCCAAATACCGGCGGGCGATATTCTGCCATCTCACCTTTCGGCCTGATTCCAGCGCTGTACTGCGGGTGGACCCCTGCGGAACTCTTGCGCGAACATACTGAAGTTGAATTCGGACAAGAGTTGGTTGCTAGAGCTCTTGGTGAGGCGCAAATGCTGGTCTCCAAGTCGGGCACTCCGACCTTCCCTCTGCCGAGCAACCCTCTTAATTCAGGCAGTGCATTATGGCTCGAACAGCTCGTTGCAGAGACAACTGGTAAAGAGGACGTGGGCTTAATTCCAACTTGGGATGGTGACTCGAGCCCTCTCAAGCCAAGTTCAATGATGTTCTGGCAGCTGGTGGCGTGTTTGAGTGCGCGCGAACTGGGTGTGGATCCGTTTAATCAACCCAATGTGGAGAGTGCAAAGAAAGCCGTGTTAGCCCTTTTGCAAGCTGGCGATATCGAACCCTCGAATCACGGTGCAAATAGTGAGGTCAAGGAAGATTTCCAGCATGCAAGTTTCCGGGAACTCAACGTATACGCCTCAATTGAGAGCGATCAACATGTTGAGGCATTACGTTTGGCAACCAGCAAAGCGTTTGGACCAACCGCAGCGAACATCGGTCCCCGTTATCTACACTCGACCGGCCAGCTGTTTAAGGGTGGGCCATTAGACATCGCTACGCTCCAAGTGGTCGTTAGACCCTCTGTGACACCAACTCGTATCGCAGGTAGAAGGTACTCATTCCATGACCTGTTCTTCGCCCAAGCAATCGGCGACTTCGAAGCCATGAAAGCCTCGGACCGTTCTGTGTGGCAAGTGGTTGTGGAGTCACTCGACGAGGTCCATTCGTTTCTTGGTTTGAGCGCTTAAGTGTCTGACTTCTCCCCCTCCATTGATGCAGTCGTCGACGTATTGCGTCAAACCTACTTAGAGACCGGCCTGGTCTCTCAGGACGATTTCGCTGTTGCCGCAGCGGCTTTTGGCGAACTCCTCGAGGGCGCCGAGATGTTCGAGAGATTTTCCAGGTTTAATAAGGTTGCGGTATTCGGTTCAGCGAGAACAAAACCTTCGCACCCGCTCTACAAATTGGCGGTTGATTTTTCACGGCTAATGGCGCAACGCGGTTGGCTGGTTGTTTCTGGTGCAGGCCCCGGAATTATGGAAGCTGCTTCGAAGGGTGCGGGTATCGAAAACACTCTCGGAGTGAACATTGAGTTACCCTTTGAACAATTTCCCAATCCATACATCGACACGGCAACAAAGCTCGTTGAGATGGATCACTTCTTCACCCGAAAAGTTTCTATGACTAGGCCCTCCAACGCCTTCGTAGTTCTTCCTGGGGGGTTCGGAACACTCGACGAAGCCTTTGAGGTCTTGACGTTGCTGCACACGGGCAAAACTGAACCTGCACCGGTCGTTCTACTTGACCAACCTGGCGGCACGTTTTGGCGCCGACTGGAAGAGTTCATTCAAGACGAGATCATTGATGGGCAATACATAAATAAGCCCGATCTGGCGCTACTGCGAATTTGCGACACTGCGGAAGGTGCCGTGCGAGAGGTTCTTAATTTTTACAAGAACTATCGCGAGGTCAGATTCACCCCTGGCATGGCTTCAATTCGAGTCCATCAACTCCCCAATACCGACCAACTCGAAACCTTGAGGAAACGTTTCCCAATGTTCGTAAGAGACTCAGGTTTTCGTACGAACGGTCACGACACTCTGAGTTTTGACTTCGATGGACGCAACTACGTGAATCTCAGATTGGTTATTGACTTTTTGAATGATCTAGTCCCCTAAATCGAGGCTGTTGTCGCCACTCAGCGCCACGATTGCTTTTTGGACTGATCTCCGGGCCTTCGCCAGTCGCTTCTCTGCCTCCTTGGCGTTTTCGGAGGCCCCGGCCGACAACTGTTCTTGGACCTGTTCAAAGATGAGTTCGTCTAAGGCCAGCTCGATCTCGTACAAGGCCGAGGCAATTTCGGATTGATTACGCATAACACTCCCAACAGTCGCTTAAACGATAGTGACTCACGAAGCCCTTAGGCTGGTTCCATGGCGAAGCAAAAACAAGTCGCGGTTGTTGGAGCTGGAATCATTGGCCTGACCTCCGCTCTCGAATTTTCGCGCCTACCCGAGGTCTCCGTGACCGTATTCGACCCGAAACCTGGTCTTGGAGCTACTTACGCCGCAGCGGGCATGGTCGCACCTTGTGCTGAGGCGCGCGCGAACGAGGAAGAAAGCTTCCAGCTGCAACAGAGTTCCCTCGTCGCTTGGGCAGGCTTGCTCAACGCTATTGGTCTGCCTGGAGAGGAATTGCACCGATCCGGAACGCTCTACGTTGGCTGGGACGCTTCTGACCGCCGCCAACTAGAGCAACTTAGATCGGTCATTGTGTCCCAGGGAGGCCACGTAGAGAGCGTCTCGCGTGACGATAGAGACGATCTCTTCGTTGGTGTTCACCCGAGTATTCGAAGCGGATTGTTCCTTCCCGAAGATGCCTGGGTGAATCCTGACCTAGTTATGGAAAGACTCTTAGAAACTCTCAGGACCAGTGGCGTCGAATTTGAGCCGGAGGCGGTCACGGGGTGCGGCACGGATGGTTCCGTATCTCTTTTAAGTGGCGTTAGAAAATTTGATGCTGTGCTGCTGGCAACCGGGGCACAAAGCCTTGGGGGTGACTTCCCCGAATTCTCAAATTCAGTTCGACCGGTTCGTGGCGTCACGGCCCACCTTGAGTCGACGGACGCTTTTAAGGGACCGATGATTCGCGCCTTTGTTCGAGGGCGTGACTTTTATGCGGTGAACCGCGGTGACGGAATTTTTATTGTTGGAGCCTCTAGCGAGGAGCGCTCAGAGATGGGCGTCGAACTCGGAGAAGTCGAGAGGTTGTTCCGAGACTCTCTTGAAGTACTCCCCATTCTTGAGCAATCCGTCCTCGGTGAGATTCGGCGTGGACTTCGGCCAGCGTCTACTACCAGCGATCCATTCCTCGAGAGGCTTGAGGGCTCAAGGGTTGTGTTTTCATCTGGGCACTTCCGTCACGGAGTGACGTTGTCTCCGGTTACCGCTCGACTCTCGGCTGTATTGATGCAGGAGATTCTGAATGAGAATTAATGGGCTTCATCACGACATTTCTTCGCTGAGCGTTAGTCAACTGCTCCACGAGGTCTCGCTCCCGACAAAGGGAGTGGCAGTTGCCGTCAACGGTGAAATAGTTCGGCGCAGCGAATGGGAAACTTTCGTGGTCCAGAGTGAGGACACTGTAGAAATTCTGACCGCAGCTGCTGGGGGCTAGAATAGTCAACTCACGGGCTGTGGCTTAGTTTGGTCTAGAGCGCTCGGCTGGGGGCCGAGAGATCGGGAGTTCAAATCTCCCCAGCCCGACTCAAGAAACAGAATTAATTGGCCAAGAAAACCGGCCAGGACTGATTGCCGGCTTGCCACTCTTGACGAAGTAGTCAGAAAGACTACTGAGATACTCGTGGTGCCACTTGTCTAGTGTCGAATTGATTGCTTCGAGGTCCAGTTGGGCCAAGCTCGGGAACTCGACTTCCATCGCTTCATAAATTTTTAGAGTCGCTTCAGCGTCACCTTCAGCATTGTGCGCATTGTCGAGCGATACGTTGTAGCGGACGCACAGGTCGCTCAGAGTCCTCTTGCCCTTCCGCCACTTGTCCAAGGTCTTGTCAATCACGTAGACATCCAGTACTGGGCCGGGACCAGCACTTGAAAGCGAAGGGATGTCATAAACCCGACAGAGGGCTTCAACCATGGTTAGGTCGTAGGCCACGTTCATGCCCACAATGGCACCGCCGGATGACCAGTGGCCACGAATCCTTTCGGAAATTAGATCGATTGCTTCACCAAGGGCAATACCCTCTTGAGCCATGGCATCGGTAATGCCATGAACCGCAGTCGACTGAGCTGGGATCGGACGGCCTGGGTTAACAACACCAGTTTCACGAGCGGCCACTGGAGAGCCATTCAAAACCTTGTGCTCCACGAATGCGTAGGAAACGGGAACGTCACGGAACGAATCAATCCCCGTCGTTTCGAGGTCAAAAGCAAGATAGCTCGTTGGTCTAGTCACGATAAAACCCTACCGAGTAGACGCGCCAGATTGGTGGCAAGGATTACGATTAAAGATTCAAGGAGCCAATGTGTCACAGCTGTTTAGTCCTCTCACCATCGCAGGTAAGACATTCAAAAACCGTGCCTGGATTGCCCCAATGTGTCAATACTCCGCCAACGATGGCCTCGTTGGTGAATGGCATCGGCTCCATTTCTCGTCTCTCGCTACGGGCGGGGCGGGGCTTATCGTCGCCGAGGCAACGGCGGTTACACCTGAGGGTCGGATTTCTATCGCTTGCCCGGGGCTCTGGAACGATGATCAAATTCACGCCTGGAAGCCGATGGTCGACATCATCCATAGCCACGGCGCATTGGCGGGTATTCAATTGGCTCACGCTGGGCGAAAGGCATCGTCCTTCATTCCATGGGGTGATCACGCAATAGCCACGCGCGAAGAAGGTGGGTGGCAGCCGGTGGCGCCTAGCCCGGTGGCTTTTGAGGGATACGAGACTCCTAGGGAACTTAACCAGCGAGAAATTAAAGAACTGATTGAGAGTTTCGCTCTGTCCGCTGCCAGAGCGATCGATGCTGGTTTCGACGTTCTTGAAATCCACGCCGCGCACGGCTACCTGCTCCATCAGTTTCTTTCTCCGCTCTCCAATCACAGAACCGATGACTTCGGAGGATCTCTAGAAAATCGTATGAGGCTCCTCCTCCAAGTCACCGCTCGTGTTCGAGAAGTAGCCGGTAGCCAAGTTCCTCTGTTCGTTCGCATATCGGCCACTGACTGGTTCGAAGGTGGCTGGAATCTTGAAGAAGCAATTGAGCTTTGTGGTGCATTAAAGAAACTCGGGGTTGATTTAATTGATGTGTCATCTGGAGGGCTCGACCCTCGCCAGCAGATTGAAATCGGTCCGGGCTACCAAGTTCCATTCTCTGCCGCAATTCGAAGCCAGGTGGGAATTTCTACATCCGCGGTCGGCCTAATCACCACAGGCCCGCAGGCGGAGGCGATCCTTAAAGCAGGCGAAGCGGACGCCATTATGGTCGCAAGGGCCGCCCTAAGAAATCCTCGATGGGCCCTGATGGCAGCTGAGGAATTGAACGAAGTAATCGATTGGCCTAGGCAAATTGACCGAGGCCGACTGGTTCGCTAGATCAAGAGTGGCTCAGTAAACTAGGAACAAGCTCGACTTTGTCGAGTCGCAATTTAGAGAGGTAAGGCCCAGGATTAACTGGGAATGTCATGGAAAAGAAGGATGCCTTCGTACTCCGCCATTTAGCCAACGTGCTTCCTGAGCAATGGTGGCTTGACTCCGATCCACTCGAACCGGAATCGCACCCGGCACTAATAGGCGAAGACGGTGCGGACCTCATCGTGATTGGCGCGGGTTACTCCGGACTTTGGACGGCACTGCTAGCAAAAGAGAGAGACCCCGAGAGGGATGTCGTGGTTCTCGAAATGCACGAGACCGGAGCTGGGGCATCTGGGCGTAATGGCGGCTTTTGCTCGATGTCGCTCACTCATGGCTTCACGAATGGTCTAAATCGGTACCCCGATGAAATTGGTCTCATTCAAAGATTGGGTCAAGAAAACCTGCTGGAGATTGAACAAACAATCACTCGATACGGCATTGAGTGCGATTGGGAGCGAACCGGCGAACTCAGTGTTGCCGTAGAACCATGGCAAGTCGAAGAACTCAAAGAGGAGTTTGAACTGCGCAATGGTCTAGGTGACCACGTGGAGTACTTGGATGAGGAGAGTATTCGTTCGCGCGTCCACTCGCCCACCTACCTGGCCGCACTTTTTGACCCCGATGGAACGGCGATGGTGGACCCGGCTCGTTTGGTTTGGGGTTTAGAAAAAGCCTGCCTGCAACTGGGCGTCCGCATTTTCGAACACACAAAAGCAGAGAAGCTCGAAGACTTAGGCGAAGCAATTCGTGTCCACACCACCTATGGTGCCGTTACTGCGCCCCGAGTGGCCATAGCGACGAACGTTGCCCCATCGCTCGTCCGACAGGCGCGAAAATTCGTCATTCCGGTCTATGACTACGTTCTGGTTACCGAGCCACTCAGCTCCGAACAAATGGCCTCGATTGGATGGGTTGGACGAGAGGGCATATCGGATGCGGGGAACCAATTCCACTACTACCGACTAACCGCAGACAATTCCATTTTGTGGGGCGGCTTTGACACGATCTATAAATTTGGTGGCAAACTCCATAGGGAATACGAGTACAACGCTGTGACCTACGCAAAACTTGTGGATCACTTCCTGCGCACTTTCCCCCAGTTGACTGGTATCAAATTCACCCACGCTTGGGGTGGGGCCATTGACACCTGCTCGCGTTTCAGCGCATTTTGGGGAACTTCGCACAAGGGCAAAGTCTCTTATGTTTTGGGCTACACCGGTCTAGGCGTGGCGGCCACGCGGTTCGGGGCCAACGTAATGCTTGACTTACTTGATGGCATCGATTCAGAGAGAACCTCTTTGACGATGGTCAAACGCAAACCCTGGCCGTTCCCACCTGAACCCCTTCGCTACTTCTTCATTCGCCTGACACAATATTCAATCGTTCGTGCGGACAACAACGGTGGTCGCAGAAACCTGTGGCTCAAACTCTTGGATCGCCTCGGAATGGGATTCGATTCCTAGTCCTCAGTCGGGTGCTGCTCCATAAGTCCAGCAATCATTGACACCACGGTGGGATCCGTCAAAGTCGTCACGTCTCCAAGCGTTCGCTGTTCCGCAACGTCTTTAAGAAGTCGTCGCATAATCTTTCCTGACCTGGTCTTTGGAAGTTCGGGAGTCAGAATGATCTGCCGGGGTTTCGCAATTGGGCTAATTACTTTTGAAACGTGCTGACGAATTGCTTCAATCACTTCCACGTGGTCAGCATCCTGGTCGTTTGCGGAGAGTTTCAATGTGACGAACGCCACAACAGCCTGCCCTGTGGTTTCATCGGCTGCTCCCACTACGGCAGCTTCCGCAACAGCGGGATATCCGACAATTGCATGCTCAATTTCTGTGGTTGAAAGTCGGTGGCCCGAGACATTCATAACATCGTCTACTCGTCCAAGTAGCCAAATATCGCCGTCAGCATCACGCTTTGCCCCATCTCCGGCAAAATAGAAACCTGGGAAGCGAGACCAGTAGGTTTCCTCGAACCGTTCAGGGTCTCCCCAAATTCCTCGGGTCATCGAAGGCCACGGCTTAGTGACGACCAGAAAACCCCCATGACCGTTTGATACGGATTTCCCACTTTCGTCGACTACGTCAATGCTGATTCCGGGCAGAGCTCGCATTGCGGCTCCAGGTTTGGTCGAAGTGACCCCCGGCAGAGGTGAGATCATGATTGAGCCAGTCTCGGTCTGCCACCAAGTGTCAACAATTGGGCACTTGCTGCCTCCAACGTTCTCGCGATACCACATCCAGGCTTCAGGATTAATTGGCTCACCGACCGAACCCAGCAGTCGGAGTGACGACAGGTCGTGCTTTTCTAAGTGTTCTGTTCCCCACTTCATCAGTGTGCGAATCGTCGTTGGTGCCGTATACAGAATCGACACTTTCAATTTCTCGACGATTCGCCACCAGCGGTCTCGCCCGCCGGAGTCAGGCAGCCCCTCATACATAACTTGAGTAACACCATTTAGAAGAGGGCCGTAAACGATATAAGTGTGGCCGGTAATCCAACCGACATCAGCCGCTGTCCAGCAAACGTCAGAGTCGGGCTTGACATCGAAAACGTTTGAGTAAGTTGTCGCTGCACCGACGAGGTAGCCAGCAGTTGAGTGGAGAATTCCCTTGGGCTTGCCAGTAGTTCCCGAGGTGTACATCAAGAAGAGACTATGTTCAGCAGGGAAACTCTCGTACTGATGATGAGTAGGAGAAACATCAACTGTTTCGTGCCACCAGTGATCCAATCCGGTATTCCAAGAAACAGGATCGCCGGTTCTCTTGACCACCAAAACCGCTTTGACATTCGGGCAAACAGCGACAGCTTCATCAACTGCGGGTTTCAATGGGACCGAACTGCCTCTACGAAATTGTCCATCGCTCGTAATAATGAATTCGCAGTCGCTATCTTGAATTCGGCTCGCCAGAGCTTCGGAGGAAAAGCCCGCAAAGACCACGGAGTGCATGGCGCCGAGACGGACAATTGCCAACATCGCCGCAACGGCCTCTGGAATCATGGGCATATACACGGCTACTCGATCACCAGATCTCACACCAAGGTCAGCCAGCGCATTTGCGCATTGCGAGACCATGTCCTGAAGGTCTCGATAACTAATTACGCGCTGCTCATTTTCAGCATCACCAATCCAGTGAATCGCGGTTTTCTCGCCAAGTCCTGCTTCGACGTGTCGGTCCACGCAGTTATACGAAGCGTTGAGCATTCCATCCTCGAACCAAGTGGCGAATGGAGCATTCCACCGAAGCGCAATTGAGGGTGATTTTGTCCAACTGAGACGCTGAGCTTGGTGAAGCCACCAGGCTTCAGGGTCAGTGCTGGCAACTGCGTATTCGTCTCCACCGACGTTCGCATTAGCTACGAATTCCGCGCTTGGCTCAAATGAGCGACTCTCCTGAAGCCACGCTTCGATCTGGTCTTTACTCATGATCCCCCCGTAAGAACTTGTTCAGATACTAACTAATGGGTCAGCCAGTGAACTAACTGGTAGACGCGCCAGACTAGATAGACAACCGAAGAAGCGAGAAATAGCTTCCACTTCCACCCCAGGGGCTCCTTAGTTGGAACAGTTGGCGCCTTGCCGCAAATCTCACAAGTTTGACCATAAACACGGCGGTCACACCCTTCGCACCACGCCGCCACTACTACTGCTCTCTTACACGTACCCTGATGGGGACAGATCCAAGTTCAAATCGTTCGCGCAAAAAACGCTCGACATATCTCATGTATGTCGAAGGGAGTCTTCCCGACACAAACAAGGTGAAAGTCGGGGGCTCAGTGGCCCCCTGTACCGCGTATCGAATTTTTCCGGTTGGTGCTGGTTGGCGCATCTGAAGATCTCTGATGGCACGGTTCAATGCACCGGTGGGCACTCGCTTGGTGTAGTCGGCGGCAGCAATCGAAAGGGCTGGAAGAATTTTGTGTACTCCTTTTCCAGACAAGGCGGTCGTCTTCATCACTGGGGCGTCACCAAGAAAGGCCAGTTTCTCGGCTACACCGCCAAGAACACGATCGCGCATTTCTGGATCGACGAGTTCCCACTTGTTTAAAACAATGAGTGCCGGGCAACCGGCTGCTGAGATCCGCTCAGCCAGTCGCTGGTCCTGTCCCGTTGCTCCAATTGTTGAATCAATAACCAACACTGCAATGTCAGCGCGATCCAGAGCGTCGAGACTTCGAAGTGCCGAGAAGGTCTCCAATCCGACTTCTGTTTTGGCCCTACGTCGCAATCCGGCTGTATCGATGAATCGAATCAGTCCTTGGTCAGTTTGCACGACGGTGTCAATCGCGTCACGAGTGGTACCCGGCATGTCGTGCACTACAGACCGTTCTTCTCCGATTAATTGGTTGAACAGAGTTGACTTACCGACATTCGGCCGTCCAACGATAGCCACCCGAAGTGCACCATCATCGTCTTCGTCAAGGTTGTCCTCTGCGGGGGTCACATTCTGAAGTCGGTCAACGATCGCATCCAAGAGATCTCCGGCACCGCGTCCGTGCAGGGCCGAGATCATTACCGGATCTCCAGCTCCAAGTTGCAGGAATTCCCAGGCTTGGTATTCCCGACTTTCATCATCGACCTTGTTGGCAATAAGCATTATTGGACGGCCCGAACGAAGTGCCCAACGAGCTGCGTGAGTGTCCTCATCGACCAGCCCGGTTGCTACATCTACGACGAGAAGCACGAGATCGGCGTCATTTAGGGCAGCATCGGCTTGTTGCGACACCTTCTGCTCCAGAGAATCACCGGCCTCTAGCCATCCACCGGTGTCGACGACATCGAAAGTGACTCCACGCCAATCAATCTCGACCTCTTTACGGTCACGCGTAACTCCACGGTGTTCTTCGACCACTGCGATCCGTTTTCCAGCCAAGCGATTGACCAATGATGACTTGCCCACGTTGGGCCGACCAACGATGACTACTTGGGGCTTGCGCATTTTGGCTCCGTGCCGGTAACTCTGACATTGCGGCAATGCAATCCAGGACTCTCTATCGTACCCTCATATTGTCGAATCTGTTTAATTGCCTTACTAGGCTAGAGCCGTGCAAGTCGAAAAGGTCATTTTGGCAGCTCCGCGCGGATTCTGCGCAGGCGTTGAGAAAGCTATAAAAGCGCTCGATTGGATGACACGGGTCTTCGAACCTCCGGTTTATTGCTACCACGAGATTGTTCACAACCAGTTCGTGGTTAATTACTTCAAGGGTCTTGGCGTCGTATTTATTGATGACGTCCGAGACGTCCCCCCAGGAGCACCCGTGATGCTGAGCGCTCACGGTTCGCCACCGGAGGTAGTTGAGCAAGCTCAGCTTTCTGGAGGCGCTGTCGTCGACGCGGTTTGTCCGTTGGTAACAAAGGTGCATCACGAATTGAAGGTGCGCGCCAAAAAGGGATATACGGTTCTTTATGTAGGACACGAAGGTCACGAGGAAGCCGTCGGTACGATGGCGGTTGCCCCCGAGTCTGTTCACCTCATTCAATCTATTGAAGACATCGATGCCTTGAAAGACCGAGAGGGTCCATTCGCTCTACTTAGCCAAACGACCCTAAGCCTCGACGAATGGCAGCACCTTCGTGATCACGCCGAGAAGGTTTTTCCCGAGATTTGGATGCCGAATCGTTCAGACCTCTGCTTTGCCACCACTAATCGCCAAGCTGCATTACGCGCAATCGCCTCTAGCGCTGATGCAGTCGTCGTTATTGGTTCTGCCAACTCCTCAAACACAGTTGCCCTGACCAAGGTCGCCGAGAGTTCGGGCTGTAAACGGGTCTATCGCGTTAACTCAGCTGAGGAGCTCCCTGATGATTTGAGTGGAGTAGTCGCAGTCACGGCTGGTGCGAGCGCCCCAGAGTCACTGGTCGATCAAGTGGTTGCTACTTTGAACCCCACTGATGGCTTCGTCACCCACGCCGAGACCGTTGAGGATGAATATTTCCCGCCTCCACCCGAACTCCGTGAGACGCTGAAAGCATTGTCTTCACTACTTGATCTCGCATTCAAGACCCCTTCGGCCAGTACCTTTGATGGGCAGTCCGACAGGGCTTTCACCGCTGCGCAGGTCCTATCTGCCGCCAGCCGGTGACACCTTGCAATTTGGCTTTTTTAGTAGGCTTGTTCCACACGGAACATCGTCCTCTGTGAGGAAATAAGGAGCGCCATGGCGAAAGTAGATCTCGAGAAGCGACGTCTTACTCGCTTGCGCGGCTACGCAATCGAACAAGCTATGGCGCGTTTCGAATCTGACTACCCCAACTTCAAGCCCTCGGAGATCGTTGCGTCACTCTGTGCGTACGAAGAAGAGGGAAACATCGGCGATGTCTTGGCCAAAATGCCAGCGACAATCGACGGCCAGGAATACACGACCCTCGTGGTTGTCGATGGTGGGGATGACCGTACGGCAGAGATAGCGCGTTCCTACAAGGGAGTGAAAGTTATTGAGTTCCCCGTGAATCTTGGTCACGGTGTCGCGCTTCAGGTCACCTACCGCTATTGCATCAATAACGGGGTCAAGCATGTCGTCACCCTGGACTCTGACGGTCAGAACGATCCTGCCGAAATCCCCACTGTCCTAGCTCCCCTACTCAATGATTCGGCTGATTTCGTTGTCGCTAGTCGAGTACTCGGAGAAGACAAGACATCGGACGTAGTCCGCAAAACCGGAGTTCGCTTCTTTTCTTTCATCATGAACCGCATGACGGGTGCGAAGTTAACCGATACTTCGACCGGTTATCGTGCCTTGCGTGTTTCGATGCTTGCTGATGTTGTCGATAGGCTCACGCAAGAGCAATATCAAACGGCCGAACTGTTGATCACATGCTTAAAGCGAGGCTGGCGAGCCAGCGAAGTTCCCACTATTTGGCACCCTCGCGCTTCTGGCGAGACTAAAAAAGGAAAGAACTGGCTGTTCGGTTTTCGCTACGCCAAGGTTGTTTTCGGCACTTGGTGGCGCGAACGTTAACTTAGTTTTCTGAGGCTCTCCTGATAGGTCGCCTCGAGCTTTTGTCGTAACTCTTCTGTCTTTTCCGCAATTGCACTTCGCGAAACTCGTCCTTCTGAGTTTGGTGGCTCTATTGGCTCCCC
>Ga0214205_100039_pt1 | contig 25770 bp, 26 predicted proteins | sample TroBogEpilimnion_12_FD_153043 | JGI IMG/M metagenome (GOLD analysis project Ga0214205, IMG submission 153043) | Freshwater microbial communities from Trout Bog Lake, WI - 29JUN2009 epilimnion | ecosystem: Environmental > Aquatic > Freshwater > Lake > Epilimnion/Euphotic zone | place: Trout Bog... | reverse complement strand
ATCTCTCTGGCGTATCTGACCTTCGCCTCTTTGAAGATGGCGACTTTGCGAAGTTCCCAGGATTAGTAAAGGGATATATCGGACCTCAAGATGCGAAGAAGCTCGGCATCACGATCTACGCCGATCCACGTGTTGTTGTAGGTTCGCATTGGGTTACTGGCGCGAATGCGAAGGATAAGCACGTTCGTTTCGTCACCAATGGTCGTGACTTTGAAGTCGATAGCTATATCGAAGCTGCTGAAGTCCGTGCTGGCGATCTCTGTCCAACGTGTGATTCTCCCGTTGTTATCGATCGCGCGATTGAGATCGGCCATATCTTCCAACTAGGTCGCAAATATGCCCAGGCTCTTGATCTCACAGTGCTCGATCAGAACGGAAAATCTCAGGTTGTCACAATGGGGTCGTATGGAATTGGTGTATCGCGTGCAGTCGCAGCGATCGCAGAGCAGACCCATGATGAGATTGGACTCTCGTGGCCGCGTGAGATCGCACCAGCGGATGTCCATATCGTCGCGACTGGAAAAGATGATCTGATCTTTGAAACGGCAGAGAAGTTGGCGCTCGACTTAGAAGCCCAAGGTCTTCGCGTCATGTTCGATGATCGTAAAGATCCCAGCGCTGGTGTGAAATTTAAGGATGCCGAACTCATCGGAATTCCATTTATCGTGATCGTTGGTAAAGGCCTGGCAGATGGCAAGCTCGAACTCCGAATTCGTGCAACTGGTGAGAAGTCAGAGATCAGCGCGACAACTGCTTCGAGTGAAATCTATTCTGTAGTTACTGCGTAATGACGCTCTCGATCGCTCAATGGATCTTCCTTGCCATCGCTGCAGGAATGGCTGGATTCATCGATGCGATTGCAGGTGGCGGGGGATTGATTCAACTCCCAGCGCTACTTATTGGGTTGTCGAGTAAACCGATACCGATGATCTTAGGAACTAACAAGGTTCCTTCGATCTTTGGAACATCATTCTCGGCAGCCGCTTATTTCAAGCGAGTTAAACCCGATCTTCATCTGACGCTTTCGATGGCGATCCCCGCCTTTATCGGATCAGCTTCTGGCGCACGTCTAGCAGCTTCATTTCCGAAAACTGTCTTCCGCCCCATCATCATTGTGTTGCTCATTCTGGTTGCTCTCTATACCTGGAAGCGTCCGCAGCTGGGAATGGAGGAGAACCTTAAATTCACACCTCAACGTCGCAAATATATTGTTGGGGGTTTTGGTCTCTTGATTGGTTTCTATGATGGAATCTTTGGACCGGGTACTGGCTCCTTCTTACTCTTTATCTTGGTTGGCGTAGTCGGGTATGCATTCCTCAAGGCATCAGCGACCGCGAAGTTGGTAAATATCGCGACAAACTTTGCTGCGATTCTGACCTTCTCCTTCACTGGCCATATTTGGTGGCGAGTAGGACTCATCCTCGCTATCGCAAATATCACCGGCTCGATTATTGGCGCGAAGCTGGCAATCAAGGGTGGATCACCTCTCGTCCGCAAGGTCTTCTTGATTATGACGTTTTTACTGATTGCAAAAGTGGGTTATGATTGGGCCGTAAGTTAGTAATTCGAAAAATTAAATAGAGAAAGAAGTGAGTCCATGACGCTACTTGAAGAGATCGCAGTAGCGATCACCCCTGCGATTGAAGCTGCAGGTTGTTATCTCGAGGAAGTTACCCTCACTCCAGCCGGTAAGCGCAAGATCATGACAGTTATTGTCGATGGCGATACCAATCTCTCTCTCGATCAAGTGACCACTGTCTCCAAAGAAGTTTCGGCAATCGTGGAAGTTCTTCCCGCTCTTGGCGATACGCCATTCACACTTGAAGTCACCTCTCCTGGCGTCGATCGCCCACTTACAAAGCCACGCCATTGGCGCAAGAACCATGGCCGCCTCATCAACGCCACATTAGTAACTGATAAATCAGTAAAGGGTCGAATCGGCGATTCCACGGAGATTGATGTTGAGATCGATTCCGTCAAGATTGCATTCTCTGAGATCAAGAAGGCTCTTGTTGAAGTTGAATTTAAATCGCTCAAGAAAGATGAGAGCGAGGGTGACGAATAATGCCAGTTGAGATGTCGGCACTCACCGCAATTATCGCTGAGAAGAAGATGCCACTTGAGAAGTTAATCAGCCAGATCGAAAATGCAGTTGCCGCTGTATATGCGGAGCAACCTGATGCAAAGTCCGGTGGGCGTGCGGTACTCAACCGCCAGACCGGTGAGATCGTTATCTGGACATCAATCTTTGATGAAGAAGGAATCTTCGTGGAGAGTGTGATTCACGAGATAGACGGCTTTGAACAACTCGCCGATAAAGAAGCGCGCAAGACGATCAAGCAGGCGATGCGTGATGCAAACGATGCCACGATTGTTGGAGAGTTTGCCGCCAGTGTTGGCGATGTAATCTCTGGAATCGTTCAACAAGGTCGAGATAAAGAAGTGATCTACGTCGATCTCGGTAAAGTTGAAGGCAAGATTCCGCCGAATGAACAAGTTCCCACAGAATCCTTTAAACATGGTGATCGCATCAAGGCCTTTGTCGTTGATGTGAAGCAAGGAGAGAAGGGGCCAGAGATCACTCTCTCGCGAACCCACCCAGCACTTGTTAAAGCGCTCTTTGCTCTTGAAGTTCCAGAAGTAAAAGATCGCACCGTTGAGATCGTTGGAATATCTCGCGAACCTGGTGCTCGTACCAAGATCTCTGTTCGTAGTCATCGCGCTGGAGTAAGTCCAAAGGGTGCACTCATTGGTCCAAGCGGAGTGCGTTCCCGTGCTGTCATTGATGAATTGCAAGGCGAGAAGATCGATATCGTTGATTTCTCTGAAGATCCTGCAGCATATGTCGCAGCAGCGTTAGCGCCAGCGAAGGTCACTAGCGTTGAAGTGGTCGATCTTGAGACAAAGTCAGCGAAGGTGATCGTCCCTGATTACCAACTCTCACTCGCAATCGGAGCGAATGGTCAGAACGCCCGGCTTGCCGCTCGCCTCACTGGTTGGCGTATCGATATCCATCCAGATAACCCGGTCGCTCGCATCGAGAAGCCAAAGCCAGTTCTTCCACCGGAAGAGCTCGCCGAACCAGCCGCGGCTACGCAGGAATTACCCTCTAACGATCAGTAACAGGTAAGGTAGCCCTACCAGTTCACTTGTGAGCCGTCTGGAGAGTTGATTGCCTACCCGCAGTTGCATCGCCTGTCGCACACGAGAGTCCTGGGAAGATCTACTTCATTTAGTACTAATTGGCGACCGGGTTACCCCCGATCCCGATCACAGACTTCCTGGACGTGGAGCTTGGTTACATCTCGGTTGTTTTGAGATGGCTAAGAACCGCAGAGCTTTTCTTCGCGCCTTTCCGGGAGCGAATAAAAATCAGGAGCTCGTACTTGATGATCTAGTGAGTTATTTACTCAACTCTTAAGGAGACCAGAATGGCAAGCACACAAGCATGAGCACCGCACGCTCATGAGTAAGGCAATCATTTAGGCTCCTGTATGAACCCCAGGGCCTATGAATAATCTAGGTTCACTGGGAAGGCAACTGTGGCAAAAGTCCGCGTTTACGAATTAGCAAAAGAGCTCGGTTTAGAGAGCAAAGAACTTCTCGCGAAGTTACAAGAAGTTGGCGAGTTTGTTCGTTCAGCATCATCAACTGTTGAGGCACCTGTTGTCCGCAAGTTGATGGAGAAGTTCCCTGATATGAAGCCAGCAGAGGCTGCTCCTGAGAAGCCAAAGGCTGCCAAGAAGGCGCCGGCGAAGAAGGCAGCTGCATCAGCGCCATCACAGGAAGAGATTGATGCGGCGATCGCTCAACTCGATGAGGCGACACGTAATCAACTTGGAATTCAAGCAGGTCAAGCAGCACCAACTCCTGCTCGCCCAGCATCTCCAGCCGCACCAGCATTTGATGCACCAGCGACAACTGGCGAAACACCAGCAGCACCAACACCAAGCCCAGCTGTAAATAATCTGCCACGACCACCGCGCGCAGGAAATAACCCATTCTCAACTGGTGCGATGCCACGTCCACCAATGCCACGTCCACCAGCACAACGACCATTACGTCCAGGAGAGCGACCAGCACCAGGTGCACCGCGTCCAGGTATGACAGGTTCACGTCCTGGTGCAGTGCGTCCAGGTTTTGCAGCACGTCCAGCAGGAGCAGGCGCTCCAGGTTCATCACGTCCAGCAGGAACAGGTGCGCCAGGTTCATCACGTCCTGGTGGATCTCCTTATCGTCCTGGAACTGCAGGAGCACCTGCGGCAGGTGGCTCTACACCACCATCATCATTTGGAAATAAGGGTGGCGGAGGTCGCCATCAACGTGGCGGTACCGCAGGTGCATTCGGAAAGAATGGCGGTAAGGGAAAGAGCGCGCGTAAATCTAAGAAGGCGTTGCGTGAAGAGTTCGACAATATGGCGGCACCATCTCTAGGTGGAGCAGTACTTCCACGTGGAAATGGTGAGACAACGATTCGTCTACGTCGCGGTTCATCCTTGATGGACTTTGCCGAGAAGATCAATGCCGATCCAGCAGCGTTGGTATCAGCACTCTTCCACCTCGGTGAGATGGTGACAGCGACACAATCAGTTGATGAAGATACCTTCACAATTCTCGGCGAAGAACTTGGCTTCAAGATTCAGGTTGTAAGTCCTGAAGATGAAGATCGCGAACTCCTTGAAGAGTTCGATATCAATCTTGAGCAAGAACTCAAAGATATCGATGATGAAGATCTCGTCGTGCGCTCGCCAATCGTCACTGTTATGGGTCACGTTGACCACGGTAAGACTCGTCTCTTGGATGCGATTCGCTCCACTGAGGTCATCAAGACTGAAGCGGGTGGAATCACTCAGCACATTGGTGCGTACCAGATCCACCATATGCATGATGGCGTTGAACGTGCGATCACCTTTATCGATACCCCAGGTCACGAAGCATTTACAGCGATGCGTGCTCGTGGTGCGAAGGTCACCGATATTGCGATTCTCGTTGTAGCTGCCGATGATGGTGTGATGCCTCAGACCATTGAAGCGCTCAACCACGCACAGGCTGCAGATGTCCCAATCGTTGTTGCAGTGAACAAGGTCGATAAGGAAGGTGCGAACCCAGATAAGGTCCGCCAACAGTTGACCGAATATAACCTCGTTGCTGAGGAGTATGGCGGAGACACCATCTTCGTCAACGTCTCTGCTAAATCTGGCGATGGAATTTCAACGCTTATTGATTCAGTATTGCTGACAGCTGATGCTGCTCTCGACTTGCGTGCCGTTGCTGATGATGTCGCGCGTGGTGTTGCCATTGAAGCGAACCTCGATAAGGGCCGTGGTCCAGTAGCAACTGTGCTTGTCCAGCGCGGAACACTTCGCGTCGGAGATGCGATCGTTGCGGGTGGTTCCTATGGCCGCGTTCGTGCGATGCTCGATGAGAATGGCGATGCCGTCACTGAAGCTGGTCCATCACGTCCAGTTCAGGTACTCGGATTCACATCAGTTCCAGGCGCCGGCGATACCTTTATCGTCGCCGAAGATGACCGTACTGCTCGTCAGATCGCGGAGAAGCGTCAGCTTGCAACACGTAATGCGCTCCTTGCTAAGACTCGCAAGAAGGTCTCACTCGAAGACTTCATGGAGCAGTCCAAGATCAGCACGCTCAACCTCATTATCAAGGGCGACGTATCTGGTTCTGTGGAAGCGCTCGAAGATGCACTCTTGCAGCTTGATGTCGGAGCCGAAGTTGATCTCCGCGTTATTCACCGCGGCGTAGGTGCGATCACAAAGAACGACGTGACACTCGCATCTGCTTCAACAGCAGTGATCATCGGCTTCAACGTGAAGCCTGAACCTCAGACTGCGATCTTTGCAGATCAAGAGGGCGTAGAAGTGAAGTTCTACACCGTCATCTACCAGGCGATCGAAGAGATCGAAGCATCACTCAAGGGTCTGCTTAAGCCTGAGTATGAAGAAGTCATCACCGGTAACGCTGAAGTCCGCGATATCTTCAAATCCTCAAAGGTTGGAAATATTGCCGGATCGATGGTTCTCGATGGAACGATCAAGCGCAATGCCAAGGCGCGTACCTTGCGTGGCGGCGTAGTACATACAGAAGGTCTCCAGATCGACTCACTACGTCGATTCAAGGATGATGCCAATGAAGTTCGTGAAGGATTCGAGTGCGGTATTGGACTCGGTTCATTCAAGGAGCTTGAAGTTGGCGACGTTATCCAGACCTTCGAGATTCGCGAGAAGAAGCGGGCATAACGATGGCCTCCAATCGCGCACTCAAGGTTGCCGACCGAATCAAAGAAGTTGTTGCACAAGCGCTCGAGACTCGGGTCAAGGATCCGCGTCTCGGCTTTGTGACAATTACCGATGTTCGAGTCACCGGCGACTTACAACAAGCTTCGATCTTCTACACCGTCTTCGGCGATGAAGATGCACAATCTGGGACTGCTGCTGCACTCGCCTCATCAAAAGGTTTACTACGCGGTGAAGTCGGTAAAGCACTTGGACTTCGCATTGTTCCTTCGATCGAATTCTTCGCTGATGGATTGCAGGAGCAGGCCACAGCAATGAATGATTTGATGAGCCAGGTTCGCAAAGCCGATGAAGAGCTCGCCAAGCTTCGCGAGAATGCGAAGCCAATCGGCGAAGCAAACCCATATAAGACTCACGAGTAAGCCTCTTACATTTGATGAACGGCTTCCTGCTTGTCGATAAGGCTGGTGGCATGACATCGCATGATGTCGTTGCAAAGGCTCGAAAGAAGTTCGGAACAAAACGCGTTGGTCATGCGGGCACGCTCGATCCCATGGCGACTGGCGTTCTCGTATTGGGAGTCGGTAATGCCACAAAACTTCTTCAATATGTTGTCGATGGCAAGAAGAGTTATGAAGCGACAATCAAACTTGGAGTCGCAACCCATACCGATGACCGTGAAGGTGACGTCATTTCGACTGCAGATGCTTCCGCAGTGACGGAAGAGCAGATTCGTGCCGGGCTACAACAATATGTTGGCACCATCATGCAACGTCCAAGTTCAGTCTCGGCAATCAAAATTGATGGCAAGCGAGCCCATGAACGAGTTCGTCAAGGTGAAGTCGTTGAGATCCCTGCGCGCGAAGTGACGATCTATGAGATTAATATCCGCAAAGTGCGGGGGAGCGAGATCGATATCTCTGTCACCTGCTCTGCCGGAACGTACATCAGAGCAATCGCCCGCGATCTTGGTGAATATCTTGGAGTCGGTGGCCACCTCACATCATTGCGTCGAACCCTTGTCTCGCCATTCACGATTGATGAATGTCACGACCTTGAGGGCGCCTCACTGATCTCAACTGCTGAAGGTGTTGCGCGAATGATGCCTACCCGTCCCTTGAGTTATGAAGAAGTCGTGGAGATTGGCTTTGGCCGCACTATCGGTGCAAGTGATTCAGATGGTGTCGTTGCAGCTCTCGGAGTCGATGGCAACTTCGCCGCCTTGCTCGAGAACCGAGATTTTGCCGGCAAACGATTGGCAACACCAACCCTCGTGGCCGTGAAAGAATAGTCAGATGAGATCAGTTGCGATTGGCATCTTTGATGGCGTACATCGCGGCCATCAAGCAATCATCGCTGAGGCAGCTCGCCACGGTGAAGTGACTGTTCTGACTTTTGATCCACATCCGACATCGATCTTCGCCCCAGAACGCACTCCTTCGATGTTATTGCCGCTCGCAGATCGAATCGCGCTTTTGAAGGAACACGGTGCTCATGAAGTCGTGGTTCTGCCATTTACTCGAGAATTCGCAGCGCTCACTCCCGATCAATTTATTGAAGATATTTTGATCAACCAGTTACATGCTAGCCATGTGACGGTTGGAGCAAACTTTACCTTTGGCCACAAGGCGGCCGGAAATACCGAGTATTTAAAGAACTGCGGCAAGAGTTTCGGCGTCAGCGCCGTTGAGTTATCCGAGAATCGCGGTTCAGCTATCTCATCATCGCGTATTCGTACATTGATCGTCGATGGCGATGTTGAACGTGCAAATGAATTACTCACTCGCCGCTTCTATTTACGCGGTCCAGTGGTTCATGGTGAGAAGCGTGGAAGAACGATTGGCTACCCAACAGCAAATATCGGATTAAGTGATAGCGCAACAATTCCAGCTGATGGCGTTTATGCCGGTTGGCTAGGAGTTGGAGCAGATCGTTGGCCAGCAGCGATATCTATCGGAACAAATCCTACCTTCCCTGGAGTTCGTGGTCGTCAAGTTGAGGCCTATGCACTGGATCAAACTGATCTCGATCTCTATGACCAAGAAGCGAAGTTAGAGTTCGGTTGGAGATTGCGCGACACCTTAAAGTTTGACGGTCTTGATCCGCTCCTCATTCAAATGAAGGCGGATTGCGAACGAGCTAAAGAATTAACTCACAGCGATATCCATAACTAAGGAGAGATAAATGGCAGCTCAAAAAGTAGATATGTGGTTCGATCCGATCTGTCCGTTTGCTTGGATTACCTCTCGTTGGTTGCTTGAAGCATCACACGTTCGAGATATCGATGTCACCTGGAACGTCATGAGCTTGGCCTATCTCAATAAGGATCGCGAGATGGATGCCGCTCACACTGAGTCATTTGCAAAATCCTGGGGAGCGGTTCGTCTCGTTGCCGCAGTGAAAGAGAAGCACGGCAATGCTTCAGTACTTGCTCTTTACAACGCGCTAGGGGATCGGATCCATCACAAGAAAGAGAAGATGAGCGATGAACTCCTCGCTGGCGCGCTCGCTGATGCCGGCTTGCCAGCCGAACTCATCGCAGATGCTGCTGATGAATCGTGGAACGAACCGATGATCGCCAGCCATGAACGCGCTGTTGCAATGGTCGGAAATGATGTCGGAACACCGGTGATCGCCGTCGGAGAGGCAGCCTTCTTCGGGCCCGTTATCTCACCTGCGCCAAAGGGCGAGGATGCTGGAAAGCTCTGGGATGGCTTTGCCCTCTGCGTGGCAGTTCCAGGCTTCTATGAGCTCAAGCGTGCGCGTAAAGGGAAGCCCGATTTCTCCTGATCTGCCCCAATCGGTAGACTCTGACCTACATCAAAGCGAGTAATTGTGCCTTCGTGAATAACACCGAGGCCCTCGTGACAGTACAAGGAGTGCCCCATGGCCTTACAGCCTGCAGAGAAAAAAGAGATCATTGCTAAGTTCGGCGCTTCTGCCACTGACACAGGAAGCCCAGAGACTCAGATCGCATTGCTATCAAAGCGAATTGAAGAAGTGACAGAACACCTCAAGACCAACAAGAACGACCACCACAACCGTCGTGGCCTCTTGCTTATGGTTGGTAAGCGTCGCCGTATCTTGCAGTACCTCGCAAAGACTGATGTAACACGTTACAGAGCGATTATCGAAAAGCTCGGTATTCGCCGCTAATTTAGTAAACGCCTTCCACGCATCTGCTAATCGGTCCTCGGTAGTGGCTTTCGCACACCTTCACTAGTTTGATCTAGGAAAGTGGGGCGCGAGCTTCGATCGAAGATCCATTACCGATGCGTGTGAATGGTGAGAAATGGAGCGACCCATGGAGGGTCAAGATGTGAAGTTCGCCGTTGCAAAGATTGATAACGGCAAGTTTGGAAAGCGCGAGATCCGTTTTGAAACTGGACGCCTCGCAAAGCAAGCAGCAGGAACTGCTGTTGTATACCTCGATGACGAGACAATGTTGCTCTCAGCAACAACTGCCTCTAAGAATCCTAAAGATCAATTCGACTTCTTCCCACTTACAGTGGATGTCGAAGAGCGCATGTACGCAGCAGGAAAGATCCCAGGATCATTCTTCCGCCGCGAAGGTCGCCCTTCAGAAGATGCGATCCTCACCTGCCGTTTGATCGACCGCCCATTGCGTCCATCATTCGTCAAGGGTCTTCGCAATGAAGTTCAGATTGTTGTAACAGTGATGGCTCTCCATCCTGATCACATGTACGACGTGATCGCGATCAACGCCGCATCAATGTCTACTCAGCTCGCAGGATTGCCATTCTCTGGCCCAATCGGTGGAGTGCGCGTTGCACTTATCGAAGGTCAATGGGTTGCATTCCCTAACCACTCAGATCTCGAGAAGGCTACCTTCGACATGGTCGTTGCTGGACGTATCGCCGATGGCGACGTTGCAATCATGATGGTTGAAGCAGAAGCGACTTCAGAGACAATTAATCTCATCAAGGGTGGCGCTGGCGCCCCTACTGAAGAGGTTGTTGGACAAGGACTTGATGCTGCAAAGCCATTCATCCGTATTCTCTGCGAAGCGCAGATGGAACTCGCAAAGGTTGCTGCAAAGCCAACTGGTGAATTCCCTGTCTACCTTGATTACCAAGATGATGTCTATGCTGCAGTAGAAGCTGCCGGCAAGGATTCAATCGCAAAGGCGCTCACAATTGCTGGAAAGCAAGAGCGCGAAGCAGGTCTTGATGCTGCTAACGAAGCAATCAAAGAGGCTGTTAACCCACAGTTCGAAGGTCGCGAGAAGGAAGTTTCTGCAGCGATCCGTTCTGTCACTAAGAAGGTAGTTCGTCAGCGCGTTCTTCGCGAGAAGATCCGTATCGATGGACGTGGCTTGCGCGATATTCGTGCAATCACAGCTGAAGTTGAAGTGATCCCACGTGTTCACGGTTCAGCAATCTTCGAGCGCGGCGAGACTCAGATTCTCGGCGTCACAACTCTTAACATGCTCAAGATGGAACAGCAGCTCGATACGTTGAGCCCTGAGACAAACAAGCGCTATATGCACAACTACAACTTCCCTCCATATTCAGTAGGAGAGACCGGTCGTGTTGGTTCACCAAAGCGTCGCGAAATCGGCCACGGTGCTCTTGCAGAGCGTGCCCTTGTTCCAGTTCTCCCAACTCGCGAAGAGTTCCCTTACGCAATCCGTCAGGTCTCAGAAGCGCTTGGATCAAATGGTTCAACATCAATGGGTTCTGTCTGTGCCTCAACAATGTCATTGCTCAACGCTGGTGTGCCACTCAAGGCACCAGTAGCGGGTATTGCAATGGGACTTATCTCTGATGACGTTGATGGTAAGACTGAGTACGTTGCATTGACAGATATTCTCGGTGCAGAAGATGCATTCGGAGATATGGACTTCAAGGTTGCCGGTACGAAGGATTTCGTTACTGCGCTTCAGCTTGATACCAAGCTTGATGGAATTCCAGCATCAGTTCTCGCTGGCGCTCTGCTTCAGGCGAAGGAAGCCCGTCTCTCAATTCTCGACATCATGACATCTGCAATCGATACTCCAGATGAGATGAGCCTCTTGGCTCCTCGTATCATCTCGATCAAGGTCCCAACAGACCTCATCGGTGCGATCATCGGACCTAAGGGCAAGATGATCAACCAGATTCAAGATGACACCGGCGCAGATATCACTATCGAAGATGATGGAACCATCTACATCGGCGCACTCGAAGGCTCACAGGCCGAGGCTGCAAAGGCAATGATCGAAGCTATTGCTAACCCAGTAGTTCCAAAGGTTGGCGAGCGCTACAACGGTTCAGTTGTAAAGCTTGCAACATTCGGTGCCTTTATCTCACTCGTTCCTGGTAAAGATGGCTTGCTCCACATCTCGCAGATCCGCAAGATGCATGGTGGAAAGCGCATTGAGAACCTCGAAGAAGTTATGAAGGTTGGCGAAAAGATCGAAGTTGAGATCGCAGAGATCGATCCAAAGGGCAAGTTCTCTTTGGTCGCTGTGATGCCCGATGGAACACTTTCATCAGCAGCTTCAGAAAAATCTGAATAACCACAAGCGTTAAATGACGAAAACAGTCCTACCCAGCGGTCTTCGGATCGTGACTGAAGAAGTCAGCACAGTTCGCTCAGCGACTGTCGGAATTTGGGTAAATGTAGGCTCTCGCGACGAGACACCATCTGTCGCGGGAGCTTCACATTTTCTAGAGCATTTACTTTTCAAGGGAACACCAACGCGTAATGCGATGGAGATCTCTTCCTCCATTGAAGCTGTTGGTGGCGAAATGAATGCCTTCACGGGCAAGGAGTACACCTGCTTTTACGCTCGCGTAATCGATTCAGATTTTTCGCTCGCGGTAGATGTCATTGCTGATCTCATTACCTCATCGATTATTACCGCAGCCGATCTCGACTCGGAACGAACCGTAGTTCTTGAAGAAATTGCTATGCGCGATGATGATCCATCTGATCTCATCCACGATATTTATTTAGAGACGTATTACGGGGATACCCCATTGGGACGCTCTGTGCTCGGCACGACCGATTCCATTAAAACCATTAGTCGTAGCGCTGTCTTCAACTACTACAAGAAGCGCTATCGCCCACAAGATATTGTCGTAGCGGTCGCAGGCAACGTAAAACACAAGCAGGTCGTCAAGCTTGTTGAAGCTGCACTTTCGCGCGATGGCTTCCTCGATGTCCCGAATGCCCTCCCTAATATTCGCCAAGAGGTAAAGGCTCGTACCCCAGGTGTTGGCAAGGTAAAGATTCACGATCGCAAAACCGAACAGACTCATCTCTTGCTTGGCGTTGAAGGTGTTGCTCGCAATGATGATCGACGATTTGCGTTAAGCATTCTCGCTTCAGCGCTGGGCGGGGGAATGTCATCGCGCCTCTTCCAAGAGATTCGCGAGAAGCGCGGTTTGGCCTATTCAACCTATGCCTATGTTCAGCAATTTGCTGGCTCTGGCTCACTCGCCTTCTATGCAGGCTGCCAGCCGAATAAGGCAGAGGAAGTTGCAAAGTTGATCTTAGAGATCACCCATAGCGTTGCAGAGACCGGTCTCACCGATGAAGAGATCAAGCGCGCGAAGGGAGCGGTCTCCGGCTCGCTCGTCTTAAGCCAGGAAGATACCTTCTCTCGCATGGGCCGCATCGGAAAGAGTGAGCTCGTCTACGGCGAGATCATGAGTTTCGATGAGATTTTGAAGCAGATCGCCAAGGTAACACCCGATGAAATTCGATCAATTGCTAGCGACTTACTACCAAAACCTTCTACGCTTGCCATTGTGGGGCCATTTAAGAGCAGCACTAAATTTGAAAAGGTGATCGCATGAGTATCAAAGTTGCCGTTCTCGGAGCAAAGGGACGCATGGGATCAGAGGCCTGCAAGGCCGTCACCGCTGCGCCAGATCTTGAACTCGTAGCCCAGATCGACATTGGCGATTCACTCGATCTTCTTCTTTCAAGTGGCGCTCAGGTCGTTGTTGACTTCACCCATCCAGATTCAGTGATGGGGAACTTAGAATTTGCGATTAATCACGATGTCAGTGTTGTTGTAGGGACCACTGGCTTTGATGATACAAAGCTCGCTCTTATTAAATCGTGGCTTGCTGCTCATCCAAAGGTGGGCGCCTTGATCGCTCCTAACTTCGGCCTCGGCGCAGTCTTAATGATGCAGTTTGCTGCACAAGCTTCTAAGTACTTTGAATCAGTTGAGATTGTTGAGCTCCACCACCCCAACAAGGCTGATGCACCTTCAGGTACTGCTGCACGCACTGCAGAGTTGATTACTGAGGCACGTCGCTCGGTGAATAAAGAAGCTATGCCAGATGCTACATCGACTTCACTTGATGGCGCTCGAGGCGCTCTTGTTGGAGAAGTTCCAGTTCACTCTGTACGACTTCGCGGTCTTGTCGCACATCAGGAAGTAATTCTCGGAGATCTCGGTGAGACACTGACAATTCGCCATGACTCCATCGATCGCACCGGCTTTATGCCGGGCGTTCTCCTTGGAGTTCGCAAGGTAGTTACCCATCCTGGTCTCACATTCGGCCTCGAACACTTTATGGATTTGAAGTAATTCCACCTACTCACAGAAGGAGAAGACCATGGCACAAGTAACTATGTATGGCGCAGATTGGTGCGGAGATTGCCGTCGCAGCAAGCGTTTCATGGAAGAGAACAATGTTGCTTTTAACTACATTGATGTTGAAGCTGATCTCACTGCAGCCGACAAGGTTGTAGAGATCAATGGGGGAGCGAAGTCGATCCCGGTTATCGTCTTTGAAGATGGAACACATCTCACTGAGCCTTCAGATAACGACCTCAAGGCGAAGCTCGAAGCGCTCGCAATTCTCTAAAAGTCTTTTAGTACCCGAAGTGATAGGCGATCGCCGAACCAACTGCGGCGCCGAGAACAATCACCGGGAACGGTAGTTTGAAGAAGAGGGCAGTAATTGCAACTGCTAATCCCGCCATGCGGTGATCAATAACGATCTTCGTCCTCGCTGTTACTGCATTGACCGCGACAAGGGCGGTGAGCAAGACAATCGGAATCAGTGCATTGATACGAGTAATCCGTGGGTTTGCGAGCCACTTTGACGGCACGCTGTGGCCAATAAATTTAAGAGTAAATGCCAAGGCACTCGTTCCGATAACGGCAATCCATTGAATGCTCATGCGCGCCATCCAACGATGATCGCCAAGAGCGCAGTGGTGATGATCGGAACACCAGCTGGTGTGAATGGAACCAAGGCGAGTGAAAGCGCAATGGCAGCCCCGGCAATTAATCGCGTCTTCGTATCAACCAGACGTGGCCAGACCAACCCTATGAAAGCGGCGGGAACAGCAGCATCTAACCCCCATGCTGATGGGTTTCCAATCGCCTTCGCACCAAGTGCGCCAAGGAGTGTGAAGATGTTCCAGAACACGAAGACTCCAAAACCAGTGTGCCAAAAGCCTGTTACTTGATCGGCTTCATCTGATTGCGCAGTAGCAATCGCAGTTGATTCATCGATAGTTACTTGGGCAGCAACAACTCGCTTAAGACCTCGCACCTTAAGGATTGGAGCCATGCGCACGCCATAGAGTGCGTTACGTGTTCCGAGAAGTGAGGCAGTTGCAATCGCTGAGAGCGCACTTCCGCCAGCACCGACGACTCCGATCACCGCAAATTGCGATGCGCCGGAGAAGGTGAGGAGGGAGAGAAGACAGGTCTGAAGAACCGAGAAGTGAGCGGTGACACTCGCCGCACCAAAGGCGGTTCCATATGCCCCGACCGCAAAGGAGAGGCTGAAGGAATCGCGCTTCACTGACACGCCGATATTCTGCCCTAATCCCGCCAGTATCCCTAGGCGCTGGATACATTGCGCTCATGAGTGAAGCACAGACCCGCGATACATCAGATAGCCCAAAAGAGATCATCTTTCGCGATGACATGAGTGTTGAACTCGTGAAATCGAGCGCAAGTGACTCCGATGTTATCTGGGCTGCTCGAGTTTCGACCGCTGGTGAACAATCGCTCGATGCAGTGGGCTCTGATGCAACTCGCGCAGAAGGACTTATTAACTACCTTGCTCGTGAACGTCATGGTTCACCATTCGAGCACACCTCTATGACCTTCTTTGTCTCAGCGCCGATCTTTGTATTCCGCGAATTTATGCGCCATCGCATCGCTTCTTATAACGAAGAGAGCGGTCGTTATCGCGAGCTCAATCCCGTCTTCTACATTCCGAGTAAAGAGCGTCGCCTCGTTCAAATTGGAAAGCCAGGCGCCTATGAGTTTGTTGAAGGAACACCAGAGCAGTATCAATTAACAGTCGATGCCATTAAAGAGAGTTGCACTTTGGCATATGCGAATTATCAAAAGATGCTTGAAGCAGGCGTTGCACGCGAAGTTGCTCGCGCAGTCTTGCCAGTAACTCTCTACTCATCAATGTACGTGACAATGAATGCACGCGCCTTGATGAACTTCCTCTCCTTGCGCACCTCGCGCGAAGGGTCACACTTCCCAAGCTACCCACAACGTGAAATTGAGATGGTCGCCGAGAAGATGGAAGCCGAATTCGCCAAACTCATGCCTATTACCTACGGCGCATTCCAGAAATCTGGACGTGTAGCCCCGTAATTCAAGGTAATGTTCCACCCATGAGTACCGGGCAGATCCAGGCGCCATTTGGCCGCATGATTACCGCAATGGTTACTCCATTCGATAAAGATGGAGCGATCGATTGGGATGGCGTCGCAAAGCTGGCGCAACATCTCGCCGATCATGGCCACGATGCGATCGCTGTCAACGGAACAACTGGTGAAGCACCAACCACAAAGACTTCCGAGAAGCTCGAGATCATCCGCGTTGTTAAATCAACAGTGGGCGACCGAGTAAAAGTTCTTACGGGCGCCGGTGATAACGAGACTGCCTACACCGTTGATCAAGCAAAGCGCTGTGCCGAACTCGGCGTAGATGGCCTCTTAATTGTGACTCCGTATTACAACAAGCCACCACAAGCTGGAATCGAAGCGCACTTTAAGGCGGTTGCATCGGCAACGGATCTTCCGATCATGATGTACGACATCCCAGGTCGCACCGGTGTTGAGATCGAGCAAGACACCATCTGTCGCCTCTCTGAAGTAAAAAATATTGTTGCCCTCAAAGATGCCAAGGGAAACCCAGCATCGACATCGTGGGTTATCCAACGCACCGGACTTCCGGTCTACTCAGGCGATGACATTCTCAATCTGCCATTGCTCTCCATCGGCGCAGTTGGATTTGTATCAGTCTGCGGACATACCGTCGGCAATGAACTGCGCGAGATGCTCGATGCGTGGTTCTCAGGCAATGCTGCTCGAGCTCTTGAAATTCACCAAAAGTTATTACCGGTATTCACCGGAACCTTCCGCACTCAAGGTGCGATATTGACTAAGGCTGCGCTCACTATGTTGGGCTTGCCTGGCGGATATACACGTTTGCCACTTGTTGATGCCACCGAGGCGCAGATCGCGCAATTGCGGAAGGACCTTCAACAAGGCGGAGTCGTACTTCCATAATGAATCATCCCCATCCAGATTTACCCTATCCGGCAAAGTTAGCCCCTAAGACGCTGCGCGTTGTTGCGCTCGGTGGACTCGGAGAGATCGGTCGAAACATGACCGTCTTCGAGTACGAAGGTGAACTATTAATCGTTGACTGCGGCGTTCTCTTCCCCGATGAGAGCCAGCCCGGTATCGATCTCATCCTCCCTGACTTCTCGTATATCCGCGATCGCTTGCAGGATGTCGTAGCAGTATTTCTTACTCACGGCCACGAAGACCACATCGGAGCGCTGCCATTCTTATTGAAAGAGCGAGCTGATATTCCGGTCGTTGCATCAAAGCTCACACTCGCTTTTGCGGAGGCAAAGCTCAAGGAACGTCGCATCTCTGCACCGTTGCGTGAAGTCCGCGCAGGTATGGTGGAGAAGTTCGGTCCCTTCACACTTGAATTTGTTGCAGTGAATCACTCAATCCCTGATGCACTTGCCGTCGCTATTAAGACTCCTGCCGGAGTAGTCCTTGCAACTGGTGATTTCAAGATGGATCAATTGCCACTCGATGGCCGCATCACCGACCTAGCTACCTTTGCCCGACTTGGCACTGAGGGCGTCGATCTCTTCATGACCGACTCAACTAATGCCGATGTTCCTGGATTCACAACATCTGAGCGAGAGATCATTCCTGCGCTCGATCGTGCATTCCGCAATACGAAACGTCGCGTCATTGTTGCTTCCTTTGCATCACACGTTCACCGTATCCAGCAGGTTCTTACTATTGCCGAAAACCATGGCCGCAAAGTTGCCTTTGTTGGCCGCTCAATGGTGCGCAATATGAAACTCGCGCAAGATTTGGGATACCTCACTGTTCCTGAAGGACTTGTCGTCGATTCCAAAAATATTGGCGATTATGGTGATCAAGTTGTCTTGATCTGCACGGGATCACAGGGTGAACCGCTAGCCGCTCTCTCACGTATGGCGAATGGTGAGCACGATATTAAAGTTGGAAAAGGCGACACAGTTGTCCTTGCCTCTAGCTTGATTCCGGGTAATGAGAACCCGGTCTATCGCGTTATTAATGAACTTACTCGCTTCGGTGCAGATGTAGTCCACAAGGGAAATGCCATGGTGCACGTATCAGGCCATGCAGCAGCCGGTGAACTTCTTTACTGCTACAACATTGTGAAGCCAAAGAATGTGATGCCTATCCACGGTGAATGGCGCCACATGCGTGCCAATGCCGAATTGGCGATCAAGACCGGAGTTCCACGTAACAACACCATCGTTGTCGATAATGGAATCGCAGTCGATATGCATGATGGCTATGCCGATGTTGCTGGCGCTGTCCCAGTTGGATTTGTCTATGTTGATGGCCATTCGATCGGTGAAATTACTGAGAGCTCTTTGAAGGATCGCAGCATTCTTGGCGAAGAAGGCTTCATCTCCGTTGTCGTTGTGATCGATTCACAGAGTGGAAAGATCGTCGCCGGCCCTGATATCCATGCCCGTGGATTTACTGAGGATCAGGCACTCTTCGATGAAGTCAAAAAGATGATTGAGAAGGCGCTCGCGAAGGCCGTTGCTGGTGGAGTAAATGGAACACATCAACTTCAGCAAGTAGTCCGTCGGACTGTTGGTGGATGGGTCGGCGAAGAACATCGTCGCAAACCAATGATCGTTCCGGTTGTCATAGAGGTTTGATCTCGGCGCGCCTAGCCCAGTGGGGGAGCGTCCCTCTTTAGGCTTAGCGCATTATGGCAAAAGGCAAGAAAACTTCCTCGCGCACATCGGCTCGTAAGCAGAACTCTGTTGTGGGGGCTTTCGGTAAAGCGCTGCTCGGCCTCTGGCGCATCCTCGCAAAAACTTTCGGTAGCTCTGTCCGCTTCGTCTTTCGCGGTGCCAAGGAGCTAGATCCAGCTCATCAACGTGACGGTATCGCCTTTCTTATTTTGATCATCTCACTCATCTCGGCAGCTGGTACCTGGTTCCACCTCAATAACTTTGTTGGCCGAGAACTTCGCATGGTTCTCTTCGGTGGATTTGGCAAGGTCGCCTATTTAGCGCCACTCATCTTTCTCTACTTTGCAGTTCGGTTATTCAAATCTCCTGATGAGGGAGCGGCAACTGGCCGCATAACCATCGGAACACTCTTCCTCTTACTGACATCAACCGGTCTTCTCCATATCTTTAATGGATCTGTTGGAGATACTGGCAAGACCGCAATGCAAGGTGGTGGAGGCTGGCTCGGTTATGGCGTCTCAACTCCGCTCGTCGCCTTGACCACAAATATTCTTGCGATTCCTATTCTCTTGATTATCTTCTTCTTCGGACTCTTAGTTGTGACTGCAACGCCATTCTCACGTGTGATCGATCGCGTGAAGGCGATCTTCCATCTCGGAAAGTCGATGGCGAATGAGCGTCGTGCCTCTCGCGAGATCACCGAAGAGTTTGAGATCAGTGAGACACCGGCATTTGATACTCCGCTCGTCCAAGAGTTCACTCCTGACGAAGAGCCGATCGATGAGGAAGAGTTTGATGAAGAGTTCACCGTTGAAGTTCCGGTTGAACCAAAGGCGACCCTTCCACAGCGTCCAGCTCCAACAGCGCCTGCGCACCAGATGATTCTTGCCGCAGATACTCCTTATCAACTGCCATCTATGGATCTTTTGAAGACTGGTCCTGCCTCAAAGGCAAAGTCCAAGGCAAATGAGACCGTCGTCGCGGCCCTTACCCAGGTATTCCAACAATTTAATGTTGAAGCAACTGTTACTGGTTTTATGCGTGGCCCAACTGTCACGCGCTACGAAGTTGATCTCGGTGCAGGTGTAAAAGTTGAGGCGGTAACTGCGCTCTCCAAGAATATTTCTTATGCGGTCGCAAGTAGCGATGTTCGCATTCTTTCGCCGATCCCAGGTAAATCCGCAGTCGGAATTGAGATTCCAAATACAGACCGCGAGATCGTCTATCTTGGCGATGTTTTACGCTCATCAGTTGCAAGTGCTGAGACCCATCCAATGGTGATCGCCCTTGGTAAAGATGTTGAAGGCGCCTTTGTCTGTGCGAATTTAGCGAAGATGCCACACCTTCTCGTTGCTGGTGCAACAGGTGCTGGAAAATCTTCGATGATCAACTCACTCGTTGTCTCTATCTTGATGCGTGCAACTCCTGATGAAGTTCGACTCGTGATGATCGATCCAAAACGAGTGGAACTCACCAGCTATGAGGGCATTCCTCATCTAATTGCACCGATCATTACTAATCCTAAGAAGGCTGCCGATGTTCTCTCATGGGTGGTCCGCGAGATGGATCAACGTTATGACGATCTCTCCGCCTTTGGCTTCCGCCATATCGATGATTTCAATAAAGCTGTTAAGGCGAAGAAGATCAGCGTTCCTGCTGGCAGTGAGCGAGTACTTGAGCCATATCCATATCTCCTTGTTATCGTTGACGAGCTCGCCGATCTCATGATGGTTGCAGCGCGCGAAGTTGAAGAGAGCATTGTGCGTATCACTCAGCTTGCTCGTGCAGCTGGTATTCACTTAGTGATCGCTACACAGCGCCCATCAGTCGACGTTGTTACTGGATTGATCAAAGCGAATGTTCCATCACGCCTTTCATTCGCTACATCGAGCCTCGCAGATTCTCGCGTTATTCTCGATACGCCAGGGGCCGAGAAGCTCGTAGGGCAAGGTGATGGACTCTTCTTGCCAATGGGAGCAAGCAAGCCTGTGCGTATTCAGGGCGCTTATGTTTCAGAGCGAGAGTCAGAAGCAGTCGTTAATTTTGTGAAGGCCCAAGCACAACCGGTCTATCGCATCGATCTCAATGCACCAATCAAGTCAAAGGTCATCGAAGATGACATCGGTGACGATATGGATCTCTTATTGCAAGCGATTCAATTAGTCGTGGGAACACAATTTGGTTCGACATCGATGTTGCAGCGAAAGCTCCGCGTCGGTTTTGCGAAGGCTGGTCGCTTGATGGATCTCATGGAGAGCCGCGGCATTGTTGGGCCATCGGAAGGCTCCAAGGCTCGCGAAGTTCTCATCAACGCTGAGCAGATGCCTGATGTGCTTGAGGAGATTCAAGGGTTCAACTAGTCCTCACGCTTGGCTTGCCCTTAACCCCTATTGTTCACCCGCTCTCAACTTGTTGACGAACCTTTATCCGCTCTACCCTTAGATCCTCGATTTCCCCGAGACCCCTGATCGAGCTGTAATGAGGATCCACATGACCGTCGGACGATATCTACGAGAGGCCCGTGAAGCTGCCGGCTACTCTGTTGATGATATTGCGACGCGTACCCGAATCCGTGCAACGGTCATCAAAGATTTAGAATCTGAAAAATTTGAATCGTCAGGTGGCACTGCATATGCCCGTGGCCATATTCGTACGATTGCAAAAATAATCGATGCAGATCTCGATCGTTTGATCTCTGCCTTTGAAGAGACAACTGCTGAATCAAACCGTCCAATGATCGAACTTCTCGAAGAGAATTCTGCAACTACTCTTCGTCACCGTAAGAATACAAATATCAAAGTCTCACCAAAGTTCATTGGAATCGCGGCGAGCATAGTTGTTGGAATCTCCATTCTCGTTCCCACAACTCTTGCCTTGACTTCACATTCAACACATAAGAGCGCAACTACAAGCAGTACTCCTTCAAAGGCATCTGCGACCACCACTAAGGTCAATCCGATTGCACCATCGGCGGCAGCCTCTAATGGCCACGGTATTGAAATCGCAGCTACCCATGGGTCGTCATGGCTCTTCGTCACCGATTCAACTGGCGTTCAGATTTACTCTGGGATCTTGCGTACTGGATCAACTCAAACATTTGACCCAACAAATGGACTCTTTATCAAGATTGGAAATGCTGGGGCGGTCTCAGTCTCAGTGAATGGCAAGGATCAAGGTGCTATTGGTGCGCAAGGTGAAGTGAAGTCACTGACCTTTGCGCCTGCACAGACAAACGGGTAACTCACATAACGAGCCATTGGATGGCTGCCCGCTAAGATATATCCAATGAGAACCGTCGCGCTTGTCACATTAGGTTGCTCGCGCAACGAGGTTGATTCTGAAGAACTCGCTGGTCGCTTAGCTGCCGATGGTTGGACCCTCGTCGAAGATGCTGCCGATGCCGAAGTAGCCCTCATCAACACCTGTGGCTTTATTGAGAGCGCAAAGAAGGACTCCGTTGACGCTCTTCTCGAGGCACATTCCCTCAAAGGAAATGGCGTTACTCGCGCAGTCGTTGCCGTGGGTTGCATGGCTGAGCGCTACGGAAATGAATTGGCGGAAGCGCTTCCTGAAGCAGATGCAATTCTTGGCTTCGATGATTATCAAGATATTTCACAACGCTTGCAGACGATCATGGCTGGCGGCTCTATCGAGGCCCATACGCCAAAAGATCGACGCTCACTCTTACCCCTTGCACCAAGTGAACGACAGGCATCGAAGCCCGCACCTATTACTGAGAGCGCGGGATCGCTCGGTCAAGGTCTTCGCGTCATGCGCAAGCGTCTCGACAAGGCGCCAGTTGCACCACTCAAGATCGCCTCAGGCTGTGATCGTCGCTGTTCATTCTGTGCGATCCCATCATTCCGCGGATCGTTCATCTCTCGTCGCCCTACTGAAATTCTTGATGAAGCAAAGTGGCTCGTCGATCAGGGCGTTACGGAACTCTTCTTGGTAAGTGAGAACACAACCTCATATGGAAAAGATCTTGGCGATCTCAAGATTCTAGAGAAGATTCTTCCGGAGATGGCAGCGATCGATGGTGTTGAACGTATTCGCTTGAGCTACTTACAGCCTGCAGAGATGCGCCCCTCACTCCTCCAAGCGATGATTGCGACCGAAAAGGTCGTTCCATATTTTGACCTCTCTTTCCAACATGCATCAGAGACCTTGCTCCGACGGATGCGTCGCTTTGGCGATGGTGAGAAGTTCTTGCACCTCATTGATCAGATTCGCGCGCTCTCACCAGAGGCCGGAATCCGCTCAAACGTGATTGTTGGTTTCCCTGGCGAAACGGAAGAAGAGTTCCAGGATCTTGTCGATTTCATCTCCGAAGCCCGCATGGATGCAGTCGGTGTCTTTGGCTACTCCGATGAAGATAAGACTGAGGCGCTTACCCTTGGCAACAAAGTAGATCAAGATCTCATCAATCATCGTGTCGAACAGCTCTCTACGCTTGTTGATGAACTCCTTATGCAGCGCGCTGAAGAACGTATTGGTCAGAAGGTGCGTGTCCTCATTGAAGATGAAGAGTTGCAAGAGGGAAGAGCTGATCATCAAGGCCCAGAGGTAGATGGCTCCACCATGATTCAAGGTCGTGTCACCTACAAAGTGGGCGAATATGTGGATGCGATTGTCTCTGAAGTGGCTGGCGCGGATCTGATTGCAGTTCCACTATGAATATCCCAAATTTCTTAACGATCCTTCGCGTCGCATTGACGCCACTTGGCGCCTATGCACTCTTTAAAAATGGGGGAGCAGATCACACCTGGATGATTATCGCGTGGTGCACATTCTTTATTATTGGTCTAACGGATTTCCTTGATGGCAAAATTGCGCGCGCAAAGAACCAGATCACCGAATTTGGAAAGTTGCTTGATCCGATCGCAGATAAGGTCTCCATCGGTACGGCAATGATCTCCCTCTCGATTCTCCATCGCCTCCCTTGGTGGGTCACGATTGTGATCCTTGCTCGGGAAATTGGGGTAACCATTCTTCGCTTTGCTGTACTGAAAGATGGTGTGATCCCGGCAAGTAAGGGCGGAAAACTCAAAGCGCTGATGCAGGGCTTTGGCGTTGGTTGGTTTATCCTCCCACTTCCACATTGGCTCTTTCTTCCACGCGATCTCTTTATGGGCATCGCCATCGCTCTCACATGGACTACTGGCTACGAGTATTTCAAGGCGGTTCTCAAAAAATGACACCGAAGAAGAGTGATCTCACAACCGAGATCGTGAAGCTCATGAAAAAGCGCGGCCTCACTCTTGCAACTGCAGAGTCGATTACTGGTGGCGGCCTCGCAAGTGCGATTACTGATGTGCCTGGTGCCTCTGCTGTCTTCCTTGGCTCGATCGTGAGCTACAGCGATGCGAGTAAGACGAAGTTTCTTGGAATCCCAAAGCGGACTCTGACGAAATCAACGGCAGTGTCAGAAGTTGTGGCACGAGGTATGGCCGAATCGGCCCGAAGCGAATTCGGATCTGATTTTGCAATCTCAACGACCGGAGTAGCGGGCCCCGGAAAGGCATATGGCCAGAAGGCCGGGACGGTCTGGATTGCAATCGCCTCGAAGCGCGAGACCTTTACTATTGAATTGGCGCTGAGTGGCGATCGCGACTCCATAAGAAAATCCACAATTGAAAGCGCTTTAGCCTGCCTTTCCCGTATCCTTACGCCATGACCCTTCTACGCTCCTACCTTGGCTCCACATTGCGCAGTGCGCGTGTGGCTCAGGGTCGTACCTTGCGCGATGTCGCAAAGAGCGCGCGCGTCTCACTTGGATACCTCTCTGAAGTAGAACGCGGTCAGAAAGAAGCATCCTCAGAACTGATCTTAGCAATCTGCACCGCCCTCGATCTCTCTCTTTCAACGCTGCTCGTAGATATTGCAACACAGGTCAAGAGCGCAGAGACGCCAGCTCTTACTGTGGTGGACGACGCCGCGTAACGGTTCTTCCGTGAAGTACGCACCTCAAATGGCAACCGGACAACGTTCACGCGTCGCAATTCTCGCTGGCGCTAAAGAGGTCATCTCATCGGTCGGTAGCTATGAATCACTGATGAATGAGATTGCCGAAAAGGCAGAGGTCTCACGAGCCACGATTTATAACCACTTCAGCGATCGCGAAGAGCTCATGTCCGCACTCCTTGCGAGCGAGGTAGAACGCCTTATTTCAATGGCCCAATTGGCGCCATCAAAAAAGGATGCGCTCTATCAACTATCGCGCGCAATCTCTGATGATGCAGCGTTAGCGAAGATGGTTGAGACTGACCACAGCGATATCGTTGCGATCACCACTATTACAGATCACCCGCTCTGGATCGAGATCCATCGAGCAGCAGCAAAAGTATTTGGTGAAGATGAGAACACCGTCGGTTTGATCCTTCGCTGGCTCATCGCCCAAGTAACTTCACCGCTCACTGATTCACAATCAGAGATCCAATCAACCAGGCTCGCGACCCTGCTTTAAGCGATCACTAGATGCGAATTACCGAGTTACGCACTCGCTTGAGCGAAGCCTTTGCTGATGCCGATACCTATTCACGAGATATCGTCCATGCCGAACTCGGTGGACTTACTGTGAATGAGGCGCTCACCGCCGGCCATGAGCCGCGGGATATCTGGCGTGGGGTAGTGGCTCATAATCCTGAGCTCCCTGCCGCCTTGCGCTGACTCTTTGACTCCCCGCCCCGCCCTAGCGTGTCTTAATTCGCCCTAACGGGCTATTCGAACAGATGTTCGGTAGACTACTTATGCCCAACCCGAGCGGTTCCACAGTTCCGCGTCGCCTAGTGCGTCGCCGTCAGTGGTCTTCCGTACCTTCGGGACCGTATAGACGCCTCACCTCAATGGTCAGGTTTAAGCAGTAAGAAAGGTATGAAAATGGCTTCAGATAAATCTGAAAGCAAGACGGATAAGCAGTTATCCGAACGCGGTAAAGCCCTTGATACAGCCCTCGCCCAGATTGAGCGTCAATTCGGTAAGGGATCGATCATGAAGATGGGCGATCGCACAGCAACACCTATGGAAGTTATTCCAACAGGTTCGATCGCACTCGATATCGCACTCGGCATCGGTGGATTACCACGCGGCCGTATCGTAGAGATTTATGGACCTGAATCTTCAGGTAAGACAACTGTTGCTTTGCATGCAATCGCAAATGCACAGAAGAATGGCGGCATTGCAGCATTTATCGATGCAGAGCATGCGCTCGATCCAGAGTATGCCCGGAAACTTGGCGTTGATATCGATGCACTTCTCGTCTCACAACCAGATACTGG
>Ga0214205_100032_pt1 | contig 28460 bp, 33 predicted proteins | sample TroBogEpilimnion_12_FD_153043 | JGI IMG/M metagenome (GOLD analysis project Ga0214205, IMG submission 153043) | Freshwater microbial communities from Trout Bog Lake, WI - 29JUN2009 epilimnion | ecosystem: Environmental > Aquatic > Freshwater > Lake > Epilimnion/Euphotic zone | place: Trout Bog... | reverse complement strand
GAGCAATTGCAGAGCCTTTAAAGCGCTCTTGGAAGTGCTGATAAGCCTGAGCTTGTGACTCATAAAAGACAGTCTGAACAACGGGAAGTGCTTTGAGATCAGCTTGGATTGAACTCCGCTGCGCATCAGTAACAGGACCTGACGCACATGATGCTGATTCAGAGAGTGATCCGCAGAGAAACACTGAGACTTCAATCTTGTCGTACCAATAATCCTTCATCACTCTCACCTGTGAGTTAGCAAGGATTCCAATACCAAGAAGAGTGAGTGAGATTGCGACCGTTGTCATCACAGCAAGAGTCATCGTGAAGTTGCGTCGAAGCCCGATGCGGACCTCTTGTGCAATAAATCCTGCTCTCATCTCTTACTCGCTCTCTCTCATTGCTTCTGTAAATTTATCTGGTCGTTATCTCTAGATTTGAATCAGATCAACCTGTATATCCATAAACGCCGCGCACCTGATCACGGATCACATGTCCGCCTTCGAGTTCAATAACGCGCTTACGCATCTGATCAACGATTCCAGCATCGTGGGTTGCCATAACAACTGTCGTGCCTTCGCGATTGATTCTGTCGAGAAGTTTCATGATTCCAACAGAAGTATTTGGATCAAGGTTTCCGGTCGGTTCATCAGCGATCAAGATCATTGGGCGTGAGACGTATGCACGGGCGATAGCAACGCGTTGTTGCTCTCCACCAGAAAGTTCATTTGGCTTGCGATCGGCCTTCTCCTCAAGTCCGACAAGCTCGAGGACTTCGGGGACTTCGCGGTTGATCTCCTTCTGCGAGTAGCCAAGGACATGCAAGGTAAAGGCAACGTTCTCAGCCACAGTCTTATTGGGAAGAAGTCGGAAGTCTTGGAATACAGTTCCTACTTGGCGGCGAAGCTCAGGAATCTTGTGCTTTGCGAGCGTGGCAAGTTCCTTGCCTGCAACGATGATATTTCCAGAGGTTGGTGTCTCTTCACGTAAGACCAAGCGAAGGAAGGTCGACTTACCAGAGCCTGAAAGACCTACGAGGAAGACGAATTCACCCTTAGTGATATCGAGATCGACTCGATCCAGTGCTGGCTTCTCCTGCTTGGGATACAACTTGGTGACGTTCTCAAAGCGAATCAACGGCACACCTCCTAGAACGCAGGCGGAGCCTGACGCAATTAACGGAGCTGGCGGGGATGCCTGCTCTCCGGTACGAGTTCTAGTTTAGGTAGGAGTTGCGCTCAGGCGGGGTAAATACGCGCAGAAATGGCTGTGAGAAAAAACTGATTTGAGCGTGGCTGGCTTACTCGGTCGACTTTCTCCAACGAATGCCAGCCTCAAGGAAGCCATCAATATCACCATCCAATACGGCTGCTGGGTTGCCTACTTCAAAGTCTGTGCGCAGGTCTTTCACCATTTGGTACGGGGCGAGTACATACGACCGCATCTGATTACCCCAAGATCCGGAGTTATCTCCTTTGAGTGCGTCGATACGTGCACGCTCTTCTTGTCTGCGACGCTCCAAAAGTTTTGATTGAAGGACGGCCATAGCGGTCGCCTTGTTCTGAATCTGTGAGCGTTCGTTCTGGCACGAGACGACGATTCCCGTCGCCAAGTGGGTGATGCGAACTGCTGAGTCAGTTGTGTTCACGCCTTGTCCTCCTGGGCCAGATGAACGATAGACATCGACGCGAATCTCTTTTTCATCGATATCGATGTGATCGCTCTGTTCCACAACTGGAACAACTTCAACACCGGCAAAAGAGGTGTGGCGTCGGCTCTGTGAATCAAATGGTGAGATGCGAACGAGTCGATGTGTGCCTTGCTCTACTGAGAGAGTTCCATAGGCATACGGCGCGCTGACTCTGAATGTTGTTGATTTGATGCCTGCTTCTTCAGCATATGAGGTTTCAAGGACATCGACCTTGTATTCCTTGCGCTCGCAGTAGCGAAGGTACATACGCATGAGCATCTCTGCCCAGTCCGCTGCTTCAACACCACCAGCTTCGGAGCGAATAGTTACAAGACAGTCGCGATCGTCATATTCACCGCTAAGCAGCGTAGTGACTTCAAGTTCACGGATTGCTTTGCCCACAGAATCTAATTCAGTCTCTGCATCATGCAGTGCAGTGCTATCTGACTCCGCTTGTGCGAGTTCGATAAGGATTGGGACATCATCCAATCTGCGACGAATTCCGCTGACTCGATTAATGGTGGATTGAACTCTGGACAATTTGCTGGTGACAACTTGAGCCTTTTCAGGGTCATCCCAGAGGTTCGGTGCGGAGGCCTCAGCTTCTAGGGTTTCAAACTCTTTACGCAGGCGTGGCAGGTCGATGACCTTCTCAATGCTGGTGAGGGTCGCGCTCAATTTGTCGATTTCGAGATCGTATTCACGGGCGGCCATGGGGAAAGAGTAGCGGGTAGCGAGGCCACGCCATAAATAGGTGGGAAAGGAACATTGTGGAGGCAACATTATGGAGGCAACATTGTGGAGGCAACATTGTGGAGGGTGATTAATCCAGGCATTTAATCAATCAAAGCACGTGAAATTCAATACCGATCGCTCTTCAAAGAATGTACCGCTCTTCAAAGAATGTACCGCTCTTCAAAGAATCCACCGTTCTTAAAAAAAATCACTCGTAATTCAACTCGCTGCACATGAATTTAGGTAACTCTCATCCACTAACGCATGGCTCATCCACTAACTCATTGTTCATCTAATAATCCATTACTCTTCAATCAACGTGCGAATCTTCAATCTATATTGCTTGGTACCCACTTTACCGATCTTCAGTCAACCTCCAATGTGATTGCTTGCACTCAAAGTGGCGCTAATAGTGAGTAGATCATTCATAATGGAACCGCTAAGTACGGGTATGCGAAGAGTTGGTGCGATATGGCTTTCGAGGGTCGCGTGCAAAACATCTGCCTCGCATGCAAAATTCGAGATATTTACTGTGGAACCATGTAACGAGAGTTCAGATACCTCAGATACCAGAGATCTTTCTGCTGATTGGCAATCAACAGGCACTAGATAGGTGGGGTCACCGGTACTTGGATTTGTGCCAGCCATGACACGGTCCCCACTGTAATAACGATTGAGATCAACGTTGTGAGCTGCTCTAGAGATTGCAGCTTCGCCCATATTGATTAATTCACGCTTGGCTAAATATGCCCCCGAAATATCGATGATCGCGAATGAGAGTACTAGCGTGAGAAGAAAGAGGGAGGTGATCAACACCGAAAGAGAGCCATCTTCACGGTTAAACCATTCTTTTAACCCGAAAAAAATGGACCTCTTGGTGCTTGACTGGTTGTTTGGGAGAAGCCTTCTTGGGAAAAGTGTAGGAATCTTAGAAATATCTCCACGTGGCATCATCAATTCATTGTTTCCTCGCACAATCAACCACTACTCCGCCAAGCATCGACAACTTGCGTTGCACGTGCAGTACGTCCAGATGGGCTCTCAGTAATCTCAATAGTTACCTTGGCATCAGGAGTAAGACATGGCACTGCCTCACATTGCACCGACATGCTCAATATGGATTTTTCTCCGTGGGTGGGAAGTATCTGGTTCTGGTAGAGGGCAAGCACTTCATTCGCACGGACAGGCGCCAGTGTTTCACTTGGGCTAGTGATAAAAGCGCGCGCCACTTGTCTCGCAGCATTATGAAGATCACTGAGCCCTTGTGCCGTACTTTGAACTGAATTCAGGTAGAGAGCGAGAGGGATGAAGAGCGGCACCGCGATCATGACAAATTCCAAGACAGCACTCCCACTTTCATCGCTGAGTATTTTTTGTAATCTCCCTCTAATGCCAATCATCAGCCCTCTCCTGCCAATCATCAGCCCTCTCCTACTGTGACCCCAACAGAGGTGAACGCATCGCCTCCAGGCAACAGAGGCGTAAGTGAAGGCAGAGAATTTCGTTGTGCTCCAACATAGACCGTCCCGCCGCCGCTCAATGTGAACGCACTTGACGAGGTGAGTCCGTAGCTCGACAAATTTGATTGCGCTGTACTGCCGCCCTCTACATAAAGTCCACTCTGTGTTACAGCACTCTGCGTTTTATTATTCGCAATGTTACGAGTAAGCACCCCTACTGATATCTGCAAAATACTCAGCACAAGGACCATTAGCGGAATAAGAACTAAGGCACTCTCAACTGTCCCAGTTTGATCAGCAATACGAGCTCTGATTTTTCGGGACCACACTGAGGGAATCCTTTCACCGAAGTCTAGCCTCAAGATTCAAGCCTCAAGCTTCAAGCTTCAAGTATCGAACATCAATCATGGATTATCTAACACTGTTCATTGAATCGAGAGATCCTCTCAAGAGAGATTCAATTCGAGGAGCAGCGATCGTCCAGATGCCAGTCACAAGTCCCGTTGTCATGAGAACTACCAATACCCAACCAGGCACATCACCACGTTCATCGATGACTAGCTTCCTCACTCGCAGCGAGAAGTCATCTCGGAAATCTGATATGACCATGGCAAGTTTGAAAGTTGTTCTTTCGATTTTCAATTGCAGCATTTCAACTGTCGTCTCAATTTTTACTCGTTCACTTGTCACTCGATCACTTGTCACTCGATCAAACATTCCCCTCTCCTCTCTTACCGACATGTCACGCCTTCCTCTCTTCCATTTCTTAATGCTTTCCAAGATAGAACTAATACCTTTCTCATTTTTCTCCTTACTTTCCATACTTGTCCTCCCTCTTCTCGAGTGCCCTAATCGAGTTTCGCGTACTACCCTTCATTTCATTGCTCTGTGCCAAGCTTTGTGACAAGCTCTGTGCGATGCTCCGCGCATTCCCTAAGCCCCGCCCAACCCATTGCCTAGTGAGTAATACGACGGCCACAACGCAAAGAGAATCGAAATAGGCAGAATGAGAAAGACAATCGGAACCATGAGAGCAATCTCTGCCTTGCTCGCTCTATCTGAAATCAAAATCCTCTGAGCCTGCCGGACCTCTTCGACATGCCTGCCAACTACGTCGATTAGGGAGCTTCCTCGCTCAATCGATATCGCAAGCGAATCACAGAATCGGCGGATGATCGCTGAATCCACCTGTCGATTGAGGATATCGAGGGCCTGTGCAAGATTGAGTCCATTGCGCATCTCATCGACCAAAGGTCTCAGCAGAGAAATAAATTGCCCATCGCCTCTCTCGCTTATTCGAGCAAGCGCAGTCGATGGACTCATTCCACCACTAATCAAGATGGCGAAGAGTTCAACAATAAGGGGGAACTCGCTTTCGACCATCTCTCGTTCGCGATTTTTTATCCTGCGAAGTGAGAGCCCTTCAACCTTCTCATATATATCTGATCGAAATTCTTCAATACAAATGATGGAGAAATGGAGGAGGACTGGTGATACAACAAGTAGAGAGAGGAGAAAGTGCGAAATCTTCATCGGAAGATCCGTGGGACTTCTGGTAGTCGGCCAGCTCTACCCATCCATAGGTAAGCAGCAAAACTCATCACGACTCCGATGAGAAGCACAGTTACTCCACTTGCCGTAGAAAAGGCTCGGACGGTATTTGATTGAGTCGAGAGAATGAGGAGCAGGATCCATGGGGCTGCTGCCGCAATGAGGGCTGAATTTTTAATCCACCCATGCTTAGAGCGAATCTCTGAACGAAGAGCAACATCGCTCCGGATGAAATCACCGAGAGTGCGAAGTGTGATAGTTGTGTCCCGACTTCCTGTTCCCCGAGCGAAATTGAGAACTTCGCAGACTTGATCAGCTAGCGCATCATGAAATCTCTCTTTGATGACCTTAAAGACCTTTTCAAAGTCACCACTCTCTCGAAGAACGAGCTCACAAGCCTGAAAGGTGGATCTGGTTTGCGTCGGTCCACGCTGGGATAGATCGGCAAGTGTCTCCGCTAGTGATAAGCCTGAGCGCAGGCCAGAGATTATGTGGTCGAGAATTTCAGGCCATAGTGCGGCCAGCTCTACTCGTTCGCGCTCGATTTTCCTCTTTCGCATGGAAATTGGCAGGCATCCGAGAGCTGCGGAGAAGGTAAGAGCGAGCAGAGGAGAATGAAGGAGCACCAGGCCTCCCAAAAAACCACCGACTACACAACCAATTATTTGGCGCTTACTTCCATTTACAAGAGCCACATAGTCGTGCCAAGCGATGACACTCTGTGAAGGCTGAAAGGTCCTCAATTTCTCGTCGCCCCCTGATAAGCCATGATTTTCCGTGGATTCGTTCTCTCTCGCACTCTTAATCGGCGCACTCTTAATCGGCGCACTCTTAATCGGCGCACTCTTAATCGGCGCACTCTTAATCGGCGCACTCTTTATAGATAATCTCATACCGCACTCATTTCAGTTGTGAACGTACTTCCTCGCTCAAAGATGCGAGCAGGATTGCCGAGCCCTTGTTTATATCGACCATTTACAAGAGTAAAAACCGGTTCGCTCTCAACGTGTCGATTCTCTACTCTTCCGGTGATAGTGAGCACCTCGACAACTTGTCGTGTTCGCGATGGAGTAATGGTCGTATGAATGACAAGATCTATCGAAGCGGCAACTATTGGTGCAATAAAATCATGTGAAATATTCTCTCCCGCAAGTAGCGGCAAGGTCTGCAACTTGGAGATGGCATCACGCGCAGAATTCGCATGGATAGTTGCCATTCCAGGGATTCCTGAATTAAGCGCAATGAGAAGATCGAGTGATTCAGCCTCCCGGATCTCACCAACAACGAGCTGCGACGGTCTCATACGCAAAGCTTCTTTGATCAATCTGCGTAATGGAATCTCACCTTCGCCTTGAAGATTTGCAGGGCGAGTTTGTAGTGCCACGCAATCCGAGACTTTGGGTTTCAATTCAAATACCTCTTCAATCGTAACTACGCGATTTCCAGATGGAACTGCACCGACGAGCGCATTAAGCAAAGTCGTCTTGCCCGCTTGCGTAGAGCCGCTCACCAAAATATTGAGCCCCGATGAAACTGCCGTCTCTAAGAATGTAGATATCTCGTTGCTCATTACTCCCATCGCAGCCAATTCGCTTAGCGATTTCCCACGGACGAGATGTTTTCTAATATTCACAGCCCAATGAGTCGCCGTTACTTCTGGAATCGCCACATGAAGACGACTTCCATCTGGCAGCCTGGCATCAACAAATGGATGGGAGAGGTCGAGGCGCCGCCCTCCCCACATCAGTAATCGCTCGACCAACTCCCTGACCTCCGCCGCACTCATGACAAGGGTTGTTAATTCACTGACCCCCGAGCGCGCGATAAAGATGCGGTGAGGCGAATTGATCCAGACCTCTTCAATGGTCGGATCCTCAATGAGCTCTGCGAGTTTCCCAAATTCAGACTTTCTCTCTTCAATCACATGAGTAGATAACTCCCTCACTGACAATCGGTGGCAGTTCTTCCACAACTCTCACTTGATAACCGTGGAAAGTTCCACTCTCAGCTATCTTTTGATTACCTAGGCGAGGAGCGGGGCTAGCCATGTAGATATCAGTTCCAAGTAGAATCATGCAATGGCGAGAATCCAATGCTGAGATCACGAGCCCGAACTATTGGCGGATTTTTCGCTGGTTTAGTGTTTCTGACTCTTCTCACTGCCTGTGGACCTAAAAATCCCGATCTCCGGCCTGAGGATTCAAAGCTGATCGATGGCATTTCACTCCTCATGAAAGATTTAGTAGCCAATCATCCCGATATCAAAAACTGGGACCAGAACGCGGTTGAGATTCAGATCCATAAGAAGCTTCCCGTCGGAATCGCAACGCCCGCCGGTTGGAAGTTAACATGGCCATCTGCCACCTCACATGAACTTCCCTACGTCTATGTTCCTTGGATGCTCACAGGAACTTATCCAAATCACTTTGCAGCTGAAAATGCCTCTTACACGGCAGGTTCACCAGTTCCCAGTTCAGTGGTCCAAGATCTCACGAAGCAACAACTTGGTGACGACCCATATTTCGCCGCGATTGTCGACGTCCGATATTCCAATAAAGATAAGAAGTGGATAATTTTCACCAGCGTCCCATATCTGCCTGTTACAGATAATGCATACGGATGGGCGACTGTGGTCAATGGCCGCTGGAAAGTGATCGACTTTGGTACTGCACTAGTTGGCTGCGGAAAAGTTCCCGCTGAGGTTCAATCAGAGTTTGGTTTCGGTTGCCCGAATAATTAATCCTAGTTCGCGGCGCGGTTACAGAGGTTGTGTCTGTCTAATAAATGTCTCTTTGCAGCCTTCCATGCAGAAGTAGAGAGTTTCGCCAAGATATTTATAGGTTGCCGGTGCATCACTCTTTCGCACCTGCATGCCGCAAATTGGATCTTGTGCAAAATCTGAGATCTCATGTTTCGGAGGATTTTTGTAGAAGTAATAAATTACTCCAGCAACGGCCAACGCGAGGGTGTTGAGAATAGTCGTTGCATTCCAACCAAAATGCTTTCCGCTCATCATCGCAATTTTATGGGAGGGAACCTGGTGGATTAGGCGAAATACCCCTTCTGTCACCAATCCACTGAGACTCATGATCGACCAGAAGGCGAAAAGCATTTTTAAGGCGAGCCTCTTTCCATAATATTTTCGGTAGATCAATACAAGAGGAAGTGAGATGAGGTCGGCAAAGATAAATGCAATCACACCTCCGAATGTGATCCCAGATTTCCATAGAGCTGCCGCAAGAGGGACATTGCCTACCGAGCAGACGAAGGAAATCAGTGCGATGAATGGACCGATAAGAGCATTTTCAATAGCAGACCAGAAGCCATGACCCGTGAGAAAGAGAGTCTTCCAAAATGAGAGCGGAACGATAGTTGTGGCAAGGCCTGCAATAATAAAACCAACGATAAGTTCCACTCGTAGCATCGTGAAGTCGCCGATAGTGAAACCTGCAGAAGCACTCACCTTGGCTCGCCAGGGTTGACTGCTGCTGGCCTCTGTCATATCTGCCGCTTTTTCCTCAACTCCAAAGTCAATATCGACTCCAGTTGCGTGGGTCTGAAAATCAGAAATTTTACTCTCTTCCTTGGTCAAGATAAGAGGCAGGAATAACTTCAAGAGGAGAATCATGACCGCTCCCCCAGCAAATTCCGCCAAGGCAAATTGCCATCCGAGCAGTAGCCAGAGAACTATTCCAAGTTCGATAACGAGATTAGTACTCGCAAACATAAAGACCATTGCTGCTGTGAAATCTGCACCCTTTTTATAGAAGGAGTGCGCCAATGCGCTAGCCGCATAGGAACAGGAACTGCTCACCATCCCGAAGAAAGATGCACGTGCAACGGTAGTTGAACGGTGGTCGCCCATGATTTCAACCATCTGCTTGCGAGTGACGAGTGCTTGCACAATCCCAGATAATGCAAAACCAAAAATCAGGGCCCAGAAGGTCTCATAGAACATCCACCAGCCTTCAACGAAACCAGTTGTTAACCGATGCATCGCCCGCTCCTAACCCACGCTATTCATTGCGTAGTCCGAAGACTTCTTGCAGAACCTGCGCACTGAAAGTTCCATCATGATAGTGATGCACAAAATCATGACCCGCTCTTATCGCATCTGGCACAGGGAGCTCATGAAATTCCAAGGTAGGAACTCCTCCTTCCATCACAAGATGTTGCACCTGAATCATCGATCTCTCACGTAGAGCGGCTACTCGACGAACCTCGGCTTCCAGAGTTTCAGGGGTAATGTTGATGTGAGGCGGAGTTGGATGATGCGCATGTTTTTCGTCGATATAGGTCATCACTATTCGACCGGAAGCGATCGCCTCTAAGGCAAAGACACCAAAGAGACCTATGAATTGATCAATCACAAGATCAGATGAGGCGAGAATTTCAGGAATCTGCTCATGCTTCACCGCTCCATTTTCAATCCAATTTTTAAATTCGATGAGACCTTCGCCTGCAAGTTTTTCAAGGACTGGAACGATGAGATCAGAGGATTTCATCCAGGACCTACTTGGAATGTACAAGATTCGTAATTTTTCTCGGTTGAAGATTGGGTAGTTTTCAGCGACCGCTCTGAACTTTTCAAGATCGATGACCGCAGGAAGCCAGTGAGCATCTGGCACTTCTAAAAAGAGATCTGGAGTAGTGATGAAGCAAGGAATCTTCCGGGCCCTTAACTGCGGAATGAGGTTACGATTTATCTCTGAGCTCTTCTGCAGATCACGGGCTTCTTGTCGCAAATGAAGTGACTCAGCGGACTCTTTAGAGATGTCGATGGCTGGGAATTCACTGGTGCCTGTTCTCTCACCCATACTCTCTACTTCATGAAATGGTGAGTATGGATTGCGAATTGCATGGGCTAAGGGGTCTCGGATATCGCTGCCATGAAAGATGACTCCGACCTTCTTCCCCATTCCTTGCATAAGTACGGCATCATCAACGCTGTGTTGGGGGGCAAATCCTTGGCGGCCTTTTCGAAAAGCAAAAATAGGGCGCAAAGATTCAATAAGAACGATCCTCTTTGAGAAGAAGGCCTCTTGCAAAAGTGAGACTCTGGCTTCAACGTCATTCCGTTCCTGAGATGAAACTTCAAAGTCAGCGGTGAACCATTCCTGCGAAGGATTGGCCGAGATTCTCAGGGATTGCGACTTTCGCAGAGCGCCGACTCCTGAAGAAGCATTATTAAATGCTTTTGACCAGGCACTCGCTTGATTTGCCGAATTTACAGGCCCAATTAATACTCCGACATTTTTTCGGGTCGGAATCCAGAGAGAGGTGAGCGCTTGGCACCTCGCTCTGAGAATTAATCTCCATTCAAAGAGTCGTTCAGGTAAAGTCTCTCGAATATAGATCTTTAGCCAGCCCATGTCGTAATTATCTCGACAAAGCTGTACCTATTCATTCACGAGGTGAGTGATCACTGTCTCATGAAGATAGTCTTTCGAGCGCTCATGAAGCTTGCGGATCTGTAATTCAAGGCTAGCAACCGCCTTATCGAATGCAGCAAGGTCATTAAAACCATCGCCCTCGGCACGAAAGAATGGACCCGCGCCATGGGATGTCAGAGTGACGTGATGAGAGCTCTTCCCTCGACTCGGGTTTCCCTCATGTCTGATCTCAACCTTCATCGCCTCAATGAGCACGTTAAATCGCTCAAGGGATTTCAATTTATCTGTCGCGATATCGCTGAAATCTTCGGCAAGTTGGGCATTGCGGGTATGGAGAACGATTTGCATGAGAACTCCTTCACTGAGAAACAGAGGTCCGATGACTTCTCTCCGCCAATCGGATGCTTTCACGGTACTCCTGCCCCACTCTCCCCACAAGAGGGGCGTCTCCTAACACCACCACGGAGGCGTTAGGAGATTCATTTGTTCGCCTTCTCTTAGAGTGCTTTTACAAGCCAGCGCGGACCCTCTTGATTGCACGCTTGCCCTTTGTTGACTTGCGAGATGCGTTGCGAGTTGTCTGACGAGCACCCTTCTTTCCGGCGGCAACCTTCTTCGCTGTCGTTGCCTTCTTCGCTGTCGTTGCCTTCTGCTCCGAAGTAGCACCCATGGCTTCTTGTGGTCCAACAACCGTGGCAGGAGCTACCTTCTCGGAAGTCGGTACGAATCCTGAAGAAGTTGCCTCCTGGAAAGGTGTAGCAACTGCTGCTGAAGATTCTGCGCTCTTTTTACTCTTTCTGCTTTTGGATATCGGTGCTGTGCTACCTGCAGCTGCATCAGAGCCCATTGGTGACGTATCGACAGGTTTAGCAGATGCAACCTTCCTGGTGCGAGCACCCTTACTCGCGACATAGTGATCAGCATTTACAGCGCCAGAAACCGCGGCAGATCCAGCGCCAGCGAATGCAACTTTCTTAGCAACTATGGAGCGACGTGTACGTGGAGTGGTTGAGCTCTTCTTCTTAGCGGCTACTCCTTTCTTAGCGGCCATTCCTTTCTTAGCGGCCATTCCTTTCTTAGCGGCCATTCCTTTCTTAGCGGCCATTCCTTTCTTAGCAACAATGGCCTTCTTAGCCACAGATACTTTCTTGCCCGCCACACTCTTGGCACGAGCTGAACGAACAGCAGTTGACTTCTTTGCCATAGCAGCTCGCTTCACACTCACACTTTTGGTACGAGCAGAACGAACTGTTGCCGCCTTCTTCGCTACACCAGCGCGCTTTGCCGCAACCGATGCACTTCGGGCTGAATTAACTCGTGATTTCACAGCTGCAGAAGAAGCCTTCGCAGAACTCTTCAAAGGTGCTGCATGGGCAGAGCTGAGATCGAAGATTGCAGTCGGCAATGCGAGCGCTCCAATGAGGGTAGTGACAATGAGGGCGCGTCGAACGAGGGTGCGGTTATTTTTTTTCTGATTCACAGTAAGACCCTTTCTTAGTCATAACGGTGGGTCGGCGGTACGCCGAATGTGCCGATCTTGATGTAGGCAAGAAAAACGAGCGGGAAAAATTTGGGCTCATGGGTATAAAGCGCGCTTGTGGAAAGCCCGGCCCCTTATAACTAGACTCCGACCCTATGAGCACAATGGGATCGGCTGGGCGTGAGTCAGGTCGTAAGGCGACAACCGCCCCGCTCATCCAAGTATTCGAACCACACAAGGCTCAGACTCCGCCACTCATTCCCTACTTCAAAGAGTTCTGGGAACGCCGGGCATTTGCACTTGAACTTGCTCGCTTCGCCGACAAGGCCGAGTACCTAGAATCAAAACTTGGAAAGGCATGGTTGGTTCTCAACCCGCTCTTTCTCTCACTCGTCTACTTCTTACTCGTCACCGTTCTCCGTGGCGGAGCAAATAAGAACACCGGATTAAGCACACTCGCACATATCTTGATCGGCATCTTTATGTTCTACTTTGCGCAGAACATCATTAGCGATGGCGCACAATCCATCACTGCTGGTGGCCGTTTGATTCTCAATCAAGCTTTCCCACGAGCACTACTTCCATTCTCATCATCGGTTCGCGCCTTCGGACAATTTTGGCCAACTATTCCTACCTACTTTGCGGTCGTCTTGATTGGAAAGATCTTCTATCCAAAGACCCATATTCCGCTCGCCGATTGGAACTACCTGTGGGCGCCGTTGATTATTGCTGCGCTCGCAGTAACAGCCTTCGGCCTCTCGCTCATCTTCGCAGTTATGAATGTCTACTTCCGCGATACCAGCAAGCTCCTCACTTACACCACTCGCATCTGGCTCTATGGCTCACCAGTTCTCTGGAAGCCAGAGATGCTCCATGGCTGGCATCGAATCTTCATCTTTATCAACCCACTGGGACCAACACTTGCTGCGACCTACCATGTCTGGATTGATGGCGTGCGGCCATCAAATGCGGAATTCGTTGGCATGGGTGTCTGGGTCATCCTTGCCATGGCGCTCGGAACATACTTCTTCACATCACGCGAGCGAGATTTTGCGGTGCGCATCTAATGACCTCTACGCCAGAATCAATAAAGAGCGAAGTGATCCGCCTCGGTAAGAGCAAGCCATCAACGACAATGCTCGATGCCAAGGGTTATAACGGAAATATCCTTCTGCCAGATGATCTTGCAATTCGTATTGAAGATCTCTCTATTACCTACAAGATCAATGTTGATACTAAGAAGACTCTCAAGAATGCAGTGATGCGCGCTTCCAAGGGCGAGAAGGTTCGCATGCGAACCGTTGAAGCAGTTAAGCGAGTTTCACTTGATATTCCACATGGTTCAGTAGTTGGAATTGTCGGAGCAAATGGCGCTGGAAAATCAACACTTATGCGCTCTATCGCTGGCATCATGCCTCCCACAACTGGTCGCATCATCGTTAATGGCAAGATCTCGACTTTGCTAGCACTTGGCGTGGGCTTCAATCCCTCACTCTCGGGTCGCGACAACATCATCCTCGGTGGACTTGCTGCAGGACTTACCCGCGATGAGATCGAATCGAAGACTGATGAAATCGCAGCATTTGCTGATCTACCTGATGGCTTTATTGATATGCCAGTGCGCACATATTCATCAGGTATGTATGGTCGAGTCGCCTTTGCAGTATCGGTGAGCATGACCCCAGATATCTTGCTCCTCGATGAAGCGCTCTCTGCTGGCGATGCCGCATTTAAAGAGAAGTCATTCCTTCGCATGCGCGAACTTGTTCAAGAGGCGCGCACCATTGTGATCGTCTCACACGCCCTCGCAACAATCAGCGATCTCTGCGATACCGCGATCTGGATGCACAAGGGCCAAATCCTTGCCCATGGTGAACCAGGAAAAATTGTTGAGGAGTACTTGAAGTTCCTTGAAGTCGGCACTCTTCCTTCCAATCTCGAAGATATGTAAGTGGCTGCGCCAGATATCTCGATCATCTCATCGGGCGCCTCTCTCGCCGATGCTCGGTTACACCGCATCACCAATGCACTCATCCGCTCAGGTTTAAAAGTTGAAATTCTTGCTCCAGGCAATAGTGCGGATGCTCCTCGCGGCGCAACTATTCGAAGCGTAAATCAAGGTAAGGGCTTTCAATGGCGCCTCCATCGCGCCTTCTATTCACCATGGATGGCAAGCGGTCGCGTTATCTATTGCCTCGCACCTGAAGCTCAGCTCACCAGCTGGGCGGCAAGCAAAGTTCGCGCACGTATCTACTGCGCTGATATCTATGAAGATTATCTAACGCTCTTACGTGATCGTCGGTGGGCAAAGAAGTTCTTAGGAATCCCTGGGCTCTTTGGCTCACTCATTGCAAAGAGCGGGACTTTCTTCACCGCCCAAGCAGCGGTAACTACCGTTGCCGATGTACAAGTCCCGCCCTTTCAAGCAAAGAATCGCATTGTGCTGCGAAACCTTCCCGATGCGACTCACCTGACCCAAAGTGGATCGCTCTCAAAAACTCCACGTGCTATTTATATTGGCGATGTTCGCGAATCCCGTGGCCTTCATACGATGTTGCAATCAGCTGTGCTTGCCCCAGAATGGCACTTCGATATCGTCGGTCCAATCTCTCATAACGATGCGGCCTGGATTCACCTGTGGTCTATCTCTAACGAAGATGCTGCTTCACGTGTCACCTTCCACGGTCGACTCTCGCCCGAGAAATCCTGGCACCTTGTTGCAGGTGCTTGGGTAGGCCTCTCGCTTCTTGAACCAACTCCAGCTTTTATCGCAGCGATTCCATCGAAGCTCTATGAATATATGTCCGTTGGTTTAGCAACTATCTCTACTCCCTTACCGCGCTGTGCAGAGTTGATCACGAAATCAGGTGCTGGTGAATTAGTTGATGGACCAGAATCGGTTGCTCGCATTCTTAAGCAGTGGGCAGATCACCCGGCCGAGATAAAGGCAATTCGCAAGCGCGCTCTCGACTGGTCCCATGAGAATCTCGATAGCGATACAGAGTATGGCGCGATGGTCAGTGCCATTCATTCGCTGATTCGTGCCTGAGATCTCCCGTTACGCCGACTGGGTCTAGACTCCTCATATGAGTTCTGCACGTATAGTGGCATCGGCCGAGGTAGATCCCACTGCAACCATTGGTGATGGCTCTTCCATCTGGCACTTAGTTCAAATCCGAAATGAAGCGAAGATCGGTGAAAACTGCATCGTCGGTCGCGGTGCCTATATTGGAACCGGTGTGGAGATCGGCGATAACTGCAAGATCCAGAATTATGCGCTCGTCTACGAGCCAGCAAAACTTGGTAATGGCGTCTTCATTGGACCAGCTGCTGTCCTCACCAATGATCAATTTCCTCGAGCAGTAAATCCTGATGGCAGCATCAAGAGCGCCTCAGATTGGGATGCCGTTGGCGTCACGATCGGCGATGGTGCATCTATTGGAGCCCGGGCGGTCTGTATCGCACCGGTCACGATCGGGGCCTGGGCGCTCGTCGCCGCCGGCGCGGTGGTAACGAAGGATGTTCCAGATTATGCACTTGTGGCGGGTGTCCCAGCGAAAAGAATCCGTTGGGTGGGTCGCGCAGGGGTACCTTTGGAGGCTATCGGCGATAATCAGTTCCGTTGCCCGGTAACGGGCCAGCTCTATCGTGAAACCTCGAGCGAGCAGCTCGAACTTCAGGAGTAGTACTCCAGAAAAGGATCCACACACTCATGGGTTTGTTTAAGAAGAGCGCATCATCGCAATCAAGCAGTGGCGGCATCACCATGATCCCGGCGGCAAAGCCAATCATCGGCGATGAAGAGCGCGCTGCAGTCGATCGCGTCCTTCGCTCGGGCATGCTCGCACAAGGCCCTGAGGTAAAAGCCTTCGAAGAAGAGTTCTCGAAGCATGTTGAAGGTCGTCACTGCGTTGCTGTGAACTCCGGAACATCAGCGCTCCACTTGGGATTTATTGCAGCTGGTATTAAGCCGGGCGATGAAGTCATCGTTCCATCATTCTCCTTTGCTGCTACCGCCAACTCGGTTGCGCTCGCTGGGGGAACCCCGGTCTTCGCTGATATCGATCCACAGACATTTAATATGGATCCAGCCCACGTTGAATCGCTCATTACTCCGCGCACTAAAGCGATTATGCCGGTTCACCTATACGGACATATCGCCGCGATGGATCAATTCGAAGCGATCTGCAAGAAGCACAATCTCATTTTGATCGAAGACTCTGCGCAGGCCCACCTGGCAACTCTCAACGGACGACCAACTGGTGCCTGGGGCAGCGTCGCCTCTTTTAGCTTCTACCCAACGAAGAATATGACCGCCGGCGAAGGCGGAATGGTGACTACCGATAGCGCCGATATCGCGCGCATGCTTCGACTCCTTCGCAACCAAGGTCAAGAGGTTATCTATCAGAATGAAGTCGTTGGTTTTAATAACCGCATGACTGATATCCATGCAGCAATCGGCCGCGTGCAACTTCGCAAACTTCCAGGTTGGACCGCTACTCGCCAGAAGAATGCCGAATTCCTCACTGCCAACCTCAAGAACGTTGTCACACCATTCGTAGCTCCAGGCACAACACATGCCTATCACCAGTACACAATTCGCATCGAAGGTGAAGATGCTGCCAAGCGCGATCGCTTTATGGCGCAGATCCGCGAACGCGGTGTTGGTTGCGGCGTCTACTACCCAACACCGATCCACCGTCTTCCATCTTTCAAACTCCAACTCGATCTCCCTGAGACTGAAAAGGTCATCAAGGAGTGCGTATCGCTCCCCGTTCACCCATCACTATCCAACTCTGATCTCGAGAAGATCGTGACCGTCGTTAATGATGTGGCGGCCAAGCTCTAAAGAGCCCACGAGCAAGAGTTCAAAACAAGAAGAGATATTTCGTACAACAATCGACCAAGGAGAAATCGTGACGCAGAAGCTTCGAGCAGGGTTGGTCGGTCTTGGCATGATGGGCCGTCACCATGCACGTGTTCTCAGTTCGCTCGATGGCGTTGAACTCGTCGCAGTCTCCGATCCCATGGGAGATCCACATAACGTCGCTGGTGGCCGCCCCGTTCTCTCTTCCGTTAAAGAATTAATTGCAGCAGGTATTGATTATGCGATGGTTGCAGCTCCAACAGCCTTCCATGAAGATCTCGCCCTTGAATTAGCCGAAGCGGGAGTTCATGCACTGATTGAGAAGCCTCTTGCCGTTGATACACCTGCAGCGCAGCGCATTACCGCAGCATTTAAAGCAAAGAATCTCGTTGGAGCCGTTGGCCATATCGAGCGTTATAACCCCGCCCTTCAACAACTTCGCGCCCGCCTTGATGCTGGCGAACTCGGTAATGTCTATCAAATTGCAACTCGTCGCCAAGGGCCATTCCCGGCTCGTATCGCAGATGTCGGTGTCATTAAAGATCTTGCAACGCACGATATCGATCTCACTGCATGGGTTGCTCGCTCTGCCTATAAATCCGTATCAGCACGAACTGCATTGAAATCTGGTCGCCCTCATGAAGATATGGTCGCTGCAGTGGGCGAACTCGAAAATGGAATCATCACCAACCACCTCGTGAACTGGTTAACTCCATTTAAAGAGCGCCTCACAATCGTGACTGGTGAGCGTGGAACATTTGTCGCTGATACCCTCACCGCTGATCTCACCTACTACGCCAATGCTTCGGTCAGCACTGAATGGGATTCAGTTGCTGCCTTCCGTGGCGTGAGTGAAGGTGATGTCATTCGCTATGCATTTGCCAAGCCAGAGCCACTTAAGACTGAGCATGAGGCCTTCCGCGATGCCGTCCTTGGAGTTCCAGGTGCAGTAGATCGCATTGTCACCATGGAGCAGGGCCTCGCAACAGTTGCAGTCGCCTCTGCCATGATTGACTCACATAATAAGAATGAAGTGATCACATTTAATCAGAATGGAAAGGCGAACTCCTCGCTATGAAGATTGCAGTAGTTGCCCTTGGCAAGATCGGACTCCCATTAGCCGTTCAATTTGCTAAGAAGGGTCATCACGTTATCGGTTGCGACGTCAATCAAAATACCGTTGATCTCGTTAACGCTGGCACTGAACCATTCCCAGGCGAGGCGCACCTCGATCACTATTTAAAAGAGGTTGTAGCGTCAGGCCACCTCACTGCAACAACAGATACCACCGCAGCAGTTGCCCAGAGCGATGCCGTCGTCGTGGTTGTGCCGCTCTTCGTCGATAATGATGGCGTCCCTGATTTTGGCTGGATGGATGATGCAACAGTAAAGATCGCTGCTGGTCTCAAGCCAGGAACGCTCGTCTCCTATGAAACCACTCTTCCCGTTGGTACAACTCGTACTCGTTTCGCACCGGCCCTCGAAAAGGGTTCTGGCCTCGTTGCTGGTAAAGATTTCTCACTTGTCTTCTCACCTGAGCGCGTACTTACAGGCCGCGTCTTCGCAGATCTCCGTAAATATCCAAAGCTTGTTGGCGGAATCGATGAGAAGAGCACTGCGCATGGCATTGAGTTCTACCAGGCCGTTCTTGATTTTGATGATCGCCCTGACCTCACTGAGCCAAATGGCGTCTGGAACCTTCTCACCGCTGAAGCTTCAGAGATGGCAAAGCTAGCCGAGACTACATATCGCGATGTCAATATTGCACTCGCTAACCAATTTGCAATCTTCGCAGAAGGTGCAAATATCGATATCGCCAAGGTGAATGCTGCATCGAATTCACAGCCTTATAGCCATATCCACCAACCAGGTATCGCTGTTGGCGGTCACTGCATTCCTATCTATCCACGCTTCTATCTCTGGAACGATCCAGAGGCGACTGTCGTTCGCGCTGCGCGCGAAGCAAATGCCGCGATGCCGGCTCACGCGGTCTCACTCTTAAAGAACGCACTCGGATCCCTTCAGGGTAAGAAGGTTGCAGTTCTCGGTATCTCATACCGTGGCGGCGTGAAAGAGTCAGCATTCTCCGGTGTCTTTGGAACAGTCGCTGCGCTCACTGCACAAGGCGCTGAGGTACTCGTGCATGATCTGATGTATACCGATGAAGAGTCAACTCGTTTAGGTTTCACGCCTTATCACCTTGGTGAGAGCGTCGATGGCCTCATTCTTCAAGCAGATCACAAGGAATATAAGCTCTTATCGTCTGCAAACTTCCCTGGTGTCGCAGCAGTTGTCGATGGTCGCCGCACCCTTGATCGCACTCAATTTGCTGGTGTTGATTTCCGAGTTATTGGCGCTCCTGCCAAACAATAATCGCAGAGCGATTATTGCGCCGAGATAATAAACGGCAGATGCTCTCGCTCTGCTGGGCTCACTTCAGCAACGCGATTATAAATTGCTAACAAATTCTCGGCCTGGCGCTCCCATGAGCGCTCATTGAGTACCTCATCGGTATAGGCAGTTTGGTACTTTGCCTTATTTGTGAGAACCGCTCTGACTGCTCGAACAAAGTCCTCTGTGTTCAGCGCTTCAAAGACTTCGCCATTGCCAAGGCGACGAACCTCTGCAGCCATCGTCTTCACATCGCTAACAACGATTGGTAGGCGAGCCTGCATATATTCACCAAATTTTGTGATGAGTGAGATCTCGTGATTCAACTTATGGTGAATCGGAATTAAACCGATATCACCGGTGCTGAGATAATTGACGAGCTCGGCATTTGGTACATAGGGAAGAACATGGAAGCGATCTGAGATATCTGCCGCCAACGCGATAAATTCCTTCACTGAAGTGTTCTCTGGGTTGGCGATAAGTGCACAATGCACGTCAGGCATCTTGCGAAGGCCCTCAATCACCGTTCCAATTCCACGTTGAGGTGCGACAGCGCCTGAGTAGACAATCAGTGGAACATCCGGAGAAATCCCGCAATCATTTCGAAGATTTCGTTTCGAAGGCTGTTGCCCTTCGACAAGGGGATCATTGGCGACGATCTCAGGTTTGCGATCGCCCATCTTCAAATGCGGGATCAATAACTCTGACATTCCCTCACTGACTGAGAGAACAGATGCCGATTGAGCGGTGTAGTTAATCTCTTGCTCGGTATATGCACGCATCAATGGGGCCTTGAGGTGGGCAACTCCCGGGACATATTCATGAGCGTCATAGATGAGTGCAGAATCAACACCGATCTTCTTCAGCGCGGCAACGATCTCACCAGCGATAGGTAGGGCGGTGTAATCGTGGGCGTGGACGATCGCCGGCTTACATTCAAGCGCGACCGGCATGATCGCCTTGACCGCTCTCCCCCAATTAGGGACCCCTGGCGTATATCCACCGAGGAATCGGGCTTGGAATCGACGTTGGTAATAACGAAGCTTGCGGAGGACCTTTGCGATGAAATCTTGCTTCAGTACGACTTTCAGTGGCAAGCGCTTGATCGTTGCATAACCAATAGTCAGCTCATCATTGTGAGTGAATGGAGTTGCGCCCGCGACGATGACATCCCACCCAGCATTTCCTAGCGACCATGCGCATTTGAGAACCCGTGAGTCTTCAGTTACTGCATTGAGAACGATATGGAGCGTTCTTGGGTGATTTGTGGAATCTGCGGTCTTAGTCATCATCAACTTTTCAGATATTTATGTGGATTGTTAAAGCGGAAGGAGTGCGACGATAATCGTAATCGCAAGAGCAAGTGCAGCTGCTTGAGCGAGAATGACGAGTGCGGTCTTGCGATCGTGAGCACGATCCTCAGGTGATGCAACGCGAGCGAGATCGCGAGACTTTCCAAAATTGAAGGTGCCCATAAATCCAAATGCGAGACAGAATTTCTTACGACTCTGAACGAATCCCACACTAAAGACAAGAGCTGGAACGAAGATGCTCAATCGAGCGAGATGTGGTGCGTGAGTTCGGTGTAATGAGGCAATACCGAGAGCAACGAGTACAAGGCCAAGGATGGCAACAGTTTGACGTTTGCGAATTTCGGAAGGGCCAATATTGCAGACGCCTGCGACGTATTCAGTGCTTTCAGGTGTTGAGAAGTTACTCATCAAGGACCCGCTAGAGCGAGTGCTCCTCATCTTCCGAGAAGATCTCGTGGTCATCTTCGCCATTGCGATCGAGCCATTCAAAGATGCCTTTGAGCGCTCCAAAGATCACCGCAAGGAGTGCGAAGAGTCCGAAGAGTCTGCGGATTGCTTTAAACATGGGCTCAATCTAACACTTGCGGCAGGTTGATTCCTGAAGCGTCGCCTTTAAGCCCGAAGGGCTTGATCGATATCCGCCCAGAGATCGTCAACATTCTCAATGCCGACGGAGAGGCGGATCAGGCTCTTGGCGATGTGCTCACTCTCGCCCTCCCAGCGATGGCGTCGCTCCCAGAAGGTCTCCACCCCACCCAATGAGGTGGCATGTGTGAGTAAGCGCGATGATGAGCAGGCTTTATCAGCAGCATCTGCCCCCGCCTTCACCTCAAAGGAGATGATGGCGCCAAAACCCTTCATAAACGATGCAGCAACAGCATGGTGCTTATCAGTAGGCAGACCCGGGTAGCGAACGTTCTGAACAGCGGGGTGAGAACTTAACCGCACGGCCAATTCCATCGCATTCTTTTGGGCGCGCTCAAGTCGAACATCGAGAGTACGAATTCCCCGAAGAGCGAGAAAGACTTCCATCGCTCCAGGAATAGCCCCTGCTTGCTTGCGATGCAACGTGAGCCGATTAAAGAGCGCATCATCATTCATCGAGAGCGCACCCATAATCAGATCGCTATGTCCGGCAATAAATTTTGTTACTGAATTCATGGAGATATCTGCACCCATGGCAAGAGGTTGCTGGAGGAGTGCAGTCGCAAAGGTATTGTCAACGCCAACGCCAATTCCTAGCGCTTTAGCAGCAGGAATAATCTTTGGCAGGTCTGCCACTTCCAAAGCAGGATTTGTTGGAGACTCAATCCATAAAAAGTTTGCGCCAGGCAGTGCAGCTAATACTTCGGCTGTATCAGAGATATCGACATAACGAACTTCACACGAACGTTCAGATTCCAAGCGCTTAAGCCAATACATCGTTCCGGTGTAACCATTACGTGATGCCACGATGATTGAACGATGTGGGAGTAATTCAAAGACTGCAGATATCGCAGCCATTCCTGATGAGAAGAGAAGAGTCTTTCCACCTTCAAGAGATTCGATGGCGCCCTCAAGAGCACTCCAGGTCTCATTTCCAGAGCGGCCATAGCCAATCCCAGTTGGAGCGACATAGGTTGAGGTGAAAGAGACCGGTACATTCACCGCCGAACCAGGTACTAAATCAGGTCGACCGGCAGCAACTACCAAAGAATCTGGCTGCCACTTCTGCTCATTGCTCATGAGGAAAGCCTACTAGTCGGGTCACGCTAGTGAAGCGATGCGCCTGACTGCTTCAGCGATGATCTCTTCGCTCGTTGCGAAGTTCAATCGAACAAATTGATCATGGCCAGGGCCGAAGGAGGCGCCGCTATTGAAAGCGACTTTTGCCTCGTTAAGTAAGCGCTCGCTTGGATTTGCTCCTAAGTTGAGGGCACTGAGGTCAAGCCACGCTAAATAACTGCAATCAGGAATTCGATAGCCCACCTGAGGCAACTGGCTATCAAGGAGCTCTTTGAGATAACGTCGATTTCGATCATTGGTCGCATTTGCTGCGTCCAACCAATCTGTGCACCGATATGCGACAGAGGCGGCAACGGCTCCAAAGAGTGAGGCACGCCAGAGAACTGCTGGTGGCATCGATCGAGCAATAGCTGTGAATCTCTCAGAACCAGTAACAATCTGAGCGCATTTGAGTCCTGCCAAGTTCCAACTCTTGCTTGCTGATATCACGCAGAATCCGACTTCACGTGCGGTCTCACTCACAGCAAGGAATGGCACAAAGGTATGTTCTGAGTAGACCAACGGTGCGTGGATCTCGTCGCTGACGATGATGACGTTATATTTTTTGGCGAGTTCAGCCAAAGTTGAGAGATCTTCGCGACTAAAAATTGCCCCTACTGGATTAGCTGGGTTACATAAAATGTGGGCCTTTGCACCAGATGCATAAGCCTTCTCGATAGCATCAAAGTCAAGTGAGTAGGTGAGGCCATCCCGCTTCATAGGCGCATCTACTCGACGGCATTTGAGTTCATCAATCCAATTCCCAATATTGTGATAGACCGGAGAGTTAAGAACAATCCCATCTCCTGGTTGCACAAAGGTGCGCATCATTTCAACGACGCCAACACCGACATCAGTAGCAGGAAATACTGAATCGCTCTCGATATCCCAATTCCAACGAGATTGAGCAAAGTAAGCCAGAGATTCTGCGAGTTCGGGCATCCCACCGAGATAACCGGTATCCGATTCTGCGATCATCTCGATCAACTTCTCGCGAATAGGTAGCGCGATCTCATAATCCATCTCCGCAACAGGAAGCGGAAGCACATCGTGTGGAAAATCTCGCCACTTTGCACTCGTCCGTCCTTGGAGTTTTGCAAGTGATGCGACAGAGAGGAATGGCGCGCTGGAATTCATCTGAGTAGTCTGCATGGGAATACGTGCTCTGTAAATGAGGGCACGACGTTACGAAGCAGAGTTCTCCCTGCTCTTATAGAGGCTAAGGGCAGCGGTAATGGCGAGCGTCGCAATAATGACGGTAAGGCTCAAGCCAAGGGATATCTCTGGGATATGAATACCAAGGACCTTCGGATGGCCCGTTGCGATTGCTGCCTCAAAGATCAATTTGAATCCAATGAAGGCGAGAATGATCGAGAGGCCCTCAGTCAGATAGATCAACCGGGACATGAGTCCCCCGATGAGGAAGTAGAGCTGGCGCAATCCCATTAAGGCGAAGACATTGGCAGTAACGATGACATAAGGGTTGCGAGTCAGACCAAAGATGGCTGGAATAGAGTCAAAGGCGAAAAGTACATTCGTGATTGCAATTGCAGAGAGGGCTACAACGAAGGTAGATGCTCCCTTATTTTTAATAAATGTGATGGCGCGACCCTCATGCCACTCCTCCTCTTCGCTCTCGCGAAAGAGTTGAACCGCGGTGTAGATCAGGAATCCGCCGAAGAGGAAGAAGATGGCTTGAAAGCGATTGACGATTGCAGATCCTGCGGCGATAAAGATTCCTCGCAAGAAGAGTGATGAGACTATTCCAATAAGTAGGACTAGTTCTTCCTTCTCCTTCTGCACCTTTAATCGGGCGAGAATCAAAATAAAGATAAAGAGATTATCGAAGGAGAGTGAGTACTCGGTGACCCAGCCAGCAAAATATTCAGATCGCGCTTGTTCGGTTGCCCAGATTCCAAGACTGAATCCAAAAGCTATGGCAAGTGCAATATAGAGAAGGACCCAGATTGTCGCCTTCTTCAGCGTTGTCTCTTTATGACGATCTTTATACGCCATGAAGAAATCGAAGGTGAGGAAGATCCCGAGACCAGCGAGTGTGACTACCCATGCGGTAGTACTGACAGAAGCGCTTGAATTCATCGGGGCAGATTAACGAGTGACGATGTTATCGCTGGATGGAAATGGCACGCCGGTTGATGAGTGACAGTCATAACCATTGGGATTCTTCGCCAAATACTTCTGGTGATACTCCTCTGCTAACCAATATGGATATCCATCTGCTGGAGTAATCTCCGAGACGATCTCGCCGATACCTTGCGCATGGAGCGCGCTCTGATAGAGATCGCGACTCTTCATCGCCTTCGCCATCTGATCCTCAGATGTTGTGAAGATTGCGCTGCGATATTGAGTGCCGATATCGCCACCTTGCTGATTAAGCGAGGTTGGATCGTGCATCGTCCAAAACTCTTCGAGCAGGCGCTCGTAGGTGATGAGCTCTGAATCAAAGGTCACGGCAACAGTTTCAGCGTGGCCGGTGACTCCGGTGCAGACCTGCTCATAATTTGGCGACGGGCGAACTCCGCCCATATAGCCAACGGAAGTCTCGGTGACGCCCGCCAACTTCCAAAAACGACGTTCGGCGCCCCAGAAACATCCGGTGGCGAAGTAGGCGATCTCTGTGCTCATCTGCCAATTCTTGCACTGATACCCTTGATCTCGCGCAATACTCTTTACAACCCGAGCCCCCGTAGCTCAGGGGATAGAGCACCGCCCTCCGGAGGCGGGTGCACAGGTTCGAATCCTGTCGGGGGCACTTTGGTGATGAGGGGCACGCCCCATTTCATGAACAAATGAGCAAAGTCTCAGCAAATATCCTTGTTAACTGAGGTGAGCACTGCGAGAATACTCCCCTGACCGATAGTGAGTGGGTTCTCTCAACCACTATCCATCTTCCCCAACATAAAGGAGCTGACCACGCATGGATTGGCGTCACGAATCAGCTTGCCGCGAAGAAGACCCTGAGCTCTTCTTTCCCATCGGAAATACCGGCCCCGCCCTTGCTCAAATTGAAGAGGCGAAGAAGGTCTGTAATCGCTGTGTCGTAAAAGATGCCTGCTTGGCCTGGGCGCTCGAATCTGGACAGGATGCTGGAGTCTGGGGCGGTCTATCTGAGGATGAACGTCGCGCTATGAAGCGTCGCGCTGCGCGTAACCGCGCTCGTATGCTCGAACAGCAGCAGAACTTTTAATACCCGAGTAATTACTCGAGCTCACCAATCAATTTAAATTGACCTTCTCCAGTTAACTGGCCTTGGCGGCTATAGAGCTCTAACTTCGCACGAGTATCGGCGATATCGAGATTTCTCATCGTGAGCTGGCCAATGCGATCAGTCGGTCCAAAGGCGGCATCTTCTGTGCGCTCCATCGAGAGCTTCTCTGGGTGGTAGCTCAGCGCTGGTCCCGTTGTATTGATGACCGAGTAGTCATCTCCGCGGCGAAGGCGAAGAGTGACCTCACCGGTAATTGCAGATGCAACCCAACGGGTCAGTGATTCGCGGAGCATAAGCGCCTGCGGATCAAACCAGCGACCTTCGTAGAGAAGGCGGCCAAGACGGCGTCCCTCGGCATGGTAATTCGCAATCGTGTCTTCATTGTGGATTGCGCTGATTAAACGCTCGTATGCAATAAAGAGCAGAGCCATTCCTGGCGCTTCATAAATACCGCGGCTCTTCGCTTCGATAATTCGGTTCTCAATTTGATCAGCCATACCAAGTCCGTGGCGGCCACCAATTGCATTTGCTTCCTGCATCAATGCAACGGAATCTGTAAAAGCCACACCATTAATTGCGACCGGACGACCTTGAGCAAATTCAATGCGGACATCCTCGGTGGCAATTGCAACTGATGGATCCCAGAACTTCACACCCATAATTGGCTCAACGATTTCAAGTGATGCATCGAGCTCTTCTAACTTCTTCGCCTCATGAGTCGCGCCCAAGATATTCGCATCTGTTGAATAGGCCTTCTCAGTGCTATCGCGATAAGGCAGGTTGTTCGCTACCAACCACTCGGACATCTCTTTACGTCCGCCGAGTTCATTGACAAAATCATTATCAAGCCATGGCTTGTAGATGCGAAGTGATGGATTGGCGAGGAGTCCATAACGATAGAAACGTTCAATGTCATTGCCCTTGTATGTCGAACCATCGCCCCAAATGGAGACCTGATCTTCTAACATTGCGCGAACAAGGAGAGTTCCTGTGACTGCTCTTCCAAGTGGAGTTGTATTGAAGTATTGCTTTCCACCTGAGCGAATATGGAATGCACCGCAGGCGATCGCAGCAAGGCCTTCTTCAACGAGCGCTAATTTGCAATCAACAAGTCGGGCACCTTCCGCGCCATATGCCTTTGCGCGAGATGGAACAGAGTCGATATCCGGTTCGTCATATTGGCCAAGGTCAGCGGTATAGGTGAATGGGACAGCGCCCTTTGAGCGCATCCATGCAACGGCGACTGAGGTATCAAGTCCACCTGAGAATGCGATTCCCACGCGCTCCCCGACTGGCAGGGATGCTAGGACTTTGGCATGTGTCGTCGAGGCGCTCATGTGCCAAGTCTAACGCGAGAGTGCGGACCAAAATTCTCAGGAACTCTTGATCAAAAATCCTGTTGATCTCGGTTCGAACGCTCCATTTACCGCTTACCCTTCTCGCATGACATCTTTCTATTCCAAGAATTCGATTCTCGTGCGTGGCCTCGCCACAGTCTCTCTCCTCGTCGCGGTCACCGCCTCAGGTTTTTCCGCCGCCCAAGCAACAACCCTTAAAGGCGCTACCGCCGTTAAGGGATCTGCAACGGCAGCAAAAATTGGCGGTGCTTGCTCTACCGCTGGCGCAACAACAACGGTTGCCGGCAAGTCACTTACATGCACAAAAGCTCTCAGTGGGAAGTTGGTCTGGGCTGCATCAACAAGTGCAGCTCCATCTCTTGGTGGCGGCCCCAATGGTGGTCATGATGGTGGACCAGCTGCTAATCCAGCCTTTGCCGCCGCAATGGCAAAGTACACAGCGTGCCTAAAGGCACAGGGTGTAACCCTCCCTGCATTCGGTGGACGTCGCGGCTTCGGTGGACCCGATGATAATAATCCTGCAAACAACGGCCAGAATGGCGCTTCGCCTGCTCCTCGTCCAACTCTCTCGGCTAAGCAACAAGCAGCAATGACAAAGTGTGCATCGCTTCGTCCAGCATTTGGTCGTGGTGGATTCGGCCGCGGTGGCATGGGTGGATCTGGCATGGGTGGCTTCGGAGCCGGTGGTGGTGTTGCAAATACACCAGCGAATGTCGCCGCATATATTGCCTGCTTAAATACAAATGGCGTCAATGTCTCTGCACTCTCAGATCTACAAGGACTTGATCGACAATCTCCAAAGATTGCTGCGGCTCTTGCTGCTTGTCGCGCAAAGCGAGTTGCCCAAGCACCTGGGAATTAACGCAATACTTTTTTAAAAGTACCGATTTCTCAAAGTACCTACTTCGTAAAGTGGATCTGATCCATTCTACGAAGTAGGTTTCTTATCTCTTCGCCCACTTCACTTTCGCAATAACGTATCTGCCGCATCTCGCGCCACGTGCTCTCCCCCACCGCGTGCATAAATCGCTCACAGGCAATCTCGGCTGCACTGATATCGCCACGAATCAAAATCCAGAATCCATCCTCGGAGATGCGGCCGATCAGATCCCCGCCACGGAGGAGGCGTCGAATATTGGTCGAGAGGAGCTTTAGATTCTGATGGATCGATTCGACTTCCCCCACCGGCTTCCGCTTCCCTCCAGAGTCAAGAGGCTCTGGCCTCATCGAATCCATCGATATCCGCAA
>Ga0214205_100023_pt1 | contig 31171 bp, 26 predicted proteins | sample TroBogEpilimnion_12_FD_153043 | JGI IMG/M metagenome (GOLD analysis project Ga0214205, IMG submission 153043) | Freshwater microbial communities from Trout Bog Lake, WI - 29JUN2009 epilimnion | ecosystem: Environmental > Aquatic > Freshwater > Lake > Epilimnion/Euphotic zone | place: Trout Bog... | reverse complement strand
GAGACGTATTCATGTACTTCAGGTGAACAGTTCGCTTTTCATCTGCAAAGTATACAGATTTTGCACCAGGATATACTGACGAACCATTGCGAACATACGTCATTAGACGATCGCGGTTAAAGCTCGTAACCATTTCGGGGAACGTCAAATTCATAGCAATTTCCTCTGGCACACCAAGTTCATCTAGGTCAATGTTAGCATCCGGAGTGATGACAGAACGAGCAGAGAAATCTACACGCTTACCCATAAGATTACCACGAACACGCCCATTCTTTGCTCCAAGTCGGGACTTTAGGGTCTTGAGTGGGCGACCCGATCGCTGAGCAGCAGGGGGGAGGCCTTTGATGTCATTATCAACATATGTAGCTACATCAAACTGTACAAGTTCCGTGTACTTATCAATGATATCTGCAGAATCGCCCTTATCGATCTTATCACGCAGACGCTGATTATTGCGAACAACATCAATTAGCTTGTGAGTTAGATCGTCTTCCATACGCTGGTTATCCTCCATAACAACTGACGGACGAACTGTAAGCGGCGGGACAAGTAGTACGGTACAAATCATCCACTCCGGTCGGCTGAACTTAGGATTGAAACCAATAAGCTCAATGTGACGTTCCGTCATACGCTGAAAACAACGTAGAACCATCTCACACTGTAGCACAATCGGCTCAGCATCCTTCTCATACGTGTGAGCCTGAAGCTTAGCAACCTTACCTTCCATCTTATCTACCTTCTTCACGGCGGGAGACTTGCAGATAGAGCACACAGATGAATCTTTCAACTTTGCCTTGTAAGATGACGTCTCCTCACGAACAGTGTTAAACCGCGCGATTCCGGTTGCAGATTCGGCAATTTTCTCAAGAACGTCATCGGATAGATACGGATTCGAACAGTTAATGCAAACAATTCCTAGAATTTTCTGAATTTGTTCGATAAACTGGTAAAGGTAGACCGGACGTGCTAGACGAATGTGACCAAAATGTCCAGGGCATAGCAGATTAGTCTGCTTACACGTGGGGCATACTTTGCCATTTTCAATCACACCGAAACGCGAATCAAACACACCACCTGGTACAGGCTGATTCACAGAATAAGTCTTATCGGTGATGACTTCGACTACACTTTTTGCTACAATTTCCTCTGGGTTGGCAATGCCAAACTGGACACCAATAATAGTATCGCCCATTCTTGTTATTTATAAGGATTGTCTCTATATTAGTCCGTTTTCAGCGAAGGCTTTTTGTTGTCTCGAGCGTTAGTTTCCAGAATTCATCATCGTTCAACATTGCTCTCACAAGTACCTTCGGGAACTTATCTTCCAAATATTCAGTCCATAGCTCAAATTCGGGGCCGAGTCGTTGACTAAATTTATCCTTGTTTTTTATCTTCAAAAGCTTATTACGAGGAATAAGTTGTTGAAAAATGGTTTCTGCAAACTGCTGGGTCATGTACGGATTTTCACTTTCATCTTTCATCTCTCGGACTTTTTTATTCCACTCTTCCATTACAAAGAATGAAGCTAAAAACTATCCGGAAATCACACAAAAAAGAGAAGAAGTGGGATGCTGTATTTGACAAGGATGGTAAGGAGAAGATTGTACCGTTTGGTCAGAAAGGGTATTCAGACTATACGAAACATAAGAATAAGACTCGTAAACAGCGCTACCTAAACCGTCATTCGGGCATGGGTGAGCACTGGGAAAAGCCCGATACTCCTGGTGCACTTTCAAAGTGGATTTTGTGGAATAAGCCAACATTTAGAGCTTCAGTTGCGAGTTTTAAGAAACATTTTAATCTATAACTTTTGAACAATAACTTGATAAAAATTATTATATTGTGTTAGTAATTTGATCTTGGAAGAGTATTCTTTCAGAAACATATCGATACCCTTTATTGTTTGAGACCAACTCGGATGATAATCATCGAATACAATGTAACAACCTGATTTCACTTTATCAAATGCCATCTTCCCGTCGGCATATACATACTGTGTTTCGTGGTTTCCATCTACAAAAATTAAATCAAAAAACTCATTGTCAAACGTAGGAACTATAACTTCCGATAATCCACGTTTTACAACAAACTTTGAATAACTTCCCGAGTTTTGGATATTTTTATTGAATGTACGCCAACCCTTTTCTTGAAGACCTTTATATTCAGGATATTCATCATAATCCATCCAAGGATCTACACAATAAATTTTAGATTCATTATTCTTGCAATAAGAGTTTGCCATATGAATTACATTTCCGCCATCCGAAACACCAATTTCTAAATAGTTGATTGGTGTATCAGTAATCGGAATAAATGGAGACCAGTTCACACCTGGATTTTTATAATAATAACGACCTTCAAAATTAGGTAGTCCTGTATTAAGTTTAGGACGTCGAAATGAAAGAACGTAACTCATTTACATAGTAAGTTCGAATAAACTACGATGAGATGTCCGAGTGGTTAAGGAGAGGGTCTTAAGAACCCTTGTAGAAATACGCGTGGGTTCGATCCCCACTCTCATCATACGTTACTTAACGGTAACACTACAGTGAAGAAATCCCTCCACTCTATTGTTTTCCCACTTTTAAAATACAACTTTGCAATTCGGTTAAAAGACTGAATGTATAAAAACATAACAGTTCCGATCACAAAAGGATACCACAAGTCCATTATGTGAACAGTTGATTCAAAAGCACTCAATTTATACGTAAATTTCTGAAAACGGATTCGAGTGTTTTTACATTGAACTATCTCAAATACAGATAAAATGCCGAATTTCACTAAGTTCAGTGCTAAGCGCCTTGGAGAACTATCCGAGTCCCTGGATACGCATGAGCGTGCCACGGACGAGGAGTCCATGAAGCGTCACAAGGATGGTGTTAAGAAGTTCATCAATGAGATGGAGGACTTCGATGAGAAGAAGCTGAAGCAGTACTTTGATGAGTATTGTGCAAATGATGACAATTTCGAGGAGATCGAGGTTGCCAAGAAGCCAAAGCGTACTCTGAGCGAGGAGCAGAAGGCAAAGATGAAGGCTGGCCGTGAGGCAGCAAAGGCAGCCCGTGAGGCTGCAGCGGCAGAGAAGGCCGAAGAGAAGCCCAAGGCAAAGAGTGCCAAGGCGTAAAAAATTTACAAAAACGAATTTTTTTACTGAACAGTTTATAGAATAATAAAAATGAACAACGTTGAAAAAACCTATTGGAAGGAAGGTACTCAAAATGCAAGAATTGATTCGCGTCTGATTTCTAGATGGGATGTCAGTTTCAAGCGTTCAATTCTAGTTCAGGTACAGACTGTTTTGCGTGACAAGGTCCAGTTATTTGTACCTGATCTGCATGAGATTGAGGCCGAAGTATTACGTGAAGAAAAAGAAGATGACGATCTATTTGATGAAATGTGGGATGAAGATATTCCGCTCTACTAATTTCTCGAAAACGGATTTTAACTTTTTTAACCTAATTGTTATCAACAAAATGTCTGACCTAACTACTCAGATTGCCAACGCCGAGATGCTCCTTGCGTTTCTCAAGAACCAGCTTCCGAAGGAGGAAGTGGTTGAGGATACGCCCAAGAAGAAGGTTGTCGATGAGGACAAGCCTAAGAAGAAGAAGGCTGTAGAGAAGAAGGACGCGGAAGTAGCGCCCAAGAAGGAAGAGGAGAAGCCTGTCGAGAAGAAGAAGGCAGATCCTAAGAAGGAGAAGAATCTAACTCGATTCACTCCTGCAATGAAGACGGAACTTACAAAGGTTCTAAAGGCTCACGATGTTGAGCTAACCGAGGAGCTTCGCAAGGAGTTTATCGATCATCTCAACGGTCTGGAGACCGAGGAGTATACCAAGGTAGGTCTTACTGCTCATATGGAGACCTTTGCAAAGAGCAAGGGTAAGACCGATGAGAAGCACGAAGATCAGCCCGCGAAGGTAGGCGGGTCTCCATTCGCAGGTAGCGATGATCCGCCGGATCTGAATAAGCTATCCAATGCACACAGCTATGATCTGTCAAAGCTCATTAAGTATGTCAGTACTGACAAGCTTGAAGAGATGAAGAAGACTGAAATTCTAAAGCCGATTGGCAATGGAAATTACTGGCATGCCAAGAGTGGTATGTGGGTTTTCGAGAATGGCGATGAAGATGTAAACGATGTTGAATTCGAAGGAAAGACGTATGGAGTCAATTCTGTAAACAAGCGTGTATACGAGACGACAGATGACAAGGATCTGTTCGTAGGATTCGTAGGAATTGGACAGTTCAAGAAGATGAAGGTTTAAGCATACAAAGAGCGCCAAATTTCTTTATCTTTTTTATCAATATCAGTCAGAAGAATTTGTGCTATCTTCTTATCAATTTTTAGTGGAAATGCAACTTTCATATAAAAACAATATTCTTTCATACTTTCATCATCAGCAACACGTAACATATTCAGACGAGTCATCATACTTTCAACTGTGCGAATGAGATTACGAACACCTTTTTCATCCGTGGAGTGATCCAGTATCAAAAGTGTAATTGCAGAATCATCGAGAACGACATCACCATCTTTAAACTTCAAACGTTTGACAATTTGAGGCCAAATGTGTTCTTTCAAAATGATGCGCTTGTCTGTCTCATTATATCCACCGCAGTTGATTACATTCATGCGATCACGCAAGATAGGATGTACTTTATCAATGTCATTAAATGAAAATACAAATAGACACTGTGATACATCAAAATCAATTCCTGAAAAATAACGATCATGAAACTGTGTATTTTGAGAACGATCCGTTAGGTGGATCAACATACTGACAATTTCTTCGCCATGAGGAGTTGTTGAAACCTTATCAAGCTCATCAAAATATAAAACAGGATTCATAGCACCTGCATGCATTAAACAATCTGCAATACGTCCCCACATTGAACCCTCATATGTGTACGAATGACCGATAAAGTTAGAAATATCAGAAGCACCACCAAGCGAAAAGAATTCAAATGGACGCTGTAACACTTCTGCAATTGCATTACGAGCGAAGGATGTCTTACCAACTCCCATAGGACCCTGAAGAGCAATTACGTTTCCAACTGAATCGGGATTTACAATCCACTGCGAGATTGTCTGTAATATTTGGGTCTTAGCAGGAACCATGCCGTACACAGACTTATTCATATTCTTGCGAGCTGTCGTTATAAATTCGGTGCATTTTGATGTACCGTCTTCGAGTTTCACAGGCAGAGGAATTGTTTTACCAAACGGTATACGTAAAAATCCATCGACCCATGTTTTTAGTTTGTATGACTCACCACTGTCTGACTGCATATCGGACAAGGCCATAACTTTTTTAATGACAGTCGACTTGGTATAGTCCGGGATGGGGAGTTTAAGTATTTTAAATTTGTATGGTACAACTCCGTCATCAAGAACAAGTGTAGAAATACGTTTCATGACATCGAGCATATCATTTCTTTGGGCTTTCGGCAATGAATTATAATATGCCTCCTCCTGACGCGTGAGCTTTAATGGGATTTCATTCTGCTTTTTCTTGTTCTTTGTTTTCGATCGAGTCTCGGTAAAAATTCCTGATGATCGACCCCTTACTATTTCTTCCTCCTCGCTAGACTCCTCTTCGCTTGATTCGACAGCATTTGGGGCTTCGTGAATATGAATATTTAGATAAATAGGCGGTTGTTGTTCCACATCCGGCGATTCGTTCTGAAGTGTATCATCATCAACCCATGTAGTGTCTGAATCGGAGTCACCTGATTTCTTCTTTTTAGGGGGCGGCTTTCCATCATCCGATAGATCAGCCGAACACTTGCGGTCACGCGCGTTCTCTCGAGACTTTCGCTTGACCATCCTTGCTTGATGGCAGAAATAAATCCTCCATACTTTTTCATACTAGAAAATAATGGAGATTGAAAGAGCTGCTAGTATAGCTCAGGCACAAATTGATAAAGAAAATGCAAGTGACCCTGTCGTTATCAAGGCGCTTGATATAGTGGAAACGTTTATAAAAAAGAACCGAGTGTTGTGTTACGGAGGAACAGCTATTAATAATCTTCTACCGAAAGAAGATCAGTTTTATGACCCGGAGAAAGATATTCCGGATTATGATTTTTTTACAGCTACCCCTCAACTCCATGCGATGGAAATAGCAGATACGTTAACTGATGCTGGATTTCATAGCGTAGAAGTCAAGCCCGGTGTCCATCTTGGTACATTTAAGGTCTTTGCAGAATATATCGGTGTTGCTGATGTATCACATCTAGATAGACCTATTTTTGATACTTTATGGAAAAATAGTATCGAAAAGAATGGCATTCATTACGTTCCTCCGAACTTCTTACGAATGGCTGTCTATCTAGAACTATCGCGTCCGAAGGGTTTTGTTGAACGTTGGAAGAAAGTATATACTCGTCTGCAATTATTGAACAAACATTATCCAATGACATGCCCTAAAGCCCATGATGATCTAAGTGAGATCTTCATTTCTTCCGAAACAAAAAATGCTCTAGAGACGATCCTAATCAAAGAAAATGCAGTCCTTCTTGGATTTAACGGAATGAGTCTACAAAAGAAAGGCGCCAACCGAGCATGGCAGTTACCTCTTGATGTATTGGTAACTCCGGAAACAATTGATAAGATAACTGAAATGTTCGAAGCTGTTCTTAATAAGAAAGGTCAAGTTGAAACAAAAAAATATCCTGCATACGGAGAACTTCTTCCCCCACACGTGGATATTGAAGATAAGAAAACTGGTCTCGTTTTAATCCGTTTATATGAGACAACCGCGTGCCACAGTTATCACAAGACAAACGGCGGATTATATGTTGCAAGTATCCCGACACTTTTACAGTTCTTTTTTGCGGTTACATATGCACCTGATCACTTTCTAGAAGATATCCCTGAGCAACGATTCTTATGCGCTGCTCAAAATTTAGTTGAACTTGCAAATGAAAAGTCTCATGTGAGACGCTATCGTTTATTGACTCCAATTACCTGTATAGGAAAACAGAAGTCCTTAATTGATATGCGTGTTGAGAAATCTGAACTGTTTGAGAAAGTTGGAAAGAACCGGTCATCGCCTGAATTTTTAGAATACTTTTTTACATATACACCTACATCAATGGATAAAACTCGCCGTCAAAAGTTCCGTAAAGAAACAACTAAAACGCTTAAGAGCCACCAAACACACCGCCGGGGACAGTAGAATACGCACCATTCTGCATAAAGACACCACCTGTGCAATTACCGCACTTTAGTTTACCAAACAGATAACTCAATCTATACTTATTTCCATAAAGTTGCCAAGGAGAGCTCTCCGGTGCACCAGGCTGAACCGGAGAGTTCACTTTATTTTCATTATATGTGATTTGCTCGCGAAGCTGACGTGTTAAATCAGATGCATCTCGCAACGGAACGGGGCCCAGTGCAGTACTGCCAGATACATATCCGGAATAGGCCGTGGTATTCACAGATTGTGAACTCATTTGTTTATACAGAAGTAAGAATGTTGAAGCGAAAGACTTTTTTTGGAATGATTCTTCCAGTCTTGTTCTTGTGGCTTTTCTATACAATCATGAACAAGACGGGTATAATTAAGGAACATCTAGCAAATGCTGCTCCTTCTAAAATAGAAGAGGAACTTGCTAAAACAAACGCAAAGATAGATGCTCTTACTAAGAAATTCGACGACACGAACAAACAAATGAGCGCTCAAGCTGATCAAGCGGCTGCTGCTCGTGCTAGTTTAGCTGCTATTCATAAATCATAAATTATCGACCAATCCACCAACTGATATCAAAGTAAGGAGGCATCGATGCTGTAGAGTCAGCTGGATCCGCTTGAGGAGGATTCTTCATTAAAGCAGGAATATCTGTAGGATTTAAGAAATAATTATAATACACTAAATTAGCAAGTTTACCTTCAAACCCACCATTCACTCCTGTATGAACTGTTCCGCTATTTTGGCGCGGTATCTGGACAATTGAATGATGTGTGTGAAGAACACCATTAATGTATACGTCAATTGACTTCTGTTCAACCACAATTGCAACGTGAATCCACTTCTTTGCTGGAATGTTTGATATAGGTACTATTTCAGTAGATCCATATGTGTCTAGTTTCACTAGCAGTGTATTTGAGTTTCCATCAATGAGAAGACTCGGGCAGGAAGATGACAAGTCAGTAGGTCCTTTTGTAAAGATAACCTTCTGTACACCCGGGCGGTATGTAAAGTCATCAATTCGAACCCAGCAAGAATATGAGAATGTAATACCTTTCTCCTGGTTGAGTGATTCAGGTAAAGACATATTGCTATCGGAACTCGATTTTCCATCTAAAACTGTACTTTGAATTACAGTTTGACCCGGTGAAGCAAATGTGAATGTTTCTCTCAGTGAAGAGAATACAATAAAGGCTACAAGAGCCAGGAATCCAAACAGAATGTACTTCTTCATTGTAATCTAAAACGAATTTTTGTTAGTGCGTGGTTAAGCAAACTAAAATGAACATATTTGTTCTATCTCTAGACCCGCGTGAAGCTGCTCAGCTGCACTGTGATAAACATGTTATCAAAATGATCATTGAATCTGCTCAAATGCTATACTCTGCTCACTGGGCGTTGGAAAGTCCTCTTCCGTCCAATGCGTACAAACAAGCACATACGAATCATCCCTGCTCTAAGTGGGTAAGAGAAAGCTTGGATAATTACTTATGGTTATGCGAACTTGCTAAAGAATTATGCAAAGAATACAAATTTAGATACGGAGAAACAAAGGTTCACAAAACAGAAGCTCATATTGACTGGCTTATTGCAAACTATCCTGATGGTATATCAAATGATGGATTTACAAATCCTGCTCAGGCTATGCCAGATGAATATAAAGATGATGATGTAGTTGTAGCGTATAGACGATTTTATCGTGAGTCAAAAATGAAAACTCGTAACATTGTAACTTACAAGAAACGATCGATTCCTGACTTTCTTATGAGTATATAATGGAAGAAGAAGTCTTTCAGCGAATGACATCAACTGCTCGTCGCCCTACAAAACATAAGCTTGCCATTTTTTCATGTGGAGCTTCTGGTGTTGGTAAAACAAGTAGCAAGGATTCTTTTTTAAAATCTGCCGGAATTCGAACGTCTTATGTATACATAAGTATCGATAAGCTTCGTTTATTAACAGGTAATCATGAAATCGCTCAAAAATTATTATCGTACATTACTGATCGAGCAATTGAAGAAGGATATTCAATCTTTCGGGATGCAACATGCCGAAATAAGAATGCAATGATCCAAGAAATCAGTCATGTGAAAAAGAATGGTTATAAAGTTATTTTTGCAATGACATATGCTGAATTACCCACAGTACTAAAACGTGTTCGTGAGCGTATTGCTCAGCAAACAGATGAATCTATTGTACGTGATATTTATCAACATATGAAAAAGAATGCAGAGATTTATATGAAGTTGGATGAAATTGATGAGATGTATTTGTATAATAATGATACGACTTCGCAATTAATTTTCTATCGCGATAAAAAGAAGATACGATGTATTCATCCGGAAATGAATTTTTACTTTGATGTTTCAAAGTATTGCGACTAAAATGTATATTCTTGTATTTTCTTACCTACCGTATCATAAACTCCAAACTTTACTGCGTAACCGGTTGCCGTACTCGCAGTAGATGGTCCCGTAGAACTCTTACAACTTGTTCCAGCAGAATAGAATGTTGATGCATCCGAAGGTGTTAGCATGCGCGAATAGTGAGTGAATCCACATAGAGACCCTGAGAAGCCACCATTTCCTGCCAGAGTGATATCACCCGATGCAGGCTTAGGTACACCAGGTAGTAAGCATGACTTTACAAGTTTTCCGTCGATATATATGTCTAAGTTACGACCGAATACTGTCATCGAGACAGAGAACCAATCTTGTAGAGGAAGATTCGGGACTTCGCAAATAAACACATCGTCTGTTGCAGCTGAATGACCAACAGGCGCCGGCTGTGTCTTGGAAGATCCGCCTGTGTTATCAGGGAAGACTGAAACACTTACTCGCAGAGTATTATCTGTCGGGTGTAAAGCTACACTCGGATTCAGAATTTGTGTGTTTGTAGGATCAGCGCGAGATAGAACTTGTTTATCTTTTCCGTATCCATAATTCCAATCTTTGATAAACATCCACCATTGCATACCATATCCACCATTACCACCGCTTGAAAGAGGAGCAGATGTAGCTTTTACAACGGATGAGTTTGTAGCATCGGGCATATTTGAAACAAGAGTTCCCGAACTACCATTGCCTGCAACTAAGGAGCTAAACCAATTTGATGATACAGGAGCTGTAGCCTGCTTTCCAGTAGGAGGAGGACCTGTAGCTGCGACATTACCGCCGCCATCAGCACCTGGTTTTGAAATTCCAAAAAATGTACTTACTACACCGAACTGAAACAATGCATAGTAGATGAGAAATCCAAGACCAGATAATACTAGTAATGTTCCAAGAGACCATACACCAGCTGTTAGGAATGAGACTTCAGATCCTAGTTGCCCAAGTTGTGTAGATGCTTCTTCGGCAGATTTCTTAGCTGTTTCAGTCGCCTGATCCAAAAGACTTTGAACATAGTCGGCATCAAACTTTGCCTTCGATATATCTGCTTGAAACACAGGGGCTTCTATTTCGGGTTTAGAAGTTGTTCCTCCCATTTGTATCAAATCAGTAGTAAAAAACGGATGAAATCTTCAATGGTTGAAAAATAAGCAATGTATTGCAATAATTGTGGAGAAAAAGGTCACGTATTTAAGGGATGTAAAGATCCTATTATTTCATGTGGGCTTATCTTGCTCAGGGGTATATATGAGCCGCTCGTATTTCCGGTTAGTCCAAAAAATGTAAGCGCACTGATGGTAAGACGCAAAGACAGTATGTGTTATACCGAATTTCTTCGAGGGAAATATTCATTGACAGATGTTGACTATATGAAGAAACTTATCTCCAATATGACTATTTCCGAACAGAAACGTATTGCCGAGGAAGAATTTGATACCCTCTGGACGTCTTTATGGGGACCAGGTAAAGATGTTCATTCAATGGAATACGAAATTTCAAAGGAAAAGTATAACACACTTAATCGTTCTGAACTAATCAAGTCATGTCCATCTGTATATACTGAACCTGAATGGGGATTCCCTAAAGGCCGAAGAGCACGAGGGGAAACTGATTTAGACTGTGCAATTCGAGAATTCAACGAAGAGACAAATATTCCACCAAGTGCATATTCTATCTGCAAGGATCTTCGATTTACTGAAGTATTTGCCGGAACAAACAATGTAAAATATATGCACATCTATTTTATTGGAAAACTAGTCGCATCATCAGATATCAACTTAACGCAAGGATTCACCTCCATGCAACAGAAAGAGATTTCTGCTATTGCCTGGAAGACACTTACTGAGTCAAACGCGATCACACGAGCTCACTACGTCGAACGAAAAAATTTAATTACTACGATTGGAAAGACAATTGAAACTCTTGTAGAAAAGTAATGGACTGGACAAGTTTGGGTTTATCAAGTTTGGGAGTCTTCGTATTTCTATTTATTGTGGGATTCTGTATTTCTCTTCTATCTAGCTTTATGCAATGTGGAAAGATAGGTGCAGGCCAGAGCTCTCTTGAAGGACTTGAGTGGGCAGCAGTACCAACGGGAGTCTATCTACTCGCATCTGCGTTTCCGTTTATTCGTAGTTCATTCAAGATCTATGGGTCAAATGTGATTGCAGTTGGATTTTTAATGATGCTTTCGTCATGGCCAATGACTGTACTCATCGTAAATGATACAGAACGTGCCGTTTGTGTACCAAGTACATCAGAAATGACAGCATTCAAGACCAAATTATTGGCTGAACTCAAGCAGAAACAAGAGGCAGAAGAAAAGAACAAGAATATAACTATCGGAAAGAAGTAATGAGGATTCTTTCAAATTATGAGGAAGCCTTTAAGATAGGTAAAGAGTGTTTGGATTCCATAACCACATCTAAGCGTCCTGCTCTGTTGGGCCATGGTATCAAAAAATTACCGGAACAGATTTCGGGTCCATGGGAAATGACAGAAACTGCTCTTGCGAATACTTTAAAATATGTTTTTGATTTGAGTCACGCCTGTTACTTAATTTGCATAACAAACTCTATACCATCTGTTTATAAAATTCAATCAAAAACATTTCCAAAAATTTATGAAAATACGATTCGTAAAACATTAAAGAGAAAGCGTCTAGACTCTAAAAACTCAACATATCGGATTATGCAGTGTGTAGTCAGACCATTCAAGAAAGTAGAATCAACAGCAGATGAACTAACTGTATTTTTATCCAAGATATCCTATCCATTACCAGATGGTGTATTTTTATGGAGTGCTACAGACTCGATGATATTGCGACGAGATGGTACAGCTCCGTGGCATATGATAGGAAGCAAAGCATTAGCATTAGGACCTAAACACATACCACTTCTTACGTATTCAGGACATGTTGATTTCTGGGATATTCCTGTTGTGAACTTTGATGATATGCAGTACGCATTGGGCAAAGCAACTCCTCCTGCATTTGTCGAATGGGAATCTAAGAAGCCAATTGGAGTGTTTCGCGGAACAACTACAGGATGTGGATATACTGCAGAAACGAATATGCGTCTCAAACTGTCAACGATGCGATCTCCTGATTTGGATGTTGGAGTTGTACGACATACGTATCAGTTACGGTTTGATCCAAAAGAAGGATTAGGATCGGTCAATACTAAAGAATACCCAACAGTTCCTTTGATGCCAATGTCTGAACAAGCAACTCATAAATATATCATTCACATTGATGGAAATGTAGCTGCATATCGTTTGCTTGGAACTATGATGACAGGATCATTAATATTAAAAGTTGAAGGACCGTATACTCTGTGGATTGATCATCTTCTCAAACCTGGAAAACACTATGTTCCTGTAAAAGCGGATCTGTCCGATTTGCTTGAAGTTCTTGAATGGTGTAAGACGCATGATGCTAAATGTAAAAAGATTGCTCTGGCAGGATATGAATTTGCAAAGAAGGCTCTGACAAAAGACTACATTGATGCTTCGTTCGCAAAAGTTCTATGGTCTGTAAAGTAATGGGGCGCACGCGGCGTCAAATTGGACGCGGTATTGTTTTTGCTAAAAAAGATGTTCCAATTCTAGAACTTCCACAAGGAACACTTTTATTTCGTGTGGTCGAAGATCCTATGACCGATTTTACAGGAGTAAAAGTTGAAGATGGTTCGTACTGTATTCCTCCGCAGTATAACGTGTTTTTCTATTTCGACCCTTTTAGTGCAGAAATATTCCCCGAATATTTGGGACAGATACCAACTGTTGAAGTCTATAAGTTGAAACATACTGTAAAAATAGTTTCAATGGTTTCACCTTCAACATTGACAAAGGCTCAACGATTAAGTGGTAAGGGAGTTGTAAAAAGTTGTAATAAAACACGTCGTTCTTGCTTAAAAGGTCGTGAATATGATGCTTGTTTGAGTGAAACGTTTATTGCAAAGTATCCCGATATTGTAGGTTGGATTGGATTAGGACGCTCTGATTCAACAAAATTGATGAAAGAGTTGAAATCTGGAGTACTGCAGGATAAGACAGAGTACATTCATTTGCTAAAAGATAGTCGTGGTGTCAAAGGATCGCCTGAATTGGCATTGTATCCTTTGAAAGAACGTCAACTAACAGATATTAACATTGATAATCCTGCAGAATGGGTAAAAAATCAAGATTTTAACTTTGAACATGTTGCGACATTAAATCGCGACAAAGCCACACTTGTCAACTTTTTGACAACACAGGCTACTTTTGTTCAGGGGAAATGGTATTACTCCAGTCAACACTGAACTCATGCCATTCGGCGCGTGGATCATCATGATCGTTAAGTTCGTGGTCATCAGTGAAACGAGTAGAGAGCGGTCCCCATGTACTCAGTGTAACATTACAACCCGGAAATTCTACCGTCAATACAGCTAGAATTTCCTGTACCAGTTTATATTCAGGATTATTGCGATGAATATTGTCAACCATATCCAGAGTACTGCTCGACTGAGCAATTCGGATTGCTTTGTACTTAAAATAGTTCACATAGTTATCAACGATAACCTTTGAGTCGACATGATCATCCGAATGCGGCTTATTGTGCATTGCCTGTAGATCCTGAAGAGACGGCATTTTGTTATCATATTTGAGTACACTAGTTCACAAATTCGTTTTTGGAACTTTGTTACAAACTATAATCCAGAATATAGACCACAGTCATGTAAGAAACAACAGCAAAAGCAAACATCCACCACCAAACAGGAAAGACTGTCGATTCTTTATCTTTGGTTCCGAAGGGTCGGACTCGACCTTCAGCACCGAAAGCAATAGATGGCTTGATGTATAAGAAACCAGCTACAAGAAAGAGATAAATTACAAGCATCCATAGTTTAGGTGATTTACGGATAGTTCCCTCCATTATCAATTCCTCTCCAAAAATAAGTAGAGGATGTATGTGCTTCCGAATAGAAAGGCATTCTCCGATTCAATTACTCGGATCTTTCTGAAGTATCGGAAAGCTAATTTAGATCCGTTGGATACTGCGAACTCCGAAGAGGACATGTGTAAGCGACAGGGCGACATGTCAAAAAATAGTTCAGAGCTGTTTGAATATCAGAAGATTGTTCGAGACTATTTATTGCTTGAATCACCCTATCGTGGTCTACTTTTATACCACGGTCTCGGCTCTGGAAAGACATGTTCTTCTATTGCAGTAGCGGAATCCCTTCTGAATACGAAAAAGGTTTTTGTTATGTTACCTGCATCATTACAGGACAACTATCGAGGTGAAATTCGTAAGTGCGGTGATCCTATCTATAAACATGAGCAGTTCTGGGAACTGAAGGGTCTCAATGATGAAACTCGTAAACAAGGTCTTGGCATGGGTATTTCTGAAAAGTTTTTAGATACACATGGAAAGTTCTTTGTTAATGTGAGTGGACGTCCTTCGAATTACAATACATTATCACAGCCTGATACGAAACTAATTGATGAACAAATTGATGACATATTGAATCAACGTTTCACATTTATTAACTATAACGGTATCAACAAGACAAATTTTGAAAAGATATTTCCTGCTGATCAGCCTCATATGTTTGACAATTCAGTTGTAATCATTGATGAAGCTCATAACTTTATCGGATATGCCGTTGGCGAACTCGAACTCAAACTGAAGATCTATAACATGATCTATAAAGCAAAAGATTGTAAAGTTGTTTGCTTGTCTGGCACACCTGTAGTAAACCGACCGAATGAAATTGCATACCTGATGAATCTTCTACGTGGACCTATTGAACGTGTTACCATAACAACTGAATCTGCAGTTTCGTGGGATGAATCGCTGATGACTGCTTATTTCCGACGCATGAAAGATGTGGATACGATTGAGTACAATTCTGTAAAGCGCACAATCATGTTAACACGCAATCCTTCTCACTTTGAAAGTGTGTATAATGAAAAGAATGAACGAATTGCAGTAAAGTATAACAAGGATTATGAACAGGAAGCTAATATTAAGAAATGGGTAACCGAATGGAAATCTGGGTTTGAAACAGAATTTGCTGGAATTCAGTTATCAAAAGAAGACAAGTATGTTGTAGAAGAACTTGAATGTTTACCCACAAAATATGAAGATTTTATGAATACGTTTGTAGATGGATTGAGTATCAAAAATGCTCTTCTGTTTCAAAAGCGTATTCAGGGTCTTGTTTCGTATTTCAAAGGTGCCGATGAACGTCTACTTCCCAAACGTATTGACGAAGAGAATACACTTGTTAAAGTTCCCATGTCTGAACAGCAGTTCTTGCGTTATTTGGAATTGCGTTGGGTTGAAATACAGCGCGAAGCAAAGAAAGGACGTAGCGGAGATATGAACGAAAACTTCAGTTCGTATCGTATGGCATCTCGTCTTGTTTGTAACTATTCTTTGCCTCCAGAGATGCGCGTTACTACAGATGAGGTAACAAACGAAGAATCAAATTTAGAAAAACCTGAGGTTCTTGAAAATATCAAAAGAGAACCAAAGAAGTTTCTATCAAACGAAGCGTTACAAATTTACTCTCCTAAAATGCTTCGAATGTTGACTGATTTGAAAAAGAACGTAGGCAAAGAAGACGAGTATCACAATCAGTTTGTCTACTCACAGTATCGATCATTAGAAGGTCTTGGTATCTTCTCTGCTATTCTGGAGTACAACGGGTTCCAAGAGTACAAGTTAATCAAGAAGCAGGGGTTATGGGAAGAAGATCCGTCGATGAAAAAAGGTGTTCCTGCGTATGCATTATTCGTTGGAGGCACAGGTGACAAAGATAAAGAACTTCGTGAACTCTATCGTCAAATTTTTAATGAAGAGAAAAACGATCTACCACAGTCACTCAAAGATTCGATCAAAGAGAGAAGATTATGTGTACTGATGGCATCTTCTGCAGGAGCTGAAGGTATTACATTGCGTAATGTTCGTAACGTACTCATTATGGAATCCTATTGGAATCCTGCTCGTATCGAACAGGTTATTGGTCGCGCTATTCGTATCTGTTCGCACGCATCGTTACCTGTTCCTGACCGAACGGTTGATGTAAAAATGTACCTGTCAGTGTTTACTCAAGATCAATCTGTTACAGGAGAAGGTCCCAACGTTGTTCTGATTCGTCGCAATGATATGGTTCTTAAACGTTACGAAGGCGGTGAACCTCGTGAAGCTTTCATGACAAGCGATGAATTTTTGTACGAAGTTGCATACAAAAAAGGTCGTATCATTAAGAACATATCGTTGCTATTGAAACAGGCTGCTATTGATTGCGAGATTCACCGTAAACTTCATGCAAAAGAACATCCTATCATTCAGTGTATGCGTTTTGATACGACAGCTACCGGCGATGATTTGGCGTTTAACCCATCTTATAAAACCGATGAAAAAGACACACTTTATCTACGTAACGTTGTTCGCAAAAAGAGACGGCTACAGCGTGTTCTACTGAAAAATACATTGATCATTTTAGACCCAGATACCAATGAAATATTCGATGCACCTGCATTTGAGGATACGGGTCGTCTAATACGACTTGGTATGTTTGTACCACCCAATCAGATACAATTTTTTACAGCTGGAAGTTTTGTAACTAAGTAGATAATGTTGTTTCCTCTATTGGCGGCATTAGTTGCTGCCACTCTGTTTTTTGGTGGGACAACTAAACCAAATTATGAATCTATTCCGGAACTACCAGGATTATTAGTTCCGCAATCGACAGGAAAAGAACGACAAATTGTGTCGATGACCAAAGATGCATCAATGTACACGGAACGAATGCGTAGAAGTGCCATCATGGCAGTTCATAGCTGTCAAATGGATAATACGTGCATCTATTCAGAAACATGCAATGGAACTGTTAAAACATGTTCAGGTGGTTCAGTTAGTAATAAGATACGTGAAACACGAACTTCGATTGGATTCACAAATGGAGCTGTTGAAGCCTATATGTTGACATCTATCTGCAATACCAAACCAATAAGTCATGTTGTTCCTCCACCCCCTCCTGTTACTGAAATCTATGATGGTGGTTTCCCGTATGATGACTTCCCAAATATAGTAGATGGAGGCATTCCTAGTATGGACACTACACTTAACACACTATATTATGATGGTGGAGGACCATCTTCAAATTACGTAACAGTTTTTGACGGCGTTGACCCGCTATCGAATATTATGGATATAATCTATAGTCAGTTAGATGGTATACCAAATTTAGATGGTGGAAATCCGAACACAAATGTATGTTGACATTACAAATGAGTACGCTCGAAGTAAAATTTCAATTACGTCGAGGTACATCTGCAGAATGGATCGCTGCATATCCTGTATATCTTCGTCTTGGTGAACCTGGAATTGAAACAGATACAAATAGATTAAAGTTTGGCGATGGTATTCGTGAATGGCAAGCGTTACCTTATGTACTTATGAACGGCCCAAGTGGAGCAACCGGACCTATAGGTATAACAGGTGCTACAGGAGCTTCAGGCGTTACAGGACCTACTGGTGCTTCAGGAGTTACAGGACCTACAGGAGCTTCTGGTGTAACAGGTCCTACAGGAGCTTCAGGCGTTACAGGACCTACAGGAGCTTCAGGCGTTACTGGTCCTACAGGAGCTTCTGGTGTAACAGGCCCTACAGGAGCTTCAGGCGTTACAGGTCCTACAGGCGCTTCTGGTGTAACAGGTCCTACTGGTGCAAGTGGTGTTACTGGACCCACCGGCGCTTCAGGTGTAACAGGTCCCACAGGCGCTTCGGGAGTTACAGGACCTACTGGTGCAAGTGGTGTTACAGGCCCTACAGGAGCTTCTGGTGTAACAGGTCCTACTGGAGCTTCAGGAGTTACGGGACCTACAGGCGCTTCTGGTGTAACAGGTCCTACAGGAGCTTCAGGTGTAACGGGTCCCACTGGAGCAAGTGGTGTAACAGGTCCTACAGGAGCTTCAGGTGTAACGGGTCCTACAGGAGCTTCTGGTGTAACAGGTCCCACAGGCGCTTCAGGAGTTACGGGTCCTACAGGTGCTTCAGGAGTTACGGGTCCTACAGGTGCTTCAGGAGTTACGGGTCCCACTGGAGCAAGTGGTGTAACAGGCCCTACAGGCGCAAGTGGTGTTACTGGACCTACAGGCGCTTCAGGTGTAACAGGTCCCACAGGCGCTTCTGGTGTAACAGGTCCTACTGGTGCTAGTGGTGTAACAGGCCCTACTGGTGCAAGCGGTGTAACAGGTCCTACTGGCGCAAGTGGTGTAACAGGACCTACAGGAGCTTCAGGTGTAACGGGACCTACAGGTATACAAGGACCTACAGGAGCTTCTGGACCCGTAGGTCATGGTTATGCGACACTTGTTCCAAATAATAGTTATATCCTTGGTCCTGGAGAAATTGGATACCAATTAACTGGAATGTTTTATGCTCTACCCACAACTCAGTTGGGTAATGTAGCAAGAGTAGATTCTATTTATGGAAATGATTCAACTGCATATATCGGTGGACTTCCGTTTGCCACAATTCGGGCTGCCGTTGCTGCTATTGTTGGAACAGGTTCATATGCCACACCACAGTATCAGTCGAATGCAATTTGGGTTCTACCTGGCGTCTATTCAGTGTCGACAAATGGAAGTAATGCAATAACAGATTCGAAGGGAGCAATAACCTATCCGGCACTTATATTACCATCTACAACTGCTCTGCGAGGAATGAGTTTACAAACATGTTATTTAGTATGTTCCAATCCTACAGCAAATACAACTCTGCTACAAATTGGAGCAAATTGTCGCGTTGAAGATTTAAATTTGACACTTGGTAGTTCTACATATTCTGGTTCAAATAATTTAGTTGGAATTTATTTTAATGACACAAGTACTGTAACATCTAAATTGAGAACATCAATCGTAAACATTTCGAACGCAAATATGCCATATACATCCTCTAATAATATTTATGGTGTTCAGTTTGACAGTACAGGTACATTGGGTATTTCAACGTTCTCTTTCAACTGTATTAAAGGATCAACGATCAATGTGTATGGCAATGGTTCCGGCAACAAGCGTGGATTCATTGTGACGAACACAAATATTGCGACTACACGCGATACAAATGTATATGTAGCTGCTCCTCCAACAAATTCAAACTTTGCAGGATCATACGTAGGAATTGAAACAAATGATACAACTAACACCGGATCTATTCAGTTACGTTCAACTACAATTGGAGCTACTCAACCTACAGGAATACAAACGTACACTGCATCTGACATACTGCAAACAACACCTCCCACGATAACAAATCCAACGTATCTTGCTTCTGCTGGAATTCAAGTTGGTCCCGGAACAGATCTTGTGACAAAAACAGCAGGTGGTTTAGGATTTTCAACCTATGTGTATCCGACCACGATTTTCTATGGTGCAGTTGGAGTCTTGAATGCATCAGGAAATCCTGGAACTGGAACACCTGCATATCTATGGCCGGGCTCAGTGATAATTCACTCAAGCGGTGGTCAGTTCATTCAGTATCCAGATATTACAACCCCACCTTCATTTTATCGTGTCCAACAACCCTTAATTTTGTCTGGAATGTCGGCATCTTTAAACACAGCGCCAGGAACAGGACACACTACAACCCTGACTGTTCGCAGAACTCCTGCAGGAGGATCTATTGCAGACACAGTCTATTCTTTGATCTTTTCGAATGCAATTACAACCCTTACCAAATATGATGCATCGGTTAATTTCGCACCAGGTGATTATATCCATGTTCGGATTTCATACGATGCATCTGGAAACACAACACAAGATGTCACTGTTCAGTTAGATTGTTTCTAATTTCTTTGCAATGATACAGTAAATGGCGTTCGAGTATGTGAAGGTTGGTGACGGAACCACATCATGGTCTAATCTTCCTTATATCGCTGGGTATCCGGGTTCTACAGGAGCAACAGGACCTACAGGAGCAACAGGTGCACCAGGTACATCTGGAGGTCTGACTCTGCAGCTTGATTATGCTTCAATAACTACCTATTCAGGCACACCCTTAGTCGGTGCTTTACAGTCTTCTTTCGTGTCAGGCACTCAAACTTCAATCACGGTCCCCGCTAACACGACAAACGCTAAAATTATGACATTTTCTATTCCCGCTACATCACTACCCGGATCTACCGCTATAGCTGGTCTGTGGGATATAAACTTATATACTTCTGTATCTGTTCCGTCATCACCTGCTCTTTTTTACTATGATGTGTACGACGGAGCCTCAAATATTGCCACAGGAACATTAGCAACTGCTACAGTTGTAAATTCTAGCACTCCTCCTCAAATATTTACATATACACTCTACGTACCTGGACACACCTATGCAACAAATGTGACAATCAATGTATATGTTCAAACTGCAAGTGGTTCCACATTAACAATTGATTTCCGAGACTCGAGTATTTCACACTTACACACCTATCTAGTAGCTGTAGGATCCGTCGGTTCTACGGGTCCTACGGGTCCAGTTGGAACGTGGAGTATGTCAACCGTAGGTATACCTCTTGATGCAGGCGGACCAACAACAAATTTTAGTGTTAGCCACTATCCCGCATTTGATTGTGGCGGTGTCAGTGGGCCAGCAGATACATCTTTTATGGCAACAATGTTATATACTTCGTTCATGGACTCTTGGTTAACCGAATGAATTCTCTGAATTATATAATGCCGTTCTTTCAACTGCAACACCGTCGGGGGACTGCTGCACAGTGGTCCGCCGTAGGCACAACACTTGTCCTTGCAAGTGGTGAGCTCGCTCTTGAAACGGATACACAGTATTTTAAATTAGGTGATGGTGTTACTGTATGGAATAACCTTCCATATGGTGGACTACGAGGACCCACCGGCGCAACGGGTCCTATTGGAGTCACAGGTGCCACAGGTGCTTCCGGTGTAACAGGTCCTACAGGAGCTTCAGGAGTTACAGGTCCTACGGGTGCTTCAGGAGTTACGGGACCTACTGGAGCTTCTGGTGTAACAGGTCCCACAGGCGCTTCTGGTGTAATGGGAGCCACAGGTCCTACCGGAGCTTCTGGTGTTACAGGTCCTACTGGAGCTTCGGGAGTAACGGGAGCCACAGGTGCTACAGGCGCAAGCGGAGTTATTGGTCCTACTGGAGCTTCAGGTCCTGTAGGCGCAACGGGTCCCGCATCAGCTCCAACAACTTGGGCTAACTACCCAGCAACTGCAACCATTAATGCAGCTGGCTATGATATTAGTAATGCTGTAAATTTGTATACAGCAAATTCGACAACTGCACTTACCATTCAAGCACCTACATCTTACCGATATGTAACCTCCAATGTAGCTGGAACAACCGTCGATCTGACTGCAACTTCTAATTTAGGTGCGACCACCTTCCGCTTAACTGCAGGACCATCAAATACGATAACGTTTCCTGCCTTATCATCTGGAACATCTGGTGCATGGTGGACATTCTCTAACGCGTACACTGCGACACAGACACTAACACTTACTGGCACGACTACAGGACTTACCACGCCGTATTCGCTTTCATCCAATACCTCGCTAACAGTATATTCTGATGGATCTAGTTATCGTACGGTGACTGGCGGTGCAGTTGCTGCTGCGCCCACAATGGCTGATAGTTTCATGATTATGGGTGGATGCTTGAACGCATCATCGACATCCAATAAATCCTTCTATTCTTATGATGGAATTACGTGGACATCGCACGTCTATCCGTCAGCAGTCACTGGAATGATCTATCCCGTCTGGAACGGTCAGTATTGGTTGTTCGTGGCCAGCGGTGTCGTAGGTATCTCGTCGGATGGCATTAATTTTACGTTGACATCGGTCAGTGGAATAAATAGCCCTCCGCACCTGCGGGCTGTTTCTTGGAACGGAAAGATGTGGATGGTCATCGGTGGTGATGGTTCAAGCGCCCCGTGGTACTCTTATGATGGTATCAACTGGGCTCAGCCGACATTCCCTGCAAACAACGGACTGAACTGCGTTGGATGGGGCAAGGATAAGTTTATTGCAGGTGGAAACTGTGGTGGAAATCCTAACGTCTTTTACTCGTACGATGGTCTCAACTGGATCTCACAGGGAAGTCCATTCGGAAACGGCGGCAATAACATGGAATTCATCCAGTACAACGGAACAATCTGGGTTGGCGTTGGTCGTTACATGAATTTTATGACATCTCCTGATGGATTGGTATGGACAACTGCAGTTCAAAGCGGAGGTTACGACACCAACGCAATGGGTTACCTAGTTGTCAATGGACAGTACAACATTGGTGGATTTAACGGTGGTTATGCTTCGAGTAACGCAGGAAAGACATGGTCAATCAAGTGCACGAATCCTCTGAATTCCTATACATGTATGCCGTGCTGGAACGGTAATGCATGGTACATGGGCATCTACAATACAGGTGGTGTAATAAACACGTACACATCTCCTAACGGTTACTCAAATTGGACACAAACTGGCAGTGTTAGTGGAACTTCGGCAGATGGTATGGTAACCGTTACAGCTCGTCGTATAAACATTGTGAATGCATCCACTGCTCCTGTACTCTACCAGGGCGCACTGACATCTCCGGGTGGATCCTCTAACTCCATCGGTGGCATAACCCTGAGTAATAACATTGCAAACGGTGTCACTGTGTACGGTGGTGGTGTATCGGCAAGCAACGTATACGGATCAGCACTCGGAACAATGTATCAGCTTCCCCCGGTTTACGGATTCCCGATGAGTGGCATCATTTACAGTCAGATTTGGTGTTCCTCGAACGGACAGTATGTTTCTATTTCGGGTGATGATGTTATCCGCGTAAGTTCAAACTATGGTGTGACGTGGACGGCAACAACTCAGAGTGTAAGCGGACAGTATCCCCAGTTCGCAATGTCAGCCAACGGAGCAGTAATTGCAACAACATCTGGAAGTCCTCTATCAGTGAGTACGAACTATGGTGCCACATGGTCAAATACATCTGCATTCAATGGAGGTAACAACGCTGTATGTGTATCGTCAAACGGTTCAGTTATCTATGCTGCAGGAAATGGATCAAACGATATATGGGTAAGTTCAAACTATGGAGTGACTTGGACACAAACAGCTTCAATTGGTTCAGTGACAACAAATCGGTATGTATATCTATCCTGTTCGTCCAACGGCAGTGTTGTTCTTGCACAGACTCAGTCTGCATACACTGTAGTCAGTTCTAACTATGGAGCAACGTGGGTAACAACAACAAGTCTCGGAGGCACAAACGGTGGCAATGCTACTGTTTCGCCGGATGGTCTGTTAATTTACGCTGCTGCTGGAAGCTATCCCCTCGTTAGTTCAAACTACGGAGCTACATTTAGCAATATGTCGAATGCGGGTTCAGGTAGTTGGGGAAGTCCACCGCTGGTCAACTCGAACGCATCTGTTGTGATCATTCCTCTGGGTTCGAATCTTTGGATCGCGACTGGATCTCCTGTTAATACAAGTTCGACATGGACGAGTGTAACAACACCTGCAACATTTTCAGGATATATGTCCTGTTCGTATGATGGAAACTTCATTGTTGCCAGACAAACTCCTGGATATGCATGGACAAGTACAAATCGTGGAACTACATGGACTCAACGAAAGGGAGTTTCTGCACTTGCTAACGTATCCTATGCCATGTATGGAGGCATAAGCACATGCTCATTTGACGGATCGGTTGCCCTAATGGGAATGACGAACATCGTAAGCCTAACAACAAACGCAGGACAGACTTGGACTCCGGTTGCGAATTCGTCAAACGTCTTCCTGGTGGCTCCTCAGTCTCCGGGTACCATGGCAGTGTCTTCGAATGGAACAAAAATAGTCTTGGTCGACAATAGCGGTACTCCGTATATCAGTAGCAACACTGGTTCGTCGTTTGCGGTCATTTCTGGCATATCAGGTAACAGTACAACTCCTGTTGCTATTTCCGCGAATGGAACTGTTATCTTAGTAAACCGATCTGGAAATGCAGGTATCAACTTGAGTACAAACGGCGGAAGTTCCTGGTCCACCGTTGGAACCGCTACTGGGTATTACTCATTCGCGGCATCATCGAACGGTCTCATTCAGTTGGCAGGTGGTAGCTCTAACGTGTACATCAGTTCAAACACCGGATCTACATGGACAACGATCAGTAACTTTGCATCTGCATCTGGATACGTGGCGATGTCATATGATGGCACGCGCATGGTTGTGGCACAGGCGAGTGGATACATCTGGTGGAGTTCAAATTCAGGTGCTACATGGACACAGGCAACAACTAGTGGAAGCCAGTCTTGGGCATGGATCTCTATGTCGGCAGATGGAAGCAAGTGTGTAGCTGCACCAGGTTCAGGTAACAGCGGTGCTGTATCGACCAGTCTTGATGGCGGAGTCACCTGGGCAGTCACAGGAACTGGATATGGCAGATCGTATGGGGCCTGCATTTCTGGAGATGGAAGTGTGATCTATGGTGCACCCTACTATGGTGGAACGGCACCGTATGCTATGCCTATCAATTTGACACTCGCCAAATACTCGTCATCCTTCTCAACTATTTCTAATTTGACTGCACCAAACATCATTGGATCTGGAAGCACCTCGAACGTAACTGTGTCTGGTAACGAACTTGTTGTATACCCTGGAACTACAAGCAGTTCAAACTATGGTGCAGGATATGATACATTAACACTCCAAACGACTACTCCCTGTTATGCTGGTGGAGTTGCATCTCTTGGCTTTGCGAACTCGAACACAGGCTACCCGCTTGGACGCATGTATGCCGTAGATATTGGTACAGTCCCTCAGGGAACCGGATCTTCCTCTCTCGTATTCCAGACCTCTGTGTCGAATCAGCTTGTACCCGCTATGACGATCACAGGTTCGAACGTTACGGTAAACGGCACAATTGGTGGCATGACCATCTCAAACAGCTCAATCAACAACGTGCCTGCATCACCGACTATCTATAACGTCACGACCTTTATTGGTAACGGAAGCACGCCTTCAACGCCTGCAGACGGCACAGGTACGAACGCAACTGTAAGCGGATACGTTTATCCGGGTGTAATGATATACAACGCAAACGATTCAAACATCTACTTCACAGAGTCCAGCTTTTTGCGAAAGGTCAATCCGGCTACGGGCGTTGTCGTCACACTATGCGGAAATTCTACGGGCGCGATAACAGACGGCACAGGAACAACCATCCAGTTCTCTCAAATCCAGTCGCTTGCCTTTGACGCATCGTATTCCAACTTGTATATCGGCGACTTCAATCGCATCCGAAAGTATGTTCTTGCTACAAACACCATCACGAGTGTCGTAGGCAATTCTTCTCAGACATCTGCAGATGGCACCGGTACGAACGCAGTGATTAATCGGGCATTTGGCATGACATTTGATTCAACTGCGACGAACATGTATTTCGTGGACTTCAACTACGGCAATAACGTAGGCACCTTGAGAAAGTATGTTCCGTCCACAGGCGTTGTCACGACATTGTCAATGACGGGCGTTCAGACCCATCTGGGCCAGTGTTACTCACTTTTCTGGGATAACTCTACTGGAACGATTTTGGGAGCTTCGACATTTGTCAACCAACCCGCTGTATTCCGCGTGTCAACGACAGGAGCGTATACGTTACTGGCATCGTTGGTATCCGCCGGATATGGATCTGTTCAGCAGATCTGTACGGATTCCTACGGCAATTTCTACGGCACTGATTTTGGTGGATATACAGTTTTTAAGGTTACAGCCGGAACATATGCGATTAGCACAATTGCAGGTACTCAGAACGTAACGACAAATCCGTCACTCGATGGATTAGGTAGCAGTGCAACATTCAAGAATCCTACGGGTATCGCCAGCGACACGTCTGGAAATTTGTATTCGGCTGAAAACGGTAAGATCCGCAAACTCACTCCGCTTTTAGGTTCTGGTGGGGTGCTTCACTACGGTGGATCGCTGTACACATCTAACACAAGCACAGCATTAACCGTTCAGGCACCTTTATCCTACCGTTATGCAACATCTAACGTGTCAGGCACAAGTGTGGATTTAACTGCATCATCTAACGTGGTATCAACTACTTTCCGTTTAACTGCAGGTCCGTCTAATACGATCACGTTCCCGTCTCTATCTACAACCACATCTGGTTCGTGGTGGAGTTTTTCGAATGCGTACACAGCTACACAGACATTGACCCTTGCTGGTACGACTACTGGATTAACGTCTCCTATCTCTCTTCTTTCAAACACAAGTGTGACAATCTATTCTGATGGTTCCAGTTATCGTACGCAAACAGGCGCAGTAACACTTGGAAATATAGCAATCACAAACGGTGACATCTCGAATGCAACGTCTCTCAGCACAATACCCGCAGTTTCAACAGCAACTGTCACATTGTTTGCCGGATCTCCCACTGGAACGTATGGAAGCTCAAACGGTGTAGGTACCAACGCACAGTTCAACTATCCGACTGGAAGCTGCTTGGACCCGGGTGGAAACGTGTATGTTGCTGACAGTAGCAATAACCTTATCCGAAAGATCACTCCTGCTGGAGTTGTGACAACCTTTGCGGGAAGTGGCTCAGCGGCCGTTACAGACGGTACAGGTACGTCTGCAGCATTCAAAGCACCCTACTGTATTGCCTACGACACAACAACCGGAACAATGGTTGTTGGTGAGACGGGTGCAGTTCGCAGAGTTACTCTTGCTGGTGTTGTGACCACACTCGCTGGAGGATCAGGTACGGGAAGTACGAATGCAACTGGAACCAACGCATCCTTCAATCAAATTTATGGTATTGTTGTAGATCCGGTGACGAGTAACATCTATTGTACGGAACAGCAGCACGTAGTCCGTCAGGTTACACCTGCAGGTGTAGTGACACTATTCGCAGGATCGTTCGGTAGCTATACATTTGCCGATGGTGTTGGTACGAATGCTCGCTTCTATAGTCCTTGGCACATTACGACGGATGGAGTTGGAAACTTATACGTTGCCGACTACTACAATTACCGTGTTCGTAAAATTGTCATCGCAAACGCAACCGTGTCAACTCTTGCAGGTAACGGTAACAGTACTGATGTAGCTGGCACAGGTACGAACGCATCCTTCTCATGGTGCATTGGCATGGCATATGATTCTGTAAGTGGCTTATTATACACGAGTACGTTACAAGGCAAGGTCATCTCCGTATCTCCTTCAACAGGTGTTACAAGTTTCTTCGTTGGATCAACACGATCTACCAATATAGACGGAATCGGAACAAATGCATCCCTTGGATTTGCTGTATCAATCTGTCTCATTCCTGGTCAGACCATGTACTTTACTGATCGTGACCGTGGAAACGTCCGCAAGGTAACCTTGCAGCCCTATTTTGGTGGGTTTGGAGTCAGCAATGGTGCAATTGGTGGTGTTGCACTTTCGAACGGTACAGTGACATTACAATCTTTAAGCAATGTTCCAACTGGTGGAACAACTTCACTTTCGTTCTCAAATGCAACTGCTGGATACCCGCTAGCTCGCATGTACGCGACCGACTTATCATCGTCCACAACACCAGGCAATATAGCGTCATCCGCTTTAGTTCTCCAATCGTCCGTCGCTACTTCGAACGTAACATCATTCTTATACACTGGCGCAGACCAGTCATTCACAGTTCCTGCTGGAGTGACAAGTATTACTGTATCACTATGGGGCGCTGGTGGTGGTTACAACGGTTACTATGGTGGCGGTGCTGGTGCTGGTGCCTACATAAAGGGTATACTAACAGTTACACCTGGTCAGATATTATCAGTTATTTCTGGAGCCGGTGGTCAGATATTAACAGCAAATGGATATGGTGGTGCCGGTATTGGTAACTCAGTTGGTTACAACGCATGGAACGCCGGAAACGGTGGTGGAGCATCATCTGTTCGTTCCGTTCTATCTAACGTAATTACATCAGCAAGTTCATCTGGTACAGCGTTTACCTACACGTTATCAACAGCTCACAACTTGCTATCGAACCAGCCTGTTACAATCACAGGTATGGGTACAACAGCTTACAATATTTCAGGTATCGTAGCAACAATTGGTTCGTCAAATACGTTCACAGTTTCAAATACAGCCACACCTGCGTCAGCAACATCTCAATCTGGAACACTTACTGCCACACTTGTAATCGCAGGTGGCGGTGGTGGTACTGGTGGTGGAGCTGTAGGTGGTGCCGCATCATACACGGGAACAGCAACGGCAGGAGCTGGATCTGGTGGCGGTGGAGGAACTACAAGCGGGGGTGGAGCAGCTGGTGGAACTGGAGCTACAGCTGGTAGTGTTCTACAAGGCGGTAGCAGTCTTGGCGCAGTTACAGGTTACTGCGGTGGTGGTGGCGGCGGTTACTTTGGTGGCGGCGGAGCTGGTGGCAGTGGTGGTGGTGGCGGTGGTGGTTCATCATACTATTCTTCTTACTTCTTATTCATCGTTGGTTCAAACAATCCGAACCTTTATGGCGCATGTGTGGGTACAAATGACCCGACATTTATTGCGAGTGTGGCGCCTGGCGGAGCACAGGAATACACAACACAGACAACTCAGGGCAATGGTCTTGTCACGATGATCATAAACCAGCTCACGGAGGCAATGCGAATCCACTCGAATGGTTTCATTGGTATTGCCAATTCAGCTCCAACCACGGCACTCGATATGTACGGCAGTTTAACAGTACGCAATGGATATGCATCCGTCCAGCAGATTCAGGAGACGCTGAACACGATTGCCAGTCCGGGCAGTGGAACAGTGGTTGCCAATTGGTCAACGGGCGATATCTGGTATGTGACCTCCATGACAGCAAACTTTACAATTAACTTGACCAATTTACCAACAACGGCTAACAAGAGTTATTCAGTGGTCTTTGCGCTTGTCCAAGGATCAACGCCCTACTACATCAGCGCGCTCCAGATTGCCGGAGTCGCGCAGACGATTAAGTGGCCAGGTGCATCAGCGCCTACACCTACAGCAAGTCGTGTAGAAACAGAATCATTTACATTAATGTACACTGGAGCAGCATGGACCGTATTAGGTCAGCTCACAAGCTTCGGTTAGATAGTTGGAATTTGAACAGAACAAACTGAAATATTTGTAAACGTATACGGAATCAAATACACCTTACTGCATTCAAGACTGAATCCAGTGCGGTGGTACGTTGAAAAGGCATCGATCTTTTCAGCGCGAGAGAGGATGAAATAATCGAGCAACGTATCTTTTGTCTGTTGAAGTGTCTGCTTATCGTTCTGACCAATATGGCAGATTGCAGTTTTCTTGAAATGAATATTGGGACGTCCGGCAAAAGCCTCTTTCACTTGATCACTGTTTGAAATTAGAACATACTGACTGTCTGTTAGATTTGAATTCACTGTTCTTACAACTTCATCAATTAGTGCCTGTTCGAGTGGAACGGGTGGAAAACACTTATCATCTGCCATGCGAACATGAAGAACTGTATAAGGACCTGTAACGCCCATCTCGGTCAGTGTATCGGTCACGTATGCATTCATCTCAGGTGTCGGCATCATACGAGACTTCACTAACTCCCGCTCAGATTCAAGTATATCTTCAAAGACATCATCTCTGCAAACAAATCCATGAACCGTTGGGCCACCTGATCGATTCACAAACCGAATGATCTCACGTAGAAGATGTTGGTACCCCAAATCCGCCTCATCCTGCTTGACCATCAGCGTATCAATATGCATGTTCGTCAGTTCCGAGTAAAAAGGTGGTTTTTCCAATGCTTTATTGCAAATCAAAAACTTACCCATTGCGTGATTACGAAAATCCATATCATATTGGATATTTGCAGGAGTATACTTGTTCAAAAGACGAAGGAGTTGCATCATGGTGAAGGATCCCCGAATGAAATCACCTAATCCGGATGCTTTAAAATCTACAAATTCAATTTGATAAACACCAATGATCTTCTTGAGTTTCATATTTCTCAATCCATTTGCAATGGACTGCATTGATTCGGACATCTTATGTATGACAATAATAGTATCTTAAAATAAGACGATGCCGTTTATTGGGTCTGTGCATAGTGGAGTGTCGTATGGGCATGGGAAGATCATAAATGCTGTAATATCATTTCCGGCATTAACAGGCGTAGTTACGACTCTTGCAGGTAACGGGACTGCTACTTTTGCTGATGGAACTGGTACGAATGCGAGTTTTTACAATCCATGGGGAGTTGCTGTGATTCCATCGAGTGGAGTGATCGTTGTGGCAGATTGGCTTAATAATCGCATTCGACTCGTGAATCCCACAACAGCTGCTGTTACGACTCTTGCCGGCAGTGGTAGTTCAGGTTCTACTGACGGAACTGGTACGAATGCGACTTTCAACCAACCAATTGGAGTTGCTGTGATTCCATCGAGTGGAGTGATTGTTGTTGCTGAAAGAATGGGTCACCGCATCCGACTAATCACGCCGAGCGGCGTTGTTACGACTCTTGCAGGCAGTGGAACTGGTACCTTTGCTGACGGAACTGGTACGAATGCGAGTTTC
>Ga0214205_100016_pt1 | contig 34180 bp, 32 predicted proteins | sample TroBogEpilimnion_12_FD_153043 | JGI IMG/M metagenome (GOLD analysis project Ga0214205, IMG submission 153043) | Freshwater microbial communities from Trout Bog Lake, WI - 29JUN2009 epilimnion | ecosystem: Environmental > Aquatic > Freshwater > Lake > Epilimnion/Euphotic zone | place: Trout Bog... | reverse complement strand
TGGAATCGCTCTGCAGTTGGCTCTTTTACCTCTGGATATTGAACAGTATTGACCTTCTTGAACTGGGTAACGAAGGTGACCCAAAAGCCTTGGAGTTGCTTGAAGAAGCTACCGGCAGATTGATCAAGGATGGGCGCGCTCTCTGAGGCCGCCTTCTCTAATCCAAATTCGGAATCGCGAGGAGTGATGTTATCCATTGGTGCTCTCCACTCGATTGATCCCTGAAACATGTGGGATTGGGAATGATGGTTCGACGCTGCTATCTGGAATATCAACTGCTGCACCCTGACGAACAGATCGTTCGTAGAGAGATGATGCGGCCATAATCAAGAGAACAACGCCAAAGGTAAATCCGGCAATAACTGAACGAGGCTCGCCTCGAGCTGACATCACGCGAAGTGTGGAGACGACCATGATCCAGACGAGTGAGACTGGGATAAGAACCTTCCAGCCAAACTTCATGAATTGGTCGTAACGCATACGTGGAAGAGTTCCGCGCAACCAGACAAAGAGATAGAAGAAGCCAATAACCTTGGCAAAGAACCAGACCATGCCAAACCAACCGCCCAACCAATTCTCAGTGAAGCCAAGACCTGGAAGTGCGTGGTAACCGCCAAGGAAGAGCGTTGTAGCAAGTGATGAGACTGCAACGATGTTGACATATTCAGCTAAGAAGAAGAGTGCGAACTTAAGAGATGAATACTCAGTATGGAAGCCACCGACGAGTTCACCTTCAGCTTCAGCGAGATCGAATGGTGCGCGGTTTGTCTCGCCAACCATGGAGATCGAGTAAATAATGAATGATGGGAAGAGCACTACTGCAAACCACCACTTGTGCTGAGCAGCGACGATATCTGATGTGGACATCGAGCCGGCATAGATAAAGACGGCGACGAGTGAGAGTCCCATGGCAACTTCATATGAGATCACCTGTGCGCTCGAGCGAAGTCCACCAAGTAATGGATAGGTAGACCCAGAGGACCAACCAGCTAAGACAATTCCGTAAACACCAACTGATGCGATCGCTAATACATAAAGAACGCCGACAGGTAAGTCGGTCAATTGCATCACTGTTGTATGACCAAAGAGGTGGACTTTGCCAGTAAGTGGCATCACCGCAAAGGCCATAAAGCAGGTTGTAGCACTGATTACTGGGGCAATAACAAAGACGATGCGATCGGCAGCTTTTGGAATGAGATCTTCCTTAAGCGCGAGTTTCACACCATCAGCAAGTGATTGAAGTAGTCCAAATGGACCAACGCGATTTGGCCCAAGACGCATCTGCATCCGAGCAACGATGCGACGTTCGCCCCAGACCGACATCAATGTGAGAAGTACACAGATCACGAAGACGATGACGCCCTTGACCAAGATCAACCATCCTGGATCTTTACCGATTAATGATGCTGCATTCATGCCTTCACCACCGTTACTACTAGTCCGCTTGCTGCCCCAAGGGTGGCAATGCATTGTGAACCGATACTGTTTCGAGGTATCCAGATATCAGAATCTGAAATTTTTCCGATGCGCGCGGGTGCGGTGATTGTGCCTCGCGCCGTTGAAACCTTTACGAGATCACCATTAACAACTCCGAGAGTTTGTGCGCGGTGGGCAGAGATAACGACCTCTGATGGACGAGCCGTTCCTGCTAAGTTCTCTTCGCCACCTTGGAGAGTTCCAAGGTCAAGGAGCTGACGCCATGAGTGGAAGATTGCTTGATCGCCACTTGGTTGAGCAATCGGTGCAAGTGCAACCTCTGGCTTTGGAGCAGATGCGCCATCCCAGATACCAATCGATTGCAACTCTCTAGCGGTTGCCGCAGTTGATGGCAGATTGATAGGAGCGCCCATCTCATCAGCGAGCATGGAGAGGATGCGTAGATCGCTACGTGTGAGTGAATCCGTGATCGCCTTTTCGAATGTACGTGGGCGACCTTCCCAGTTGAGGTATGAACCACTCTTCTCGGAGACAGCTGCTACAGGAAGAACGACATCTGCTACTGCGGTAATCGCGGAGTGTGAGATCTCAAGTGAAACGACAAAGGTTGATGGATTGAGAAGTTGCCCAAGTGCCTCGCTAGAAATATCGAGTGGATCGACTCCGCCCACAACAAGAGCGTCTATGCGACCATCACTGGCAGCCTCAAGGATCTCCCAAGTCGCCTTTCCAGCAGTGGCTGGAAGGGATTCAACGCCCCACGCGCTCGCAATATCCACGCGGGCCGCTGGATCTAAGAGTGGTCGACCGCCTGGGAGGAGGTTGCCAATCGCTCCAGCAAGGAGTGCGCCAACTTCACCAGCGCGACGTGGAATCCATGCCACCTTTGCACCGCTTTGATCGGCAAGTTTTGTGACGGCGGTGAATTGGCCGATAACTTCAGAAGCTCGTTCACCAACCAGGATCACTGACTTATTGGTGAGGCCAGAAATTGAGGCGAGTGTTGGATGCAACTCCGCCTTCAATTTTTCAGAACCTCTGCTCTGAACTGGTGAGACTGTAGAAACTTTCAGTCCACGCTTATTTACTTGCTTGTAGATACGCAGGAAGACAATTGGTGATTCATCTTCTGGTTCGAAATCAACAAGCACCACGTGATCAGCAGAGTCAATGTCTCGATAAGAGACATTGAGCTTCGTTGCTATGGATGCAAGGAAGGCCGCCTCTTCATCGGAGTGAAGGCGAGAACGGAAATCAATATCGTTTGTCTTGAGTGCAACGCGCGCAAACTTTGCATAGGCATATGCATCTTCAATTGTTGAGCGACCACCGGTCAGAACTGCAGCGCGCTTACCTTTAAGACCTGCTGATGCGGCTGCAAGTGCTTCTGGCCAGGAAGCCTCATGGAGTTCACCATCAGCGCCGCGAACCATTGGATTCGTTACGCGCTCTTTGTTGGTGATGTATTTAAATGCCCAGCGACCCTTATCGCAGTTCCACTCTTCATTTACTTCTGCATCTTCACCTGCAAGACGACGAAGGGTCTTTCCGCGACGAACATCGGTACGCATTGAGCATCCTGAGGCACAGTGCTCGCATGCTGATGGAGTAGAGACAAGATCGAATGGACGTGAACGGAATCGATAAGAAGCACCAGTAAGTGCGCCTACTGGGCAGATCTGAACAGTGTTACCAGAGAAGTATGAGAGGAATGGATCCTTCTCATAAATTCCAACTTGTTGAAGTGCACCACGTTCATTCAAAGTAATAAATGGATCGCCAGCGATCTCATTACTGAAACGTGTGCATCGTGCGCAGAGAACGCAGCGCTCGCGGTCAAGAAGAACCTGTGATGAGATGGCAGAAGGCTTCTCATATGTGCGCTTTACGCCCTCATAACGAGATTCTGGACGGCCATTGCTCATCGCCTGATTCTGAAGTGGGCACTCGCCGCCCTTGTCGCAGACTGGGCAATCGAGTGGGTGGTTAATAAGAAGTAATTCCATAATGCCCTTTTGGGCCTTATCGGCGACCTCTGAGGTCAATTGAGTCTTCACGATCATGCCATTTTCGACGGGAATCGTGCACGATGCTTGTGGCTTAGGGAATGCGCGTCCATTGATCTCAACATCAACGAGGCATTGACGACAGGCGCCAGCTGGTGAGAGAAGTGGATGATCGCAGAAGCGAGGAATTTGAATACCAAGTTTCTCAGCTGCGCGAATAATCAGTGTTCCCTTAGGAACGGTGACCTCAAAGCCATCGATGACGACGGTGATCATCTCAACCTCAGTTGCTACTGCATTCTCTGGGCTCATGCTTGACCTGCCGTTGCGAAGAGAGTTGATGCGACTGGATCGAATGGGCAGCCACCATGGTTGAGGTGAGCGACATATTCATCACGGAAATATTTCACTGAAGAGATGATCGGGCTTGCGGCACCATCTGCGAGTGCGCAGAAAGATTTACCTGCAATATTTTGAGTGATCTCAATCAGCTTATCGAGATCAGCAGGAGTTCCCTTACCGGCTTCAAGATCCTTCATCATCTGTACCAACCACCAGGTGCCTTCGCGACATGGTGTGCACTTTCCGCAGGACTCATGCTTGTAGAACTCGGTCCAACGAAGTACTGCGCGAACTACACAGGTTGTCTCGTCAAAGATTTGTAGCGCCTTTGTGCCAAGCATTGAGCCCGCGGCAGAGACGCCTTCGTAATCCAATGGCACATCGAGATGTTCAGCAGTGAAGAGTGGCGTTGATGAACCACCTGGTGTCCAGAATTTCAGGGTATGTCCTTCGCGAACACCGCCGGCAAGTTCAAGAAGTTCGCGAAGCGTTACTCCAAGAGGTGCCTCAATCTGTCCGGGATTCGTTACATGGCCAGAGAGTGAGTAGAGCGTGAAACCCTTGCTCTTCTCGGTTCCCATTGATTGGAACCATTCATTGCCACGATCAATAATCGCTGGAACGCTCGCGATAGATTCAACGTTATTGACCACAGTTGGGCGGGCATAGAGGCCGGCAATAGCTGGGAATGGTGGGCGCAAGCGAGGCTGGCCACGGAATCCTTCAAGAGAATCAAGAAGAGCGGTCTCTTCGCCACAGATATATGCACCGGCTCCGATGTGAAGAACGAGCTCGAGATCGTATCCCTTGCCACCAATATTCTTTCCAAGAAGTCCTGCTGCATACGCATCAGTGATCGCCTGTTGAACACGACGAGCAACATGCACGACTTCACCACGAAGATAGATAAAGGCATAGTTCGCGCGGATTGCATACGACGCGATGATCATTCCTTCAATAAGAACATGTGGGTTTGCCATCAAGAGCGGCATATCCTTACAAGTACCTGGTTCAGATTCATCGGCATTAACGACAAGGTAATGCTCTTTATTATCGCCTTGCGGAATAAAGCTCCACTTAGTTCCAGTTGGGAACCCAGCGCCACCACGACCACGAAGTCCGGAATCCTTTACAAGTGCAATGACATCATCTGGTGACATGGCGAGCGCCTTCATTGCGGCGTTATAACCACCATGACGCTTGTAACCATCGAGTGTAAATGAATCTGCCTCATCCCAGTGTGCGGAGAGAACTGGCGCTATCTTGCTCATTTGCCCTCTTTCGATAACTTCAAACCGAGTAGCGAAGAGTCGCCGGCCGATGGACCTTCGTTAGCAAGTCCATCAGAGAGTCCGGCAAGAACTGCGGAGTTCTCTTTCCAGGTGCGTAACGTTTTTGGGCCGCGAGTAGGAGCTGGTGGATTACCAGCACGTACACCATCAACGAGATCTTTGACGCTCTGCACAGTCTGGTTGTCGTAGAACTCCCAGTTCACCATAACGACCGGTGCATAATCACAAGCGGCATTACATTCAATCCGCTCGAGTGAGACCTTGCCATCAGATGTTGTTTCATCATTAGAAATGCCTAAGTGATCTGTAACAGCGTCATAAATTGCATCGCCACCCATGACCGCACAGAGGGTGTTAGTACAGATACCAACGTGGTACTCGCCTACTGGCTCTGATTTGTACTGGGTATAGAAGGTAGAGACAGCGGTAACTTCAGCGGTGCTTAACTCGAGCTTTTCAGCAATGGTTTCGATGCCTTCTGGAGTTACGTAGCCAGAGATCGATTGAACAAAGTGGAGAAGTGGCATGATCGCTGAACGCTTGCGTGGATAGCGAGCAATGATGGAATCCATGATGGCGATCTGTTCTGATGAGTAAGCCATTAGCGATCAACTCCTCCCATAACAGGATCGATAGAAGCAATCGCACCGATCACATCGGCGATCATGCTGCCTTCACACATCGCAGATGTTGATTGCAGATTGTTGAAAGATGGTTCGCGGAAGTGAACGCGGTATGGACGAGTGCCGCCATCAGATACCAAGTGAACACCAGTCTCACCACGCGGTGATTCCACTGCGACATAGACCTGGCCAGCTGGAACACGGAAACCTTCTGTAACCAACTTGAAGTGATGGATAAGTGATTCCATCGACTCCCCCATGATCTCGCGAATATGTTCGAGCGAGTTACCCATTCCATCGCCACCAACTGAGAGTTGTGATGGCCAGGCAATCTTCTTATCGGCAACCATTACTGGTTGGCCTTCGAGCTTGTCGAGCTTGTCACACGCTTGTTCAACAATACGAAGAGATTGCTCGAGTTCTTTCATGCGAATTAAGAAGCGACCGTAGACATCTGCAGTATCAGTTGTGATGACATCGAAGTCGTAGTTCTCGTAGCCGCAATATGGCTGAGTCTTACGAAGATCCCACGGCAATCCCGTTGAACGAAGAACTGGACCAGTAATACCGAGCGTCGTGCAACCAGCGAGATCGAGATAACCGATGTTCTGAGTGCGCTTCATCCAGATTGTGTTACCAACGAGGAGCTTCTCATTATCTTTAAAGTTCTTGCGGAGTTGGGCGACAGTCTCGCGAATCTTGGCAACTCCACCAGCAGGAATATCTTGAGCGACTCCACCTGGGCGGATATAGGCCATATTCATGCGTAAACCAGAGATCATCTCGAAGAGATCGAGAACAAGTTCACGCTCGCGGAAGGCGAAGATCATTGGTGAGAGAGCGCCAAGTTCAAGAGCGCCGGTACCGAGTGCAACCATGTGGGAAGAGATGCGGTTGAGCTCCATCATAAGAACGCGGATAACGCTGGCGCGCTCTGGAATATCGTCAGTAATGCCGAGAAGTTTCTCAACCGCAAGGCAGTAAGCGGTCTCATTAAAGATCGGTGCGAGGTAATCCATGCGAGTCACAAAGGTGACACCTTGGGTCCAAGAACGGTATTCCGTGTTCTTCTCAATACCTGTGTGGAGATAGCCAATTCCGCAACGAACTTCAGTAACGGTCTCGCCTTCGAGTTCAAGGATGATACGAAGAACACCGTGCGTTGATGGGTGCTGTGGACCCATATTGACGACAACGCGTTCTTCCTTAGTTGCACCGATCTCAGTTGAGAGCGAATCCCAATCCTGTCCTGTTACAGAGTAGACGCGCCCTTCTGTCGTTTCACGCGACTGTGCATATGGATCAGTGAAGGTGCTCATCGATATGACCGCCTCTCGCTAGGTGGCGGAGTTGTTGCGCCCTTATATTCGACTGGAATTCCACCGAGTGGATAATCCTTACGTTGCGGATGCCCCTGCCAATCATCTGGCATCAAGATACGAGTAAGTCCTGGGTGTCCATCGAAGATCAGACCAAACATGTCGAAGCTCTCGCGTTCATGCCAATTGATTCCACCCCAGACTTCAACAAGTGAAGGAAGATGTGGATCAGAATCAGGAACTGCAACTTCTAACCGAATACGACGGTTATGTGTCAATGAGAGAAGTGAGTAGACGGCATGAAGTTCGCGGCCACTCTCTTCTGGGTAGTGAACACCATCAACGCCCATGCACATTTCAAAGCGAAGGGTTTCGGTATTGCGAAGTGTGAGGGCAACATCAAAGAGATGGTCGCGCTTTACAAAGAGAGTGAGTTCGCCACGATCAACAACGATACGTTCGATCGCATCGTTAAATGCTGGGAATGCGCGCTCAAGATCATCTGCAAGATCATCAAAGTAACTACCAAATGGCCGCTCTGATGAACCAGCAGAGACCTTGGTGCGAACGAGGCCACCGTAACCAGAGGTATCTCCGGTTCCAGTTACTCCAAATGAGCCTTGTGATTCACTCATGAAAGCAGGCCTGTGATCTGAAGAGTTGGCTTGGCAGCGAGCGCAGCGGCTTCAACCTCACGAACAATACGTTCGCGATTAGCACCGAGTTTTGCATTGCCGATATTTTCATGAAGTTTCAAGATTGCATCCATCAACATCTCAGGGCGTGGTGGGCATCCTGGAAGATAGATATCAACGGGAACGATGTGATCAACGCCTTGAACGATTGCGTAATTATTAAACATGCCTCCTGATGATGCGCATGCACCCATCGCGATAACCCACTTTGGTGCAGCCATTTGATCGTAGATCTGACGTAGAACTGGCGCCATCTTGTTCGATACTCGACCAGCGACGATCATGAGATCTGCTTGGCGAGGGGATGCGCGGAATACTTCCATTCCAAAGCGGGCCAAGTCATAACGACCAGCACCTGCGGCCATCATCTCAATCGCGCAACAGGCAAGACCAAATGTTGCTGGCCACAATGAACTCTTACGCATATACCCGGCAAGTTTCTCAACAGAGGTGAGAACGATTCCGGTTGGAAGTTTTTCTTCTAAACCCATGATTAATCCCATTCCAATCCGCCGCGGCGCCATACATATGCATATGCAACAAAGACGGTAAGAATGAAGATAACCATCTCAACTAAACCGAAGAGTCCGAGCTTGTCGAAGGTGACAGCCCATGGATACAAGAAGACAATTTCAATATCGAAGACAATAAAGAGCATTGCAGTTAAGAAGTACTTCACTGGGAAGCGTCCGCCACCAGCTGCTTGTGGTGATGGTTCAATTCCGCATTCATAAGCCTCTGATTTAGCGCGGTTGTAACGCTTAGGGCCAGTGATTGCGGCGACGGCGACAGAGAAGGCGGCAAAGCCAAAGCCAACTGCGCCAATTACAAGAATCGGGATGTAGAGATTCATGATCTGGAAAGTCTAAGGCTTGCGCTCAATTTGTCATTGTGTTGTGAGACACATCCCTATTAAGAGGTAATGACAATTAGGTGAATTGCAAAAATAACAATTTGTTATAACTAGGTTGCGCTCCGACTTAACGCTGGCCGATATGTACCGCGACGATTCCAAAGGTGAGGTTCTGCCAAGCGATCCTGCTCCAGCCGGCACCCTCCATGATCGTGGCGAGGCGTTGCTGATTCGGCCAGGCCTGGATCGACTCGGCGAGATAGATGTAAGCCTCTGGATTTGATGCGACCTTCTTGGCTATCACCGGAAGGGCGCGCATCAGATAACGCATATAAATAACGCGGAAGATCGGATTCGTTGGATGGCTAAATTCGGCGATCACAATCTTGCCACCAGATTTTGTCACGCGATGAGCTTCCGCCAATGCCGCACCAGCATCGTGGGTATTTCGTAGACCGAAGGAGATCGTAGTGACATCAAACTCTTGATCTGGAAATGGAAGTTTGAGGGCATCGCCTTGAACAAAGGTGAGATCAGGATTGCGCTTGCGTCCTGACGCGAGCATTCCTTCAGAGAAGTCGAGACATATTACTTCTGCGCCCTTATCAGCGAGTGGTCGTGATGATGAACCAGTTCCAGCTGCGATGTCGAGGATCTTCATTCCAGGCTTTGGATCGATAATTGAGGTAACAACTTTGCGCCAGGCCTTTGTACGTCCGAGGCTGAGGAGATCATTGAGGAAGTCATAGCGCTTTGCCACGCCATCGAACATCGATGCGACTTCTTCTGGATCCTTATTGAGATCGGCTGCGTTACTCACGCGTATATTCTCGTACTAGTAGGCTTTTCACACAACTTAAGGCACTTTGCGCCGATCGTGAAGAGAAAAGAGCTGATTATGTCGACCACAGCACCAGTAGCAACGCTTCGTCGTGCACTTATTAGTCGTGAGACTCTCACATCTCAGATTGCACTCGTCATCGGTGGCGTTCTCTTCTTGGGTGCGATGGCTCAGATCTCTCTTCCAATCCCGGGATCACCAGTTCCAGTGACAGGCCAGACCCTGGCCGTCTTGCTCCTGGGTAGTGCTTATGGTGCTTCATTAGGTTTCACCACCTTTGCTACATATCTTGCAATTGGTTCTGCTGGGCTTCCATTTTTCGCACATGGCGCACATGGCTTCCATGTTATTTCTGGTGCCACCGGTGGTTACCTCGTCGGCATGCTCCTCTCATCAGCAATCACAGGTGCGTTTGCTGGCCGCAAATGGGATCAGAAGATTGCAACAGTTATTCCAACGATGATCCTTGGAAATATCGCCACCTTCACGCTTGGATTAATCTGGCTCCACCATGTAACTGCTCAGAGCTGGTCATGGACCTTCTCTAAGGGTTTAACTCCATTCCTCTTCGGTGAAGTACTCAAGATTGCAATCGCCAGCACTGCGCTGCCAACACTTTGGCGTTTTGTCTCCAAGCCTGAATAGGACTTAACTGCTCCCTATGGGTACGCGGATAACAACTGAGATTTTGGGTGAAGTCCCCGCACTCTCTGCCATCGCAACCGATCTTCCAGTAACTACTTCTTGGATTCGTGGTGGCGACGGCTTGATCGGCTTTGGAATTTATTCCAAGAAGACTCTTAAAGGTTCTACTCGTTTTACTGATGCATCTGCTTGGTGGCGAGAAGAGCGATCAAAATTTACAATTGAGAATAATGTGCATGGTTCAGGCACTGGACCAATTCTCTTCTCATCTTTCGCCTTCGATGAGAATGAAGAGTCAGAACTTGTTATTCCCGAGATTATTGTCGGACGCAAAGGTGATAAAGCTTGGATCACATGGATCGGTGATACTCCCCAACCAAAGTTGAAGAAATATATATCAGAGCCATCACACCCAGCTCTCACGTATTCACAAGGTGGCCTCTCTGATGCAGAGTGGATGGAGCGAGTCGAGCAAGCCGTTACACGAATTAAATCTGGTGAGCTTGAGAAGTTGGTTTTGGCACGAGATAGCATGATTCATAGCGATAAAACGATGGATATCGCCCGCCTCATACAGTCTCTTGAATCGGAGTATCCATCTACATGGATCTTCCTTGTTCAGAACCTCATTGGTGCGACGCCAGAGTTATTGGTGCGATTGAGTAAGTCACTCGTCACCTCGCGCGTACTTGCCGGAACAATTCGAAAGACTGGAGATGAAGCTCGCGATCTCTCATTAGCAGGTTCGCTCGCAAAATCTTCAAAAGACCTTGAAGAACATGAATATGCGGTGCGCTCTGTGGCAGAGGCACTTTCGCCATATTGCTCATCGACAAATGTTCCTGACTCACCATTTGTACTCCACTTAGCAAATGTCATGCACTTGGCGACTGATGTGACAGGCGTCGTCAATGAGAGCGCAACTCCTACCGATATCTTCACACTTCTTTCTGCACTCCATCCATCTGCAGCAGTCTGTGGAACACCAACTGAAAAGGCGAAGCGAGCAATCTCAGAGCTTGAAGGTATGTCCCGTGGTCGTTACGCCGGTCCAGTTGGTTGGATCGATGCGCGCGGCGATGGTGAACTCGGAATCGCTCTTCGCACTGGATTGATAAATGAGCAAGGTGATGGCGCACGAATCTTTGCTGGCTGTGGAATTGTTGCCGGATCAAATTCAGCAGATGAGCTAGCCGAGAGTCAGGCTAAATTAATTCCGATGCGCACTGCCTTAGCGACGCTCTGATAGATCTCTTTTAGTGCTGCAGCGTTCTCATCGCGCGTAGGAACTTCAACAACGACAAATTGCAGCCCCTCTGCCCGCTGGGCAATCAGGCGAGTGAGATCTGACTCTGATTTAACGCGTTGAACCGGAATTCCAAAGCCGACGATAATCTTTTCTAGATCAAGATTATGAGGCGTACCAAAAATTGTTTCAAAGCCAGCGACTCCAGCTTGAGGGAGCGTAGAGAAGATTCCACCGCCATTGTTGTCGATCACAAATACCGTGAGATTTTCACTTACCTGATTCGCTAGCGCGGAGATGTCATGCAGGAAAGTGAGATCGCCCAAAATCGCATAACTACGCTCAAAACGGCTCGCTATTCCAAAGGCGGTAGCAATATTGCCATCGATTCCGGCAAGTCCTCTATTGGCGAAGGTTGAGATCTCTTCACCATAAACGGCAAAGCCTTCAATATCTCGGATGGGCCGTGACGAGCCTATGAAGAGCGCACTCTCAGCCGGAAGATGTGACGTTATTGAAATGAGTGCGCGTTGCTCTGACCAACGATGATCCGATGCGATCACTGAATGAGCAGCTTGTGAGGCATCGATCCAGAGTTGATCCCACTCTTGTGGAGTTGCATGTTTGATGACATGCGGCAGAGATGTGAGCAGTTCATCAGCACTACGATCAGTATCGACATATTCAATTCGCGGATCAATCACAATCAGGCGATCTGCTTCAGAGATGAACGAGTTGATACTGCGCGAAAGAGTTGTGCGACCAATAACAATTACCTCTTTAGCAGCGAGAGCCTCCCGCACATGTGGGTCTGCTAAAAAGAGTGATGCATGGGGAAGAGCCGATGCAATCGCCAGTGGATCTTCTGCGACAACAGGCCAATCTAAAATATCAGCGAACTCATTGATCGCTTCGACGGAGAACCCACCGCGATCATGTCCAACAATTAATACTCCAGTAGATCCAACTTCAATGCTTACCTTCTCTGGAAGTTCATCTTCGATATCGGCGAGAGTGAATCCAGCGAGCCAATCACTTTGATCGTGCTCTAAGAGTGGTTCATCAAATTGGAGATTGATGTGAACTGGACCGCCGACCAGGATCTCGCTCAAGTTGAGTGGTGAAGCAGAATCGATTGTGAGAAGTGGCGCAAGGATTCCATCTTGGAGGGTCGTCTGGTTTGCACCAGTATTACGCAATCTCTCAGGGCGATCAGCCGTTAAGAAGAGGACGTTCACACCAGAGTGATACACCTCTAACGCAGCCGGGTGATAGTTAGCGACTGCAGTACCGCTGGTGCAGATAACAACTGAATATTGACCATTAGCTTTTGCGACTCCGAGAGCGTAAAAACCAGCGCCCCGCTCATCGATCCGCACATGGAGATCAGCTAACCCACGCTCTGATGCTTCATAGATTGCAGTCGTAAGAGGTGCATTGCGAGAGCCCGGCGATATAACAAAGTCACAGACTCCAAGTTCAAGAAGTTCACGAATCGTGTGGCGGGCGAGTTTTGTAGCGCTCATTGTCATTGCCACTCACCCCCCTCTCGAAAATCTTTACTGTTCCAGATCGCACTAATGCGGTTATGCCACCACTCTACGCGCTCTGGTGCAGCTTGATACTTTGATAAGAGGGCTGGCACTGGTTCACCACGCCTAACCTCCATAAAACCATTCGCTACGGTGAAGGCTGGCTCACAGATATCTGATTCAAAGAGAGAGACGGTTCCTAGGCCACACGCATAATCTAATTGTGGGAACGATCCAGCGAGCGCCAGACTTTGGGATATCCCAACTCCAGTTTCCAAGGCACTTGAAATCACAACTGGAAGTCCGATGCGACTTGCGATTTCATGTGCTGCATCAAAACCACCTACAGGTGCCCACTTCAAAATAGCTACATCGGCATATTGACTGAACTCTTCAAAATGAGCATCAAGATTTTTGCGAATGGATTCGTCGGCAGCAATCTTAAATGGCGTCTCTCGCTTCAGTCGTTTAAGGTCATCAAGATATTTGCATGGTTGTTCAATATATTCAAAGACATTTCCAAAACGTAAGTTGTAGTCATAGAGATTTAATAGTGCTTCTTCAAGAGTCCATCCCTCATTCACATCGAGCCGAATCTTGGCATCAGGAATCTCATCAAGCGTTACTTCAACAAGTTCAGCGCCGACGACAAAGTCATCGACCTTGATCTTCACCGTTGTGCAGCCGGGAAAGCGGCTAAGAATTTGTGGGACCTGATCTGGTTCCACCATTGGCAGTGTGGCATTAATGGGAATTTGATCGCGATACTGCTTGGGCCAAGCCTTATAAGCAGCCTCTAGCGCTGCCTTTAGCCAGGTACTTGCTTCAACCTCGCCATATTCAATAAACGGTGAGAACTCACTCCACCCTTGATCACCACGAAAGATTGCCACCTCACGAATATCAATTCCCCGGAAGCGATTCCGTAATGGAATTGAGAGAACGGTGAGATCTTGGAATATCTCGGTGGGGAGCGTCATATCGAAGAGTTAAGGGCGCTTAGGGAATTTACTGAAGTTTGGCTCGCGCTTCTCTTGGTAGGCATTTCTACCTTCCTGTCCTTCTTCTGACATATAGAAGAGAAGGGTTGCATCACCAGCAAGTTGTTGAACACCAGCAAGCCCATCATCGGCAGCATTTAAGCCAGCCTTGAGGAGACGGAGTGCCATTGGCGAGTGACGCAACATCTCGCGACACCATGAGACTGTCTCAGCCTCAAGTTCGGCAACTGGGACAACGGTATTCACCAATCCCATATCGAGCGCTTCCGCTGCATCGTATTGGCGACATAAGAACCAAATCTCACGAGCCTTCTTCTGTCCAACATGAGCTGCGAGTAAGCCAGCACCATATCCACCATCGAAAGATCCAACCATTGGTCCGGTCTGACCAAACTTTGCATTATCAGCGGCGATAGTTAGATCGCAGACAACATGAAGCACGTGGCCGCCACCAATCGCCCAACCGGCAACCATTGCAATGACTGGCTTTGGTAAACGACGAATCTGAATTTGAAGATCTAAGACATTGAGACGGCCAATGCCCTTCTTCGCTAATGGATCATTTCCAAGATATCCATCATCACCGCGCACATTGATATCTCCGCCAGAGCAGAATGCTTCGCTACCGGCACCGGTAAAGATGATGACGCCAACGCTGTCATTGTCGCGAGCGAGAGCAAATGCGCGCTCTAATTCGAAGAGGGTCTGTGGTCTAAATGCATTGCGGACCTCAGGACGATTGATCGTAATCTTCGCCATGCCTTCAGCAACGTGATAGGTGATATCGGTAAAACCTTCGCCGCCTTCACCGATCGCCCATGCGGGGATAGTCCGTGACCCAGGTTCGCGCTTGATTGGCTTGCTCATGCCGATAGCCTACGGTCATCATGGATAAATCGTCACGGCGGGAGCTGCTCCACGTAGGTGAGCAGTGGTCCATCCCACAGAAGATTGAAGCGCTCTACGCCGCTCTTCGCAATGATGGCCCAGCCCTTGCTTTTGGTGAGAGCCCGTTCAGTGATGTGCCGGCAACATGTGCTGTTGTTATTCCAACGAGCGGTTCAACTGGAAGCCCGAAATCTGTTGCTCTCTCGGCATCTGCATTACTCGCATCTGCTCGAGCATCGCACGCATACCTAGGCGCACAACTCGGAGATCGATGGTCGCTCCTACTGCCGACAACACATATTGCTGGTGTCAATGTTCTTGTTCGATCTATTGAGCTGGGAACGAAGATCGTCGACGTAGATTCGAGCGCAGATTTCACCGCGATAGTTCCTACTCAATTACACCGAGCACTTCATGGCGACGAGAAATTGTTAAAGCACCTGGTCGATGCCAAAGCGGTACTTGTTGGTGGCTCTTCGACCTCTCCTGAACTTTTACAGTCCGCTGCCATGGCAGGTATAAACGTGGTTACAACCTATGGCATGTCAGAGATGTCCGGTGGTTGCATCTATAACGGAGGAGCGCTCGACGGTGTTGAAGTCAGAGTTATTGATGGCGTTATCGAGCTCAATGGACCGATGAAGGCGATTGGCTATCTTGGTGAGGATCCCTTTGCTGGATTCTTCAGAACAAGTGATCTCGGTGAACTCCACGATGGCTCACTTCATGTCATTGGTCGTGCAGATGATCAAATTATTAGCGGTGGCGAGAAGATCTCGCTCGGCACAATCACAGATTTTCTCAACGCTGGGAGCTCACAAGAGTTTGTTGCAGTCGGTGTTCCCGATATCGAGTGGGGCCAGGCACTTGCGATCGCAAGTAATGGTGCAATTGATGAGGCGCAGATCCGGGAAAAATTGCGCTCAGCATTTGGTCTTCACGTCACACCTAAGCGCTACCTCAGCAATATCGAGTTGCCCGTCACATCAATCGGTAAACCTGATCGCATGAAGTTAATGGAAATATTTGGCAGAATCTCCTAATGCCTACGAATAAGTGGATCGCTGGAGCAAGACCTCGTACCTTGCCGGCGGCGGTAGCCCCAGTCTTCGTAGGAACTGCGCTTCGTCATACTGATCACGCGCATGTTGATCTGATAAATGCCCTCCTTGCACTACTCGTATCGCTCGCTCTTCAAGTTGGCGTCAATTACGCAAATGATTATTCAGATGGCATCCGTGGAACTGATGCAGTTCGTGTTGGACCCATTCGGTTGGTTGGTAGTGGACTCGCAACAGCCACTGCAGTAAGAAACGCCGCATTCCTCACCTTCGCCTTCGCAGGAATTATCGGACTCATATTGAGTTCACGTTCGTCATGGTGGCTCGTGCTCGTTGGTGCGATCTCCATGATCGCTGCTTGGTTTTATACCGGCGGTAAAAATCCTTATGGCTATAAGGGGCTCGGTGAGATCTCGGTCTTCATCTTCTTTGGTGTTGTCGCAACGGTAGGAAGTTATGTCGTTCAATCAAACCGTGTGACTTGGCAATCGCTGCTCGTTTCAATTCCCGTCGGCGCTCTTGCCTGCGCGCTCCTAGCGGTCAATAACATTCGCGATCTTCCAAAAGATGCCCTGGTTGGCAAGAAGACGCTCGCTGTGTGCCTTGGAGATCGTGGCGCTCGCACCGCATTTATCTCACTCTTAGCTGCCGCTCATATCGCATCTCTTGCTGCGATCACCATCTCACCGTGGAGCGCTGCCACTCTCTTGCTCCTGCCGATCTCTATCCGCATCTCTCGCGGAATCTGGGCTGGCGCTAAAGGTGCAGAACTCATTCCATTCTTAGGCGAGATCGGCAAGCTTCACCTGTTGGTATCAACCACACTTGCTATGGCGCTGCTCGCAAAGCGATAAACTCTCACCATGATCAAAATTGATGCGCTGCTCGTCTTAATTGGAATTGGCATCCAGATTTATGCCCTCTTCGATATTGCTCGCAAGCCTCAAGAGAGTTTTACGCAATGGCCAAAGTGGGCCTGGTTGATCGTCGTTATTCTCTTTGGATTGATCGGATCATTGGTCTGGGTATTGTGGGGACGAAAGCGCAATGGCGGTTCAGGTCCACGCAGACAACGTCCTGGTAGAGATCTTCCACCAGACGATAATCCAGATTTCTTACGTAACCTCTAAGGGCTTCTCTTACAAACCAGAGTACGTGTGACGTCCAGTTCCATAGATATTGACGTAGATGTAGTTAAACAAGAATGTCGATCCAGCAAAGAGGCATAACCATGCTGCTTTGCGACCACGCCATCCTGCAGTCACACGCGCATGGAGATATGCCGCGTATGCAACCCAGGTAATAAATGCCCAGGTCTCTTTTGGATCCCAACCCCAGTAACGACCCCAGGCAGATTCTGCCCAGATCGCTCCTGCAATAACGGCAAAGGTCCAGAGTGGGAAGACAAATGCAACCAGTCGGTACGAGAGTTGATCGAGAGTCTCAAGGGATGGCAACTTTTTCGCCCACTCATTGCGACCGCCGCGTTCTTCCATGCGATCTAAAATCAAATATGTAGCCGCGATGGTATTCGCTAATAAGAAGACGCCACCAGAAATAATTGCCGCAGAGACGTGGATCGCAAGCCACGTTGATTTAAGGGCAGGTACAAGTGGTGCACTTGGGCGATAGAGAACTGTGATCGCGGTACCCAGAGTTAAGAGAACGGCGATCGAAACAGGCAGACCCAGCCAGCGAAGCTTGTACTTAACGAGTGCAAAGAGATAAGCACCGCTGAATGCTAAGGCGCCAGTAATGGAGAACTCATACATGTTGCCCCATGGCACACGATGTGCAGATGCGCCACGAAGAATGACTCCGGCAAATAAGAAGATGAAGCCAAGAATCATCATGGCAGTACCGATACGGCCAGATCGTTCGGTACGTGTGAAATCAAAGCTGGTTTTGTTACTGGATTCAGAATCTTTCACAGAGAATGAGACTTCAATAGCATGCGCAAAGAAAGCAATTGTGTAAAGAACCATGGCGGAATAGATTGAATAGTTAGAGAGATAAGCCAGATTGCGTGATGTCATTCTCTTACTCCTCCAAGGCCTTCTTCAGCGATGAGAGCTCCTCATCCAATCCTGGTACGCCATTCTTTGCCAGCCCTGCTATTTGAACACGACCTTCGACCTTGATCCAAATTCTGCGCTGGCGTGTGAAAAGTGATGTCAGTAACCCGAGGATCGCCAAGATCGCTCCCGCCAATGCGTACATCTTGCCTGGATCATCAACAATCTGCAGGTTGACCCAGGATTTGTAACCCTCAAAGGCGAGAGTTCCCTCACCAAAGTCATAGATCTGACCCAAGCTCAGCGCCTTCAGACCGATACGTTGCATCTTGCTTGTATCAACACGATAGACCGACTGAGGTGTGCCGTTATCGAGTCCGAGATTTCCCATCCAGACAGAGACGAGAAGGCGTGGATCGAGAACTTCTGGGAATGATGAGAATGCACCACGTTTTGGTGAACGATCAGCCGTAGGTAGGAACGAAGCAACCATTCCAATTTGTGGTGACATATCAGGCAACTTAATTGCGCCGATCGATGTCAGATTTCCATCTTGTGGCAAGAAGGTGACGGGTCCTTCGAAGATTAATTTTCCGGTCTTGTCACGCACTGCAACAACCGGTGAGTAGCCATTAGCTTGGAGATAGATCTTGGTACTTCCGTATGTCAGCGGGCTATTCACTTTAATTGTCTTCAAAATTTCTTTGCTACCGATTGGGTTCGACGCTGCAACCTTCAAGGTGTAATCCGTTGGCGCATTTGTGTTGATGTCATAACTTGCTTTGAAGTCCAGAATACGGAGCGAGAACGGCACCATATCGCCCTCTTTTTGGAACTTTGCAAAGGTGAGGTTGTCGTAAGAAGTTGGAGTATTGATAAAGCGATCTCCTACATTGAGGATCGCTTCGCCCTTACTTCCAAATAAGCCACCAGCTGCAACAGCGAAGAGGATCATGATGAGTGAGAGGTGGAAGAGCAGATTTCCCGTTTCGCGCGAGTAACCCTTTTCAGCAGAGATCGAGAGCTCTTCGCGGCGCACTCTAAAACGGTTCTTCTTCAACCACTTTTCAGCGGTATCCAACGCGCCCTCAGTGCCTCGCTCTAGCTCAACAAAACCCTCCATGCGATCGAGGTATTTGGGAGTAAGTGGCGGCTTCTTGCCGATCGCCTTCAGATGCTCAAACGAGCGCGGAAGTACGCAACCAATTAAGGAGATGAAGAGGAGGATGTAAATCGCGCTGAACCAGGCAGATGAGTAGACATCGAAGATGCCGACCTTATCGAGCCAGTGGGCTAGGGTTGGATTTGCCGCTGCAAAGTCCCGGACCTTCATTGGGTTTTGATTGCGCTGTGGGAAGAGCGAACCAGGAATTGATGCAAGACCAAGCATCATCAAGAGAATGAGCGCGGTGCGCATACTGGTGAGCTGACGCCAGATCCATTGGAAGATATTCATTTAGACCACCGGTAAGAATCCCGAGATTAAACCTCGTAGTGAGTTCATCAGATGTAGCCACAGACCTGTTACTTGAAGCAGGCCAATGAGAATCAGGAACCCGCCGCCAACCTTTGTCATGAGGTCGCCATGGCGAGAGATGGATCGACGTAACTTTGCAGATTGATCAAAGAAGAGTCCAACCAAGACAAGAGGTAGACCAAGACCAAAACAGTATGCAACACTCAAGATTGCCCCACGAGTTGCACTCGATGATTGGAATGAGAGCGCTTGAACTGCGCCGAGCGTTGGTCCAATACATGGTGTCCATCCCAGGCCAAAGAGAAATCCAAGCAATGGTGCACCAACAAGTCCGGCACTTGATTTCCACTGTGGCTTAAATGAACGGTAAAACTTCTGATTGAAGAGGAAGATGATTCCCATTCCAATAGTTAAAAGTCCAAGAAGGATTGTTAACCAATGTGAGTTATTGCTGATCTTTGAGCCAAGTGATCCAAAGAGTGCACCGTACGAGATAAAGAGCGCCGAGAAACCAGCAACAAAGAGAATCGAACCGAGTGCTACGCGACCCTTGCTCTTCACATCGGTCATACCAGCTGCATACGAGAGGTATCCCGGCACAAGTGGGAGTACACATGGCGAGAAGAACGAGATCAAACCAGCAATGAGCGCAACAACGAGAGCCAAGATGAGATTGCCACTGAGGACTTGGTTGGTAAAGAAATTATGCATGTGATGGCTCAGCAATCACGCGCTTGATCATGGAATCTAGGAGCGCAAAGGTAACTTCACCGCTAATTCGCACGGCAACTCGATTATTTGCATCAATAATGAGCGTAGTTGGGATGGCATTCGGCAGAAGCGATCCTCTGAAGTTAGCGAGTAATGAGTCATCTATGAAATTTGGATAAGGAATCTTGAAGCGATTTACAAAGGCTGCGGCAGATGAGAGATTGTCGCGAGTAACAATTCCTACAAATTGAACCTTGCCCGCAAGACGCGTTGCAAAGTCTGCAAGGAGCGGAGCTTCAGCGCGACATGGTGAACACCATGAGGCCCAGACATTCACAACCACAACTTGGTTCTTTGCGATTTTAAGAGCAGTGCCTGAGAGCGTCGGCCCCATCAAATCTGGTGCAGGCTTTCGATCGGCAGCTTTCAGGTAAACGGCAACTCCGCTACCCGATACAAAGGCATTCTCGTTTGCTTTAGAGATGCCGCCGCTTGAACAACTTGTAAGCACTCCTATTGATAAGAGTGCGAGCGCAACTGCAATAACTCTCTTCATTTAATAGGAAGGAGATGCTTTGCGGGTTCAGCGTAAGAAGTTCCTTCAATCATTCCTTCGGAGTCAAGATGGAAACTTGTTACAGAAGCGAGAGTGCACTCACGCTTACGTGGGTCATGCATCATGCGACGGCCTTCAACGGCAGAGCGCAGAATCCAAATCGGAAGTTGGTGTGATACGCAGAAGGCATCTTTACCGTTTGCAGCATCACGAGCAGCGAAGAGCGCACCCAGCATGCGTGCAACTTGCTCTTCATAAGGCTCTCCCCATGATGGAACCCACGGCTTGGTGAGATGACGCCAAGACTTTGGGTGCTTGAGAACTCCGCTACCCATCTCAAACTTCTCGCCTTCAAATACATTTGCAGCTTCAATGAGTCGCTCATCAGTAATGATTGAAAGGCCATGCGCTTTTGCTACCGGAGCAGCTGTCTCTTGTGCACGCTGCAATGGTGAAACCAGAATGGCACCGAGATCTAAATCCTTCGACCATTCGGCAACAGTGTGCGCCATCTCTTGGCCGCGATCAGAGAGGTACCAACCAGGTTGGCGACCATAAAGAATCTTCTCGGGGTTATAGACCTCGCCGTGGCGAAGAAAGTGAACGGTGATCCCCATAGGTCAATCATAAAGGAGTCAGAGCAGACACTCAGGACGAGCTTCGCTAGGGTAGTGACATGGCACTCACCGAGAAGCGAGTCGCCTTCTTTGATGTCGATAACACGCTGATGCAGGGCTCATCGCTCTTCTTTCTCAGCCGTGGGATGTATCAAAGGGGCTTCTTTAACCGACGAGATATCGTCGCCTTTCTCTTTGCCAACCTGCGATATCAGCTCACCGGAAAAGAGAATAAAGAGGAAGTTCTCAGAGTTCAGAACGCCGCCTGTGACTTCATCAAAGGCCACAGAGTCACAGAGTTTGAGACGCTCGCAGCAGATGTCTACGATCGATATGTCTCACCCGCTTTGTGGCAAGGAACTATCGAGATTGCCCATGATCATCTCAATGCGGGCGAAGAAGTCTGGTTGATTACCGCATCTCCACGGGAGATGGCAGATCTCATCGCAAAGCGCCTTGGATTTACTGGTGCACTTGGAACTGTCGCTGAAGTTCGCGATGGCATGTACACCGGAAACTTAGATGGCAATCTCTTGCATGGCCAAGAGAAAGCGATCGCAGTTCACAAATTGGCGAAACTCGAAAATATTGATCTGAAAAACTCATATGCCTATTCCGATAGCCATCATGACATCCCGCTCCTTGAGGCGGTTGGTAAGCCTCGAGTGATCAATCCAGATACGCCGCTCCAAGTTCGAGCACTTCGCGATCACTGGCCGATCCACGACTTCCGCAAGGCTCGATTGCTCAAGAAGATCATCACTCCGATTATTTCTAGGCTGGCGACCCTCACCACTGCGCTCAATCCAAGAATCCGGAGTCGCAGGCCATAGCAATTCCTCGGTAATGTAGGCCAGTTATGTCCAGCTCATTTGCCGATTCCCTCCGCTCTCGTAGCGATGAGGAGATGGCACGCCTCTTTGCAGCCAGACCAGATCTTCTCTCACCTGTCCCTAGCGATATCTCCGCGCTAGCGGCACGTGCATCTTCTATGCCGAGCATTATGCGGGCGCGAGATTCACTCAATAAATTCCAATTCGATATCTTGACTGCAGCATGCGCACTCCAAGATCCATTTACACCTCTTGAGTTAATGAGAATTACCGATAAGAGCGCGAAGTCGGTTATTTCCAATTTAGAAGAGCGTGGTTTGATCTACGCCGATGGTGAGAAGTTCCGAATTCCAACAAATGTCCGCACGTTGATTGGCGAACATCCAGCGGGCCTTGGTCCGCACTCACTTAAAAAATTAAATTTCGATCTCTTGGAAGATGCGCCAAAGGGTGCTGTTGAATTACTCAACAAGATGGTCTGGGGTCCACCCCGTGGTCAGGTTGCAGATGTAAAGAAAGCCAATACAACGATCAAATGGCTCCTTGAGCATGGCTTCCTCGTCGCCTTTGATTCGCAGACGCTGCTGCTCCCCCGTGAAGTTGGATTACATCTTCGTGGCGATAAAGTCCTTAAAGAACTCGTTACCGAAGCACCAGCGATTACAGGTTCCGCCAGGAAGCAAAAGGCAGTTGATCTCGCTGCTATCGCAAATATCTCAACCTTTATCCGCTGGTCTGAAGAACTCGCTCACAACTGGTCAGACGAACCACCATCAGCGCTTCGTTCTGGTGGACTCGGTGTGCGCGATCTCAAGCGGACAGCCGAACACTTAGGCGTCGATGAGACATGCGCTGCCTTTGTTGCGGAGGTTCTCTTCCTTGGTGGCCTCATTGTTATTGATACTGATGACAGCATCCTTCCAACAAATGCCTTTGATCTCTGGCTCACCAAGAGCGCCGAAGATCGTTGGCACTCACTCGTAACTCTCTGGCTTGAGACATCACGAGTTGCCGGGTTGGTCGGTAAAGGTGAATCAAAGAGCGTTGCTGCACTCGGCCCAGAACTTGATCGTGCCGGTATCGCTGGATTGAAGAAGTTGATCTTTACTCACCTATCGAACAACTCTGAACTCGATCCAGATATTGCATCCCTTGAAGCTCGGTTGAAGTTCGATATGCCAACACGAGCAAATACTGAATACATTGCCTGGATTCTCCGCGAGGCAGAGTGGTTGGGAATCACTGGCCAAGGTGCGATTTCAAGCTTTGGTCGCGCACTTATTGCTAGTGAAGAGCTTGGCGTTGAGAAGGCGCTACCAACTCCTGTCGATCACATCTTGATCCAGGCTGATAACAGTGCGATTGCTCCGGGTCCACTCACCATCGAGATATCGAATGAGATGGGCACAGTTGCTGATATTGAGAGCAGGGGCGGTGCAACTGTCTACCGCTTCACTGAAGGATCGATCCGTCGTGCACTTGATCATGGTAAGACTGGCGATTCGATTAAAGAGTTCTTGAAAAAGACATCTAAAACTCCGATGCCCCAACCGCTGGAATATCTCATCAATGATGTTGCTAAGCGCCACGGTCGTTTACGGGTTGGCCACGCAAGTTCATATGTCCGCTGCGAAGATGAAGGTCTTATCCAGCAGATCACTCACGATAAGAAGTTAGAAGATCTACGGCTGCGCAAACTTGCACCACAAGTTCTGATCGCCGAAGTTGAGATCAACGAACTCGTTATTGCACTCCGCGAGGCCGGTTACCTGCCTGCCGTTGAAAATGGAACAGGAATCCTGATCTCTGCTCCGACCGTACGTCGTGCGAAGAGTCGACCACGTCCCCCACGTGTTATCTCTGAGACCAATACTCCTTCTGAAACCATCATCGCCTCTGCAGTCCGCGCGCTACGTGCTGGTGAAAAAGCAACATCGCATAAACCTCGAGAAGTCCCACGCACTACTGCAAATGAGACCTTGGATTTGCTCCATCAATATATTGAAGAACAGGCAAGCCTGACGATCGGTTACGCCGATTCAAATGGTGGAGTCTCCAATCGCCTGATCGATCCCGTTTCCATCTCGCTCGGCACTCTCCTCGCCCGAGATCATGCAACCGGTGAGATGACCCAGTTCCGAATTCCGCGCATAACAGGCGTAGCGCTAGCCGAACCTGCGCAGTAACCGACGATTAAGGCAGAATAGGCAGATGAGCATCCTCCACGACTTACAGCGCCTGGTTGAGTGCCAATCCCCAAGCGAAGATCTCGAGGCCTGTCGTAAGGTCATAGCACTCGCTAATGAGATCGCTACAGAGCGTCTGGGAACGCCAGCAAAGGTCTTTGATGAGAATGGCCGTCCGGTTTTTTGGTGGGGAGCCGAGAAGCCAGCAATCGTCATTCTTACTCATCTCGATACAGTGTGGCCGATCGATTCATATCTTCCGCTGTGGAAGGTTGAAGGCGAAAAGATCTCTGGCCCTGGAATCTTCGATATGAAGGCCGGATTCTTACAAGCACTTTATGCAATTGCTGAAATTCCTGATGCATCGACAAAGGTTGCGCTAATCGCAACGACTGATGAAGAGTTAGGCAGCCAAACATCGCGCGATCTCATTAAACGAGTAAGTGCGACGGCAGATGCAGTTCTCGTTACTGAAGCATCGCTTAACGGCAAGGTAAAAGTTGGCCGTAAGGGAACATCGATGTACTCCATCACTGTAACTGGTCGCGCCGCTCACGCTGGGCTTGAACCTGAAAAGGGAATTAACGCGACCACTGAGATCGCTCATATTGTTACTGCACTTCATGCGCTAGAGAACCGTGAGCATGGCACGACCGTAGTTCCCACAACGATGCACTCTGGAACTACGACTAATACCGTTCCCGCTGTTGCAGCGCTCGATATCGATAGTCGTTCATTCACCATGGCTGAGATGGAGCGAGTTGAGAGAGCACTTCGGGCAATTACGCCTCTCCACCCAGAAGCTCGGATCGAAGTAGTTGGTGGAATAAATCGCCCACCGTTGGAGTTAACTGCTACAACAGATCTCTATCAAACCCTTGAGTCGGTTGCGAAGCGGCTTGGCCTTCCAGAAGTCGGAAGTGCCAGCGTTGGTGGCGCAAGTGATGGCAACTTCGCTGCCGCAGCAGGTGCCAAGGTCCTTGATGGACTTGGTGCAGTTGGCGACGGTGCGCATGCCCCACACGAGCACATCCTCAGCAGCTCTATCCCCGGTCGAATCGCACTTCTAGCAGCGTTTATTAAGGAATTAATGTGACCGATGGTCCACTGATCGTTCAATCCGATAAGACAATCCTTCTCGATGTCGATCACATCTTGGCTGATGAATGTCGCCGATTAATCGCTGCCTTTGCAGAGTTAGAGAAGTCACCGGAGCATATTCATACCTATCGCCTCACTCCGCTCGGGCTCTGGAATGCTCGCGCTGCCGGTCACGATGCAGAGCATGTCATTGATATTTTGTTGAAGTACTCTCGCTTTGCAGTACCGCATTCCTTACTCGTTGATATTGCAGAGACGATGTCACGCTATGGCCGACTTCGGTTAGAGGCTCATCCAGTTCACGGACTCACCTTGGTATCGAACGATCCAGCGGTATTAAAGGAAGTCACTCGTGGCAAGAAGATCGCTCCGATGCTTGGCCTACAGATTGATGACGAAACAATCATCGTTCACCCAGGTCAACGCGGATTCTTAAAGCAAGCGCTCCTCAAACTTGGCTGGCCGGCTGAAGATTTCGCTGGTTATGTCGATGGTGAAGCACATGCGATCTCGCTTAACCAAGATGGCTGGAAGATTCGTAAGTACCAAGAGTTGGCTGCTGAAGGATTCTGGCATGGTGGCTCAGGAGTTGTTGTACTTCCCTGCGGAGCTGGCAAGACGATTGTTGGCGCCGCCGCCATGGCACATGCTCAGGCAACAACCCTCATTCTCGTTACTAACACCGTGGCAGCGCGACAGTGGCGTGATGAGTTACTCAAGCGCACATCGCTCCATGAAGATGAGATCGGTGAGTACTCGGGCGCAAAGAAGGAAATTCGCCCAGTCACAATTGCTACCTATCAAGTTCTCACAACTCGTAAAAAGGGCGTTTATGCGCACCTTGATCTCTTCGATGCGATCGACTGGGGTCTGATTATCTACGACGAAGTACACCTATTACCAGCGCCAGTCTTTCGTTTTACAGCTGATATTCAATCGCGCCGTCGCCTCGGACTTACTGCGACTTTAGTTCGCGAAGATGGCATGGAAGGTGAGGTCTTCTCACTCATCGGGCCAAAGCGTTACGACGTTCCTTGGAAAGAGATTGAGCAACAGGGTTATATCGCTCCTGCAGATTGCGTCGAAGTCCGAATTACCCTGACTGATGCAGAACGTATGCACTATGCAACGGCTGAACAAGAAGATCGATATCGCTTCTGCTCAACTACTGAAACCAAGCGCAAGGTCGCTATAGAGCTCGCGAATAAGCACAAGGACGAGCAAGTACTCATTATTGGTCAGTACATCGATCAACTTGATGCCCTTGGCGCTGAACTTGGCGTTCCTGTTATTAAAGGTGAGACACCTATTAAAGAGCGTGAAGAGCTCTTCAATCTTTATCGTGCTGGTGAGATTAAATGTCTCGTTGTCTCAAAGGTTGCCAACTTCTCGATCGACTTACCTGATGCAACTATTGCGATTCAAGTTTCTGGAACATTTGGCTCGCGCCAAGAAGAAGCGCAGCGACTTGGTCGAGTTCTTCGCCCAAAGGCTGATGGTCGTGGTGCACGTTTCTACTCACTCGTCGCTCGTGACACTGTCGATCAAGATTTTGCACAGAATCGCCAACGCTTCTTAGCTGAGCAGGGTTACGCATATCGCATCATCGATGCCGATGATGTTCTTACCTCTGATTAATCGCGGCTAAAAATCGCTCCGGGTCCACTCGGAAGTAATCATGGGGCTTGCCATCGATATGGATGACCGGAACTTGTTCGCCATACTTTTCAATGAGCTCTACATTCCCATCGATAAGAACCTGGGTGATGGAGAAATCTGCTTGGCTCTGCAAACCTTCAAGAGTCTGGTGGGCGACCTCGCAGAGATGGCAGCCTGACCTCGAGTAGATGGTCACTTCACGCATGGCCCGGCCCCTTTCTCGCTCATTACTCACCTATCCTCTCAGATCGGTAGGCTCTGCGATTATGAGTCGCACGCGTGGACGCCTCGCCTTTCTCATCGCCGCTATGGCAGGCGGATTGCTCTCGCCTATCTCTAGCGCACACGCACTCACAGTTGAATGGGCACCAGCAGGCTGGACGAACTATTACGCAGGTTCTACCTCTGCAAAATCTGTAACAACAAAAGCTGCGCCATATGTCTCACATCCAAAGAGCGCGATGGCCCAGAGCACCTTCATTATTAATTACACAAATATTCCTGAAATCGAGAAGCCTGCGATTCAAGCCGCGGTCGATAGTTGGTCTGCTAACTGGAAGTCGGTAGTACCGATCACGATTAATGCCGCGTATGCACGACAGGCATCGACATCAGTTCTTGCATCTGCAACACCAGTGAAGTTCTTCCACGCCTTCAAAGGCGCGCCTGACTCTGAGCTTTGGTATCCATCAGCGATGGCGAACACCCTTGCTGGAAAAGATTTAGACCCAGCAAATCCTGAGATTGAAATTCACATCAACTCAACGATGGCGCGAGCTCTCTATCTTGGTACTGATGGCAACTGTCCACCAAACCAATATGACCTTGAATCGATCATCCTCCATGAACTTGGCCATGGCTTGGGATTCTTATCTAATGACTCGTACGACAGTTTCTTTGGGCTTGGGTCTATTGATCAACCAACTCCATATGATGCCTATGCTCAAACATCAGATGGATCGCGCCTGGCAGATTTAGCATCACCATCTGCTGAATTAGGCAAAGCGCTCACCACGAGATTGGTCTGGTCTGGTGCAAATGGAATTGCCGCTAATGCGGGTGTGAAGCCTCTGCTGTACACACCTTCGCTTTATCAACCGGGCTCATCAGTAAGCCATCTCGATCAAGATACCTTTGGCAATAGCGGTACAAATGCCGTGATGTGCCCAAGCTTGAATGCCGCTGAGATCTTCCATGATCCAGGCCCACTACTACTGGCCATGATGGCCGATATGTTGCAGAAACCACCTGCTGGCGTTGCGGTTAGCGCCCCTACTGCTCCCCGCAATGTAAAGGCGCTAGTAGCTGATAAATCAGCGATTATTACCTTCGATCCACCTGCCAACGCCAGAACTGCTCATGTCGATACATACTCAGTAAAGGTGAATCAAACCGGGCAAGTAGTAACTGGAACTGACAGTCCCATCACTGTTACTGGACTACGCAACGGTGGAAATTACTCGTTCAGCATCACCGCTGCCAATAGTCAATTTGGATCTTCCGTTGCAGCAACGACGAATAATGTGGTTCCGCAAGCAACGTGGAAGAGCACTATTGTCGATCCTGCTGCCGATGGTAAATACCTTGCGACGAGTACATATGCCGGCAAACCAATCATTGTCTACACCGATAGCAAGAGCGGCTATCTCAAGATGGCTACGTACGATGGAAAGAAGTGGTCATCAATCATCATCGATGGCAACTCTACAGTTGGAGGTAAGACCACAGATGATGTCAGCGGTGCGCTCTCACTCTGCAGCTCTAAAGTTGGCAAATCTGAAACACTTAATATTTTCTACTCTGATCTCAAAGAGAAGGATCTGCGCCACGCAACGTACGATGGCAAGAAGTGGATCTTTGAAGTTGTCGATGGCAACGGCAGTGCAATCAATGACTATAAGGATCCGGTTCGAGTTCGGACATCGAGTGATGTGTCGGTATCAAATGCCTGTGTAGCTACCACCGCCGGACTACAAGTCTTTTACCGCGATGAATCGCAGGGAATCCTTCTTGGCGCAACCAAAGTTGCAGGCAAGTGGAACTATGAACTCGTTGATGGCGATCGAGACACTAATGGCCGCACAACCGGCGATGTCGGCTTCCATCTGAAGGCGCTCAACGTTGGAAACACTGTCTATGTTCTCTACGACTCCACCCTTCAGGTCAATCAAGATAAAGTCCCTACGCGCGGTGAAATTCGGTTAGCGACTCGAGCAACGATCTATCCAGAAGATTGGGTCTACTCAACCCCTGACCCAGCAGGTAATGGCACGACTATTGCCGGCTTTGACGTTGCCATCTCAGTAAATAAAGGGGTTTTGAGCGCTAGCTGGCTCGCCTCATCGGGTATCGCTCTGCCTAATGCCGATCAGATTCGTTGGGCAACGCTGACACCAAGTCCTGTTATTGGAAATACTCCTTCAGATTTCTTCGGTACCCCAGGACCTGCGATCGCTACTGATGGCACACGTATTCTCTTTACCTGCCAGACCCGCCTCTGTGCCGCAAATTCCCAGACAAAGGGGATCTCGCTGGTATCAACTCTCGATTTCAGTAATTCTGATGGATATTCGTGGATCACACTTGCTGGTCAGCAATATGCACTCGCTGGAGTAAATGGCGCGCTGCGCTTATTTAAGCAGTGAGATTGTGTAACCGTTCGCACTTTCAGTTGTAACAACCAGACCTACTCCGGCAAGAAAATCAATCTTTAATATCGGATTCAAGACTTTATAAGCAAGGTAGATATGTCCAGTGCGGGCTCCCACTTTAAGAATAACTGGAGATGGGACCTTCGGCTTCCAACCCGTTACACCAGGTATGGCACTCTTCGAGAGATAACTCTTCCAGATATAGAGACCATCTTTAAAACTCTTTGTTGTAGAAACCTTTGGTTGAACATAACTTGCCTTGATAAATTTCGTGAACTTTCCGGCAATGGTTGAACTCACTTGAAAATCTTTTCCACCGATAGTGAGCGAACCTTTTGCATAGGAAAGTAAAAGTGGTTCAACAACTGCACCAGCATCATAGGTAAAGGTATTAGTGAGAGATCCCGTGGAGCTAACTTCCCACAAGGTGATCTGCGTGAGGCCTGCGCGCGTTGGTGGGATGGGATCAATTTTGATGCCACTTGGATTGAGTGCATTCGTAGGTACAGGTGATGGGGTCGGAGTTGCAACCACCGGAGCAGTACTTCCTGCTATCCAGATATTGCCAAGAGAATCGAGAGTTGCGGCAGTAGCAATCGCGTCAGTAACCGTTGGAATAGCGAGATCCCACTGTTGTGAGCCAGTAGCTGGATCTAGCGCTATTACTTCACCTTGGGTCGGTCCGTTAGCTGGCTCTGAAGTGCCTACTAAATAGATCGAATGCGGTGCGATCAAGGTGCTGAACCATTGCCCACCACTGCCCTGAAAGAAGGTGTTCTCAGCCAGTGTTGGCAGTGCGACCATCTTTACAACTTTAGGTTTAACTACTGCTTGAACAGGATTCACAACAACGAGTGAGAGTGCGATCGCACTAACAATGACCTTAAACTTCATTAGGCAAGTTCAGCAGAGCGTTTTGCGGCTGCCGCCATCGCATTGGCAACGATTGAACTCAGATCGCTTCCTTCAAATGACATCAGAGCTGCATATGTCGTTCCATTAGGGCTGGTGACGTTCTCGCGGAGCGTCTTGGCATCTTTGCCGCTCTCAGCCAACATCCCCGCAGCACCGATCAGAGTTTGAACAGTGAGCTCAGTTGCGATCTCATGACTCAAACCAAGTTTTTCGGCGCCAGCGACCATCGCTTCGACAAATGCAAAGAAGTAGGCAGGCCCTGATCCGCTTGTTGCAGTAACAGCATCTTGGAGGCGTTCTTCCACTTCAACGACCTTGCCGCTTGCGCCTAAGAAATTATTGACGAAGCTCAGGCAAGCATCAGTTGAGTGAGTTCCGCGAGAGACGGCAGCCATACCTTTGCCAATTAACGTAGGAGTATTTGGCATAACCCGAACAACACTGTGGTTTGCACCAAGAATTGACTCAATTCCCGCGATGGTCTTTCCGGCAACGAAAGAGATGATCAGTGATCGATTTGGCAGAGTTGGCTTTAATGATTCAAGAGTTGAAACAAGGTCCTGTGGCTTCACTACGACAAGGATGATCTTGCACTCGGTACCAATCTCAGAGATCGAACGATTGGAGACGCCATACTTGGCTGAGAGTTCAGCGGCATGATCTTCGCGCTTATCGGTGATGCAGATCTGTGAAGTGGGTTGACCTGACTTGATAAGGGCTGCAAGCAGCGCCTCCCCCATATTGCCAACACCGATAATGCCTACACACTCGCTCATAAGGGCACTCTACCGAATCGGTCGATACCCACAGCGGCCAATCTCAATTGTCACTTTTGAGGCTCATTAACTAGGCTTGCGCCACTATGGAGGTATCACCGAACTTTGCGCGCGATTGGGTGGAATTTCCCGACCCAGCGAATCCACAAGAGATCTTTAAATGCGATCTCACCTGGTTGACCTCTTACTACACATGTATTTACGGCGCAGGTTGCTGCGGTATCGATGGTGATAAGCCTGATGCTGGCTGTTGCTCTGATGGCGCTTATTACTCAGATGAAGAAGATGAAGCTCGCACTCTTAAAATTGCTGAACGACTGACTCCAGACATGTGGCAGTACTACGACGAGGCACACTCCAAGATGAAGGGCAGCAAGCTCAACATCTCTGAAGTTGGTTTCGATAAAGATCGTAAGACTCGCATGGTCGATAACAGTTGTATCTTTCTCAATCGCGTTGGTCACGAAGCACCTGGTTACACCGGTTCATTTGGTTGCGTACTCCATCACCTTGCACTTAAAGAAGGCGTTCACTTTGTTGAGACAAAGCCTGATGTCTGCTGGCAATTACCGATTCGTCGTTCATTTGAAGAACGCGAAGTTGGCGATCAAACTGTTTCAATTACCGTCATTGGCGAGTATGAGCGCAAGGCTTGGGGAGATGGCGGCGCTGACTTTGATTGGTACTGCACCGGAAATACCGATGCGCATGTCGGTAAAGATCCGGTCTATATCTCTAACAAGGTAGAACTTGAAACCCTTATGGGAGTCGCCGGATATGCAGAGCTCGTGAAGTATTGCGACGCTCGCGTTGAGGCGATTCGCCTTACTCAGGCCGAGACTGCAAAGCGCTCACTTCCGCTCTTTGTGATCCACCCAGCCACTTCCGCAGCACAGCGATAGTCAGCGCTGACGGCTAGGCTACTTCTGTGGCAAAGACACCAGCACCAGCAAAAGATCCCTTCCGCTGCACAAAATGCGGCTGGACCAGCACCAAATGGGTTGGGCGCTGTGGTGAATGCCAGGCATGGGGCAGCGTTGAAGAGATTGCTGCACCGAAGAAACTCTCACTCGTCGCAGGCACCGTCACAACCGCCGCGACTCCGATTGGTGAAGTTAATTTAGAGCGAGCAAAGGCGCGTTCATCCGGTGTCTCAGAGCTCGATCGCGTACTCGGTGGTGGCTTAGTCCCGGGCGCTGCGATTCTCTTAGCCGGTGAACCTGGCGTTGGTAAATCCACACTCTTACTCTCAGTTGCTGCCGAGAGTGCACGTCAAAAGATGTCTGCGCTCTATATCAGCGGCGAAGAATCTGCATCCCAAGTTCGCTTACGTGCAGAACGCCTTAACGCAATCGATCCAAATTTATGGCTTGCTGCTGAGACTGAACTCGGTGCAGTTATTGCCCACATCGATCAAGTAAAACCAGAACTTCTTATTATCGATTCGATTCAAACGATTGCATCAGCTGCCGTCGATGGCGCACCTGGTGGAGTTACCCAAGTCCGTGAAATTGCTGGCGCGCTTATCCGTATCGCGAAGGAACGAAACATCACCGTCGTTCTCGTCGGTCACGTAACGAAAGATGGATCGATTGCCGGTCCACGCTTGCTCGAACATTTAGTGGATGTTGTTCTTAACTTTGAAGGTGAACGTCATTCACGTCTGCGCCTGATTCGCGCCATGAAGAATCGCTTTGGTGCATCCGATGAAGTCGGTTGCTTCGATATGACCGAGAACGGTATTGAATCACTCACCGATCCAACTGGTCTCTTCACTACTCGTCACACTGAGCCAGTTCCTGGCACCTGTGTCACCGTTGCACTTGAAGGCCGTCGCCCACTGCTCGCTGAGATTCAATCGCTTGTTGGATTGCCAGTTGCTGAAGGTCGCGATTACGGCAACTCTCGCCGCGTGACATCAGGGCTCGATAACCCGCGTACCGCAATGACTTTAGCTGTTCTTGAACTTCGAGCGAATATTCGCCTCTCTGGTCGCGATGTCTATGTCGCAACAGTTGGCGGCATGAAGATGAATGAGCCATCTGCTGATCTGGCAGTTGCGCTCTCTGTTGCATCTGCTGCCAAAGGCCTTGCTCTTCCTGCAGATCTCGTTGCGATCGGTGAAGTCGGACTTGCTGGTGAGATCCGCAAAGTCACAGGTGCTCAGCAACGTATCGCTGAAGCAGCTCGTCTCGGTTTTAAACGCGCCATGGTTCCTGTCGGGTCAGAGATCAAGGTCTCTGGCATCGAAGTCATGGAAGTCGCTCGTCTTGAACAAGCGATCGCTCGCGTCAAGATCGGGTAATGAAGCAACAAGTTATCCTCGATTGGTTCGAGCAGAACAAGCGAGATCTCCCGTGGCGTAAGACCTCCCCATGGGGCGTGATGATCTCTGAATTTATGTTGCAACAGACACCTGTGAAGCGAGTGCTTCCGGTTTGGTCGGAATGGATCGATCGCTGGCCAACCCCAGCTGATCTTGCCGCCTCCAAGAAATCTGATGCGATCTCTGCTTGGGGTCGACTTGGATATCCCCGTCGCGCAGTTCGCTTACATGAATCTGCTGGAGTTATCGCACGAGATTTCAATAACCAAGTCCCCCGAGCTATTGAAGATCTCCGAACCCTTCCCGGAGTTGGTGAATACACAGCTGCGGCGATTGCATCTTTTGCCTACCAAGAGAGCGCGCTCGTGATGGATATCAATATCCGCAGATTCTTCGCCCGATCAATTGATGGCATCGAAACTCCAACAAGTGCACCTTCGCAGATTGAACGACGATTGCGCGCAGAATTAATTCCATCCGATGGAGCGCTATGGGCAGCAGCAACAATGGAGCTAGGAGCCTTGATTTGTACTGCTCGCACGCCACTCTGCGACCAGTGCCCCGTAAAGAGATCAT
>Ga0214205_100014_pt1 | contig 34658 bp, 46 predicted proteins | sample TroBogEpilimnion_12_FD_153043 | JGI IMG/M metagenome (GOLD analysis project Ga0214205, IMG submission 153043) | Freshwater microbial communities from Trout Bog Lake, WI - 29JUN2009 epilimnion | ecosystem: Environmental > Aquatic > Freshwater > Lake > Epilimnion/Euphotic zone | place: Trout Bog... | reverse complement strand
CCGCGATATGTTAGGCGCATTAGTTAGCCGCCTTACGATCTGCAAGCGATAGCGCGGCAATAATAACCGCAAAGATTGCTACATATTGAATAAATGACATTAGATTATCCCGTCTATTAGGCGCGACTCGTCTAGTCGCTAGGGTTAGCATAGGCGCAAGCTGCCCCGCGTGTCAATACTCGCCGCGTGTCGTGACCCCGCAATTTTTGACAATCTTTGGCGACCGGTGCGGCAATATCCCACCGAATCGCTGGCGTTAGCCAGTTACTTTTCGGCCATCGGTTAGACCTATATTTAGACCTATATTTAGAGCTAGTTGCTGGCCATCGGGTCGGTTATTGTGCGCCTAATCTGGTCGGTTATGGCGAATCGGTGCGCCTAGTTGGGTCAATTATTGCCGTATGGACAGTCCCACCAATAACCAATCAACACACAGAACAATCCCCCAATCTATCTTTATTTGTCTGTATTCAATAAAGATCAAGCCCCAAATCGGCACAAAATTGCGCAACCGTACCGCCTCGCAGGTCGGTGTTAGCCGTAAATCACAACCGATTGCGCGTTTAGAATAGGTTGATCGACTCGGGGGGTTTTAAGTATTGGTAAGGTCGTATTGTATTATCAACCCAATTATTTTTTCTAAATATAGGCTCTGACCTGCGATTTTACTTAATGTGACAAAGATCACACACCTCAAAGCGGGAAATGTGTCTAATTTCCCACCTTATACTATATAGGGGGTTTTGTTCGCAGACGGCTGTCGGCCGGCTGCTCACCCTATCCCAACGGGGCGTAGGCTACGCCGTAGCCCCTTATTGCTACCCATCGGCGGCGCTCCGCGCCACCCATAGGATATTTACATAGGGATAACCATAGGGCGCTTGGCAGCGCCAAAAGTATCACCATAGGAATTAAGGCGGGTGGAGTATGGCCAATGGGCCAACTGGTCGACCATCGGCCAACAAATATAAAGTCGCGCCAGAGAGCAAAGTCTCAGCCTCTCAGGCTAAGCAGACAATTATCGAGCTAGTCACTAAGGGCTACAGCATCGCAGATGCTGTCAAGGTGACGGGTAAGTCAATCAAGTCCTACGAGTATTACCGTATGTCGGACGAGGATTTTAAGTCCGCGATTGACCTTGCTCGCGCCGTCCAGCGCCGAGACGGCGTGATTAGCGACGAGGACAAAGCGATCAGCTTTGAGGACTTTCGTGAGAAGTACCTAAACAGCAAGACCTTCGATCACCAAAGAAATATCATCTCAATGCTCGAGGAAGGTAAGCCTGCTTGGCTTCACGGCAGCATGACTTACGAAGAAGGTTTTAGCAACTATGTGCTGGTGAACATGCCACCGGAACATGCCAAGTCAATGACAGTCTCAATTGACTACATTACCTATCGAATTTGTATTGACCCAAATATTCGTATCAAGATCGTGTCCAAAACGCTTACGATGGCAAAGGACTTTCTTTATGCGGTTAAGCAGAGGCTTACTCAGCCCGCTTACGCTGAACTTCAACGGCGCTATGCGCCCGCCGATGGCTACAAAGAGTCGGCAGATAAGTGGACCCAAGATGCGATCTACCTTGAGCGTGATTCAGGTGAAAAAGATCCAACCCTTCAAGCATTGGGTATTGGCGGTCAGATCTATGGTGCCCGCGCAGACTTAATCGTTCTTGACGACTGCGTTACCTTGGCTAACGCCAATGAATATGAAAAGCAGATCCGTTGGATCCAACAGGAAGTTTTGACCCGTGTTGGTCCCACAGGCAAGATCTTGGTAGTTGGCACTCGCGTAGATCCAGTGGATCTATACCGAGAGATGCGCAACCCAGATCGTTACCCTGAAGGTCGCTCACCTTGGACATATCTGGCTATGCCAGCGGTTCTTGAGTTTGCAGATGACCCAAAGGATTGGAAGACCTTGTGGCCACGCTCTGACAAGCCTTGGCTTGGAGATGACGCAAACCTAGGCGATGATGGATTGTATCCACGCTGGGACGGTCCAAACCTTCGCAAGCGCCGCGGTGTTCTTGACCCAAAGACTTGGGCGATGGTTTACCAGCAACAGGATGTGGACAGCGAGGCTGTCTTTGCACCTGAGTGCGTCCGCGGTTCTGTTTCAGGTATGCGGTCATTTGGTCCGTTGCTACCAGGCGCACCTGGTCATCCAGCTGTACTCAACAGCAGTTACACAATTTGCTCTATGGACCCAGCAATGTCCGGCGATACATTCTCGATCGCCTATGCTGGCGACAAGACAACCCAGAAGCGTTATGTGCTAGAGGCAAGCCGTATGCCTGCTCCTACACCACAGCGCATCAGAGACTTGATCTTTGAATGGACTGAGAAGTACAAGCCATCGGTCTGGGTAATTGAGAAGAACGCCTTTCAGTTGTTCTTGACAATGGACGAAGAGATTAACCGATTCTTAGCCTCACGCGGTATTCGCCTTGTTCAGCACTACACCGGTGCCAACAAGATGGATGCTGAGTTTGGCGTAGCCTCAATGGCTCCGCTCTTTGGTACTGTCGATAAACTCGGCAACCACATGGGCAACAACTTAATAGACTTGCCACGGTCAGACAATGAAGGCGTAAAATCGCTCATAGAGCAGCTCATCACTTGGTCCGCTGGCACCAAAAATAAACAAGACGGTTGCATGGCGCTTTGGTTCGCAGAGACTCAGATGCGCGATTACATCAACCAAGCAGGAGCCTATGGCGGCTCCTTTATCAAAAACCCATTCCAAACTCGCGATCAGCAAGCTCGTCGTCGGGTAATTAACATCGAAGAATATCAGCGTGAAAAAGAAAGATTAGCGGCTAACGGGGGTTACTTATAGTGCTAGAGATTGACCAGATCGGAGATAAACTCCGTAAACTGCGCGCTCACTATTTCGCACGTGACTCGCGTTATGATGACCTATTGGCCATCCGTCAAGGCAAAATCGATCAAGTGTTTCCTGGCATGTTCTCAGAGGACTATCCAAAGCCAATGATCGCCAACTTCATCGATGTTGCCGCCCGCGACGTTGCTGAAGTTATTGCTCCGCTTCCTGCTTTCAACTGCATGACAACCAACACCACTTCGGATGCTGCTCGTCGTCGTGCAGATAAGCGCACCATGATTGCCGCTGGCTACCGCGACACAGCCAACCTTCAGACCATGATGTACACCGGTGCTGATCGTTACCTTACCTTTGGCTGGTTGCCATTCATCATTGAGCCAGACTTTGAGAACAAGCGCCCAATGATCCGCATTGATTCACCTATCGGTGCTTACCCAGAGTTTGACAGATTCTCACGCCTTGTCTCTTACTCAAAGCGTTATGTCAAGACTGTTCGTGAATTGATTAACGACTTTCCTGAGCATGAGTCTGTTATCCGCGGTCAGTATGAGAACCGCAACTCTGAGCGCATCCTTGAGATGTATCGCTACCAAGACAAAGATCAGATGGTCTTGTTCTTGCCAGAGCGTAACAACTTTGTTCTTTCACGCGTTGAAAATGAACTAGGTGAAATTCCTGTAGCCATTGCGCTACGCCCAGGCGTTGACTCAGATGAGCACCAACGCGGTCAGTTCGATGACATTATGTGGGTACAAGTTGCTCGCTCACGCTTTGCTTCGCTCACACTTGAAGCAGCACAAAAGGCAGTTCAAGCACCGTTTGCTTTGCCTTCAGATGTGAATGTGCTTGAGATTGGCCCAGATGCAACTATCCGCTCTGCCAACCCACAGCAAATCCGTCGTGTAGATCTTAACCTTCCAGCCAATATCTTCCAAGAGAACGAGATTCTCGATCAGGAAATGCGTACTGGCTCACGTTATCCAGAAGGCCGTCTAGGTCAACAGTCTGGTTCGATCGTTACAGGTCGTGGCGTAGAAGCATTGATGGGTGGCTTTGATACTCAAGTCAAGACAGCCCAAGGCGTATTTGCAGAAACATTCCGTGAGGTTATTCGTCTGTGCTTTATGATGGACGAAAAGATGTTTGGCGATGTTACAAAGGAAGTTCGTGGCATTAATGCCGGTGCTCCTTATGTCGTCACCTACACACCAAAGGAAGACATTAAGGGTGACTACACCTGCGATGTAACCTATGGCATGATGGCTGGTCTTGATCCAAACCGTGCGCTTGTCTTCGGACTACAAGCCCGTGGCGACAAGTTAATCAGCCGTGACTTTTTGCGTCGCCAAATGCCTTGGGAAATGAACGTTACCCAAGAAGAAGAGCGAGTCGAAGTAGAAGAACTGCGCGATAGTTTGATGCAAGCAGTTGCATCTTATGCCAATGCTCTTCCACAAATTGCAATGCAAGGTGGCGATCCTTCAAAGGTTATTAACGCCATTGCTAAGGTTATTCAAGGTCGTCAAAAAGGCGATCCAATTGAAGAAATTGTAGCTGAAGCATTTGCTCCTGAACCAGCACCAGAACAGCCACAGGCTGCTGGTCTGCCAGGACAACCACCTCAAGCACCTGGAGCACAACCAGGGCAACCACCGATGGCTATGCCGGCACCTCAACAAGGCCAAGGTGGCTCTGCTTTGCAACAACTACTAGCCGGCCTTTCGTCTTCTGGAGCACCGCAGTTAGCTGCGTCAGTTTCCAGAAGGTCGCCAGCCTAACGTTATTGGCGATCAACTCAATTCCCTATAGGAGAAATAAAATGGCAGTATTCAAATCAAGTCTACAATCACCACCAGTTAAGGTGAAGCTACAAGGCGGACACTCATCTTCTGACGCAACAACACAGAAGACAAAGATCCAATCTGCTCCATCTGTTAAAGCAACAGGTAAGTCAGATGTTAAGTACACAGTTCAGCCTTCAGGAACAAAAGGCACAGGCACAACTGCCGGAAAGCCAATGAAGTAAATTATGCACGAAGAAGAGAGCGATGAGTTTGATGGCGTACTTTCCGCTTGGGATATATTCGCTCTCTTTGCGCATTTATTAAAAGATTTGTTTGTAAGTTTTGCAAAGTTTTTTGATGTATTGAGCGACATGGCTCTGCATCAAGCAAATGTCGTGGAAGATCAAAAGTTGTTCCACGATGATGTTGTCCGTACCATTGAGACTATTACAGAGGGTGAGTGATTATGGCAGGCAAAGGTGGCTATCAAGCTCCAGCACGTCCAGCTGTTCAATCAGGCCCAGGGGCTTTAAGCCAACGCACCGATGGCGGACCTGCATCTAAGCAAGCAATGCGCTATGTCAGTGGCATGCCAAACTACGGCGATGGCACAGATATGATGCAGATTCAAAGCGGTGCTCCGATGGCTGCTACGCCATCTCCAACGCCAGTATCGCCATCACAGATGGCGCAGGCAGCACAGCAACAACAGCAACAACCACAAGGTCAACCTCAAGCGCCTATCACACCACTGACTGCTCCAACACAGCGTCCTAATGAGCCAGTTACTGCTGGCGCAGCGCTTGGCCCTGGTCCTGGACCAGAAGCACTTGGCATTATGCCAGGCATGCAACAAGGTGGTACATCAGCAAAGCAAGTAGTTCAAGCATTGGCAGCGCATCCAGACGCATCGCCAGAATTGCAGAGTCTCGCAGCAGCATTGGGGAAGTAATTGTCAAACACAATGCCACTTCCACCATCAAATCAGCCTACCGTCGCGTCGGCTAACGCAGCAGCAAAAGGCTACCCAGATGCTGTACAGAAGGCACCAGTTGAAATGGCTGGCGCTATTCAGTCAGGCAACCCAGATGCTCCTGGCGCAGTAGCCGCTACAACACACGTTATTGCCACATCAAATGCTGTTGACCAACACCAACAGATGTACAACTCAAAGTCATGGTGGCAGACAGCCCTTGGCGATGTAGGTAAGGTTATTACCGCAACGCCTATCATTGGCACAGTTGCTCGCTGGGCAAACAAAGGTTTGCAAGAAGTACAAAGCGACTACAAGTTTATTCACTCAGTTTATACAGATCATGGTTTTGCACAGGGCTTGCTAGCAACGCTAGGCGTTGGTCTTGGTGCGACCGTTGGTTCTCTTGCAGGTCCAGAAGGTACAGCGCTAGGCGCTGCCTTTGCCGCATCTTTAGAGCGTGACATTGGCGGTCAACTTATTCCGTCATATCAAAAGTCTTACCAAAAGTCTATCGATCCAAACTATCAAGTTTCTATTGGTCGTGACCTTTCCAACCTTGCCGGTGACTTGCCAGGCTTACATACTTTGAAGAATACAAACTACGGCCTTGGTCAGTTTGTATCTGGCGTAACCGATGCTGCATTTGACTTTGAAGCAGATCCACTAGCCAACGCAGGTAAAGTTGCTGGCGCACTTAAGGCAGGCAAATACCTTGAGTACAAGCCAGCGGTTGATTCTGAAGGTCAGATTATTAAGAACGCCAACGGCGATCCTAAGTTAGTTCTGGACGGCAACGGCAAGCCAATCATTCAGGCTACCATTCCTTTGGCTCGCAACTCAGAGGCTGCAACTAACTTCTTGATGAGCCTATCTTCAGGTCGTGCTTTGAGCAGCGAGATGGTGCAAGCAGCCTACGATGGTTCGCTTGTATCTAATGCACTTGGCGGTAAAGTACTTAACCCAGTCAAGCAAGCCTTTGACCATATTGCCACACTCAATAACCCAGTAGAAATTCAACTGGCTTACCCTGGCTCTAACTTTGACCAAGCCATGCTTACAAAGTTGGCTAACGCTAAGACCGGTCAAGAAGTTGCTGATGAAATTGGCAAGTCTATTTACTCAGGTGAAATGGACGAGCGGGCTATGCCTGCTACTGCAATTTCTCTACCTACCCGTACTCTTGCTCGTCAGTTTGGCGGAACAGTACAGCAAGCAATTCTTAAGCGAGCTGGCGATACAACGGTAGCCAACGAGCGCAACTTGCTATTGCCAAAGGCTATGCCTGTGCTCGATGAGCAAGGCAATCAGGTTTACAAGACCGTTACCAAAGATGGCGTAGACACTCAAGTCCCGCAAATGAAAATGCAATGGGGCGGGTTGTATACTAAGAACGCAGATACTTGGAATGGTTGGAACGCTCTTGCTGGCAAGATCCGTACCTTTACCGGTTACAAGGCTCTGACAATCAACAAGAAGTTGCTTGAGCAATCAGGAGAGAAGTTTAACTTTGATGACCACGGTGCTGGTACTGCTCTGTATAACATGTTCTATTACGCCATGCCACGTGATGTTGCATTGGAAAAAGCATCTGCAATTATGGCTGCGCCTACTGAAGGTGCAAAGCAAGCGCTTTACGCTCAAGGCGTTAAGGAAGTAATTAAGGCTGCTGGCTTGCCGGATGACAGCAACATTGTGGATCGTGTTATGTCCCACGCTCAACGCGTCACCACAGGTGGCATGCGCAACAGCGGTAACTACGGCAACGACACAGATGGCAATGTGTTAGGCACAATTGCTCCTAAACAGAACTACACCGCAGATGGCGTAGATGCTATTCCTAACGATGAATTTGAAGCAGCGTTGTGGGCATACCAACGCGGTGCTAACGCATTTATCAACTTCAAAGAGTTGCGCAACGCTATGCGCCAGATGACAGTACACGGCATGATGTACTCAAAGGCTGACGATTTTTGGTCTTACTACACCGACAAGATCTTTGCACCACTTAGCCTTTTCACAACAGGCTTTGGTCTTCGCGTAGCCGGTTCTGAAGCACTACACCAAGTTATCCGTAATGGTCTTGGTTCATACATCGGTGACCGCATTGCGTTCAGCGGTGCTAAATACAAGTTTAAGAACATGTCTGCCGATGAGTTGGCTGCTGCTAGAGAGCGTCTAGCCATGAAGGGTACGCCTGCTGCGCAGGCTCTTGCCGATCATGCTGCTCAGATGTTGACAGATGAAGACCATGCTGGTCTTGTTGAAAACCCAGATAAGGCGATCAACGAAAACTCAATCACAAAGATGATTGATGAGAAGAACGATGTAGCAGATCAGCTGCAAGCGGTTGCGGATAAAAACCCATTGGTTAAGCAGATCGCTGCTGCCCGTGGCTTGATCCGTCCATTTGGCTATATCTCAAGCAAGGTTGCTCCTTACCTTCCTAGCAACAAGCTAGATGTTATGTTGGACTGGTTGGTCCACATGCACGGTTTGAGCATCCCAGCTGGCGTTGCATCAGATCACTTGGCTCACTACTCACTCAATGCTGCAGAACGCGCATCACAGTTTGCAGAGCAATACGGTCATGGCGCTACAGGTATGGATGACATTACATCCCTTACCGGTCAAGATCCTCATTACCACATTTACTGGGCGCAGAATTTGTCCAAGTTGCGTAACGAGAAGATGGCTCAAGATATTGCAAATGATTATTTGCGTCTATCAAAAGACCCACAATTCCAAGCATTGTCTAACCAAGATAAATGGGCGCAAGTTCAGCAACTCCATCAGGCTCGCATTGAAAATCCTAAAAACTATGCAGACCTACGCGACACAATGGTTGGTCTACGCAACGGCGATCCTGCTTCGTTCTCAAGCAACCAAGTCAAGGCTTTTGCCGGACTTGTGCAAGGTAAAGATGGAACTATCCACGACAACCTTATTCAGAACATTGCAGATGGCATGCCTACAAAGGCTGTCGATCTAAAGCAAATTCCTGCTATCCAAAGCCCGCTCAAGGTTCTTGGTCGTGAGCCACGCAACACTTACGACAATCCGCTACAGCGTGTTATCCAGATGGGTTATCGCACATTTATCAATCCAGTAATGGATGGCATTTCACGTGAGCCTATCTTTGGTCATTACCTATATGAAAACTACCGCAGCCTGCAACCATTGCTAGATTCTGGCAAGATTAGCAAGGCAGAGGCTTTGCAGTTTGCAAGTCAAAAGGCAGTTATCAACATGGTGCCTTTGATCCACAACCCTGCTTTGCGTAGCCAGTTCTCAGTTCTATCTCGTAACTTGCTACCGTTCTACTTTGCTCAAGAGCAGGCTATTAAGCGTTATGGTCGCTTGGCTTATCAAGCCCCACAGGCGTTTCGTGACTTTCAGATGATTAACCATGGCATTAACAACCCTGGCTTTGTTCACACCGATTCAAGCGGTAACAAGTACATGGTTTATCCGCTCATTGGTGAGTTTGGCAATGCCGCTGTACGCGGTCTAAATGCCCTTGGCATTAGTTCATTTGATGGCTTGCCAGAGTCTGTTACCGGCAATGTCAACTCACTTGCTTCAGTTTTGCCAGAAGCAAAAATGCCAGGACTTAACCCATTGGCAACCATCCCACTTGGCGCATTGTCTAATCACTTCCCATGGGCAAGCAAGATTACAAATGTAGCCACAGGTGGTTATCCTGCTAGCAACTGGCTAGATGCAATTCTGCCTAACTCAGCCATGCGTGACATTTTCAACGGCATGATGATGGATGACAAGGAAAGCAGCGTTCACAACGCCATCCTTTCAGCCATTGCCGCTGCTTACTACCATGGCGATTTGCCAGATAACTTCTCGTCTTTGCCTGCTTCGGTTCAACAGCAATACATGGATCGTATCGACAACAACGCTCGAACAAACTTGTTCATGAAGGGCATTTTGTCGTTCTTCCTACCGCTTGCTCCGAATGTCAGTAACGACTATTACGACAAGAACTTGCAAAGCCTACGCTCTGAATTTCAAAGCCTGCAAAGCCAGATCAATCCAGATACAGGCAAGCAGTACACATTGCCAGAGGCAACCAGCAAGTTCCTTGCTGAGCATGGTAGCCGTGCAGTTTCCTACACCGCTTACACAACCCAGACTGGCACCTCTGGTGCCGATCTGCCATTGAACGATCAGACCCTTACTTGGTTAAACCAAAACGGCGATTTGATGAACAAGTACAAGTTTGGTGCTGCTTATCTCATCCCACAGACCAAAGCTGGGGCAGATGCTTTGCAGGTTGAAAATGATTTGCTGACAAAGCAACTTCGTTCAAAAGATACACCACAAGATTTTCTTGATTCTGTGTATATTCAAGCAGGTTGGGCAGAGGTAGCGCCAATGTACAACGCTTACCAGACTGCGCTTAAGCAAGCCCGTGATAGCGGCAACCGTCAGGCTGTATACCAATACACTCAAGAGTGGAATAACTACGCTTCAACGGTAGCTGCGCATAACCCAACATGGTATGCAGATTATCAAAACCCAAGCCGCAAAAATATGGCTAGCCAATCGCTAGCAGATTTTGAGGCTATGGATAAGGCTGGCAAGTTGACTGGTCCACAGGCTCAAGGCATTAAGTCTTTGATGACCGAGTATCAGGCTTATCATCAACTTCTACTTAACAACACAATTACCGTTGGCGGTATAACAAAGCACACTGCTGAGTACTCAAATATCCAGAACGAATGGTTTAATTACCTAACCGCTCTCGAGGCAAACCCAGCAACTGCAAATTTAACAAATGTAATTAACGGCGTATTTAAGAGGGTGAGTTAATGTCTGGTAGCACTGGTTCAGCTGGTACATCTGGTTCTGGCAATACAGGAGCAACAGGTTCAGCGGCTGCTGCCTTGGCGGCATTTGATTCAAACGCCAACAGCCCTTACTTCACTCCTTCAACTTACAATGTAAGTCAACTTACTCAAACATCACAGCCTGACATTACTTCTCTTGTAAACAGTGCTATGCTTAACCTTGTAGGTCGTGCTGCTACACCGCAAGAAATTGCCACATATGGCACAGAACTTCTTGCTGCCGAAAAAGCCAATACTGGGCTTGAAAGCACACAAACCACCTACCAATCTAGCGGTGCTGGATATGGCAAGAAGGGTGCAACCACTGGTCAAACATTATCAACCGGCGTTGACCCAACGGCATTTATTGAAAACTTGATCCGAGGTACAGCAGATGCTCGCGTATATCAAGCAGCAACTCAATACATGCAAGCAATCCAAGAGTCTAATAACAAGTATAAGGGTGGGTTTTAATGGCTAATCAAATACCTGCTGGTTACTTAGACGCTAGAAATTTCTACATTTGGGCGCAAGAACAAGCCAAAAAGCACGGCGCAAAAAGTGAAATTTCTGAATGGAGCAGCGTAAGCAGCCCATACATCATTAAAGATTTTAACACCTGGGGCGATGTTCTTGCTGCTGCTCAATCACAATTTGAGCCATATAAGCAATACACCGCTCAAGATCCAAAGTATGCTTCATTGGAAGCGCAGGCATTGGGCCAAAACAACACTGGCTCAACAGGATCAACAGGTTCTGCACAAGCCATTGACCCAAATCAACTACCTCAAACTTTGCGTCAATTGCAAAATCAATTGCTTCAAGCCAAGGGAAATGTAGACAACGCCCAGCTTGAAATGAATAACTCCACCCCAGGCTCACCTGCGTACAACAAGGCAAAATCAGATTTTGACGCAGCTGTTGCACAGCGCGATTCTTTGCAAGCACAAATTCAAGCAGATCAAACATCTGCGCAAAACGCAGCTACTGCTAAGCAGGCTCAGGCAGACGAAGCAACCGCCAATCAGCGCGTAAAAGATTTACAGAACCAACGCCAACGCGCTCAAGATCAAGGCTTGCCTACCGCAGGCATTGATGCAGAAATTGCAGCAGAACGAGCAAAGGCTGCAGCCGCTCAAAAGGCTATTCAAGCCAATACACCAGCGCCTGCACCTACTGGACCATCTGGAGCGACAGGAGCGCCTACAGGGCCTTCTGGAGCCGCTATAAAGCCATCTGGACCATCTGGCGCAGCAGTTAAGCCTACAGGTCCTAGCGGTGCTGCAGGTAAGCCACCAGTGGCTACTGGTGGTACAGCCCCAACTGGCGCAGGCAACAAGCCTGCTGCTACTGGTGGATCAGCAGGCGGTACTGGTGGCGGTACAGCAGGTGGTGGAACATCGGGAACTTACTCTGGCAACCGCATGCCATCAGGTGCCGTAGGCATTAACGGTGCTGGTCAATGGGTTGATGCTAACGGCAAGGTTCTTGGCACACTACAATCTTCAAGCATTTCACAAGCACCTAAAGGTGCTGTAGCAATTAGCAGTGGCAACTGGGTAGACGCTAACGGTAAGATCCTCGGATCTGCCGCTGTTCCAGATGGTGCTAACGCAAACGCATATCAGCAATTTATTAAGCAATATCCTTCTGAAGCAGCGATTATCAATTCAGATAACACGCTTAAGAAGATGTTTACAGATGCGATTAACGCCCCTGGCGCCGCGCTATCCAACCAAGATTTTCAAGCGCTTTACGAGAACAGCAACTATTACAAAAACTCATACAGTTCTTACCTACAGGCCGAACAAGCCCGCCTTGCAGACCCTGGTTCATATGCTCAGCAGTACAATCAAGCATTGCAAGATATTAAGAACTATGCTGCTCAAGCCGGTATTTCTTTAGACCCAAATGCTTTGGGTCAACCGCTTGAATTAAATCCAGCAAACACAACAAACCCATTGGCTACACACGCCTTTAACGGCAATACGCCAAACCTTGTTGATGACATTTTGCACAAGTATTGGGACACAGGTTCTGGCAATCAGCAAGCAATTACCCAGTACCTTGCAACCAAAGGCACAATCGATCCAACCATCATGGGCGGTCAGGCTCAAACCGATACACAGACCATTAAGGGCTGGATGCAGGACTACGCTCTAAGTAACCTTGGCGACACATATGTAAACAACTATGTCAAGCAGATCGAAGAAGGTGGCTTGGCTGGCGGTACGCCAATTGACCTTAACTATGTCAAGCAAGACTTGATTAACAAGGCAACCGCTTTATATCCAACAATGGCAAAGCAACTTCAAGCTGGTCAAACAGTTACCGGTGAAGCGGGTCAGTACATTAGCGCACTTCAAAATACTCTTGAATTAACGCCAGATCAGATTGACCTTTCAGATCCTAACCCAACTAGCTATGGAGCAATGGTTCGCAACGCTGCTCAAACAGGTATGTCAATTGATGCTTTCACAAAGCAAGCCATGAACAACCCACGCTGGAACCAGACTCAAGGAGCCAAGCAGGGCTTGTCAAGTTTTGGTACATCACTATTGAACGCCTTTGGCGTAAACCCACTAGGATAAGGGAGAGCGATCAATGGCTAAACTTTCACAAGCGCAAGTAGATTTTGCTAATGAGTTTTCATCTCAAACAACTGCACCAGCAGCGCCTGCTGCACCCGCTGCGGCAACACCAGCAGCAGCAACAAATAACACTTACGCAACTAACCCAAACACGGGCTATGTTGAGGGCGGTTCACAACCAGCGGTAAGCGCAACCAACCCTGCCCCTGCGTCAGCAGCCGGCATTGCTGCTGAAGATGCAGAATTAAAAAACCTACTTAACGGCTTGCAAACCCCGCAACAAGTTGCAACAGCCATTGGTGGAACGGTTGTCAATGGTCAGGTTGTAGCACCAACAGCCGCTGCAGCGCCTACCATACCACCAGCGGTAACACCAACTGCTCAGACAGATGCAACCCTTGCGTTTATGCAACAGTTGTCACAAGGCATTACTGGCTTGCCAGCAGACTTTGGTAGCCTCGTAGCAACGCTTTACAAGAATGTGTCTACAGATCCATCGGTTATCGCTCAGTTGCTTCAAAACCCAAGCGGTTACACCAGCAATGACCCAACGGTTACCGCTGCTTTGCAAGCAGCAAGTTCAGCATGGCAAACCCGCTTTGCGGGTAATACAGCCCGTCAAGCCGCTGGCCTTAACCCACTTACAGTTTCACAGTACATCTCAGCAGAGCAGGCTTACAAGCAAGTTGCAGCCCGTGCTGGTCTACCAGCCAGCTTTATGACAACTGATTATCTTGGCAAGTTGATCGCCGCTGACGTTGCACCAAATGAAATGAACGATCGCGTAAACGCTGCCATGACAGCAATTACCAACACAGATCCTTTTGTTACGCAACAGTTACAACAGAACTTTGGTCTTACCACTGGCGATATGGTTGCCCATCTGCTTGACCCTGCCACCTCTGCCGAAGTTATCCAGCAGAAGGTTAATGCGTCGCAACTACAGGGCGAAGCAGGTCGTGAGAACCTTGCCCTTAACCAGCAGAACGCCATGACCCTTGCTGCGCAAGGCGTAAGCCAAGCACAGGCTCAAGCCGCTTACCAGAACATTGGTACACAGATTGGTCAAACACAGACCTTGGCCAACATGTACGGCATGCAACCATCACAGGTGGGTAACGAACTTCTTGCCGCCCAGACTGGCGCTAACATCAATGGCATGACCGCTGCGCAAGCAACGCTCAACCTACAGCGCCTACAGCAACAAGAAGTTAATCAGTTCTCTGGTTCTTCTGGCGCATCAAAGGGCAGCCTCTACAGCGAGCAAGAAGGCGTTTCCTAACAACTAACTTCCACACGGACTGACCAGCATCCGGCGTGTGTAACACAGACTGGTAGTAGGAGCTAACACCTCTTCCCCTGGAGAATGTTATGGCCTGCGATCAACCAAAGAGAAAAGGGAGTGCCACATGGCAAACCAATACGACGAAGATGAAGACGACCTAGACCTACTTGATACTAACGATCAAAATGGTCCGGCAAACCTACGCAAGGCTTTGAAAAAGGCTGAGCGTGAAAAGAAGGAACTGGCTGAACAGCTAGCAACCATCCAGGCTGACCTTCGTGGTCGTTCTGTCAAAGAAGTGTTGGAACAGAAGGGCGTATCTAACAAGATCGCCAAGTTCATTCCTGGCGACGTAAGTACGCCTGAACAGATTGATGCATGGCTTAGCGAGAACGCTGATGTGTTCGGCTTTGCCGTACCTGAATCTGCTCCGTCCGATGAACCATCTCCAAATGTCCGTGAAACTCAGCGTATCAATGCTGCTCTTCAAAACGCAAATACCCCGTCTCGAGATGCAGATACTGCCTCGAAACTGGCTGGCGTTAAATCCAGAGAAGAACTTGACATGCTTGTTTTTGGACAAAAGATCACTGGTCGCGGACGTTAATCAAACCCATTCGCACACTAACCCTATAGAAAGTAGGTGACACAAATGGCAAATCAATATACAGACTCGATCGGTTCTACCTCTGGTATTCCAGGATTAGTACAAACCGCTTATGATCGCTATGTAGAGTTTGCTCTCCGTGCTGTCCCACTTATCCGCGACGTTGCAGATAAGCGCCCAGTACAACAGGCTATGCCTGGTTCATCTGTTGTATTCCAGATCTACACAGATATGTCAGCTGTTACTTCTTCACTCTCAGAAGACGTTGATCCAGATGCTGTAGCTCTTGGTAACACAACACCAATCACCGTTTCACTCCTTGAATACGGTAACGCTTCTCTTGCTACTCGTAAGCTCGAGTTGTTCTCACTCTCAGATGTAGACCCAGCTATTGCAGACATTATTGCCTTCAACATGGCTGACTCTCTTGACACAGTTGTTCTCAACACACTCGTTGGTGGACCAAACGCTATTGCTGAACTTACAGGTGGATCAACCGCCCCAGTTTCAACATATGCTGGCACATACACCAACGGAACAACACAAGCATCTATCGATGGAACATCAGTCATTCGCTCACGCGACATTCGTACTGCTGTTGCTAAGCTACGTGCTAACAAGGCTGTCCCACGTCAGGGAGAATACTACTGGTGTGGTATTCACCCAGAAGTTTCATTCGACCTTCGCTCCGAAACTGGCGCAGGCGGATGGCGTGATGACCACAAGTATGCCGAGAACGGTGCATCTGAGTTTTGGCCAGGCACCATCGGCACATACGAAGGTGCTATGTTCGTAGAGTCACCACGTCTCTACAACACAACTGACGGTACTGGTTCAACCGGTGCTACAGGCACATTCGGAACATCTGGCTATGTCCACGCTTCTGGCGGTACTCGCGTATTCCGTACCCTCGTTGCTGGTAAGCAAGCACTTGCTGAAGCAGTTGCTGAAGAGCCACATGTCGTCTTCGGTCCAATCACCGATAAGTTGATGCGTTTCCGTCCAATCGGATGGTACGGCGTTCTAGGCTGGGCACGTTACCGTGACGCAGCATTGGTTCGTATCGAGTCATCAGCTTCGATCCACAACTCATAATTGAGTTAGTTGTTGTCCTGCCCTCGCACGTGAGGGCAGGCGGCAACGCCCTATTGAAAGGTTTAACCAATGGCGTATGTTTTTAACCCACCTACAGTTGATGAAGGTCCAGCGGGTTTTGGCATACTCTTTTGGCGTTACAAAATTGCTCGCGCTAACTCGATCCTTGTCTTTGGCACAGCGGTAGTTAGTGAGCGTACCCCAGCGGTACAAGATACTCAGTCGGCAGATTATTGCTACTTGGGCGGACATACCTATGTCCTGTCAGATGCTGAGAAAACTATTCTTACAAATGCCGGCTACGGCGCTTACATTACACAGGAGTAAGATGAACGCAGGTAGATACAACATTAGTGTCGTCAACGGCACAACCTTTACCCTTGCTCCCATCTGGCAGGTGGATAACCTTCCTGTGAACCTCACAGGCTATAGCGCAGATATGCAGGTTCGTGATGTGTCCAACAACCTTATTGTTGAACTTTCCACAGCCAACGGCAAAGCCACAATTCAACCAGCGCTAGGTCAAACAACATTTATTCTTACTGCTGCTCAGACAGCAGCTGGCGTATTGCCACCTGGTAACTACACATATGCTTTTAATCTTACTGATAGTTCTTCTAATGTCTATCAGATCCTCAACGGTGCATTTACCGTTACTGCGAGCGTGATCCAGTAATGTCAGTTACCGTTAATAGCATTTCAACAGTTCTTATTCCAACGACGACTAACGTCTTTAACGTTGGCTCAACTCAACCAATTACAATCGAACTTGGCGTACTCGGACCACAAGGTCCTCAAGGCAACCAAGGCAATACGGGCGTTACAGGCGCAGGAATGACAGGTGCAACTGGTGCGACAGGCTCTGTGGGCAATACTGGCAGTACTGGTTCCACCGGCCCTACTGGGCCTAACGGTGCTACTGGCGGTACAGGAGCAACGGGCGCAGCGGGCGGCACAGGAGCGACAGGCTCGACAGGCTCGCAAGGAAACACAGGACCAACAGGAGCAACAGGCCAAACAGGACCTACAGGTGCTGTGGGTAACACTGGCTCAACGGGGCCTACTGGAGCAACAGGAGCCACAGGATCTTCCATAACAGGTTCTACGGGTCCTACAGGACCTACAGGTAATACTGGACCTACAGGTAACACCGGTAACACAGGACCGTCTGTAACGGGCGCTACGGGCGCTACAGGGGCAACTGGTGCCACAGGTGCAGGCGGAACTATTGCCTACTACGGAAATTTCTACGACACAACAACCCAAACAAATGCTGGCGCTACAAGCGCCAACCTCATCACGCTTAACACCAATGCTGGTTCTAACGGCGTAAGCATTGTGTCTAGCAGTCAAATCACTTTTGCTTATGCTGGCACTTATGCCGTCAATTTGCTTGGTCAATTCATCACCACAGGTGGCGGTAGCAACTATCAGGTTAACGTTTGGTATGCCGTTAATGGCACAGCGGTAACTGAGTCAACAGCCGTCTTTACAACCGCTGGTGTAAATAACCAAGTTCTAGCAAACATCGAAGACCTTATTACAGTCAACGCTGGAGATTACATTCAGTTCTACTGGTCTTCACAAAATACTTATATGGAGTTAATCTCCGTAGCCTCTGGCACATCGCCAACTCGTCCTGCCTCACCAAGCGTCAATCTGCATGTTGAGCAAGTTACCTACACAATTCTAGGACCGACGGGAGCGACGGGTGCAACAGGCAACACAGGACCTGCTGGAGCGACTGGAAACACTGGGGCAGCGGGACCAACGGGAACTGCTGGCAGCAATGGCTCGACTGGGCCGACAGGGCCTGCTGGTGCAACGGGACCGACAGGCTCTACAGGAAGTACTGGAGCTACTGGATCTAACGCTGTAGCGTACCCAGACATGCTCTGGCTTGGCGCTATGTGATACAATCGCGGTATGCCCAAGATTGCAGTCTATGCCATCGCACTCAACGAGATACTTCACGCTGAACGCTGGGCTAAAGCAGCAGAAGGTGCTGATTACCGAATAGTCGCAGATACAGGATCAACAGATGGCACACAAGAGAAGCTCCGTGAAATGGGCGTTACTGTTCACGATATTAGCGTTAAGCCTTGGCGTTTTGATGTGGCGCGGAACGCGTCTCTTGCGCTCATACCGGAAGATGTAGATATTTGCGTTTTCGTGGATATGGACGAAGTTATCCACAAGAACTTTTTTAGAGAAGTGCAAAGGCAATGGGACCCAACGGCGCAAGCAGGTTGGATCACATTTGATACTGGCAACAGATGGCAGAAGGATAAGATCCACACTCGTCATGGGTGGCATTGGAAATATCCTATCCATGAGGTAGCAGTCTGGTATGGCGAAGGTACGCCAAAGTATTGCACCATTAAGAACGCTGTCATCAGCCATCAGCCAGATAACAATAAATCTCGCGGGCAGTACCTGCCCATGCTTGAAATGTGCGTTAAAGAGTTTCCCCAAGATCCACGCATGTGGACTTACATGGTTCGAGAGTATTACTTCTATCGTCGCTGGGATGATGTTATCGCAGCAGCCAACACTCGCATGGAATTGGGTGGATGGAATGTCGAGGAAGCAGCCACCTGCCGGTGGGCAGCTGAGGCTTGTCACCATTTAGGCAAGGCTGAAGAGGCTACTCAATGGGCTGAGCGTGGTGCTCAGATTATGCCTAACGAAGGCGAACCATGGTTCTCGGTAGCGCTTGACGCTTACCGCAACAAGCGTTGGCAACAATGTTTAGATGCTTCGATCAAGGCTATTGAGTGCCATCGAAGCGTTCACTACTGCTATGACGCATCGGTGTGGGACTGGAAAGCCTATGACCTAGCCAGCATTGCTTCATGGGAGTTGGGCTTTATTGACGAAGCGATTACCTTCGCCAGTGCTGCAGCCAAGGCTAACGCAGAAGAGAACGATCGCATAGAACGCAACCTATTATTTTTCAAACAAGCTAGGGAGAAACATGGCTCTCGGAGATAACTGCCGTTCAGGATGTTTACTTAAAAACCACGAAACTTATGCTGAGTGCCTACAAGACGCTAGCATCCAGATCAACTCTGGTGATGCGAACAGCAACAAGACAATGACCAAGAAGCGTTGGGATGCAGAACTTAACGCCTATGACCGCGCTCGCAAGCAAGGTATTCAGCCAGCCGGTACAACCATGAAAGCAGTTGCCGAGTCACTTGAAGCAAGCGACAAATTAGGCAAACCTTTCGACGCTGGCAACATGCCAGCAGCCAAGAAAATTACCAAGCAGAGCGCAAAGGTAATGACCGAAATAGGAGCAATCTAATGGCAGCAGCAAAAAAGGGCATGGGCTTTGCGGCAGCGCAAAAGTCAATTGCCAAGAAGCAGGGTATTCCGATGAAGAACGCAGGAGCAATCCTTGCAGCTGGTGCTCGCAAGGCTAGCCCAGCAGCAGTAAAGGCAAATCCAAACCTTAAGAAGGTAACAGGCGTTAAGGCTAAGAAGGGTGGCAAGTAACATGTGCATGTCATGTGGATGCAACAACAACGCAGTTAAGACAACAGAGAAGCTAGACGGCAAGCCAAACCTTGATCCAAAGGGCGGTTACAAGGGCGTTGGCGGTACAGTCAAGTGGCCAAGCAAGTAAACAGAGGCAACGCTAAACAAGCAAAGTCAGATTCAATCATCATTGGTGGCCAGAAGCACACAGTTGTTAAAGCCACCAATGGCGATATTGTCGTAAACCATCCTGGTTCTAAAAAGACAACATTCAAAAAAATTGATTTGACTAAAAAAGCAGATGTAAAAACTGTAGCTGCTGGCGTAGCAGCAGTAAAAAAATGGCATAAAAACCATCCAGCGAAAGGCAAGTAAATGGCAGTTGACGATGGCAAACCAGTTGTATGGCATTTAAACCGTTTGGCAGGAACTATCGTCAATTCAGTTCCTCAATGGGATGTTAACGGCGCTGCCGTTCAATGGGCCAATAGAGTAATTCCTGGGCACAACGCCACTCGCGGTATTGATGCTCTTAACCTTATCTATGCTTCCCGCAATGGCGGACTTAACCTGCACCTAGATACTCCAGGCATTCTTAATGCCTTGGCTGGTGTGTACGGTTATGGCGAAGCAGCGGCAGCATCGAGGATCAGTTCATGACTTTATTTCAAGATCTTATTGACGAGACTGCGCTCGCGCTTTCTGGTTATACCAATAAGCAGGATCAGGCTACATTCCTGACTGCGCCAATGGGTGCTACAGATACAACCTTTACCGTTGCTGACGGCACAGTCCTCACACGCGGTATTGTCGAAATTGACGAAGAGTTGATCTGGGTTGACTCATTTGATCGCAACACCAACATTGCTACAGTCCCGCCTTACGGTCGTGGCTTTAGAGACACAACCGCAGTTACCCACACTGCCGGAACACGCGTTACCATTGCTCCATCATTCCCACGGGCTATGATCCGCAAGGATGTGAACGAGGCTATCGAAGCTGTATACCCAAGCCTCTTTGGTGTGTACTACACAACCTTCCCATTCATCGCAGCGCGTACTACCTACGCTCTGCCACAGGAAGCGATTGACGCTATTGCCGTATCTTGGCAGACCATCGGACCATCTCTTGAATGGCTACCAGTTCGTCATTACCGCATTGACCGCACAGCAAACCCATTGGTTTGGAACAGCGGTAAGACAATTTCCATCTCTGATGGAATTATCCCAGGTCGTACAGTGCAGGTTGTCTACACTAAAAAGCCTACACAGTTGCAGTACGACACAGATGACTTTACAACCACTGGCTTGCCAGACTCAGCCCGTGAAGTAATTATCCTTGGCGCAGCCTATCGCTCAGCTGCCTATGTTGATATGGGTCGTATCCCAGCAGTATCTGCTGAAGCAGGATCGATGGATCAGTCCAACCCAGTCGGCGCAGGAACAAACATGAGCCGTTACTTTTATCAGATGTACCAGCAACGCCTACAGGTTGAGATGGCACGTCAAGCAGAACAATACCCACCACGCACTCACTACAGCCGATAGGTAGATAGATGACCAGAAACTATAGCGCTACGGCGCAAGATACTACCCTCACCAATCCACTTACCAACTCGGCAACTACAATGGTTGTGGCTGCTACCACTGGTTACCCATCAACCCCGTTTGTCCTTGCGGTTGACTACAACGCTTCAGCTGAAGAACTTGTACTGGTTACCAACGTATCTGGTCTGACACTTACCATCCAGCGTCAATTTAACGGCACCGCCGCTCAAGCACACGCAGTAGGCGCAGTAGTGCGCCATGTGATTACAGCGCAAGACTTGACTGATGCTGCTGCTCACCAAGCTGCCTCATCTGGCGTACACGGCGTTACCGGTTCTGTTGTAGGTACAACCGACACTCAGGTTCTTACCCACAAGGATCTAACCAGTTCCACTAACACCTTCCCATCCACCCTTGGCAATACCTTCACGGTTAACGCCCAGACTGGCACAACCTACACACTAGCCAGCACGGATGTGAACAACCTAGTAACGGCAAGCAACGCTAGCGCTATCACCGTCACAATCCCTGCCAGCGTATTTACTGTAGGCCAGTCGGTCAACGTGGTACAACTTGGTGCAGGACAGGTCAGTTTTGCTGCTGGTTCTGGAGCAACTGTTTACTCAACTCCTGGTCTTAAACTTCGCGCACAATACAGCATCGCTACCGTTGCCTGTATTGCAACAAACACATTCCTACTAGTTGGAGATTTAACAGCATAATGGCTACTGCATATGTAATTCTCGGACAGGCTACGCCATCGGCTGCCTCGTCATCCACATTGGTAACAGGTTCTACCAATGGCTCAATCGTAGGATCGTTTACAGTCTGCAACCGTAGCGGATCTACAGACGCTATCCGCGTCAGCATTACCAAGTCTGGCGGATCTGCGTACTATGTTTACTATGGCTTTAACGTGCCAGCCAACTCATCAATTGTTGAAACACCAGGCTGGACATTGGCCAGCGGTGATATAATTACAGTGTATTCAACTGTCGGTAGCACCGACTTTACAGCGACGGGAGTAACACTTTAATGGCCGTCTCATTACTAACCAACGCATCGGCTTACCCAACGGTAGCCTTCAATGCGCAGACAGGTACTACCTACACATTTGCATTGACAGATGCTAACAACACAGTTGTGTCTTTGACCAATGCTTCTGCCATCACAGCAACTGTGCCACCTAACTCATCGGTAGCTTACCCAGTCGGCGCCATTCTTCAGTTCTTTCAAGGTGGAGCAGGGCAGGTAACTATCGCTGCGGGTAGCGGTGTAACAATCAACTACACACCAGGGCTTAAACTTCGTGCGCAAAATTCATTTGCCACCTTGATTCAAACAGCGACTAACACATGGTTGCTTAGTGGGGATGTGACTGCATAATGCCAGTATCATTAGCTTCTACATCAGCCAGTTCTATGCACGGCGCAGTTGTGCCGATTGGATATGTTGCAATTAGCGGTAGTCCAACAAGCGCTGTTGTTTTTTCAAACATACCTCAAGGCTATCAAGATTTAAAAGTTGTTATTTCTGCTCAAAAAACATCAGGTTCTTACGATTCTTTTTTTGCGATAAATAATGATTTTACTAGCAACACAGGAAGTAGGACTGTTTTATCTGGCGATGGATCGTCTGCATCTTCAAGTCGTAGAACAAATGATTCAACAAATTATTTTTCAATTCTTACAAGTTCAACTGGTTTTGCAACAGTAACAATTGACATTCTTAATTACGCCAACACATCAACATACAAAACAATTCTTTTTCGAGGCGCACAAGATCTAAATGGTTCTGGGCAAACTTACTTAAATGTTTCATTAAAGAAATTAACTTCTGCTGTTACTTCTCTTGTCATCAACAGCAATGATGGTAACTATTCAGTTGGTAGCACTTTTGAGTTATTTGGAATTAGAACGGTAGGACAGTAAATGTCAATGTCCATTAAAAACCGTGAGAAGTTAATTAGCCCAGAAAAAAAGCAAGAGATTCTTGCAGCACTTGCTGGACAAGATATTAACAACTGCTGGTCATTACCATTTGGCAATGTATCTGGCGGGGGTTATCGTGAGTTAAGTATGTATCTTGATGGTCGTCAAATTAAGATAGCGGCGCATCGAGCTGTATATGCCATCTTCTATGGTGCAATTGGCAAAGGATTAGTCCTAGATCATTTGTGCCACAACGATGCTCATAAGCGCGGTGAATGTGATGGATCAGATTGCAAGCATCGTCAATGCGTCAATCCAACTCATTTGCAAGCAAAGACTCATAAAGAAAATGTATCTGCTGGTGCAAAAAATAATGACAACCGTGGCACATGCCAAAATGGACATGATTGGGTTAAAGAAAATATCCTTGTCAAGAAAAGCGGATCAAGAGTATGTCTTATCTGCCACAAAGCATCTGCTCGCCGTTTGGCAGAGCGTAAGAAAGTGATGGCATAAATGTATCCAATTGCAAGCGTTACAAGTCCTTCTAGCGGAGATGTTGCTTTCACCAACATTCCTCAAACATTTACCCATCTTCAAGTAAGAGTATTTGCAAGAAGTTCTTACACTGGCAACCCCACCGCATTTTCAGGTCTGTATATTAACGGTTCGCCAACATCAAACAATTACCCAACACATTTATTACTTGGTGATGGTAGTTCAGCAACCGCTTCATCAAATACAACAAACAATCAATTTACTCCAGATTCTTACAATATTCCAACGGCAACTAATACGGCAAATGTGTACGGTGCTGTAATTTGGGATATTTTGGATTATGCAAATACCAATAAATATAAAACCGTTAAAGTCATTTCAGGATTTGATGCTAATGGCAGCGGGCGAGTAAGCCTTGGTTCGGGAGTATGGTTAAGCACTTCTGCCATTACGCAGTTAGATATAACAACTGTCAATAACTTTGTTGCAGGATCGGTAATTTCACTCTACGGCATAACAACGGCATAAGGAGATAAAATGTCAGTATTTTTACAGCCGTTGCAAACGGTTACAGTCGGTTCGGGTGGAGCAGCAAGTGTTAGTTTTACCAGCATACCACAAGGATATACAGATTTGGTATTAAAAACATCTGCAAGAACAACTGGTGGCGGAAATGTTGACAATTCTATTTTCAGATTTAATGGGGACAGTTCAAGCCTTTATTCGATGACTCGCCTTTATGGAAGTGGAACATCAACTACTTCAGATAGCCAACAAAGTGGCGGACCAAACTTTGATGCTTTTCCAGCAAGCGGAACCACATCAAATACTTTTGGCAGCAGTGAATATTACATTCCAAATTATGCAGGTTCTAATTACAAATCCTTTATTAACGATGCTGTGAATGAAAATAACGGATCAACTGCATACCAAGTTCTTGAAGCGGGTTTGTATAGAAATACATCTGCTATCACATCCATAACCATCACCCTTGGTTCTGGCGGTAATTTTGTGCAATACAGCAAGTTCTCACTTTACGGCGTACTTCGTCAAGGTATTTAACAACTAACTAAGGAGATAGCATGGCAACAGTAATCGAAGTAGATTGCACTACAGGTGTGCAAACAGAACGACCAATGACAGCCGATGAGATTGCTGCTCAACAGGCAGCGGCTCAAGCAGCAGCAGATAAGGCAGCGGCCGACAAAGCAGCAGCAGATGCACAGGCTGCTAAGTTGGCTGCAACCAACCAGAAGTTGATCGGTCTTGGACTTACCCAAGAAGATATTGACACACTCTTGGCAGCCGCTAAAGCCTAATAGGGTGTAAGGTGGGGGCATGACTGAACAAGAATTGCGCCAAAAATTAGCCAAAGAAATTAACTTTGACCGTGTTTACTATAAGGAACTTTTGCCCAACCGCTTGAAATGGTTGCCTTGGTTTGTGGTTTACCCGATAGCAAAATCGGTTCGCAACCGTTGCATCAAAGTCGTACTTGGCTAACTCCACAGAAAGTTAAAGCATGATTGACGAGATTGTCCCTCTGCGCCGTACAGTAGAAGACGGCGTAGAGTATTTTGAAATAAACGAATATTTGTAATATCAGCCCCGCCCCGTGCGGGGCTTTTTTATTGGAACAAACTAAGGAGTAGATGTGGCACTTGACGGTTTTCGACATATAGCCGAACGGCCAACTGATCCGATTGGTCAGCCCAATTCAGCTGGCAGTACCTTCGTAAACACATCTAACTCTTATGATTGCGCTATTGCCGGATTGCCGTTCTTCTTCGGCGTAAACGACAAGGCTCCGTACAAGCGCGAAACTGCACAGTATCGTAAGCAACAGATCGATCAGCAGAAAGAGCCAGGCGAGCAGACCCTTACAGGTTGGTGGCTACGCTCACAGTCCAGCTTCCACTATGGCGCTGGTATTCGCTATGAAGAGCCAGTAGAAGGCGACTCAGTAAGCCTACGCTTTAACAAGTCTGCTGGTGTGGATGTATTTAACATCGGTCGCGTTGACCTGCTTCCAGATGTAGACCAGCTTTACTCAACCAGCGGCACAAACATTATGTTTGAAGGTGGCAACGACGGCACGAACGACTTTGCTCTTGTAGCCGATGGCTCAACAGTTAAGAAACTTACGCAAGGTCTTAGCCCTATTACTGTCACATGGGGCGGTTCTGGCACGATCCTGGACATTACCCATGACGGAACTTACTATTATGTAGCCAACGCTACAGGCATTTACAAAGGTCCGCTTACCCTTGCAACCAGCGGTACGCTGGTCTTTACCCACCCAACCTCAGCCACTGGCACAGTTAATTCTGTCAAGATGAGTTGGGTCAAGCAACGCTTGATCGTAGGCGTAAACAACTACCTCTTTGAGGTAACGCCAATCACTTCTTACAATGTCACTACAACAGTTCTTGGCGCATACAGCCAGAACAACATGAGTTACACAGGCAATGTGGCAATCATCGGCACAGGCCCTGTAGCGCACAACTTCACCATTGGTTCTCTTGTAACCGTTGCGAGCGTAGGCTCGCCATACAACGGCACATGGCAGGTCATTGATGTGCCTACTCCAACGAGCGTAGCGCTCAACATTCAAAATGCCAATGTGGCTCCGAACAACTCAGCCAGTGGCACAATCGTTCTTGCAAGCAACAACACAACGCCAATCTATGCCCACTCTAACTCAGGCTGGATCTGGACTGGCATTTGTGAAGGTCCTAACGCCATCTACGCTTCTGGCTATGTGGGCGATGTATCAAGCGTGTATCGCCTTGTCCTCGATACAACCGGTGCTGTCCCACTATTGAATAAGGCTGTTACCGCAGCTGATATGCCACGCGGCGAAATTGTCTTGGCACTTGGATCATATGTTGGTAAGTACATGGTCTTTGGTACAAACCGCGGGGTGCGTGTAGGCCAGATCGATACATCAGGTTATCTATCTTCAGGCTACATCACCTACGGTCCAATGACTGTTATCACGCAAGGTTATGACCCAGCCACAGGCACATACCGCACCCCTGCGGGAACCGATGGTTGGGTCAACTACGTGACATTCAACGATCGTTTTGCTTACTGCACCATCACCAACTACATCGACAATGGCGATGGCACATACTCATCAGGCTTGGTCAAGCTAGATCTTGGCAAGGAAATTACAACCAACCAGGTTGCTTGGGCTACCCACCTTCGTGCGCCAGCAGGCATTACTGCTACTGCACAAGACGCTGCCGTCTATGGCAAGTCCAACCGCTTAATGTTCTCGATCCAAGGTCATGGCATTTACATCCAGACCGACCCAACAAACTCCAACTCTAGTGGCAAGCTCTGCACCAGTGGCTACCTACAGACTGGTCAGATCCGCTACTTGACCTTGGAAGATAAGCACTTCAAACTTATCAAGGCTCGCGTTACTGCTCCTATCAACGGCGTAGTCAATGTATCTTCCGTTGATCCGCAGATGAATGTCATCAGCCTTATCAACATCACATCTAACTTTGATATTACCAATGACATTTCCACTGGTATATCTGCACCGCTTGAGTCAGTAGGTTTTAGATTTACCCTGTACTCAGATGCGGCAACAAACCTTACCGCTACCACATTCAACGGCTATCAACTCAAGGCACTTCCAGCCGTTGCCCGTGAGCGTGAAATTACTGTACCGGTGATGATCTACGACTTTGACAAAGATCGTTACAACATGGAAATTGGTTACGAAGGATGGGCGTACGAACGACTATCTGCTCTTGAATCTATTGAGTCGAACGGAGATGTAGTTGTTCTGCAAGATTTTACAACCGGTGAGCAAGTCCAAGGAGTTATCGAAGCTCTCTCCTTTTCTCGCATGCAGGCACCTGACCGCCGCTTCAGAGGATTTGGCGGTCTATGCCAAATCATGTTCCGCACCGTCAACTCATAAAGAAGCATGATGAGCAGCGCAGATCTAACCACCATCCTCTACAACACCGTCTTTACGCTAGGCGCTACAGCCACAGGTGTGTGGTATGTATTCAAGCATGGCGTTAAGAATGTTATGCGTGAAGAGTTTGAGGACATTAAATCTATCAAGCATGAAGTAACGTCCAACACCGGCAGTTCACTCAATGATGCTATACGCAAGCAGGTCATCCCAATGGTTCAGACCTTGATAGAGAAGCAGCAGAATATAGCGGTAGATGTAGCAACACTTAATGGCAAGTTCGAGCAGCACATTAGGGAGCACAATGCTTAAAAATTTTTTTAAGAAAAAATATGTTCACGAAGCGACTGGCGATGTTCTAACATTTAGTGAACAAATTTCTTGGAAAATTCAAGGCGTTATTCGCAACTGGTATTTTGTTATTCTTTGGTCAACGGTCACCTTCATATGGTGGACGCAACCAGCTTGGTTTACAGATACTCATGCCTATATCAAATGGATGAACCTAGCCTCATGGCTAGCGGTAACTGTGGAACTGGTCATTGGTATTGCCATGATTGGCCAGACTAAGCGTGATGCTCAGATCATTCGAGCGATCTACAAAATACTGCCAGATATTCTTAAGGCACTTGAGTTACTTCCAGAAATTCTTAGAGCAGTTGAATACATCCGCAAACTTGAAGAACGTGAAATTGAAATGATTAAGGATTTGAACGATGATCTATGAGCCACGCATCGGAGACTACGGCTGTGTCAAGACCAACGGATTTTTCGGATGGCTTATCCGTCTCGGAACTTTTAGCCGATGGAACCACTGCTTCATTTATGTTGGTGATGGAGAAATTATTGGAGCAGATCCACAAGGCGTAAAGAAAAGCCCGCTGTCTAACTACACCAATGTGGCTTGGAACCAGCACGAAGAGTTGACAGATAAGCAACGTGACGCGATCTTCTTCTACACTCATCAAGCGCTAGGCAAACCTTACAACTTCTTCACCATTGCCGATCTTGCCCTGCGTATCCTTGGGCTAAAGATCTTGGCTAACACATGGCTTGCCAAGAAGTTGGCTACAACTCAAGGCTATATCTGCTCTGAGCTTGTGTCAGAGGTTTACAAGAAGGCCGGCGTTGATCTATGCCATAAGGAAGATTACTTGGTAGTACCTGGCGATCTAGCAGAACGGTTGATCTGGCAATGACCTACCCATTGGTACAAGCAAAGCATTACACACCTGGATTAAACAAACGTGAGCCGATCCGACTCATAGTTCTACACAGCGCAGAGAACAACGAACTGCCAGATGCTGCACACAACCTAGCCCTTTGGTTCGCAGGTCCTACTGCCCCGCAGGCTAGCGCTCACTACATGGTCGACTACAACACCGTCGTCCAGTCTGTAAAGAACGAGGACATTGCGTGGCACTGCGATGTATGGGACAGGAATGTCGAATCTATCGGCATTGAGCTGACTGGTCGGGCTGCGCAAACCCCTGCCCAGTGGGCGGACAGTTATTCAGAAGGGGTGCTCAGGCAGGCTACAAGCCTCTGTAAAGGGCTTATGAGCCAATATGGCATACCTGCTACCCATCTGACCTATGAGCAGATCCTAGACGGCAAGACAAAGGGTTTTTGTACCCACGCCGATATTACCTATGCTCACAAGATTGCCGGTGGTCATACTGACCCTGGCGTTAACTTCCCTATGGTAAACTTTTTGAAGGGCCTAACGGCTTAACCTAAAGGAGAACCTATGAAGATCAACAAGACAATCGTTGAGCATTACCTAGCTTCACTTGTAGTCGCATCTGTTGCCATCTGGCAGACAGGTAACCACCACCTCAAGACAGTTGCTTGGGGAGCATTGGTTGCAGTTCTTGGACCAGTTGCCGTTGGTGCGTATAACCACTTCAAGGCAGTAGCAAACACAACAACTAAGTAAAACTTAATAAGATTAAAGGCCCCGCTTAATTGCGGGGCTTTTTTTGCTTTTTTGCTTGTGTATTGCTCGCTATCGGCTTTGCCGCTCGCTGTCGGTGGGCGCTCTGCGCCCCAACCCTTTTACTCGCTCCCGTGCTTACGCTCGTAGTATAACCATAGGCAAAAAATTTCTGCAAAATTGAAACATTAACTTGACAAGCCATACATACCCCCCTGCTATGATCCAGCCATGAACATAGAAACAAAAACAACAGTAGGTCACAGGTCGTTTTCCTCGTTTGCTTCATGGGTGCGATGCGGTAAAGCATGGCAACTAGAACGCCAGCTGGGTGTAACGACTGCACCAGCTTGGTGGTTTGTCGCCGGCTCTGCGTTCCACTCATCGGTCGAACGCTGGTTACTAGAATCGCTAAAGCAAAATGACCAAGCCTGAGCCAACGCCTATTAAGAACCTTGTGGTTCTCAAGGGCGATAAGGCGGATTACACATCGCTTGGTCCTATCCGTATCTGCCCATGCGGGTCAGATACATGGCACTTGAAAGTTAAATTTGATGAAGACAACACGATCGGTTTGTACTTCACAGACATGCAATGCGTGTTATGCTCCAGCCTCGCACAGGCACCTACACCAGAATGGGGAGAATAATGTTTGGCTTATGGATAAGATTTTTAACAGAAATAAATCTTTGGTCATCTCGCAAGTTGAATGAGATTTTTGAATGGGATGCAAATGATGTTGACTGGGATGACGAATGTGAGGATTGCGCATAATGGGACAAAAGCGAGCAAAGATTATTACAAAGGTAGCTTTTGAGAAGGCATTTGTAGAAGCAGAGATTATGATGCGCAAAGCTCTTGGCGACATGATTGCCAAGGAGATTTTGACAGAGACTAACCCAGCAACTATCGTTGGCTTAAAGCGAGCGCAAGAAATAGTGATTGGCCAAAAGGTTGAGTAATCTAAAAGAGATTTGGGAACATGCGTTCCTATCTGAGATTGGCGTTGTTGAGCAACGCACCGGCACTAACCCAGTTGACTGGCGTGTGGGCGGTCGTGCATCTAAAGCCAACCCAGATAAAGAGAACAAGGTTTGGTGGGACGAGAATGGTCTTCGCATGTTCGAGGACTTTGTTACCGCCTTTACCAACAACAAGTGGAAAGTCTGGATTGCGCCAGATGGCGTACCAGGTGTTGAAATGGAATTTAATGTTCACTTTGGCGATGTGCTTATCAAAGCCTTTGCCGATCTGATCCTTGAGAATGAGGATGGATCGCTCACAGTGGTGGACTTAAAGACCGGTGCCTACACACCAGACTCAGCCATGCAGCTGGGTGTGTACGCATCCTGCATTGAGTCTGTCTATGGCGTTCGCCCGCAGTACGGCGCATATTACAAAGCCCGTGATGCAATGCTTCAGCCTAGCCCAGGACTTGAACTATGGACTATCCCTGTGCTGACCGAGATGTTTGCTCAGTTCGAGCGTGGTCTACAGGCAGAGATTTTCCTACCTAATATCAATATGATGTGCGGATCTTGTGGCGTAAAGGATTATTGCCATGCTCTTGGTGGTAGTCTTGCCCATACCGTTGATCCACTAGCACAATTAAAATAAGTTTATACAACCAAACACACAAACAAGGAGAAAGAAAATGGCAGCAAATAACAACGATACAAAGCTCCAAGTCAACTTCAAGTTGTCTGACGGAACTTTGATTAACCTCTACGCTAACTCGCAAAAGGAACTTGAAGAGCAACTTCAGTCCATTGCTGATCTAGCAAACCTTATCCTGCTTACCGGTGGCGATCTATCCAAGGGTGCAAATGTTGCATACGCAACCAAGTCACTTGGACTTACACAAGTAGAAGATGACGCACCAGCTTGGGCTGCTAAGTCAGCATCACCAGCACCTGCTGCTCCTGCTGGAGCAAACAACACTTGTAAGCATGGCGAGATGATCTTCCGTCAAGGAGTAAGTGAGAAGACTGGTAAGCCTTGGAAGGGTTACTTCTGCCCTTCACCAAAGGGTACGCCAGATCAGTGCTCAGCTAACTTCGTACGATAACCGATGTTATCGCTGTCGCAAGCGGCAGCAAAGTCAGCCTCTGACCACGCCATCTTGCCGGATCTATTTCCAGTTCTACAGAATGAAGGAATTAGGTTCAGGCGTGGTCAACTGACAATGATTGCCGGTGCTCCTAACGCTGGTAAATCTTTGTTAGCACTTCACTTTGCTGTTAACATGAAAGTACCTACGCTTTATATCAGCGCAGATACTGATGCTTATACGACTGCGATTCGAGCTGCTGCAATGGTCAGCGGACATACAGTAGCCAGCGTCGAAGAGGCGTTTGCTAGTGAAGTAGGAGTTGAGTTTTATCAGAGTGAGTTGGAAAGTATCAACCACCTGAAGTTTGACTTTGCTCCATCCCCTACCCTTGATGAAATTGATCTATCTATACAGGCTTACGCTGAAGCATATGGCGAATATCCTCACCTGCTGATCGTAGACAATGCGATGAATGTAGTGTCTATGCATGAGAATGAATGGTCGGGATTGCGTGAGATTGCTAAGGCTATGCATCACATAGCAAGAGAAACAGAAGCTGCGGTATTCCTGCTACACCACACCAGTGAAGGTGAAGGTCAGGCAGATATGCCACCGAGTCGCAAGTCCATTCAAGGCAAAATTTCCCAGTTGCCTGAAATGATTATTACTGTAGCCCTGCTGCCGTACACCGGTGAGTTTAGGATTGCAGCCGTTAAGAACCGCTTTGCCCGCAATAGTGCCAGTGGCGCACAGTATGTGTCCTTATGGACAGATGCATCGCGTATGTCCATCTGGAACTACAGGCAGAATAGTCAACAGAACTGGAGTTATGAATAGTGGCAAGTTTTGCAGATGTGTTTGTCGAAGGCAATAATGTCATCGAGAACATTAAGATCGTTCTTACCGAACGAGATTACGAACTAGCTCGGCGCTACTTGATTAAGCATAACGCCCAGGACTTGTTTGGTATGCTCGGCCTATGAGTACCTATGGCAAGCGCAAAGGTTCTAAGTTTGAGACAGATGTTCTTGGGTGGTTAAGGGGAAGACTACCCAAGGCAATGACAGAAAGGCTTGCCCTCGCGGGGGCTAATGACGAGGGTGATTTAGTCCTTATCGTTGCGGGCAAGCCTTATGTCTTTGAGTTGAAGGCAAGAGCGAAGTTGGATCTGCCACAGTTCTGGCGTGAAGCGGTAGTCGAAGCACAGAACTATGCCAAAGCTCGCAACCTTACTGAAGTTCCCCCATCGTATGTGATTGTCAAACGCAGAAGCGCCGGCATTGAAGATGCGTGGGTCATCCAAACACTAGACCAATGGGCAAAGATCCATGATGACCAAGCCTGATCTTGGAGCAATACTCGAAGCGTATGGATTGAATGTATCGGCGCGGTATGGCTGGGTGCCATGCAAGTGTGTAGTGCATGACGATAGCCATGCCAGTGCCGCATATAACTTAGACAAGCAACAGTACAACTGTCTTGTTTGCCAATTACTTGGGGATGTGTATGATCTGGTCGCCCGTAAAGAAAACTTAAAGGAGTTTACCGATGTTAAACGCAGAGCAGAAAGCCTTGCTAACGGAAGCAGCGCAAAGGTACGCGGACCACATAGAGCCGCAGGCTCTGTCCTACCTACAGGAGCGCGGAATAAGCCCGCAGGTGGCAAGTACCTACCAGCTTGGAAGCGTGGTAGAGCCTAGTGTTGGTCATGAGCATGCTGTGGGCATGCTTAGTATTCCTTATCGCACTCCTTCTGGAGTGGTTGGAATAAAGTTTCGCCGGATTGATGGCGGTACACCGAAGTACCTATGGCCAACAGGTCAAAAGATTGGACTATTTAATGTGCAAGACTTGCATAAATCATCAGACACAATCGCTATCTGCGAGGGAGAGATTGACACAATCATTCTTTCTGGGTGTGTTGGTATTCCTAGCGTGGGCGTGGCTGGTGTTAGCCAATGGAAAGCGCACTTTCCTAAACTCTTTGAGCCGTATACGAAGGTCTTAATCTTTGCTGATAACGACGTGAAGGAAGATGGTCGTAATCCAGGGCAAGAGCTGGCCAAGCGGATCAAGGAAGATCTGCCAGCTGCCATCGTGGTGGGTCTGCCAGGCAATGAGGATGTGAATGATCTATACTTGCACTATGGCAAGGAGTGGTTCGATGAGCGCATCGCAGCGTAAGCCAAGGCTGCTCGACCTATTTTGCAAGGCGGGGGGGGGGAGCGTGGGTTATTACACAGCAGGATTTGAAGTAGTTGGCATGGATATTAAAAAACAAAAGCGTTATCCCTACACATTTATTCAAGCAGATGCATTGGAAGTTTTTAAGGATAAAAATTTTCTTAATTCTTTTGATGCTATAGCCGCAAGTCCACCATGCCAAACGCATAGTGCTACAAAGCATTTGCGCAATGCACAAGGCAAAGGTACAAATAAGGTTGATCTTATTCCGCAAACCAGAGAAGCGTTGGCAGCCACTGGCAAGCCATACATAATCGAGAATGTACCTGGCGCACCATTGATCGATCCTGTTTTATGCTGCGGTTCCTCATTCAATCTAAAGGTTCGCCGGCATAGATTATTTGAGAGCAATGTCAAGCTCGTTGGAACGATCTGCAAGCACAAAGAGCAAGGCAGACCGGTGGGGGTTTACGGATCTATGCGAGATGAAATTCCTGGTGGTGGTCATACTGCCAAGACTATCGAGCAAGCCCGTGAAGCAATGGGCATTGACTGGATGATCTGGGGAGAACTTGTTGAGGCAATCCCGCCTATGTATACATGGCATTTGGGTACGCAACTGATGGAGCATGTGCCGTGACAACCATTGTGGGCATACAGGGACCAACATGGGCTGTCATTGGTGGTGACAGTCGTGTTGTGGACGGCGGAAAGATAACCGACTTGCCCAAAAATGCTGGAAAAATTTTTAGAAAAAATGAATACATCGTCGCCATTGCTGGTGACTTTCGCGTAAGCCAAATCCTGCAACACGCCTTTGACTATCCCAAGCCACCAGACAATGCGAACCAAGAAGGCATGGATCGTTGGATGACTGCTGAGTTTATCCCGCTGCTTCAAGAGCATTACAAAGAAATAAACTATACAGTTGATAACGATTTGGGAAGCGAGGTGCTTATTGCAATCTCAGGAATTATCTACGCCTTGGATCAGGACTGGACTTGGGCAAGAGATAGACGAGGCATTTATGCAGCTGGTTCAGGACAGGCTTATGCCT